>OIYR01000056.1_pt1 | contig 65454 bp, 63 predicted proteins | sample 1588221 | NCBI WGS metagenome assembly OIYR01 (sample SAMN03283292) | human gut metagenome | biome: human-associated habitat; material: feces | host: Homo sapiens | place: Peru | collected 2012
AATTATATCTCTTAGAGAACTTGCCAAGCAACCAAGAAATGATTATCACGGCATTGCTACGCACCTATGGCGGACTATTTACCGACTACGTATATATCAGCGAAAACCTGATAGCACAAATGTGCGATATCAGCGTACAGCAGGTTTACATGACTCTAAAGAATCTTTCTTCACGCCATATCGTAGATTTCATACCACAACGCAAGACACCGTATATCACCTATACTAGACAAAGAGAAGATGGCAACCGCATCATCATACCGAAATCTGTATGGGAAGATAGAAAAGAACAATATACCAAACGCATTAAAAGCGTTATCACTTATGCCAATAATGATATTGTTTGCCGCTCCAGACAACTTCTACGCTACTTCGGTGAAGAAACCCGAAAAGACTGTGGACATTGTGATGTTTGCCAGGAAAACAGCAAATCTCGCAATATAGATGACGAATTAAACAACATATCAGAACAGATACTGAATATGCTTTCAGATAAACAAATACATGATATACAAGAGTTAAGACTAATCAAAGCTCCAACTCAGATGATCAACAAGGCTGTGAGATCATTAATAGCAGAAAATATCGTCATAACAGACAAATTCGACTTTTGGTTAGGAAAGAATTAATTGAGATTCTAAATCAGAAAGAACAACAAGAGCAAATTTGAAAGATTGAAAAAACATTTAATAAAAAAGGAGTAAGGCTGTTAATTCTATTTACTGCGGCAGCAGCGGTGATAACACTATTTAACATATTTATGTTTCCTTATATCATAAAATTGTCTGCGACTTCCTCAAAATTAGTGAATGCTTCGGCTGACGAATTAGATATAAAAAAAACGAATGAGATTTTGGGCAGTGTAATACCGAAAAATGTTGCAATAGATAACGCAGAAGCCTCGTTAAGTAAGGAGAAGAGCATTTCAAAGTGCTTTGATATTGAAAATGCGGAAGTATTTGCAAATTATGTGTATGATAATCCGATTTTGGATCAACCGTTATGGATAGTAATTTTTAAAAATACATATAACGATTATACATATGAGTTTCCAAAAGAGTGCGTTGATAAAATTTCCGAATCCGCATGGCGTGCAGGGGTTGTTTGGAAGGATCAGGACGGAAATGTTTTTGCACATTATGATTATTATTCAGAATATCAAGTTGTAGAGATTGATGCAACAACAGGTGATTATCTCGGTTATATAAAACTGAATGCAGAAGCTTATGATGATGAAAAAAATATAGCAGAATGGTTAAAAGAAAAATATAACCTAAGTTTTGACTTTCTTATCAGTTGATTTTTATTTGATGAAGCTTGGCTCTACTTTGCGTAGGTAGCATTATATCTTAAAATGCTTTATAATCTAAGTGCAAAATGTCCCCGCCACTCAGGCGGCGGGGGACATTTCGGAATTTCAGTGGGAGTTATATTCTCCCACTGAAGCCCGGAGGAGCTAACGCTCCCTTGCACTGTTTGCAATCGGTCGCAAGCTCTGCTCCTTGCAAGCAAAGCAGAGCATTGCTCCGATTTAAATCTAAGTGCAAATTTCCCCTGTCACTCAGGCGGCGTGGAACATTTCGGAATTTCAGAGGTAGTTATATTCTCTCACTGAAACCCAAAGGAGCTAACGCTCCTTTGCACTTAGATATTACATCAAAAAGGACAGCAAGCATAAATTTGCCTGCTGTCCTTTGTAATAATACTGTTGATGAAAGCAAATTGCACTCTGTTTGTTCGGCTAATCAGCCGAATTTGCCGAAATTCCGCAGCTTTTCAGCTCTTTATCAAGCTCACTGTCAAGATTATCCGAATCATAGAGCTTTTGCAGGAGCTTAAAGTTGTTTTCAATTTGCTTACAGCTCAACTTAACCGCAATTTTGTCCTGCCAAAATTTAAAGATCCTGCCTAACTCTTCCTCGCCGTTGCCTGCTTTTTTGAATCTTATAATTCTGTTAAGGCGTGTAGCTGTTGTGTATTTGTCAAAGATTTTCTTGTCGGAATTGTTTTTGATGATTTCAAGCACGATTTTTGCTTCTTCAAGATAACATTCATCTTCATAGTGTGCAGGGCTGAGCGAAACCACGGAGCAGTCCGAGGACAAAAATTGATCGTTTATGTTGATGTACCTACAGCCTGTGTAGTCGCAAAATGCCTTTTCAAACCGCTTGCACTTTTCGTTTTTTGCTGAGCTTGCCTCCTCATTGCGGTAGTGCATAATTTTATCGGTGTCATCAACTTTTAAAAATTGCCGCAAAGATGAAACAAGAATTATCCTGTCTTGATAAATGTCGGTCAACAAATCGGCAAACTTCTTTATTTCCTCGATAATCGTGTTCTCATCGTATTCGTCGCAGATAACAACCTTTTCACGCTTCAGCTTGTTAATGTAGCCGCCTGCCGAGCCGATTGGCTTTTTGCCAATCAAAAACGCAGTCAGTTCAATGAGTGTAAACAGATCAATCACAACCCACCGTGCGGGGTTTTTGCCCAAATAGTCTTTTAAGCCGCACTCAGCCTGCAGCTTAATCATTCTGTCCGTCCAAATTGCGTCATTTAGCTTGGATTTGTCGTACTCCTCTTTGATGTCGGTAAAAACAGGCATATAATGGAAAGCGTAGTTGTTTACGGCAAAATTACTTTCGTCAAAATTAAAGATAAATCTCGAAATGCAGGTTCCGACTACATCAATCGGAATCGGCATTTCTTTTATTGTATTGTTGTGATAGACCTCGCCGTAGTTGTCGTAAGTTATCTGCTTCGGGAACTGAAGAGAGCTTTTCTCTCTGATATATTTCAAAAGCTGCGGAATCATAATTTTGTTTTTAAAAATCAGGTCAAGGTCAATTCCTGAGACGCTCGGATTGCTTTCGGCATTCAAAAACGCCTTGTAGGTGTTAAGAAAATCGCCCGATAACAGCTTTAATTTCAGCATACCGAGCTTGCCCTCGCTGTTGTGCAACGCAACAAACTTATCCGAATTTTCTTTTACAAACTTTTCGGGACACGCCATAAGGAACCTGTCCCTTGTGTCCTCGACCGATAAAAACGTTTCCAAAAAATGCTTATTGAGCGTTGTGCAGTAGCGTGCGTAACGCTCTACGCACAAGCTATAGTCGGGAAGGCGGCAAAAGCTTTTTCCGTTCAAAAGTGCGGCAAAGTCTTTTTTAGCTTCAAAATAATATTCACTCTCAAGCCCGTAGCGGTCAATGTTTGCGCCCAAGGGCTTTTTGCAAAAATAAAACTTACATTTGTCATAATAAGAGCATTTTGTAATGTCAACAAACCTTTTTTCAAAATGTAAGTACCACTTGTTGTCCTTAAAAGGTTTGGGAAGCTTGCGGACACGGCGTCCCACAGCATAAAATTTGGGAACACAGGAGCAGAGCAAAACGATATTTTTATCGCTGAAATACTTTAAAACAGTGTTTGCAAAGCTGTCAAAAACACGGTAGAACATATTATAATCGTTTTGAAGCGGAGAAATCAGCTTATCTCTGTTTTCCGCATAAAACGCATCTTTGTTATTGGGTTGGTCGGTGTAAAACCTGTTGTCGATGTTGAGCAGATCTGCTATAATTCTTTGCAGGTCAACAAATATATAATCGGCTTTGTTTTTATTTAAAAAGCCGTTAAAATCATTGTTTGCATCATACCTAAGCCTCAGTGTAAGCCTGGTCTTAGGTACATTTTTTATTCTTTCGCTTTCACCTAAACTGAACGGTGATAATCCAAAATATTTATCAACAATTTTATATTCATCAAAGCAGCCGTTGTCAAGATGCGCTCTCAACGCTTTGCCGCCGACAAGCAGAACTTTTTTCTTCATCTGCATTTTCTCCTTATATATAAAAATATCAGAGCAACAAGCAACCCAAAATTGCTTGTTGCCCGACAACATCAATAAATTATGCGCTTTCGCTGTCTTTTTGTTTAGTCCTCTTGATAACCTTAAGACGGCTGAATTCCTCTCTGTCTTTTTCGTCAAGAGCGTCGGAGATGAATTTTACTGTTTCCTCAAATTTCGGAATCATAATGTTTTTAAGCGCATTTGCACGTTTCTGCGTTTTCTTTATCGAATCCGCAAGTCTGTAAACACTGTTTTCAATCTGAGCAAGCTCCACCGTAAGGTATTTTACCTCGGTGAACTTGTTGTATGCATTATCAATAGCCGAATTCGTTGTGCGAAGTCCGTAGTGCAAAAAATAGTGCTGTTTGTGATCTTCAATAGTCAAAATCGGAATTTCAACACCCATAACGCTTCTTGAATCCATTTCCAACGAGTTTTCAATGGGGATAGAGTTAGAAATATCCTCACAAAAGCCGTTTGTTACGTTTGCGGTCTGCAAAGCGATATATGCCTCTTCATATGCACTGTCGATTTTTTGCTGAATAGCGTTTGCTTTTTCAATCAGCGTCATCATTTCCCTGATAAGAATGTTACGCTTTCTGTCAAGCAGCTCATAGCCGTTTTTGGCAAGTGAAAGCGATTTTTTAGTATTCATCAAGTTACCTTTGGTAGGTACAGCCTGAGCAGCCATTTACATTCTCCTTTCGGCTTATTGACCCTTGTAGTATTGGTCAAGAACAGCGTCGTCAACACGGTCAAGCTCTGATCTCGGAAGCGTTGAAAGCAGCTCCCAGCCCAAATCAAGGCTCTGTTCAATGCTTCTGTTTTCATTAAAGCCCTGATTTACAAATTTGTTCTCAAACAGCTTGCCGAATTCAATATACTTTTTGTCAATAGGCGAAAGCTCTTCTTCACCGATAACCGAAGCAAGCGATCTTGCGTCAATAACCTTTGCGTACGACGCAAAAAGCTGGTTTGCAAGCGCCTGATGATCCGCTCTTGTGTAGCCCTCGCCGATACCGTCCTTCATAAGACGTGAAAGCGACGGCAAAACGCTTACGGGCGGATAGAATCCCTGTCCCTGCAAGGTACGGTCAAGAACTATCTGACCCTCGGTAATATAACCTGTAAGGTCGGGGATAGGGTGGGTGATGTCGTCGTTAGGCATCGTGAGAATCGGAATCTGAGTAACAGAACCGGAATGACCTTTTATCATACCCGCACGCTCATAAAGAGAAGCAAGGTCAGAATAAAGATAGCCGGGATAACCCTTTCTGCCGGGAATTTCACCTTTTGAGGATGAGAACTCACGAAGAGCCTCGGCATAAGAAGTCATATCCGTCATAATAACAAGAATGTGCATATCAAGCTCAAATGCAAGATATTCGGCAATAGTCAGAGCGCATCTCGGAGTAAGTGTTCTTTCGATGATAGGGTCGTTTGAAAGGTTTAAGAGCATAACAACTCTTGAAAGAACGCCGCTTTCTTCAAAGCTCTTTCTGAAATACTCCGCAACGTCCTTCTGAACACCCATTGCGGCAAAAACAACGCCGAAGTTTGTGCTGTCTGCGCCGCTGATTTTAGCCTGACGAACAATCTGAACAGCCAAGTCGTTATGCGTCATACCTGAGCCGGAAAAGATAGGAAGCTTCTGACCGCGGATAAGCGTCATAAGCGTGTCTATTGTAGAAATACCCGTGTTGATATAGTTTTTCGGATATACACGGGAAACGGGATTGATAGGCGTGCCGTTGATGTTGGCTTTTTTAACGGGGAAGATGTCGCCCAAGCCGTCGATAGGCTTACCCGAACCGCTCAGCACACGGCCGATAATTTCGGGGGATAGCGGCATTTCCATAGGGTGACCCGTAAGTCTTGTTTTTGTGTTTTTAAGGCTGATACGTCTTGTGCCCTCAAAAACCTGAACAACGATTTTTTCGCCCTCAATCTGAACGACACGTCCCTGACGAACAGTGCCGTTATCAAGCTTGATGTCAACGATTTCTTCGTTGGAAACGCCCTTAACGCCGTCCATTACGATAAGCGAGCCGTTGATCTCTTTTACGCCTACATAATCAATAATCATAATTGCGTTTCCTCCTTACTTAATAAGCTCTGCAAGCTTTTCATCAATTTCTTTGATATAATCGTCAAACATTTCCGGCTTGCTGTTCGGAATGTCGTATTTCATTTTTGTCAGCTTGTCAAAAAGTCCGAGCGCAAGGATTTTTGAAAGCGGAATTTCCTTGGCAACGATCTCTTTTGACCTTGCGTGAAGATGAAGTATTGTTTTCATCATCAGCTTTTGCTTTTCAAGCGGAACAAACGTATCGTCGGCGTGGAAAGCGTTTTGCTGTAAGAAGCCTACACGAATGGCTCTTGCCGTTTCGATAACCAGCTTTTGGTCGTCGGGCAATACGTCCGAGCCGATAAGCTTAACAATTTCCATAAGCGAGTTTTCTTCCTGGAGAAGTGCGCTTATTTTGTTTCTGTATTCAACAAACTCGTCGCCCAAGTTTTCCTTAAACCAGGGGTCAAGGTCGTTGAAATATTCGCTGTAGCTCTGAATCCAGTTAATTGCAGGATAGTGTCTTGAATAGGCAAGCGCCTTGTCAAGCGCCCAGAAACAGCGGGTAAAACGCTTGGTGTTCTGAGTAACAGGCTCGGAAAAGTCCGAACCCTGAGGAGATACGGCGCCGATAAGCGTTACCGAGCCTTCGCCTCCGCTGAGCACCTCTGCACGGCCGCCTCTTTCATAAAATTCGGCAAGACGTGAGGGAAGATAAGCAGGGAAGCCTTCCTCGGCAGGCATTTCTTCAAGTCGTCCCGAAATCTCACGCAGAGCCTCGGCCCAACGTGATGTCGAGTCTGCCATCATAGCAACGTGATAGCCCATATCTCTGTAATATTCGCCGAGTGTAATACCTGTATAAATCGAAGCCTCACGAGCGGCAACCGGCATATTTGAAGTGTTTGCAATAAGCACGGTACGGTCGGTCATAGGACGCTGTGACTTAGGGTCGATAAGCTCCGAGAATTCTTCAAGTACCTGGCTCATCTCGTTGCCGCGCTCACCGCAGCCGACATAAATAATGATGTCGGCGTCGCACCATTTAGCAAGCTGGTGCTGAGTCATAGTTTTGCCTGTACCGAAACCTCCCGGAATAGCGGCGGTTCCGCCCTTGGCAATAGGGAAGAGCGTGTCGATAACACGCTGACCTGTTATAAGCGGCACTGATGAAGTCAGTCTTTCCTTTACGGGACGTGAAGTTCTGATAGGCCACTGCTGACAAAGAGTAAGCTTGTGTTCGTCGCCGTCGTCGTCTTTAATAACCGCAACTGTGTCAAACAGCTTGTATTCGCCGTCGGGCTTTACCTCGGTTATTACGCCTGAAATTGACGGAGGAACCATCAGCCTGTGTTCAATAATCGGAGTTTCGGGCAGGGTGGCGTAGATTTGACCGCCCTCAAGCCTGTCGCCGACTTTAACTTTCAAAGTTACGTTCCAAAGCTTTTGGTCGTCAAGTGAAGTAACGCTTGCGCCTCGGCTGATAAACGAACCCGACTGCTCCTCAATAGCCTTAAGAGGACGTTCGATTCCGTCAAAAATATTATCAATGATTCCCGGTCCGAGCAACACGTTCATAGGAGCACCCGTGCCGGTAACAGGATCTCCGGGTTTTAGTCCCGTAGTTTCCTCATAAACCTGAATTGTTGTAAATTTGTCGGTAATACCGATTACTTCGCCGACAAGATTTTGACTGCCGACGTGAACCATTTCCATCATTTCAAAGCAGTCGGCATTTTTAACGGTTACAACAGGACCGTTGATTCCGTAAATAACATTGTTGTTTTCCATATTAATCATCTCTTTCGGTATCAGTTATCAAAGCACGCTGAGTTTTGAATTTTCAATAAACCATTCTTTTTGGTCAGCAAGTTTACTGTCGAGAGTTTCGTCCGCAACAATGTTCAGTTTTTCGCAGTAGCCTTTAATACCGCCGATTTTAACCGACTTGTCTGCTTTAACTTCGGCGCTGCCGCCAAACAATGCCTTGATTGATTCGGCTGCGTCCATATCTCTTTGGTTAAGATAAAGCTCACAGCTTTCATTACCGAAAAGAGCTGCGATCTGCTTTGCGCTTTCCGTCAGCTTTTCGGAATAATCGGATGTTTGAGTGTATTCAATCAGTTTTTCTTTAGCCTTTTCAAAAATCTCGTCGGTCATCTGCACTCTTTCAAGAAACAGCTTTTTCTGACCGTCCTGAGTTTTCTTTGCAAGGATACCGGTTTGTTCGTTTCTTTTTTCTTCAAGCTTGTCTTTGATGAGCTTTTCGCTGTCAAACTTAGCTTTTTCCTCGGTTTCCTTTAGTTTTTGTTCTTTTATCTGCTCAACCTCGGAACGCATACTGTTTCTCTGGTCGTCGGCATATTTCAGAATGGCTTTCAGAAAGTTGTCGGTTTTTGCATTAAGTTCCATATATATAACCTCACAGCTTCAGCATAAATTCGATCATCAAAGCTTTACGCCGATAGCGTCCTGAACATATTTTGTAATGCTGTCCTTGGTGCGTCCGTTTCCGTGACGGTCAGGGATTTCAACAATCAGAGGGCGCTTTTGGTTTAACTTCAGATCATACACCAAATCGGGGCAAAGCGATACCAAATGCTCCGTCATAAGAATAACGGCAATATCCTCCTTGTTCATAGCCTTTGTAAGCTCGCGGCGAACATCGTCCTCTTCGTGGACAACAACGCCCTCAACGCCCGCAAAGCGCATACCCATTTTGGTGTCAACATTATCACTTATCAAATAAAATTTCATAATATCAAAACCTTATTGTTTTCGCCAAAACAGCGTAGAATTATCAGCCTGCTGCCGAGATAAGCATAATTGCGATAAGCATACCGTAAAGAGCGATACCTTCACCGAGAGCAACAAAGATGATTGCCTTACCGAATGCCTTAGGATCTTCGCTTGTAGCGCCGATAGCAGCCGGAGCAGCGTTACCAACGGCAATACCGCCGCCGATACATGAAAGTCCGATAGAAATGCCTGCGCTGATGTATGCAAGACCTGCTGCCGTTGCGTCAACGGTTGATGCTGTGTCGGAAGCTGCGTTTGCAACAAACGGGCAAACCATACAAATCGCAAAAACTGCGGCAAATGATGCAAGCTGCATCAAAACCGTTCTTTTTCTGCTTTTGCCTTTTTGATTGGCCTTGACAGCCATTACAACAGAAAGGATAAGAAATACAACGGGAACGATAAGCATAATAGAATTGAATAATAACATAATAAGTACCTCCAAAAATTTATTCAGTAATTAATTTAACCGGTTCATAGCTTCTTCCTTCGCCCGAATAGAACTTGCTGAACATTTCGTAATATTCAAGACGGAGTGCCTGGATTGATACGAGCAATGCTTCAAGCGCCATAACAAGAGCGTTTCCGATAACGACGATTATCCAGTAACCGACGCTTCCTTCGCCGCCTGCGGTTTCGGCAAGCATAAATACTACCATCATCATACCTGCGTGAACAAGTACGAATGCGCCCACACGCAAAAAGCTCATTGTGTTTGTAACATAGCTCAATAAAATCTCAATGGATTCAAAGAACTTTTCAACAATATATCCGCCCCAGCTTTCAGGCCGCCAGTCAGGCTCGCGGTTTACAAGCCCCGAAAGCGGTTCGCTGAAGAATATCAGCAAAAACGGGAATACGATAAGTCCCAAAATATAGGCGAGGTTTACAACATCCAAGTGCAGGAATATCATATCAATAAGGGCAAATACCGCCGCAGAGTAGAATATTGCACCAGCAAGTCCGCTTGAACTGAACAGCGCCCTGCCTAAATTCTTTTGCCTGATCGACGTATATACGTTTAAAAGCATCGCGACTATCAACAGGAAAATTCCTATCGCTATTGCACCGAATATAATATAATTCGTGTTTTCGGCGTCCATAACCTCAATCGGTTTACTGTCAAGCCCGAACAGCGCCTTGTACATAGGATCAAGCAGATGCTCAAATCCGAACACACTGCCGAAAGCCGTTCCGAACACTGCCGATGAAATACCGCAGGGGATAAGAATCTTGCCGATCTTCATTTTCTTTAGCTTCCACATCAGTATTCCCACTACCGAAAGCAAAAGCCCCTGACCGAGGTCGGCAAACATAATGCCGAAAATTATAATATATGTGATCGCTACAAAAAGAGTAGGATCAATTTCATTGTATTTCGGAACGCCGTACATTTCAGTGTAAAACTCAAACGGTTTTGCCAAAAAACAGTTTTTCAGCTTTACCGGCGGCGCCTTTTTAACATCCTTGCTTGACGCAGAAAACTCGGTTTCGATACTCTCAATCTTTGAAAGCTTCTTTTTAAGCGGCTTTACCGCTTCGCTCGGAACCCAGCCGACTATAATAAAGCTTTTGTTGTACTGCAAAGCCTTTGTTCGGATACCTGCATACAGATAAAGCTCCTCAAGCTTTGAAAGATTCTTTGTAATCAGCGCAGTGTTTTCCGCAAGATAGGTGTTAAGATTTTTTTCTGCGGTTTTAACCTTTGCCTCAAGCTCCGGAACAAGCGATTTCAGCTTTTCAAGATGTTCCTTAGGCGTATCCTGAACGCCGAGAACATCGCACTTCTGAAAATCAAGTCCCACAAAGATTTTGTCAATCTCGTCGGCTTTGTCAAACGGTGTAAAGTAAACGCCCCAGTAATTTGTCTTGTCCTCGGTGCAGATGTTAAAGTCAACAAAGGGATTGTGCTTGTATGCGTCAAGCTTATGCATACTGTCCTTAGGCATCTTACCGAAGTTTGCGTTTACATACTTTAGCTTTAAAAGGCTTTCAATACCTACGTCAAGTCCGACAAAGTGACTTGTTTCAATAATGTTTTGCTGAGCCTCATAAAGCTGTTCGGAAACGAATTCCTTTTCATCAACAAGAGCGTCAATCTCCTGCGATGTGTTATTTGCGAATTTTTCCAGTTCTTCAAACGGCGGATTATAATCGCTGACGTCGATTATCTTAAACTTACGTTTTGTAAGGTTTAAGGACGCTTTGAGATTAGTCAAAGGCTCAGCGTATATATTCTTTGTTTGCAGATGGGTAAAATCCTTGGTGTCGCCGTAAAAATCGGTTACATTATCGGGTTGGAACACGCCTGATTTACCCAAGACGGTAATAACGTCGTCCATATTGTCTGTAAGTCCGATGATGCTTACGGCTTGCATAGTGGAAATTGCCAAATATAATCACCTCTACTTAACCTATTAATGTCAGGCTGGGAATGTATTAAGAAACCTTAATAAATAAGCAGTGACTGTAATTTTTTTGTATCTAAATTATATCTGATTCCCTCAATCAGACTGATGATGTTCATCAATTCTGTTTCGGTAACAAATACATACGAGATCATAACAACAGACGGGTTATTTGAAAAGCGCATATTTTTTCTCGCCAGTCTGTATTTTACTCTCGGACTGATGTCGCTTGCATAAACATAACCGATTTTGTTTATGAGCCTTCCGATGTTGGTGCTTTGCATAATCGCAAAAACCTCGCCCGACGATTCGGCTTTGCACATCTGGTCAATAGCCTTTTGGTTGATCCTTGTGTACTTTAGCATCAGCGTGTTTTTAATCGCATCGGGGGAGAGCTTATAGTATTTTTTCAGCCTCAGAATTGTTGAAAAAATAGTATAATCGTTGATGGTTGAAAGCATTGATACAAGTTCTTTTCTTTCGGTGCCCTTGGTGTTTTTGTCGATTATCTGATACAGATTCGTAAAAACATATTCATACAGCTTGTTTTCAATGCTTGAAATCGGCAGTCTGCCTTTTTCATCGGGCGCAAAGCCCTGCAAAATCGGATAATATCGTGATGATGAAAGCGCACTCAAAAATTCATCATAGCTCTTTGCATTTGCAAGAGCGGTAATATCAATCTCGGTATGACTTGCAAAGTAGGAAGGAAATTGGTATATAAATTTTTCTGTCGAGTTTGAGTTAAGCATAATCAAAAATCGGATAATCTGCTCAACCTCAATCGTTTCTATTATATACCTTGAAAATCCCGAGCTAAGATTTGAATCATATCTGCAAAGCGAATCGAATTCATAAAACAGATTCTGCCTCAGCAGGGATTCAAGCCTGCCCCTGTGAACGTCACGCTCGTTCATTTCCTCAAGTGCCTTTGAATACCGCGTGTAGGATTTTAAATAAGACATAACCTCGGCAACGCTCTGACACGCCAAAAGGCTTGTGTAGTCTTTTTCTGTCAGCCGTCTGCCGAATTTGGATCTTGCCTTTGTCATTACCGCATAAGAAGTATTCGGCATAATCCACCTCCGTAAGAGAATAAAAGTAAAAGCTTAACCGACCACACGGCTGACGATCTCGTCAACCCATTTGTCGCAGTTGTTTTTAAAATCAGCCTGCAATTTAATGTGAGCCGATTCCTGCTTCCCTTTAACCTCCTGCCACCTGTCGGCGGCGTTTCGTTCCTCAAGCTCATTATTGCGCTTGACGGTTTCAAGAGCTTCGTTCATATATTTATCATATATGCTTTTTGCCTCATTGTCGATTTTCTGATTCAATTCGCTTTTTTCCTTGGCAAGGCTTTTTTCCATTTCCTTTGCCTCGTTGTCGGCGTCAACAATTTTTTGAATCATATTTTCCATTTGAATACCACCTCTGCTGTTACAGAATTTATTTATCGTCGGTTAAAGTATTTCAACTGACAAAAAACATTTAAATAGTATGGCTTAATTTTTAATCGCCTGAAGCGGAGCGGGAATTCTGCCGCCTCGTTTGATAAATTCTTCGGGCGAGCCTTTTCTTATCGACATAACCGGGCCGCTGCCGAGCAGTCCGCCGAATTCAAGCACGTCGCCTGCTTTTCTGCCGATTGCGGGAATAAGCCTTGCCGCCGTGGTTTTGGTGTTTACCATACCGATTGCGGCTTCGTCGGCAATAATAGCCGAAATTACTTCAGGCGTTGTGTCGCCCGGAATAACTATCATATCAAGACCGACCGAGCATACCGCCGTCATTGATTCAAGCTTTGTTATATCAAGAAAGCCGTTTTCAGCTGCCTTTATCATACCTGCGTCCTCTGAAACGGGGATAAACGCTCCGCTGAGACCTCCGACGTGAGAAGAAGCCATAACGCCGCCCTTTTTAACTGCGTCGTTCAAAAGCGCAAGAGCTGCCGTAGTGCCGTGACAGCCGCAGCTTTCAAGTCCCATTTCTTCAAGTATATGTGCAACACTGTCGCCCACAGCGGGAGTGGGGGCAAGCGACAGGTCAACGATACCGAACGGAACACAAAGCCTTTTGCTTGCTTCCTTTGCAACGAGCTGTCCCATTCTTGTTATCTTGAACGCAGTTTTCTTAACCATATCCGCAATTTCGGTAATATCCTTGCCTGCGCCGTCCTTTGCAAGAGCCGCTCTTACAACGCCCGGACCCGAAACACCGACGTTAATTACCGTGTCGGCTTCTCCGACGCCGTGAAAAGCGCCTGCCATAAACGGATTGTCCTCGGGCGCATTGCAGAACACCACGAGCTTTGCAGCGCCGATACAGTTTCTGTCAGCGGTGATTTCGGCTGATTTTTTGACGATTTTTCCCATCATCTTAACGGCGTCCATATTGATACCGGCTTTTGTCGAACCTATATTTACCGAGGAGCAAACAAGCTCGGTTTCGGCAAGAGCCTGAGGAATACTCTCAATCAGCGCATAATCTCCGCTCGCAAAGCCCTTTTGTACAAGAGCCGAGTAACCGCCGATAAAGTTTACTCCGATTTCCTTTGCGGCTTTGTCAAGCGCATATGCAAACTTAACCACGTTTTTGCTTTGGCAGGGAGCGGCTACCATTCCGATAGGAGTAACCGAGACTCTCTTGTGAATTATCGGAATACCGTATTCTCTCTGAATATCCTCGCCTGTTTTTACAAGCTCGCCTGCGCTCAGACAAATTTTGTCATAAATCTTTGTGCAGGCTTTGTCAATATCTTCATCAATGCAGTCGAGCAGCGAAATACCCATAGTAATTGTTCTTACGTCAAGGTTTTCGTTGTCGATCATATTTATGGTTTCAAGAATATCTTTAGTTTCTAACATATAATATGTCCTTTCGCTCCGCAGTCAACTCAAATTTTATGCATACTGTTAAATATGTCTTCGTGCATAATATGTATTTTTGTCCCCGAGGATTCGCCGACTGCGTTCAGATTTTCTCTGAGCTGTTCAAAACCGATATTCGATTTACCGATCTCAACAAGCATAACCATTGCGAACATATCCTGTAAAACGCTCTGAGTAACCTCAAGAATGTTTACGTCCGCTTTGGCGCAGGCGTCAGACACCTTGGCAAGAATTCCCACAGCGTCCTTGCCGATAACCGTAATGATTGCCTTCATAATTAACCTCCCGATAGCGGTTTGCAAGAAACGAACATACAACTTGCAAAAACCGACAAAAAAGTCCTATTTGTGATTTTTTTAACTAATGGCTATATTATATAATGATTTTTCGATAATGTAAAGCCCTAACTTGCATAAATATGATTGTTATGCTATTATTTTTTTGGGAGGAATTGAAAATATGATTATATCCGACTTGCATACACATTCAAATAATTCTTTTGACGCAAAAAGCTCGGTTGATGAAATGTGCAAAACAGCAGTAAACAAGGGGTTGTACGCTATTGCGATAACCGACCATTGCGAAGCGCCGTTCATAAAATACGGGAAGGACTGCGAATTCGGAAGCTTTGATACGCTTATCCCCAAAACGATAAAAGAAATCGCCCTTGCAAAGCAAAAATACTCGGATAGGCTTAATATCCTATGCGGACTTGAGCTTGGCGAGCCTATGCACGACAGCGACTGCACAAAAAGGGCGTTATCCTACGGAAAGTACGATTTTGTGCTTGCTTCCGTGCATAATTTAAGAAATACCGACGATTTTTATTATCTTGACTATTCAAAGCTAAATGTAAATACGCTTTTGCATAATTACTTTGATGAAATTGCAGAAACGGCTGATTTCCCACACTTTGACAGCTTGGCGCATTTAACATATCCGCTGCGATACATTCTTGTAAAAACAGGCCGCTTGCCCGATATGTCAGAGTTTTATGACCAAATAGACAATATATTTAAAATTCTGATAAAGAACAATAAATCTCTTGAAATAAATGTGTCGGGATTATTCAAGGAACTGAAAACCACCTTGCCCGATGCAAGTCTTATCAGGCGTTACTACGACCTCGGCGGCAGGCTTATAACCTTGGGAACCGACGCACACAGCGTTGAATTTGTCGGCAAGGGGATAGAGCAGGGGCTTGAAATTGCAAAAAGCATTGGCTTTAAGCAGTATGCGATTTATAAAAACCACACCCCGATTATGATTGATATTGATTAGAATATTAAGTAAAAATCCCGCAGATTTTGCTCTGCGGGATTTGTTTATGCTTTTTACTTGTTTTCTTCCATATATTTAAGCTGTTTATATATCATATTAGCGCACATATAAACGTTTCCGCCGCCCATAGTCAGGATAAGGTCGCCCTCCTTGGCGTTTTTGCAGACATAGTCGGTTATCTCCTCAAAGGTGTCAAGGCAAACCGAGCCGGGCACCTTTGCGCCGAGGTCGGTTGAATAGATGTTATATGTGTTTGTTTCTCTTACAGGCAAAATTTCGGAGATTATTGCAACATCGGGAATTTTCAGCGCCTCTGCAAAGTCGTCAAGAAGCATAGCCGTTCTTGAAAACGTGTGCGGCTGAAATACCGCCCAAACCTTGTTGAAGCCCATACTCATTGCCGCGTTAAGAGTTGCGGTAAGCTCGGTGGGGTGATGTGCAAAATCGTCTGCGACGGTAATTCCGCAGGGAGTGCCGAGAATTTCAAATCTCCTGTGCACTCCGCCGAACTTGTGCAGATTTTCCGAAATTTCATTCGGCGTTGCGCCGAGATAATGTGCGGTTGCCGCGGCGGCAAGTGCATTATAAACATTGTGTTTTCCGGGAACAATAAGCTTAATATTAGTTATCTTTTCACCCTTGTAATACAAGTCAAACTGTTCGTGAACGCCCTTGTCTGCCTTGACGTTTTCGGCACGGTAGTCGCAGCTTTCGCCAAAACCGAAGGTAAGCTTTTCAATATCAACGCCGTCTACGGCGTCAAGAGTATTTTTGTCGTCGCCGTTAATTACAAGCAGACCTGTAGTCTGGGTTGCAAATTGATGAAACGATTTTTTTATGTTGTCAAGGTTTTTAAAATAATCGAGGTGGTCGGCGTCAATGTTGAGAATAACGGAAATAAACGGGTTCAGCTGTAAAAACGTATCCACATATTCGCACGCCTCGCATACGATTATATCGCTCTGTCCCACATAGCTGTTGCCGCCGATAAACGGAAGCTTGCCGCCGATTATAGCCGACGGGTCAAAGCCGCTGCCGATGAGTATCTGCGAAAGCATAGCGGTAGTCGTTGTCTTTCCGTGAGTACCCGAAATTGCAATGCTTCTTTTGTATCTTCTTGTAACAATGCCGAGCATAACGCTGCGTTCAATGCAGGGAATACCCTGTTCTGCCGCCGCTTTGCGTTCGGGGTTGGATTCTTTAATTGCCGCCGAGTAAACAACAAGCTCTGCGCCCTTTATGTTTTCGGCTTTATGTCCCATATAAACGGGAATACCGTAGCTTTTAATTCTGTCAAGCGTTTCGCCCTCGTTCATATCCGAGCCTGAAAGCTCAAATCCCTCGGCGTTAAGTATCTCTGCAAGCGGACACATACCGCTGCCGCCGATGCCGATAAAATGTATTCTTTTTATATTATTCAAAAGTTCGTCGCAGTTCATATCTCATACTCCGTTTCATAATTTTTTCACACTTTTTCTATTATAAGATAAAAAGCGCAAAAAATAAATACCTAAATCGAAAAAAATTGAAAACAACGGCATTTTTTTGTGTTGCCAAACCGTAATAAGAATGTTACAATAAAAAAGAAAATGGTGAGAATAATGCTTAACAAAAACGATATTATTAATTTAACCGTAACCTCGGCAACAGCCGAAGGAAGCGGAGTGGGACATACTCAGGACGGCATAGCGGTGTTTGTTCCGCTGTCCGCAATAGGCGACAGGCTTTCTGTGCGTGTCCTTAAGGTCAAAAAGAACTATGCTTTCGGCAAAATTGAAGAAATATTGGAACCGTCGCCCTCAAGAATAACGCCCGACTGCCGTTATTTTTCAAAATGCGGAGGTTGTGTGTGGCGTCATATCGGCTATGACGAGGAATGTAAGATAAAACAGCAAAGAGTGATTGACGCCGTTGAGCGCATAGGCGGAATTCATACGGATTTTAAGCCGATAATCGCCTGCGATAATATACTGCGCTACCGCAACAAGGCTCAGTTCCCGATAGGCAAAGATAATAACGGAAATGTTCAAATAGGCTTTTATGCCTTCCATTCTCACCGCATAATCGACTGCGATGACTGCGCCTTACAGCCCGAAGCTTTTACAAAAGTAATGAACATAACCCGAAAATTCATTGAAAAAACAAATACCGATATTTACGATGAATCCACGGGAAAGGGCAGACTTCGTCATCTTTATATCAGAATGGGCGAAATTACAAACGAGCTTATGGTCTGCTATGTTGTAAACGCAAACGGCTTGAAGCAGGAGGATTTGCTGATAAAAATGCTGAAAGACGAATTGCCTACGCTGAAAACAGTCGTTTTTAATTCTAACAGAGAAAAAACAAATGTGATTTTAGGCGCCAAAAACCGTGTTGCGTACGGCAACGGTTACATAACCGATGAATTGTGCGGACTGAAATTCAAAATTTCTCCGTTTTCGTTCTGGCAGGTCAACAGACGACAGGCGGAAAAGCTGTACCTGAAAGTAAAAGAATACGCAAATCTGAGAGACGACGAAATTCTACTTGATTTGTACTGCGGAACGGGTACAATAGGACTTACAATGGCTCAAAGCTGCAAAACGCTGATCGGCGTTGAAATTATCGAGGACGCAGTCAATGACGCCTGCGAAAACGCAAAGCTCAACAATATAACAAACGCCCGTTTTATCTGCTCGGATTCTTCCGAAGCTGCCAAGACTCTGAGCAAAGAGGGCTTGCTGCCCGACGTTGCGGTGCTTGACCCTCCGAGAAAGGGCTGCGGAGAGGAGCTTGTTGACACAATATCCAAAATGTCGCCGAGCAGGGTTGTATATGTTTCCTGCGATCCCGCAACGCTTGCAAGAGATCTCAAGCTTTTTGAAAGCAGGGGATATATCACAAAGGAAATTACTCCGTGCGATATGTTCAGCCGAACCGCTCACGTTGAAAGCGTGTGCCTGATTGAAAAGAGATAAAAGCAATATTAAATTTTATATATAGGATGTGCTGATATGAAGTACCATAAGCTGACAGAAAACGCCGCAAAACCTAACGGCTTTTGGGGCAAATTGATGATAAAAGCAATGAACAAAGGTCATTCTGCACTTACCGATTGGGCGCTTGACCATATAAGCATACCGTCTAACGGAACGTTGCTCGATATCGGGTGCGGCGGCGGAAAAACAGTTGATAAGCTTTGTATGGCAGTCGGAAACGGCAAGGTTTACGGAATAGACTATTCCGAGCTTTGCGTAAAAAAGTCGAAAAAGCTTAATCACAAAAATATTCTTTGCAGCAAAGCGGAGATACTTCAGGCTTCGGTGTCCGAGCTTCCGTTTGAAGATGAAAAGTTTGATGTTGTAACCGCTGTGGAAACCTATTATTTCTGGCAGGACAAGCTCGGCGACCTGAAAGAGATTTACCGTGTATTAAAGTCGGGCGGAAAGATACTTCTTGTTTTTGAAATGCTCAAAACCAAGGATGCCCCCGACAAATGGAAGCCTGTTGAGGAGCGGCTGAACATTTCAGCCGTATCAAAGGAAGAAATCCATGAGATACTGTTGCGTACCGGCTATCAGAATATACAGACGCATACCAAAAGCGGCACATCATGGCTTTGCGCCGTTGCCGAAAAGGAGTAATATATGAAAGCGCTTATAACAGGTGCAAGTTCGGGCATCGGTCGTGAAATCGCAAAATACCTTGCTTCGCTTAACTATGACCTGATAATCGTTGCACGAAATACCGAAAAATTAAATCAACTCAAAAGCGAGATAAAAAATGTTGACGTAAGGGTAATAACACTTGATTTGTCAAGAGAACAGGACGCTCTCGACCTTTATGAACACCTAAAGGGCGACCGAATTGATTTTCTTGTAAACAACGCAGGCTTCGGCGCATACGGAAAATTTACCGAAGTGCCGCTTGAAACCGAGCTTGCCCTGATTCATACAAACGTATGTGCCGTTCATATACTTACAAAGCTCTATTTAAAGGAAATGGCGGCACGCAACAGCGGATATATTCTTAACGTCGGCTCTGCCGCAGGCTTTCTTGCAGGTCCGACATTCTCAAGCTATTATGCGTCAAAAAATTATGTTGTGCGCCTTACTCAGGCTATACACGAAGAACTGCGCCGTGATAATAGCAATGTCAAGGTGTCTGTGCTTTGTCCGGGTCCCGTACAAACAAATTTTAACGACGTTGCAAATGTAAAATTCTGTATCCGCGGTCTGACACCCGAGTTTGTTGCAAAATATGCGGTAGACAAAACTCTTTTGGGCAAAATGATAATAACTCCGGGGTTTGAGATGAAAGCAACAAGATTTTTTGAACATTTTTTGAGTGAAAAAGCCCTCACACGCATTTCATATAATGTCCAAATGAAAAAGAACGGAAAGTAGTATGATAACTTTTATTCGCAATCTTTATCTGAAATTCAAGCCTTTTATGGATAAAATAAATAAAGATAACATTTATGCAAATGCAGGACAATCTGCGTTTTATATCATTCTGTCCGCTGTTCCGCTGACAATGTTTATCGTGTCTATGTTTCAAAACCTGCACATCTCGGTTGAGTATATTCAAAGTGCGCTGAGTTTTATTTTTCCCGAACAGATTGTTGATTATGTTACAAGCTTTTTGACCGATATGTATGAAAATTCCGTCGGAATTTCCTTTATTTCTCTTATTGTAACGCTTTGGTCGGCCGCAAAGGGAATACAGGCAATAACAAACGGTCTTAACCGTATTTATGACGCTTACGAAAACAGAAACTGGCTCTACCTGAGAATAAGGGCAATGATATATACCGTTGTTCTTTTTGTTATTATAATAGCGACTTTGGTTATCATTGTGCTTGGCTCAACAATAAATAAAATCTTGGCGCCGTATTTTGCATATCTTCCCGAGGTTGTGGGGCTTTTATACAGCTTCAGATTTGTAATAATATTTATGTACCTTGTTGTGATTTTTGCATTGCTCTACCGCAATTTCCCGAATATTTCAAGAGCGGAGCACAAGGAATACGGATTCCGTTCTCAGCTTCCTGGCGCATTTTTATGTACATTGTCTTGGTTTGTGCTGTCATTCGGAATTTCAATTTATGTAAACAATTTTAACGGCTTTTCGATTTACGGAAGTCTTACCCGACTTGCCGTAATTATGGTGTGGCTTTACTTTTGTATGGTGTGTCTTATGCTCGGCGCCGAGATAAATTATTTTTACCACGACCTAATCAAAGAAATGAGCATAAAAAAATTAAAAACAGAGTTTAAAAAACGTAAAAACAAAAAATAATCATCTCCGTTTCGGCAATAATACAATTATCGGAACGGAGGTTTTTATTAATGAAAAGGTCAAAATTCTTTTGCAGAATTATTTCTGCGGCAATTTCACTTTCACTTGCGCTTACAACAATTTTTTCGGCGTCTGCTTTTGACACGGATTACATTTCCAAAGAGGGAATGGAGCTTGCCTACAGCATAATAAACGGCTACTCAAAGCTTGCGGCGGAAAAAGGAAAAACAAGCTTCAAAACTTCGGCAATTTACAGCGGTCTTGATGTTACAAATCCCTATGTAATAACGCTCGTAGGCTGTTTTTACTTCACAAACGGGGTTGATATAGACAAGGCGTCGTCGGATAACGAATATACAATGACGACAATAGCAAAGCTCGACGGCTTTCTCAAAGCAATGGGAGTTAAAAACGAAAGGTCGCAGGCGACAAAAAAGGTTCTTGAAGATTCAGACGTAAAAATGATAATGTCGTTTGAAACAGCGGGACTGTATATTGTCAGCGCCGATGAAGATTTTAACAAATCTATGTTAAATGATAATAACGTCGATTTTGTGCTGTCGGGAGGAATGATGCCGACCTCAATGAAGGATCTGAATCTTGACGGTAAAAGCGACGTCGAGGACGGTGCGCTTATTCAGCTTTATCTTGCGGGAAAGCTTGAGTACGACGATGACGATATAAACGAATATGTAAAATTTGCGTGTGACATCAACGGTGACAAGGAGATAAATATTCTTGACGTGACCGAACTGCAAACAAGGGAATGATATGTTTAAGGACTGACGTAATATCAAAATGAAGATTTGCGTCAGTCCTGAAATTTTGCTTGACAAAGAAAAATTGAGTGATATAATATAGAAAATAGTTCTATATCAAACTGTTTTATTTAAAACAATTCGGGAGCGATATTATGAGTGAATATACAATGATAGATTCTATCGGTCATGAACTGAAAGCGATCAACCATATAATGCAGCGCAAGCTTTTTGAATCCGCCACCAAGGCTGGGGTTGACCGAGTGACGGTTATGCACGGGTGGATAATCGGCTATCTTTACGATCGCCGCAGCGCCGACGTATATCAAAAGGATATTGAATCGGAGTTTGGAATAGCACGCTCAACCGTGACCAATATATTGAAGCTTATGGAAAAAAAGGGCTACATAATACGCAGGTCGGTTGATTCGGACGCAAGGCTGAAAAAGCTTGAGCTTACCGAAAAGGGAACAGAGGTCAATTCTGCGATTCGCAAGGCAATAGCCGAAAACGAAAGCCGTTTTAACAGCGTGCTCACCGAAACAGAACGGGAAGCGTTTATATCGCTTGTACAAAAGCTGAAACACGGATTGGAAAACAACTGATAATACTTAGGAGAAATTATATGATAAAAACATTATCCAAACATATCAAAGGTTATATCAAGGAATCTGTCCTTACGCCTGTTTTTATGATACTTGAAGTTGTTGTTGAAACAATAATCCCGATACTTATGGCTTCAATGATAGACCAAGGCATAAATCAGGGCGATTTTGACCACATAATTTTAATGGGAACGCTTATGGCGGCTTGTGCCGTTGTCGGACTTTTTGCAGGTACAATGGGCGGAATTTTCGGCGCAAAAGCGTCGGCAGGCTTTGCTAAAAATCTCAGGCAGGCAATGTTTGAAAATATTCAGAGCTTTGCTTTTGCAAATATTGATAAGTATTCCACGGCAGGACTTGTTACCCGAATGACAACCGACGTAACAAATATTCAAAACGCTTATCAGATGCTGCTGAGAATCACTTTCAGAGCGCCTGTAACTCTTATTTGTGCAATGACAATGACATTTTTGATAAATGCAAAGCTTGCTTCCATATACCTTATAGCAATAGTATTTCTTTCCGTAGTGCTTGTCTTTCTTGTTAAAAAGACCTATAAATACTTTAATCAGGTTTTTGATAAGTACGATGAACTCAATGCAAGCGTACAGGAAAACGTAACTTCGATCCGAGTTGTAAAATCATTTGTGCGCGAGGACTATGAAATCAAAAAGTTTGATAAAGCGGCATACAATCTTTACAAGCTCTTTGTAAAGGCAGAAAACGCAATGGTAACGGTTTCACCGCTGATGATGATAACCATCTATGCGTCTATCATTGCGGTAAGCTGGTTCGGCGCAAATATGATAGTGGGCGGCGAGCTTACAACAGGCGAGCTTACAAGCGTTTTGACATATTGCATTAATATTCTGATGAGCCTTATGATGCTTGCGTTCATTTTTGTAATGCTCACCATGAGCCTTGCAAGCGCAAGACGTATTTCGGGTGTTCTCAACGAAAAGACTATTCTTACAAATCCCGAAAACCCCGATTTTGATGTAAAAGACGGAAGCATTGAGTTTGACGACGTATATTTCAGCTACAACAAAACAGCCGAAAAGCCCGTGCTCAGCGATATTAATCTTTCGATAAAATCAGGCGAAACCATCGGAATTATCGGAGGAACGGGCAGTTCAAAAACGAGCCTTGTAAACCTTATCGGCAGGCTTTACGATGCAGACCGAGGCTCTGTTAAGGTCGGAGGCAAGGACGTTCGCAGGTATGACCTGAAAACCCTGCGTGACGAGGTTTCCGTTGTGCTGCAAAACAACGTGCTTTTCAGCGGAACAATTCTTGAAAACCTGCGCTGGGGTGATGAAAACGCTACCGAAGAAGAATGTATAAACGCCTGCAAGCTTGCCTGCGCCGATGATTTTATTCAGAGCTTTCCCGATAAATACGAAACCAAAATCGAACAGGGCGGCACTAACGTGTCGGGCGGTCAAAAGCAGAGAATATGTATTGCGAGAGCATTGCTCAAAAAGCCTAAGATTCTTATTCTTGACGACTCCACAAGCGCCGTAGATACCGCTACCGACGCAAAAATTCGCAAGGCGTTTATTGAGGAAATACCCGATACAACTAAGATAATTATTTCCCAGAGAATATCAAGCGTACAGAATGCCGACAGAATAGTGGTTATGGACGACGGCGAAATAAACGCAGTCGGCACTCATCAACAGCTTATCGACAGCTGTAAAATCTATAACGAAATATACACCGCTCAAACAAGCGGCGGCGGAGACTTTGACCGGAAAGGAGAGCTGTAATATGCCGGGACCGAATCACAGAAACAGAATGCAGCCTGGACAAAAGGTAAAAAATCCGATGAAAACCTTTAAACGGCTTATCGGAATCATTTTGAAGCAATATAAGGTGCATATGATATTTGTATTTATATGCCTTATAGTCAGCGTGTTCGCAAGCGTGCAGGGAACATTGTTTATTCAAACGCTGATTGACGATTACATCATTCCGATGCTCAGTCAGCCCACACCGGATTTTACCCCGTTGCTTCTTGCAATCGCAAGGGTAGCCTGCTTTTATCTGATAGGCGCAGGCGCAACCTATGCTCAGGCAAAAATTATGGTTTACGTTACTCAGGGTACGATGAAGGACCTGAGAAGCGAAATCTTTGCTCATATGGAAAGCCTGCCGATAAAGTATTTTGACACGCATCCGCACGGCGACATAATGAGTGTTTATACCAACGACGTAGATACTCTCAGGCAGATGATTAGCCAGAGCCTTGTACAGGTGTTCAACAGCGCAATAACAATAGTATCCGTGCTTGCAAGTATGTTTGTGCTAAGTATTCCGCTGACTCTCCTGACATTGCTTATGGTAGCGGTAATGCTGTTTGTCACCAAAAATATCGCAGGCAATAGCGGAAAATACTTTCTTGCCCAGCAAAACGACCTCGGAAAAGAAAACGGATATATTGAAGAGATGATGAAAGGTCAGAAGGTCGTAAAGGTATTTAATCACGAACAAAAAAGCATTGATGAATTCAGAGAGCTGAACGAACAGCTTTTCCACAGCTCATACAACGCAAATAAATTTGCAAATATCCTTATGCCGATCAACGCACAGCTCGGCAATATCAGCTATGTGCTTTGTGCAATCGTGGGCGGCTTGCTCGCTCTCAACGGAGCAACGGGGCTGACTCTCGGCAAGCTTGTCAGCTTCTTGACGTTCAACAAAAATTTCAGCCAGCCGATAAACCAGGTAAGCCAGCAGTTCAATTCAATTATTATGGCGCTTGCAGGCGCAGAGCGTATATTCAATATGCTTGACGAAAAAAGCGAAGAGGACAACGGCTACGTTACTCTTGTAAACGCTAAGCGTGAAAACGGAAAACTGACCGAAACCGACGAACGCACGGGACTTTGGGCTTGGAAACACGTTCATCAGGCAACGGGCGAGGTCGAATACAAGGAGCTTAAAGGCGCGCTTGTAATGGATGACGTTGACTTTGGATATACAGATGACAAAATGGTTCTTCATAATATAGACCTTTATGCAGATCCGGGAGAAAAGATTGCTTTTGTAGGCTCAACGGGCGCAGGCAAAACAACGATAACAAATCTTATCAACCGTTTTTACGATATTCAAGACGGAAAGATACGATATGACGGTATAAATATCAATAAGATAAAAAAATCCGACCTCAGACGTTCGCTCGGCGTAGTATTGCAGGATACGCACCTGTTTTCGGATACAATAATGGGCAATATCCGTTACGGCCGTCTTGACGCAACCGACGAAGAGGTAATCGCCGCCGCAAAGCTTGCAAATGCAGACAGCTTTATCCGAAGACTTCCCGACGGCTACAACACAATGATAAAATCAGACGGCGGAAACCTCAGTCAGGGACAGCGCCAGATGCTTGCAATAGCAAGAGCGGCAGTTGCCGATCCGCCCGCACTTATCCTTGACGAAGCCACAAGCTCAATAGATACCCGTACCGAAAGAATCGTTCAGGACAGTATGGATAAGCTTATGCATGGCAGAACGACCTTTGTTATTGCACACAGACTGTCTACCGTACAAAATTCCGACTGTATTATGGTTCTTGAGCACGGACGGATTATTGAGCGAGGTACTCACGAACAGCTCATCGAACAAAAGGGCAAGTATTATCAGCTCTATACAGGAAAAACAGCTTAAATGTCTAAGCTTTGGAGGAAACAAACGGTATGAACAAGCGCTTTATTTGCATAAAGTCTTTGTTATCGGCACTGTTGCTGATACTGCTTTTGATTTTCGGCTGTTCCTGCGACCTAAACGACCTAAATAATAATCATAATGAAGAAAGCGTCGTATCACAGCCGTCAGGCAGTTTTACGGCGCACTATCTTGACGTAGGGCAGGGGGATTCGATTTTATTGGAATTGCCGAACTCAGAGTGTATGCTGATAGATTCCGGTGAAAACTATCACGGCAAGGGGATAATAGATTATATAACCGCTCTCGGATATTCAAAAATAGACTATCTTGTAGCAACACATCCTCATTCGGATCACATAGGCTCAATGGCGTATATAGTACGGAATTTTGACATTGGTGAAATATATATGCCAAAGGTCGGCACAAACACATCGACCTATGAAAGTTTGCTTAAAGCGATTCAGAAAAAGGAACTGAAAGTTCATTCGGCAACGGCAGGGATGAATATTTTTGATTCTCAGGGACTGTCGATAGACATAATAGCGCCGGTAACAATAGTCGAAAACGACCTCAATAATTGCTCGATAGTTATGAAAGCGGTGTACGGCAGTACGTCATTCCTGTTTACGGGCGACGCCGAAACCAAGGAATTTAACACAATTACGGCGGATATGTCGGCAGATGTGCTAAAGGTCGGACACCACGGAAGCAAAACTTCAACTACGGAAGAGGTGTTAAGCAGGGTAAAGCCGACAACAGCGGTAATATCCTGCGGAAAAGATAATACATACGGTCATCCTCATAAATCAACAATAAAATATCTTAATGCCATAGACTGTAAAATTTACAGAACCGACGAGGATAAAACCATTATCATAAAGTCGGACGGCAGAGATTTAAGCGTTGAAACAGGTGCAAAGTCAATCGAAAGGGATAAACAGAAATGAGAAAGCTTACAATAGACAGATTTGAAGAAGATAAAGCGGTGCTTGAATGTGAAAACGGCGATATGATTACGCTTGACAGGTCGGTTTTGCCAAAAAATGTGAACGAGGGCGACGTTTTGCATTTTGAAGAGGGAAGTTATTTTCTCAATGCCGAAGAAACCGAAAAGCGCAGACAGCGTATAAGGTCGCTTATGGACTCATTGTTTGAATAGTTGTCCGACAATAAAAAACGACTTAGTAAGAAAAAGCTCAAATTTTTCAATAAATCTATTGACAAGTAAGTATGTCTGTGCTATAATAGCAAACGTTGAGTCAAAACTCAATAAAATTTTTGCGAGTGTGCTGGAATAGGCAGACAGGCACGTTTGAGGGGCGTGTGTTTTACGACGTACGGGTTCAAGTCCCGTCACTCGCACCAGTATGAGTGTTCATAACGGATTTATGTTATGGACACTCATTCTTTTATTCAATTTCATCCGTTTTGTATGTGGTGAGCAGGTTGTTGTGCCTGCTCACCTTTTGTCTTATGCGGATTTTGTTGTTGGGATATACTCAACGTCCACGCCTTTGCGGGTGTTGGCTTTGTAGTTTTCGTCATCTGATGACGGTAGTTCTAAGTAACCGACAAAGCGATAGTAGATTACAATGCGCTGGGTGTAGTTTGCTTAACTACGATATTTCCATATCTCCGTTTTTGCCGTATGCGCAGAGGTATATGGAGCGTGAAGCGCACAACTATATCCGCAAAATGCGGACAGGCTATTCCGTTCAAAGCGAATTTGAATATGCGCGCCTGAAAAAAGCTATGGCAATATATACTGATTTAGGCGGTGAGTATTCCAAGGACACCATCACGAAGGTATCCGAACAACTCGGTGAGAGCTACGAGAAAACAAAGTCAATCATCGAGGGTGGAATTCTAACCGAAAGCTATACGGATATTCAGAATAAAAGGGATGATGACGACGAGGCAGAATCAAGTATAATCGTCCCCGATTCCTCGCACAGTCCCGAAAACATCTATTTCAAGCAGGAGCTTTATGACAAGCTGCACGAAGCCTACGACGGCTTGGAATATACAGAGAAAATAATGCTCGCCCAGCACCTCGGTTTTTGCCCTGAATGTTTCAGCACCCGCTACGCCGACAAAAATGATAAAGACGAAAACGGCAAGCCGAAAGAAAAACCAATCAAGCCGCTGCCCTATACCGATATTGCCACCGATCACGGATTTAGTGACGCTGATACGGCTAAGAGGGTTTGTGAGAGAGCACTAATCAAACTAAAAAATCCATTTTAACGGAAAATGCCCTGTTGTCGGAAGCGATGTTTGTTATTTGACAGTGGAGCAATTACTCTTTTTATTCATAGATAATTAATTCATAGAAGAAATAAATAATAAATTGTAGTTGCACAAATTCCAAAAATATGATAAAATAATATATATGACTTGGCAAATTCTAAAGAGAGGCGTCACACTTTGACAGCAGGCAGCAGGCAGCAGGCAGCAGGCAGCAGACAGCAGACAGCAGACAGTTAATACTGTCTGTATTATTGCGCCTGAAAAAAGCATAATAATTAGTAATTAAAGGGATTCTTGCATTGGTTTCAACAAGAGTCATTTTTCTTTTTGAAGGATATATAGTTATGACTGAGAATAAACTGAAAAAACGCCATATACATATCAGTTCCAAACACAAGTGGTTTGATTTAAAGCTAAAGGAAGTATGGCATTACCGCGATTTGATTTGGCTTTTTACAAAGCGTTCTTTTACCATCACTTACAAACAAACCGTGCTCGGACCCGCATGGCTGTTCCTAAACCCGATTATTACCAGTTTGATATATGCCTTTGTATTTGGAGGAATAGCCGGCATAGGAACAGACGGAGTTCCACAGATCCTTTTTTATCTTTCGGGCACAGCGATATGGACATACTTTGCGTCTGCTCTTACAAAAAATGCAAATACATTTACAGCTAATGCCGGTATATTCGGTAAAGTTTATTTCCCGCGTTTGACAACACCGATATCCAATGTGCTTTCATCTATAATTCAGTTTGCAATTCAGTTTTTAATGGTGATAACATTCTTGCTCTTTTTTGTTATCACAGGTGACGTCAGTCCAAATTGGTGGGCGTTTTCGCTAATCCCCATTGTTCTGATTCACCTTGGATTAATGGGGATGGGCTTAGGAATCATTATATCGAGTATGACTACCAAATATCGTGATTTATCGGTATTGGTCGGTTTTGGCGTTTCCTTGTGGATGTATGCTACGCCGGTCGTATATCCGCTGTCAACACTCGGTGAAGGTTGGATGAAGACCGTCTTGCTTATCAATCCTGTCACAATGCCCGTTGAGATTTTTCGTTATGCGGTTATCGGCAAGGGAACTATTCAGCCGATGTATCTGGCGATTTCATGGGCGTTTACTATCTTTGTTATCCTTTTGGGAATTGTTATTTTCAATAAGGTTGAACGCAATTTTATGGATACGGTTTAACGGAGGTTTATTATGCGAAATAGAGAAATCGCCGTTAAAATACAAGGCGTGAAAAAACAATATAAACTCGGTCAAATTGGCGGAGGGACACTTCAGGCGGATTTGCAAAGTTGGTGGGCTAAAGCCAGAGGGAGAGAAGATCCTAACACTAAAATAGGAGAAAATCGAATTGCAGGCGAAACCTTTATGGCTCTGAACGGCATTGATCTGACAATTTACGAAGGTGAGCGTGTAGGTATCATTGGTCGTAATGGCGCTGGCAAAAGTACTCTTCTTAAGTTACTTTCCCGTGTTACCGCTCCGACTGAGGGCGATATTGATATCTATGGCAGGATCACATCAATGCTTGAGGTCGGGACCGGATTTAACGGAGAGATGACCGGAAGAGAGAATATATATATGAACGGCACTATCCTTGGAATGACAAAAGCCGAAATCGATTCTAAGATGGATGATATTATAGAGTTTTCCGAGGTAAAAGATTTTATTGACACACCTGTTAAGAGGTATTCCAGCGGAATGTTCGTAAAGCTTGCCTTCTCGGTAGCGGCTCATCTTGATTCCGAAATAATTATAATGGACGAGGTGCTTGCCGTCGGCGATATGGCATTCCAGAAAAAGTGCCTTGACAAAATGCGTGAGGTTGCCGATACCGAAGACAGGACGATCCTCTATGTCAGCCATAATATGAATACCATTCGTAGATTATGCGACAGATGTATAGTGCTTGATGAGGGAAAGGTTGTTTTTGACGGGGATGTAGAAGAGGGAATTGAAATATACTTATCCGGCAGTAAGGAAAAAGACATAATAAAAGACCATTATATATACGATGACAGCTACCGCTATTTAGAATGGGGCAGCAGAAAGCTCCAAATTAAAGAATTGTTTTTGGACAACAGCGGATTTGAGTGCGGAAAAAAATTCCCCGTGGAGATAAAAATCAAATCAGAAAAAAGTTGGCATAATGTCTGTTTTCGCTTTGAAATATCTTTAACAAACGAAACAAGAATTGCTGCGATGTTGTCCAACAAAGGTGTTGATTTTCACAGTAACGAAGAAAAGCAACTTACCTTTGTGCTTGATACAGCACATTTACCTCCTGCTAAATATCGTGTCGATTTGATCGCGTTTATGACAGATTCATTGGGAGAGGACCATTTTATTGATGGTGTTTATCCTGCGTTTATGTTCAGAATAACCGATAAAATCAATGAGTATAACAAAATAGTTTGGAACCAAAAGTATTGGGGCGCAATTCATTTGCAGGACGCAGAACTCAAAGAAAACAATTAGCGTGATTGTACTTCACTGCTTATTGCAACGATAATTGATATTAAAACAGAAAGAATAATACCTGCACACAGGGAGTATAGCAAGGCATAATAATGCCCCCTCTTTGATACGCTTGGTATACCTACGGAATTGTTAGAAAGGATGTTCAGGAAGACGTTATGAATCAGATTGAAAATGAAGATGAAGGAGATATCGGTAAATGAGAGTACTGGTAACAGGAGGCGCAGGTTTTGTCGGTTCACACTTGTGCAGAAGGCTTTACAAGGAAGGTCACGAGGTTTTTTGCCTCGATAATCTTCAGACCGGCAGGTTGGAAAATATCAGCGATTTATGCGGAAATGATCATTTTCACTTTATTGAGCATGATGTGATCAAACCGCTGGATTTGTCTGTTGACCAGATTTATAATCTTGCATGTCCCGCATCACCGCCTCATTATCAGAAAGATCCGCTTCAGACTATACGAACCAACTTTTACGGGGCGGAAAACATGCTTGAGCTGGCAAAGAAGGAACATGCAATAGTCCTGCAGGCTTCCACCAGCGAGGTCTATGGCAATCCGCTTGTTCTCTCGCAGACAGAAAATTATTGGGGTAATGTGAATCCGATCGGTCCCAGAGCTTGTTACGATGAGGGAAAGAGGATAGCAGAGACTCTTTTTTTCAATTATCATCGGCAATACGGAGTCAGTATCAGAGTGGTGCGTCTTTTCAACACCTACGGTCCCGGAATGGGTGTCAGTGACGGCAGGGTCGTTTCCAATTTTATTACAAACGCTTTGCGCGGAGAGAATCTTACGCTTTACGGTGACGGTTCTCAAACGAGAAGTTTTTGTTTTGTGGATGATACCGTAGAGGGACTTATCCGTATGATGAATCAAGCGGACGACGAGCTGACCGGCCCGATCAACCTGGGAAACCCATCCGAGAGAACTGTGCGCGACCTTGCAGAGCATATTCTGCGATTGACAGGATCTGCCTCCGGTATTGTATTTTTGCCATTACCTGTTGACGATCCGATTCATCGAAAGCCTGATATCAAACTGGCAAAAAAAGTACTGGGTTGGCATCCTCAAGTCGAAATTGATGACGGGTTGAAGATGACAATCGACTATTTTAGGAGTGAAATGGAATGATGAGGATTTCCAAACTCAAAACAGAAAAAAAGGTTAGGACAATTGTCTTTTCATTTGACGAAAAATATGCCAAGTATTTTTCTGTTGTTCTCATCTCGCTGATACGGTATGCCGACAAGGACTATGTATATGATTTGATTGTGTTATATGACAGCCTGTCAAATCAGACTATTAAGAGGCTTAAGAAGATGGTTCCTAATGGGTTCACTCTGCGGTTTTTTGATGTCGGCGAATATGCTTTTAAGCACCTTGGCGATCTCTCTTGCTCCACGGTCGAGGGCAAATGGGTCATTTCCACCTTTTACGATCTTTTGATTCCGCTTATCATGCCGGACTATGAATATGTACTTTATTGCGATTCCGACATCGTATTTCAGGATGATCCGGGAAAATTGTTCGAAACTCCCCTGAACGATCGGCCGCTGGCTGCTGTTCAGGACGCGTTCTCGCTTTCCTTTGCTCTTAATCCGGAAAACGAATTTGCGCAGAATCAGGATGTGTTTTTACGCGAGAAACTTGAAGTAACTAATCCGAAAAATTACTTCAACACCGGCGTTCTTTTATTTCACATCCCGTCAGTTGACAAAGAGGAATACCTTAATAGAGTTCGAACAGCATTTACCTTTCCGGAACTTCCAACAGTGGATCAGGATGTCTTGAATTACGTTTTCAAAGGGAATGCCAAGTTAGCGCCTTTGCACTTCAATTTACAGGTTTCCGTTCTCAGCCAATTGAAAAAAAACATAGTTGCCGTACAGACAAATCCGGAGGCAGCGGCGCTGCTCGAGGCGTCTAAGGCCCCCGTCATCATCCATTATACTACAGAAAAAAAGCCATGGCGTTTCCCCGACTGTGAACTGGGAGACCGCTTCTGGAAAGAGGCAAGAAGATCGCCTTTCTATAAGCAAATCCTCCATGAAAACAATATCGCAAAACCCCAAAAATCAATACTATATTCTGTAAAGAATTTGCTTGTTTCTGTTTATCGAAAAGTACATAAAGCAAACGCAGACGCTGTTGACGGCGAGCAATCGAAGAATAAAGACGGCTGAGACGGCATGGATTCGGCATAGATACTGTGCGGACGTGTCGATGTGTAGGGTATATGTATTTACACTCAAGACAGAGCATATGACTTCTTCAAAATGAGGTAAATGAAAATGATTAGCATAATTATGCCTGTTTATAATACAGAAAAATATTTACGTCGCTGTATAGATAGTATACTTGCACAAACCTATGCTGACTTTGAGTTGATTCTCATTGACGATGGCTCAACAGACAGCAGCGGAATCATTTGTGATGAATACGCCGAAAAGGACAACAGGATTGTAGTTATTCATCAGGAAAACCAAGGACAAGCCATTGCACGCAATATAGGCTTAGACTATGTATTTGAAAAAAACAACAGTGAGTGGATATCATTTGTTGACAGTGATGATTGGATACATTCAAGATATTTGGAAGCTTTAGAAGAAATCGTTTTAAAAACAGGATGTTCTGTCGGTATTTGTGCTTATTCAAAAACAAACGGTAATGATTCCGAGTTGATATATACTGATTCAAATATATTGACATTTAATCCTGAACGTTTCTTTTTTGAACATAGAGTAACTTCCGTAGTTGTATGGGGTAAGCTGTATAAAAAAAGCCTTCTTACAAAAATCAGATTTCCAAAAATACGACTGTATGAGGATGAGTTTTTTACTCATTTAGTTTTGTTCAAAAACAAAGAGATTGCATATACTGAGCAGCCTCTTTATTATTACTTCCAAAATCCGGAAAGTGCAACGAATCAATCATGGTCTCCAGTATGTTTGAAACAAATTGAAGGAATACTGAAACAGTCTGAATATTTATATAAACATCATTATTATGAAGCGTTGGAGCTGAATTTAAAGGTATTACTTTGGTGTATTACTGAACAATACCGCGCTTTAAAAAATACGGATTACTATTTGGATTATTTGCCCACATTAAGAAGATTATTAAGAAAATCACTGTCGTTAGCAAGAAAAAACAACGCATACCCTTTTAACAAGATTATTTATCTCTATGAGCTTGCCTACCCAATTGAAATGAAATTTTATTGGAAGAAGAAAACGATAATACAAAAAATAAAAGGAAGCAAATGATGACTATTATCAGTGTGATTGTCCCAGTGTATAAGGTTGAATCATATTTGCCTCGCTGCATTGACAGTATACTATCGCAAACATATACAGACTTTGAACTTATTTTGGTCGACGATGGCTCTCCTGATAACTGCGGTAAAATATGTGATGAGTACGCAAAACGTGATCACCGTATCCATGTGATCCATCAGAATAATTGCGGAGTTTCAGTGGCGCGAAACAACGGTGTTATCCACGCTACAGGGGATTATGTAACCTTTATTGACGCCGACGATTGGATATCAGATACCTATCTTGAGGGACTGCTGTCTGCTTGCGTAAATCACAATGCACAAATTGCAATTTGTGATTATTCTGTTGCTAAAAGCATAACAGAAAACGAACTCAAAAGAATAACATCTGATTCCGGAATAATCTTTTCCAATCGTGAAGCAATACAGTTTTATGCTGAAAAAGCGTTAACTAACGAGAGCATTCTTTTCCGTTCTCCATGGGCAAAACTTATCAAAAGAGATATTGCATTACACCATCTTTTTCCTACTGATCGCAAATATGCCGAGGACGCAGCCTGCGTATATCTGTGGCTTTGGGACGCCGATACGATTGTTCACACGAATAACGCTTTATACTTCTACTTCCAGAATCCTAATGGAATATGTCATCAAAAAATGGACAGCAACGTTGTCGGTAACTTCCAAACCGAAAATGAGTGGATATCATTTTTTTCAATAAACGGATTTGATTCATTATATAAAAAAACCTGTAATCGATACTTTAAAGACTGTGTTTGGGCTTTGAACGGATTAAAAAATAGCTCAAAAAAGGATAAAGCTATTCTAAAAAGAATAATTAGATTAGGAAAACAAAAATATGCAAGACCGGCAAATATTCATATTAATGATTATCCCCAACTATATGAATTTGCCTATCCTGCGAGAATGAAACTATATTGGTATTGGCAAGCAATAAAAAGGAAATGCGAAAGGAAATAGCTTATGTCTGTTATCAGTATCATTACACCTGTATACAATGTTGAAAAACACCTTGCAAATTGTATCAAAAGTATTCTTGAACAAACTTATACGGATTTTGAATTGATATTGGTTGATGACGGCTCACCCGATAATAGTGGAAATATCTGTGATGAATACGCAAAAAAAGATAACCGAATCACCGTTATCCATAAAGAAAACGGTGGTGTTTCAAGTGCACGAAATATAGGCTTGAACTGGGTGTTTGAGAATAGCGAAAGCAAATGGATCAACTTTATAGACAGCGACGATTGGGTTCAACCTTGCTATTTGCAGTCTTTGCTAAATGCTGTTACAAACAGTGATTCATCAATAAGCGCCTGTGCTTTTGTAGAGTGTAAAGAGTATTCAAATGATCACGAGCATCTTTGTTTTGATTATAAGTGCATTACCGGTGAGCGTTTTTGTGTTGATCAGTGGGTTTATTCTAATGCTCCGTGGGCAAAGCTGATCCCTACATCTTGCTTTGAAAACCTTCGCTTTCCCGAAGGCAAAATCCACGAGGACGCGTTTGTGATGTATAAGATATTACTGCCTTGTGAACGTTTGGCTTTTATTGATGCTCCTCTTTATTGCTATAATATCGGAAACAACGATAGTATTCTTCGCAAGCCGTGGACACCGGATCGACTTGTGCTATTAGATGCTATCGAAGAAAGAATTGATTACTGCCAAAAGAATGGTTATAATGATTATCTTGATACGGAAATAGATGAATACATTAAAACGATTCGCTATTATCTATATAAGATAGATCAATTAGGCTATCAGGAATATAAAGAAATCATAAATAAAAAGCTCAAAAAAGCGCTTAAGAAAAGGTGTTTTAAAGAAAAATACTATTGGCGCAAAAATGTGGATATATATGAGCTCGCTTTTCCACAAACTACACGCATTTTAACCTTTGCTTCAAAAGCAAAACATAAAATTGTTAAGGGGTAACTTATGGCAATTCCGAAAATCATACACTATTGCTGGTTTGGTAAAAATGAATATCCCCCAATTATGAAAAAATGCTTGAAAAGTTGGAAAAAGAACTGCCCCGATTATCGGTTTGTTTTATGGAATGAAGATACTTTTGATATCAATTCGTCTGAATGGACAAGGCAGGCATATGAAACAAAGAAGTATGCTTTCATTGCTGATTATGTCCGATTGAAAGCAATAAAAGAATACGGCGGTGTTTATCTTGATATAGACCAAGAGCTGATAAAACCACTTGATACATTTCTTTCTCACCGTGCATTTTTGGGTTTCATGAGAGAAGACAGCGTTAGTATGGGGATTATCGGAGCTGAGCCTAACCATCCGACCATTTGCGCTTTGTTCAAGCATTATGACAACAGAGCTTTTATTGTGAACGGCAAGCAGGATCTGCTGCCAATCACGGATTGGGTAACGGAGCAATTGTTGAATGACGGACTTAAACTCAACGACAATTTTCAAGAGATCAATAACGGAACAGCTGTTTATCCGCGCGAGTATTTTTGCCCGACCTATTGTACACAGCCGAAAAGCTTAAAATCGAAAAAAACTGTTTCAATTCACCATTGGGCGATGACTTGGCGAACCGAAGAGGAAATAAATCAGTTTGCCGAACTAAAGAAAAGCAGGAAGAAAACCCATATGATGGGGAATAAGATAATGAACTATCCTAAAAGATTCTACAGAAAGATCAAGAGGACATTTAATTGGAAGTAAGTGTAATAATTCCGATCTACAATACTGAAAAATACTTACGCCGATGTATTGATAGCGTAATCAATCAGGGTTTTGAAGATTATGAAATCCTATTGATTGACGATGGCAGTACAGACAACTGTGGTATGATATGTGACGAGTATAAAAACAAATCGGAAAAGGTATTTGTTATACATAAGCCTCACTGCGGTGTATCCTCAGCCTGCAATTGCGGTATAGAACATTCCAACGGCAAATACCTAATGTTTTGTGATAGCGATGATTATGTTGAACCAGACTGGATATCAACTCTTTATCGTGCGATAGAAGATAATCCGGATGATTTTGTTTTCTGCGCTTTTTTTAAAGAAGATATAAGTAAATCAAGATTGATTCATTTATCACACGGAGATTATTACAGCCGGTATTCTATAAGTGATTACTACTTGATGTATCAAAAAGGTTTTTCTGCTTACCGTTGGATTCGTATCTTTCGAAAGGACAAGATATCTGATACCATTCGATTTAATGAAAGCATCAGCGTCGGAGAAGATGTATTGTTCAATATTGAATACTTGAAAACCTGCAATAGCTTTTTGTATGTGGACAAACCTCTTTATCATTGGGGCATTGACAGAAGTGACAGTTTATCAAGAGCGTATCACGCAAAGTATTATAATGATATTAAAAATCTATATTTCCCAAGAGCAAGCGTGATTGCGGATAAGGATATGCAGAATTATTACAATGAATACTTTCATCGGTTTTATGCTTGCATCGATATTGTCAATGATAATCGAAATACAATGTCCAAAAGTGAAAAGAAAGCGTATATCAATTATATCCTGCACGATGAAGCGTTCTGTCACGCATTGAAGCATTCGGAGAAATCAAAATTGAAAACGCTTGTGAATTTTAAAAGTTATAGTTTGATAATGATTTATAAAAAGCTTTGCAAAATCAGGAAAGGAAAATAATATGAAAATAATAGGAATGATACCGGCGCGCGGCGGTTCCACAAGGTACAACAACAAGCCTCTTGCCGATATCTGCGGTAAGCCGATGGTGTATTGGGTATGGAAGCACAGCAAAGACGTCAAACAATTCGACGAGGTATATATCGCTACTGACAGTGAACAGATCGAAGCTGTCGCCGAGAGCTTTGGCGCAAAAGTAATAATGACCTCATTGGGGTGCGAAACAGCTACAGAAAGGTTATACGAAGTATCGCAGAAAACTGACGCTGATCTGTATGTTATGATCAACGGCGATGAGCCTCTTGTTTTGGCAAAGGATATCGTCAAGTGTATACCAGAAACCATTCCCGACGACGGCTTCTATGTATCTAATCTGATGACAGACTTTTCAAATCCCGTTGAGGTCGTTGATCCGACAAATTTGAAAATCGTTACCAATAACGACGGAATATGTCTGTTTATCTCACGCGCTCCTATCCCGTTCCCAAAGGGTGAGATGAATTACGCTTATCAGAAATTTGTCGGCGTTGGTGCTTTTACAAAGGCGGCGTTGGAATACTATCACAACACAACGCGTGGTCCTGTGGAAAAGATCGAAGAAAACGATTACTTCCGTTTTATCGAAAATCGAAAGGATTGTTACTATATCAACGCTCACTGCAAAACGCTCTCGGTTGATACCCCTAAAGACAGGGTGCAGGTAGAGCGATATATGAAGGATAATAATTTGGACCAATAAGGAAGTGGAAGAATGTTCAGTTTGATTGCGGGGAACTGCGTTATTGAATCCGAAAAATCGTGTTGGAAACAGCGGAGCGTTTAAAAGAGATAACCGACGAATTGCATATTCCTTTTACATTTAAGGCTTCTTTTGATAAAGCAAACCGTACATCTATAAATAGTTTTCGTGGCTTAGGTATTGACGAGGGTTTGCGGATATTAAACAAGGTAAAAGAAACATATCATTTGCCTGTTTGCACCGATATTCACGAACCGTGGCAGGCGGAAAAGTTTGCGGCGGTTTGTGATATGATTCAAATCCCGGCTTTTCTTTCAAAAGAGATGGTTTTTTAACCATCTCTTTTTTTATGCTAACTTTATGTTAAACGTCTCAAAAACGGCTTAAACACCGGGTTTAAGAAAAGTCTAAGTGTTAGCTTCGACTAAAATCCCAGACAAGATAAAATTCAAAGAGAAATTGTATAAATCTTAACCGCTCCTTGAGGGCGGTTTTGTTTTACCTCAAACTTAATACAGTATTCGGCACTTTGAGAAATCAAGGTGCTTTTTTGTTAATTTAAAATGTGATGATAAAATATAAAGCAATGTTATTTAGCACTTTAACGATAACTAATTAAACAAGATTGATAAAAAGTGCAAATCCTATTGCAATTTTCTGTAAATATGATATAATTGATATATATACCAAATGCATATTGGAAGTGTTACTATGGCTTTAAGAAAAGGAAGCGTAGAGATAAAAAACAGAATCCTTTCCGTTTGCGTGCGTTTGTTTATTGAACAGGGATACAATCAAACGCCGATAAGTCAGATTATTAAAGAAGCTGATGTTTCGGCAAGCAGTTTTCAAAATTTTTTCCACACAAAAGACGGAGTGCTTAGCGAGCTTATCGAAACTATGTTCAGCGGTCAGTTCGGTGTTGCACGAAGCATTATAGGAGAAAAATTACCGCCCGTTTACGTTTATGCCGTTGAAACGTCAATTCAGCTTGTGCTGACGGAAATGAACGAAAACCTGAGAGATATTTATATTGAGGCGTATTCTCAAAGAGATACATCGGAATATATATATCAGCATACGGCAATAGAATTGTATCATATTTTCGGTATGTATTTTCCTGACTTCTCAGAGAGCGATTTTTATGAATTAGAGATCGGAACGTCGGGAATAATGCGCAGTTATATGGCAAAGCCCTGCGATATTCATTTTCCGCTTGAAAGAAAAATTGAGCGTTTTCTGTCAATTTCAATGCGTGCGTACAAAGTTCCTGAAAACGAACAGGAAAAAGTGATTGAATATATTAAAAGCCTTGATATTCGTAAAATTGCCGACAGTGTAATGCAAAAGCTGTTTGCAATGTTGGAAATGAAGTTTGATTTTACTCTTACGAATTCAAGAACGGAGGTTCAATAATGAAACAAGCGATTCTTTGGATTGTCTTATCTTTGCTGTCATTAACAGTCGTTTTTGTGATTTCGTTTATATGCATATATTTTACAAGGCTGCAGACGATTTCAACAATAGCAAAAATTACTGACTATGAGGATTACAATCTTTACCGTATGGATATTAAGTACGATTACGACATTGATAAGGTAATTGATTACGGAATAGAAGATACTCAAACTTTCGTCCGTGCAATAGCTAAAGAAGCCATTCCTTTTCTGCCGATAAATATGGACGTACCTGACTTTGGATGCAGCGCATTTACTGTTAAGGATACCGATAATAATATTCTTATGGGAAGAAATTATGATTTTAAAAACGATTCGTCTGCAATGCTTCTGTATTGTACTCCCAAAAACGGCTATAAATCAGTTGCTTTTGCCGCTTTGGATAATATTTCGGCAAATAACGCCGACAGCAGTTTAAAAACAAAAACAGCTTGTCTGTTAGCGCCTTTTGTATGCCTTGACGGTATGAATGAAAAAGGAGTATCAATAGCTGTTCTTACCTTGGACAGTGAGCCTGCTTATCAAAACACGGGAAAGCCGAAAATAGTAACATCACTTGCTATCCGTCTTGTCCTTGACAGAGCGGCAACAACAGAGGAAGCGATTGAACTGTTAAAGCAATACGATATGATTGCAGGGGCGGGAAGAGATTATCACTTCTATATCACCGATGCGTCCGGAGACGGCAGAGTAGTGGAATATGACTGCGAAAGCGAAACAAGAGAGCTTGTTGCGACTCAGGTCCGCACAGTAACAAATTTCTTTGAAATGTATAACGACAAGGTTCTGCCGAATCAGAAAAACGGAATCTACGGGCACGGCAAAGAGCGCTATGAAAAAATGGAAGCAATATTCAATGACAACCAAGGTGCTTGTACAAAGGACATTGCGTGGGAAGCGCTTAAAGCTTCTTCACAGCTTCCAAAGGAAGGCGATGTTACAAGCAACACACAATGGTCGATTGTATATAACGATACCGAATTGAACGCCGAGGTCGTTATCCGCAGAGATTGGAATACCAAAACATCATATGACCTTAACGCAAACACCGTAAAATAATACGAAAAAATATTTTATTATGTCAGGAGATGAATTCATTATGAAAAAAAGAATCGTTTATTCAGCAACCGCGTTTTTAATAAGCGTATGTATGCTTATTACGGGAATTCCCGTAAATGCATTTACCGAAATCGGCTCGTCAAGTGTGTCCGCTTCCGCTGACGAGGACATAAAAAATCTGTCGGACAGCTTTTATGCTCAACAGTCCGCAAAAAACCTTGACTGGTATTCAACTTCAATAAAGGCAATAAGCGATGCGCTGTCGTTTGTATCTGTTGAAAGCACTGCGTCAAAAGTAGGTGTATGGGCAGGACAGCAGTTTTTGAGCATACTGATGAATTCAACTCAACCCGATGCCACCGAAACAATTCTTGCGGCTGTAAACGAGCTTTATATGCAAAATCAAACAACCCTGTTAAAGCTTGATCAGCTTTCCGGTCTTGTTAAAGATCAGGCACAGCTAAATTCAATCAACCAATATTTTAACGGAAACGACGTTTTGTTTGTAAAGACAAAAATATATATGGGCGCCTTACAAAACACTGAGGGCTTAATTGATGCACAGGTCGAAAAAAACCGTAAAAATATTATGATTTGGTCGGTGGGAAACACCACAAGCATTGATGAACTTAATCTTGCCGACAAGTCCTTGTTCGATACCGAGGTGCTTGCATTCGGCAACAAGCTCCAAGACACGATTTACCTCACCGACGGAAGCTGTTCACCGCTTGAACTGATGAACAATTACTCTCTCGGACATTTCAAATGGGAGCATCAGGGCTATGAAATGCGTGAAAACTATTGGTCGTCGCTTGTAAATCTCTATACAACATCGGCAAATATTATGTATGTGTCGCTGAACGCCCGTATCGAAGCTTATGAAGCCGTTCACGGTGAAAATTCTGCAAGTATCCTTCGCTCAAAGCTTAAAACGCTGACCGAAACAAGCGAAAACATCAAAAGAATCGGTAAAAAAACCGTAGTTAAGCGTCTGTCCGATGACCTGAGACATTATCAGGTAAAGGGACACGAGATTACTCTCCGCACAAAGGCGACAAAGCAAACGCTTCCGTATCGCAACGCAGGAAACAAAGAAGACTTTGATTGCCCAAAGGGCAGAAAAACAAACAGTCATTGGGATTCTTTCTATATGTACACCGATGAAAACAACAACACCTATGAAGCTTTGTCTGAAGAACGCTACAGAATGTTTTATAACGACTACAACCCAAGCGGCTCAACGACAAAAACGTCATTGTACGATATATTCTTCTCACCCGAAAACGGGGCGTTGACTCCTCCTGAAAAAGGCGAGGGAACAAGGGACTGGATGTTTGTTACAAACGACCTTAAAACCGTGCATAATACATTTTATAAGTTTTTCATATTCTATTACGGTGAGGAATGGATAATCGGTGACGTACTGCTGAATTCCGGCGATTGCAGTTATGTAAAGTGGGATTGGAAAAGCATTTTTGACAATAAATACACAAATGTAGCTTATTACACCACGCTAAGGGGAACTCACATATATATCGACGAGGACTATTGCGACAGCTTCGTTATGGTTATGGCCGATAAAGGTCAATCTAACAGCATTCCGGGAACGGGTACAGGACAAGAAGAATATAAAATCGGCATACCTGCTACTGTTACATTTGACGCAAAGGGAGGAACGGTTGAGCCAAAAACCGTTGATACCGATTTAAACGGCTATATTTCAGAGCTTCCTGTTCCTGTTTATGACGGCTACAGCTTTGACGGCTGGTATACCTCGGAGAATGTAAAGGTAACTAAGGAAACTCAGTTCAAGGATAATACGACCGTATATGCAAAATGGGTTAAAATCGAGGACGTTAAAGCTGCAAAAGACAGTGTGGGATCATCACCCGACTCAACAGGAGCTCCTCAGACAGGAAACGGCGGTTATGCCGTTATACCGATACTGCTAATAATTATTTCCGTATTTGCAATAGCATTAGCTTATATAAGAAAAGACGGTAAACTGAATTATAAATAATAAATCAGGACATACGGCAAAGAATTAAAGCCGTAAAATAAAATGCGGAAAGCTGTTTTTACATTCAAGTATAATCAGCTTTCCGTGATATTAAATATTAATTATTGTATAATTCCCCAAAAGAAAATTCCAAGCACTGCCGACAGTACGATCATAATGATAGGGGACGGGGCTTTTTTTCTGAATTTTTTGCAGGCAAAATGAACTGCTCCGAGAATAATAAACACAGCTAACGAGCGAAAGTCGGGCTTGATTACGACTCCAGGGCTTGTAAAGCCGAGCAGTGTTGTCAGCGCCATGCTGAGCGCTGTTGCAAGTATCATTGCAACAACGCAGGGGCGAACGCCTGACAAAAATGCGTTGACTCCCGAGTATTTCATCAAATTTTTTAACACAGCCGCAATCATAAGTATAATTACAAACGACGGCAAAACTACGCCCAATGTTGCAATAAATGAACCGAGAATACCACCCTGCGACGAACCGATAAAGGTTGCCATATTTACTCCAAGCGGTCCGGGTGTTGACTCCGAAACGGCAATAAAGTTCATAAATTCGTCTTCCGACAGCCAACCGTTTGTGATAACCGTTTCGCGCACAAGTGAAATCATACCGTATCCGCCGCCGAAGGACAGCGTTCCGATCATCAAAAAGTTCAGAAAAAGCTTTAGGTATATCATTTTTTATTACCGCCTTTTCTGATTTTTCGTATGAAGAAAACAGCAATCCCCACAGCTCCGCAGATTATAATATAAAATACCGATGAAAAGGAAACGGCGGTGACCGAGCAAAAAAGCATAGCGGAAATTACCGCAGACAGGATTATAATATTAAATATGTTTTTTTCAAGACTTCTGAGCATTTTAATTCCTGCCGACAGTATCAGGTAGATAACGCACACCTGAATTCCCCTGAAAGCATAGGTAACATATGTTAGGCTCAGAAACCGATCAAAAAACAGAGAAATGCAGTATATTACAACAAAGGACGGAATACAGACCGCCAGCGTAGCCGTTGCCGCTCCCGCAACACCTGCGATGTGATAGCCTATGTAGGTTGCGCTGTTAATCGCCATAGGTCCCGGTGTGGACTCGGCAATAGCGACCATATCAAGGAACTCGTCCTTTTTGACCCATTTTTTCTTTTCGATAAATTCATTTTCAAGCAGAGCTATCATAGCGTAGCCGCCGCCGAACGTGAATGCGCCGATTTTCAGGAATGTTAAAAATAAAATCCATAGCTTTTTCATTTTACTGTTCGTTCACTTCCCTCGGCAGTTTGTTTTTATGGCTTTGACAATTACTGTTATTATATATCGGTTTTTCCTCTGAGCATAACGTCGGCGCAAAAAGTATTTTCTGTGCGTGTAAAATTGCAATAACCGCCGTTTTTTTCCGCAATTCGGCGAATCGACTGAAGCCCGACGCCGTCTCCGTGTCGTTTGCTGGATTGAAATATGCCGTTATGCACATTTATAATTCCGTCAAAGTTGTTTTCTACAGTTATAAGTACAACATTATCCGAATAAAGATAAGTTTTCATCATTACAAAACGCTTCGGCTTATCTGTGCGAAGACTTGCTTCAAGTGCATTTTCAAGCAGATTGGCTATAACTACGCATATATCAATTTCCGATATCGGCAGCATTTGGGGCAAATCAATTTCAATGGAATAGGGAATATCGTTTTCCTTGTATCTTATACAATAATGTCCGGCAACGCCGTCAACAGCTTGATTGTCGCATAAATTCAGCTCTGCGTTCGGAATATTTTCGACGGCACTGTCAAGATAGCTTTTAAGCTCCTGCCATTCTTTTTTATCTGCGAGTGTTGAAAGTGCCGAAAAGTGATGCCGCATATCGTGACGGGCTTGCTTGGTTTCTTCAATGGCGGTGCACAATCTTTCATATTGTGATTGCTGCATCGACAAGAACTGATTTTCCTGCATAAGCGCATTGTTGCGATTCAGACTTTTTGCCATTAAGTAAAACAACACATAGAACAAAATCAGGAGAGACAAAAATGTTAAGCTTATCACAATATATCCCTGCATAATTCTGCCTTGAAACAGTATATTCGGATTCAAAGGAATCATAAAGAAATTTATTGCAATAAATACACTCGGCAGAATCCAGAAGATGTACCAGGTCTGGGCAATTCCCTCGTCTTCAAGAAGATTATAAGCTGCGTGGGTAGCGGGATAAAATGACAAAGCAACAAATCCCCAGCACATAACGTTATAGATTATTGCCGCTCCGAGGCAAAACCACGGATCGGGATTATCGGGTGCAAGCATTGAATCAAACGCTTTTGAAACGCTTGCAAGGCACGCAAAGACGCCGCACACCGCAAGAATAATGCTTATTGCCTTCCAAAAATTGATTTTTAACGTGAGGTGATAAACTGCACAGACAGCGGAAAGTATCGGAATGAACAGCCACAGTGCATTCATCCTGAAAAGCCAACAAAATGAACCGCAAATAATGCAGAATAAAATCATGCAGGGAATTCCGATTGCAGCCAGCTTTCTTTTTGATATTCGCAAATGCTGTTTCATAGGCAGGTACGCAAGAAACAATCCGGGAAAGATGACCGCTGTTTCGATTATGGGACGAAGTATATCAGCCATTGTTTTTTCTCCTTTTGAAAACGAAATCGCCGAAAGCAATTCGTGCGGATTTGCGAATACTGCGGCTGACGGCGATTTTATCACCGCTGTTCAATGTGAAAGCCGTTCCGTCAAAATCTTTTGCGTGTTCAAGATTTATTATTACGCCTCTGCTGCAAACAAAGAAACGTTCATCGCAGTCAAGCTCCGACATAAAGTCTGAAAACGTCTTGCGCGTTACGGTTGTTTTCCCGTTTGAGGTGTGAATATGTATTCGGTGCTGATAGTGCTCGGCATAGACAATTTCACTTAATCTCAGTCGGACGTTGCCTCCCACAATATGAATATCTATGTACTTTTCGGATTCGGGAAGTTTTTCGGCAATTTCATAAAAAACCGTGCTTAAATCTTCATCTGAGTAAGGCTTTACAAGATATTGAAAAGCCCTTACCTTAAATCCCTCAAGCGCATGGTCTGTTGAAGCGGTTGTAAATATCAGTATACAATTTTTATCGAATTCCCTTAGAATTTTTGCAGTTTCAATACCGTTTTCCTTATTCATATAAATATCCATAAACACTACGCCAAAAGGATTGCAATTTGCGCTGCTTATAAAATCCGCTCCGCTTTCATATTCCAGAATATCTGCCGTCAAAGATTTGCTGCACAGCAGTTTATTCAGCTTTTCGTGCAGTTCTCTGCGTTCGGAAGATATATCGTCAACAATGGCAATACGCATAAAAAAGCCTCCGTTACAAATTCTTTCTATATTGTAACACATATTAAGGAAAAAATCTTCTCAAAATACAATTTAAGACGGTTTTTTACAGTTCGTGCAATTACTATGGTATAGAATTGTGAAAAATATTATAATATAGTGAAATTGAAATGTATTTGTGCTGTTTTATATTTGCAGTATTAACAGTATATAGATACTATAAAAGAATTAAAAGGAGTATAGTATGAAAAAAGCAAGTAAATCAGGTATTTGTATCACTCTGTCCGCACTTATGGCAACAACGTCTGTTATGTGCGGCTGTCAGCAGAAGTCTACAATTACCGCAGACATCAAAGGGGCGTCAAAGTACACGGCGGAAGCGAATGCTTCGGTGTATGAAATGCTTGATTTCTCCGATGAACAGGAACGTGAATTTGCAGAAAGGGGCTTTATCGCCGCCCCCGACGGACTTGTAATCAAAACAGAAAACGGTACTGTTGCATGGAGTCAGGACAGCTACGATTTTGTCCGTAATGCAAGCACTCCCGACACCGCAAATCCAAGCCTTTGGCGTAATACTGAGCTTAATGCTCTTTACGGTTTGTTTGAAGTTGTTGACGGCGTATATCAGGTAAGAGGATATGACGTATCCAATGTTACCTTTGTACGAAGCGATAACGGCTGGATAGTCTTTGACTGTACAACAAGCACCGAAACCGCAAAGGCAGGTCTTGAACTGCTTGAGGAAAAATTCGGTGACGCACATATTTCTGCGGTTGTTGTCAGCCATGCACATATCGACCACTACGGCGGTATCGAAGGACTTGTTTCCCGGGAGGATCTTGCGGATCCCACGCAAAGCCTTGAAGAACAGGTAGCTTCCGGCAAAACCCTTGTTATCGTACCGGACGGCTTTGAAAAAGCAGTAATGGAAGAAAACGTATTTGCAGGCAACGCCATGAAACGCAGAACAAACTTCCAGTACGGCTCGCTTTTGGAAAAAGGCGAAACAGGCAGTTTGTCGGTAGGTATAGGTCTGACACCGTCAAACGGCACGACGTCATATCTTTCACCGACATATGTTGTAAAGGATCACATCTTAAAAACAACTGTTGACGGTGTGGAGCTTGAATTCCAGCTTACGCCGGACACAGAATCACCTGCTGAGATGAACACATATCTGCCGGGCTACAAAACTCTTTGGATGGCAGAAAACTGCACAGGCACAATGCACAACCTCTATACACTCAGAGGCGCCGAGGTCCGCGACGGAAATGCTTGGGCACAGTACATAATGGAAGCAAAAGAGCTTTTCGGCAAAGACGCCGAGGTTATTATGCAGTCACACAACTGGCCGCATTGGGGCAATGACGTCATCAATGAGTATATGGCAAACACTGCGGCTGTATATAAATATATCTTCGCTCAGACTCTTATGTACATCAATCAGGGCTACACATCAACCGAGATTGCCGATATGATGGAGCTTCCGCAGGAGCTTAACAAGGTTTGGTATACCCGCCAGTATTACGGTACGCTCAAGCATAACATTAAAGCTGTTTATCAGAAATATATGGGCTGGTACGATGAAAACCCGATCCATCTTGATGAATTACAGCCGACCGAGTACGCCAAAAAACTTGTGGAGTACCTTGGAGATGCAAACAAAGTTCTTGAAATGGCGCAGAAGGATTATGAGAACGGCGAATATCAGTGGGTAGCACAGATAACCAACACACTCGTATATGCCGACCCCGAAAACAAAGATGCACGCAACCTTTGCGCCGACGCATTGGAACAGCTTGGCTATCAGGCCGAAAGCGGAGCTTGGAGAAACGCATATCTGACCGGCGCATATGAATTAAGAAACGGAACGGGCGATTATCCCAACACTGCCGCCGGCGGAACAGGTGCAACCGCACTCGGTATGAGCACGGAAACAATGATCGACTACCTCGGTATCTGTCTTGATGAAAAGAAACTTGAAGACGAAAATCTTGTTATAAATCTTGAAGTGACAGACGAGGACGCAAAATATCTGCTCAGACTGAACCACGGTGTTCTGATTTATTCAAAAGAGGATTGGAGCGACAGCCCCGACGCTGTAATCAAGACAAAGAGAGCCGGTATTGTCGGAATATCTCAAAACAATCAGCAGTTAATGGACGCTTGCATAGAGTCTGTTGAGGGAAATACCGACATTATCAAGCTGTTGACCGACAACCTTGCAGAATTCCCGTCATATTTTAACATTATTGAACCATAAGTTCAGAAAGGTGTAACTAATGAAAGTTTTTAATTGTATATTCGGTGTATTATCAATAATCGCCTCATTCTATTGCATATTCTACCCCGGAGTAACCTTCTTAAACAGCGGTTGGATTGTAACCGTTCTGCTCGGTGTGTGGGGAATATGCACAATAATCGCTTTTGCAACAAGCCAAGGCAAAAAAGACGGTGACAAATCCGAAGCCGCAATGGGAATATTCAGTCTTATTTTGGGTATTGCAGCCGCAATAATCTCAATTCTCGCACTCTTTATGCCAAGCATCAGAGTAATGCTTGATATAATCATTCTCTGTATTTTTGCAGGCTGGCTCATAATCAGCGGTATCGGTTCCGCCGTTGCTTCGTTTAAAGCGAAAAAAGCAGGCTCAAAGACATGGATAATTACGTTGATTTGCGGAATTTTAGTTGTTCTTGCAGGTATATACGGATATTTCCACCTTATCTTTGTTGCTCAGACTATAGGTTTTCTCATAGGAATTTTGCTTATGGTTTACGGCTTCAGGCTTGTATTTTCTGTGTTTGAAAAACAAGGATGATTGATCTGTAACAAACACTGCTTTAAAAATTCATTAGCATAACAAAGCGGCAGATACGGCTATTATAGTCGTGTCTGCCGCTTTGTTATGTTTATATAGCGTTTTATGCTGTATGACGTGAACTTTCGGCAAGGCAGGCAGTCTCGGTTAGTGAGAATGCCTGCTGTCTTTTATGCCTGTAAATCTATTTTTATGGTGTTCAAATCACCGAAAGGTCCGTAATGTTTTATTGATATGTTACAAAAACCGAATGTAAATTTTGTAACAGGTTATGCGTTTAACCGTTGTGAAAACTGTATTTTTATTGTATCATATAATTAGAACATTAGGAAAAGAGGGAATGAGTATGGCACAGAACAGGGTCCGAATCGTGGATATTGCAGATTCATTAGGCCTTAGTACGGCGACAGTGTCTAATGTGATTCATGGTAAAACCGATAAGGTTTCGGAAAAAACAGTAAAACGTGTTCAGCAGGAGCTTGAAAAGTCCGGATATATCCCTAATATGGCAGGAATTTTGCTTGCAAGAAATAATTCAAGAATTATCGGAGTAGTTGTGAACGATGATGATAAATATGAGGGCAGGGTGTTAGAAGATGGATTTGTGATGTCGTCATTAAATGCGCTCTCTCACGAGGTAAATGAAAAGGGTTACTTTCTGATGATAAAAACGACGGCTGATATCAGTGAAATCCCGGTGTTTGCCTCCATGTGGAATATGGACGGTATGATTCTGATGGGCTTTTGCGAAGCTGATTATGAGAAGCTTCGGAATCAGATGAGAATATCCTTTGTAGTGTATGACGGCTATTTTGAGAAATGCTTTAAGGTAGTTAATCTTGTCATTAATCATTATGACGGCGGTTATCAGGCGGGAAAATATTTTAGAGAAATCGGTCATAAAAAAGCATTATGTATAGCTGATAATTTCATATGTATGGATAAGGAGCGGATTGAGGGATTTTGCGAAGCCTTTAAGCCCGGCGAAACCTTGGTTTGGCAGATTCCGAATACGGAAAAAGAAAGAATATGCTATTATCGCAAAAAGTTTAAAGAACTGTCAGAGAAAAATATTACAGCTGTTTTTGCGGTGTCGGATTTTTATGCCCTTGAGTTTATGCGCTTTTTACAGGAAAAGGGTATGCAAATTCCCGATGATATACAGATAATAGGTTTTGACGATAATATGGCAAGCAAAGAAAGTAATCCTACACTTACGACGATTCATCAGGATGCGTCTCTCAGGGCAAAAACTGCAATTAAATGTCTTGAGGCAATGCGTGACGGGTTGGATTGTGAGTCCGAAATACTGTTACCTGTAAAATTAATCAAAAGAAAAAGTACGAGGTTGTTATAATGTCACAGTTTATTAAATCATTATGCAAAATAGCGATTCCTGTTACATTACAAAGTATGTTACAGGCGTCGTTTTCAATCGTTGACCAGATAATGATTGGTCAGTTAGGAGAAATCAATGTATCGGCAGTTGGATTATGCGGAAACTTTTCTTTGATTTTCTCTGTGGTGATCGGTGCGGTAAGCACTGTTGCGGGAATCTTGATAGCGCAGTTTATCGGTGCCGGTGATGCCAAAGAAGCCTGGCGCAGCCTGGACATCAGTATGATTTGCGGAATTATAATATCTGCATTATTCTTGTTTGCGTCGGGAGTTTTTTCGTCACAGATTCTTGGACTTTACACAAAGGATACGAGTATTATAAACGTAGGCGCCGTATATTTTCGCATTGTGGCGTTTTCATACATTCCAATGGCAATAAGCATTGTTTTGTCGGCGTGGCTGCGTTGCAGGGAACACGCCGTAATACCGTTTTTAGCAAGCCTCGGAGCTGTTTTTGTAAACACGGGATTGAATTATGTGCTGATATTCGGAAAGCTCGGTTTCCCGACTATGGGAATACAGGGTGCGGCAATCGCAACGCTTATTTCTCAGCTGTTTAATTTGGCGTTTATAATTGTCGGCTTTGTTATTTGCATCAAAAAAGACAAAGACAATCCCTTGCTGTCGTTCCGTTTTGAGAAGATTACAGGAAAGCAATATTTTATAATTATTATGCCTATCCTGGTCAGCCAATTTCTATGGAGTCTTGGGCAGAATGTGGAGTCTGCGGTATATGGTCATCTTGGCACATCAAATCTTGCGGCCTATACACTTACTAGCCCGATACAAAGTCTGATTGTGGGGGCTTTGAGCGGATTATCCGCTGCGGCAGGTGTAATGGTCGGCAAACGGCTTGGCAAGAAAGAATACGACGAAGCTTATAAAGAATCTAAGAAGATTATGTATGCAGGTTTAATCGGCGCCGTACTCGTATCGGCATTGCTCATTCTTTTGGCAGGAGTCTATACCGAATTGTACCGTGTTGAGTACAATGTAAAAGAGCTTGGAAAAATTCTGCTTATTGTATTTGCCTTGTATGCCCCGATTAAGGTTGAAAATATGATTCTCAGCGGAGGCATCATAAGAAGCGGAGGCAATACCAAAATCATAATGATTATTGATACTATCGGAACATGGTTTATCGGAATTCCTCTGTGTCTGCTTGCAGCATATGTGTTTAAATGGGGAATTGTAGGTGTGTATACGTTACTTACCACGGAAGAAATATTCAGACTGGTTGTATCACTGGTTATTTTTAAGAAGCGCAAGTGGATGATCAGCTTATCATAGCGTGAGGTGACGGATATGGATTATATAAAAGAAAAATTATACCGCCGGTTAGCAGTTGACTATTGATGTTTAGTTTCGGATATTAAGGATAATAGAAATCATTTTACTGAATACAAGCTACAGGAAGGCAGGAGGCAGTTTGAAGAAGTTGATGATTGTATCTTAAATGTGACTGCTGCAAACGGAAAGCTGATTTATTATAAAAATTTTATTTTAATTATTTTATATTTACTTTACAGCAGCAGAGATTTATTATATTCTTTATAAATAGAGTGCAACGTTATTCTTATATGCTTGTAACAAAGAATATGTCTGCGCCCGGTCGGAAGATATAAGACAGTAATTTACTAACAGGTTAATCTATAAAACCGAGGTGTACATATGCCTGTAAAAATTGTAAGAAACGATATAACAAAAATAAAATGTGACGCAATAGTAAATGCGGCAAATGAAACCCTGCTCGGAGGCGGAGGAGTCGACGGAGCTATACACAGAGCAGCCGGACCTAAATTAGTAAAAGAATGTGAAAAACTCGGCGGCTGTAAAACGGGCGAGGCCAAAGCAACCTGCGCTTATAATTTGCCGTGTAAATATGTTATTCATACGGTAGGACCCATATGGAAAGGCGGCAATAATCATGAGGAAGAAAAGTTGATTGATTGTTACAAGAATTCTCTCAATCTTGCTAAAAAGATGTATTGCAAGACGGTCGCATTTCCACTGATTTCTGCAGGCGCATATGGATATCCAAAAGAGCAGGCTTTACATATTGCGATAAGTGAAATCTGCAGATTTTTGATTGACAACGAAATGTTAGTTTATATTGTTGTTTTTGACAAGGACTGCTTTCGTGTCAGCAAAAAACTTGTCAGCGATATAAAGGAATACATAGACGAGTGTACAGTTGAAACTCATTACGAAAAAAGCTCACGCATGTTTCCGCATCCTTTAAAAACGGTATGCTCTCAAAAGTCTGAAACGATTTGTATGGAGGATTCCCCGAAAAACCTTTCCGATGTACTCAAGCACATTGACGAGAGCTTTTCCGAAATGCTGCTTCGCAAAATTGACGAAAAGGGTATGACCGACTCTGAGTGCTATAAAAAGGCCAATATCGACCGCAAGCTGTTCTCGAAAATCAGAACCAATCCACAGTATAAGCCAAAAAAGACAACTGCAATCGCATTTGCCGTTGCTCTTGAATTATCGCTTGATGAAACAAACGAGTTGTTGATGAAGGCGGGATATGCGCTTTCACACAGTAATAAATTTGATATAATCATAGAATTTTTTATTAAGAATAAGCAGTACGATATTTTTACGATAAACGAGGCTCTTTTTGAGTTTGATCAGTTGCTGTTATGCTGATTTGTCGCTTTCAAAGCGACAAAATAATAATTTTTTTGATTATAATATAGTTAAGGATAATAAAATAACTGTTGTAGCTTAGGAGGTTATCATTATGAAAAACAATATTACTGAATTAGTTTTTATCCTTGACAGAAGTGGTTCAATGTCCGGTCTTGAAGGTGATACAATCGGCGGGTTCAACTCAATGATTGAAAAACAGCGCAGGCAGGACGGCGAATGCTTTGTATCCACCATATTGTTTGACCATGTCAGTGAGGTGTTGCACGATAGAATAAAGCTCTCGGAAATCAAAAAAATGACGGAGATGGATTATACCGTGCGTGGCAGTACCGCTTTGATTGATGCTATTGGAGGAGCGATTCATCATATCGGAAACGTACATAAATACGCCCGTCGCGATGATGTGCCGCAAAATACATTGTTTGTTATTATGACTGACGGTATGGAAAATGCGAGCCGACACTACACCGCCAAAACGGTCAGGAAAATGATAGATCGACAAAAGAAAAAATTCGGATGGGAATTTCTGTTCATCGGCGCAAACATCGACTCCGTTGAAACTGCTCATCATTTTGGAATCAATGCCGACCGTTCTGTAAACTATCATGCAGACCGAAAGGGAACGGCAGTTGTTTTTGAAACTGTTTCCGAAACGATTTGTAACTTTAGGTCAAGCAAGCCATTATCTCCGTCGTGGAGCGAGAATATAAATAGAGATTTCGACAGTAGGGAAAGATAAATTTAAGCAGATAAAAAATCTCCGTTTGATATAAATTCAGACGGAAAGTCAGAACCGGAATGTTTCTTCAAAGGTAGTTAAAATTATTCAAAGCTATACGGGAGTAGTAAATAAAATGGTTTGGCGAAAGTTTTAAATCAATAGATAAATATAAAGCAAAAGCGGCAGGGAAAACCTGCCGCTTTTTGCTATTGTCAGAGTATATTACGAAATGAAGTAGCTGTCAAATTAAATTTTTTTCGGAATAATAACCTTTATTTCAGTGCCGTTGCCGAGACTGCTTTCAAGCTTAATTGTTCCGTTATGATACTGAACTGCGTGTTTTACTATCGAAAGTCCAAGTCCCGTACCGCCTGAAGCCTTTGAATGACTTTTATCAACTCTGTAAAAGCGTTCAAATATACGGTTTTGATGTTCGGGTGCAATGCCGATACCGTTATCCTTAACGCTTATAACCACATTTTCATTGGTTTCGGATATTGATATGGCGACCTTACCGCCGTTGTTTGTGTATTTAACGGCGTTATCGCAGAGATTGTATATTATTTCGTAGAGCAGTCTTTTTACGCCGACAACTTCGACCTTGTTGCCGCTTAGCTCAAGGCTGATGCTTTTCTCGGCGGCGGTTTTTTCAAGGTTGCTCTTAACTTCATTTGCAACCTCAAAAAGGTCAGTGTTTGTCGTTTCCATTTCGGTTTCTTCATCAAGCTGAGAAAGTCTGATAATGTCCTCGATAAGAACAACAAGGCGTTTTGCCTCCTGCTTGATGTGACCGACAAATCTCGGCATATCTTCTTCTTTTACCATACCGTTTTCTATCAATTCCGCACTTCCGATAATACCCTGCAAGGGAGTTTTAAGTTCGTGCGAAACATTAGCCGTAAATTCTCTGCGGCTTCGCTCCGCAAATTCGCGCTCGGTTATATCAAAAATGAGAATGACTGCGCCTATGGTCTTGCCGTTGGACTGAATCCTGCTGATGTCAAACTGATACTCAAAGCCGCTGCGTTCACTGTGAATTTCACTTTTTCCCTTGATAAACGCCTTGTTTATCGCAAGGCTCATATCGTGACTGCGGTCAACAGTTAAGAAATCCTTGCCCTCACAGCTTTTATCGGTTTCAAGTATCTTCTGAGCCGAGGGGTTTATGCTTAAAATTATGCCGTTGTTGTCAAGAAGAACAAGTCCTTCGTTCATATTGGCTGTTATCTGTTCTGTCTCGTCCTTTTTCTGTTCAAGCTCCTTTAGCTGAGATTTAATCTCCTTATGCTGAAGGTTGATTCGGTTGAGAAGAGGTGAAATCTCATCGTATGTGTCGTTGTCAAGAGGGTGTTCAAGGTCAAGCTCGTTAAGCGGTTTAACGATTCTTTTAGAAAGTCTGCTTGCAAGCACGCCCGACAAAGCAAACGCAACTATAAGAACTATCAAAAGCGGCTGAAGCATACCGAAAGCAAGCGCACCCGCCGAAGCTCTGCTCATAGAAATTCGTAATACAGTACCGTCGTTAAGCCTTTTGGCGCAGTACATAGTTTTTTCAAGCAGGGTAGAGGAGTAACGTGTTCCTTCGCCCTCGCCGCTGCTTAATGCCTGACGCACTTCTTCACGGTCCGAGTGGTTTTCCATTGTGTCGGCACCTGTCACGGTATCGTAAATAACCGTTCCGTCGGCTTTTATCCAAGTTATTCTGTATCTGTTGGACTTTAGTTGGCTGAGATAATCCACGCCGTCATCTTCAACCGCAACAGCCGATATACTCAGTTCGTCTTTCATTTGGCTTTCCTGAACTGTTCCGAAGTACTGATACAGAACGCCCATAATTATAACAATGCTCGCTATCAGGACTGCGCCCGCAACAAGCAATATAGATTTAAAGATTTTTTTGGTCATAAGTCAGCCTCCATTCTGTAACCGACATTTCGCACGGTTTCAATCAGCTTACCGTAATCTCCGAGCTTTTGCCTTAAGGTGCGTATGTGCATATCAACGGTGCGTGTTTCGCCGCAGTAGTCCATACCCCAAACATCGTTAAAGAGCTGATTTCTTGTAAATGCAGTTCCGCGGTGAGCCAAAAACAAGTGTAAAAGCTCAAATTCTTTATAGGTAAGCTCAATTCGCCTGCCGTCTGCCGTAACGGTGTGTTCATCAACGTTCATAACAAGTCCGCCCGTTTTAAGTATGTTACCGCCTTGCTTTGGTGAACATCTGCGTAAAACCGCTTTCACGCAGGACACAAGCTCCATAACGCCGAACGGCTTTGTAAGATAGTAGTCCGCTCCGAGATCAAGTCCCTTTATCTTGTCATATTCAGCGCCTTTTGCTGTTGCCATAACTACGGGAATATCTTCAAGTTCGGGAGCTGCTTTCATTTTTTTCAAAAGCTCTATTCCGTCAATTTCGGGGAGCATAACATCAAGCACAACAAGCTCGGGCCTGTCGGTTTTTAGGGCATCCCAAAATTTTCGTCCGTCCTCAAAGCCCACCGCCTCAAAGCCTGTGGAATTCAGCGCATATATCTCAATATCTCTAATGCTTGCGTCGTCCTCAACACACCAAATCATTATTATTCCTCCGTGCGATTGTCGCTTACCGAGAATATCACCCAGCCGGCAATATTAACGGCGTGATCGCCGATGCGTTCAAAATATTTTGCTATCATTATCAGATCAATGTAATACTCTCCGTCATCGGGATTTTTCGCAATCTTATCTATCAAATCATTTTTGATTTTATCAAAGTAGTTGTCAACTTCATCATCTGCTTTGATAACATTCTTTGCTAACATTATATCACGATTTACATATGCGTCAACGCTGTTTGTAACCATTTTAATTGTGGCTCTTGCCATTTGTCGCAATAATTCATCGTTTTCAAATGTTCTGCCGTTCAAAAAGTGAATTATCTCGGCAATATCCTCAGCCTGATCGCCGATTCTCTCCATATCGGTTATCATTTTAAGCGCTGCCGAAATCTGCCTTAGATCCCTCGCAACCGGCTGCTGCTGTAAAAGCATTTTAAGACAAAGCGACTCAATATCTCTTTCTTTTTGATCAATTTCAGAGTCAAGAGAGGCTACTTTTTCCGCCATTTTTTTGTCGGCGCCGCTCAGTGCTTTTGAAGCAAGCGCAATAACCTCTTCACACAATGCGCCCATATCAATAAGCTCTTTGTTTAATTGGGAGAGTTGTTTGTCAAAGTGTCTTCTCATAATTAACCAAACCTTCCTGTAATATAATCTTCTGTGCGTTTATCCTTAGGTTCGGAGAACAGCCTTTCGGTGTCGTCGTATTCAACGAGTTCGCCGAGCAGGAAAAATGCCGTTTTGTCTGAAATACGCACTGCCTGCTGCATATTGTGAGTTACAATAATTATTGTGTATTTCTTTTTAAGTTCAAGAGCAAGCTCCTCGATTTTTGAAGTCGAAATAGGGTCAAGAGCCGATGTAGGTTCATCCATAAGGAGAACCTGAGGTTCAACGGCAATAGCCCTTGCAATACATAATCTTTGTTGCTGACCGCCCGAAAGTCCGAGGGCGTTTTTCTTTAATCTGTCCTTGACTTCATCCCAAATAGCGGCGTCTTTCAGCGAACGCTCAACAATATCGTCGAGTTTTGCCTTGCTTTTTATGCCGTGCGTACGCGGACCGTAGGCGATATTGTCATAAATGCTCATAGGGAAGGGGTTTGGCTTTTGAAACACCATACCTACTTCACGTCTTAACTCGTTTACATTTACAGACGATCCGAAAATATCAGTCCCCTTATATCGAATGTCACCTGTTATCTTAACGCCCTGAATAAGATCGTTCATTCTGTTAAGGGATTTAAGAAAGGTTGATTTTCCGCATCCCGACGGACCGATAAGGGCGGTAATGCTTTTTTCGGGAATATCAATATTTATATCCTTTAATGCCTGATGTTCGCCATACCACAGGCACATATCTTTTACTGTAATTATATTGTTTTTCATATTTTGTTTCTCCTGTTAAAATACTTTTCGACAAGTGAAGCCGAAAGATTTATAATTATCGACATTATCATAAGAATTGCGGCTATTGCGAATGCAACTCCGAATTCGCCCTGCTCTTTTGCATATACATACAGTGCAACCGTAAGCGTTGCGCCTGCGCTGTTCAAGCCCTCAAAAAATCCGTTGAGGGAGTGTGCAAAGCCTGCGGTAAACAGGAGAGCCGCCGATTCGCCCAGGATACGACCGACTGCAAGAATACAGCCCGTAATAACGCCGTCCATACAGCCCGGAAGAACAACTGTTCTGATAACACGCCATTTGCCTGCTCCGAGTCCGAAAGCACCCTCGCGGTAGCTTTGCGGAACAGTTTTCAGGCTTTCCTGAGTTGTACGCATAATTGTCGGCAAATTCATAATAACAAGCGTCAGTGCGCCCGATAAAATAGAAGTCTGCAAATTCATAAACTGGCAGAAAAACAACATTCCGACAAGACCGTATATGATAGAGGGAATAGCGGAAAGCGTTTCTGCGGCATATTCGATGATGCCGACAATCCTTTTGTTTGTCGCATATTCGGTAAGATATATTGCGGCGCCGATACCAAGCGGCAGCACAATCGCGAGTGTGGCGACAACTATATACAATGTATTCAGAATATCGGGTAAAATACCAATCGACTGAGAAAGATAGCTCGGCTTAGTGGTGAGCATTTCCCAGGAAATATTCGGAATACCTTTTACCATTACATAAACTATGAGAAACAACACTATTGCACAGGTAAAAACCGTTGCAAGAGCCATAAGTATTTTAAGTGTAATTATATATGTTCTGCGTCGTTTAGACATTTTGTTATTCAGCATAATTATTTCTCCTTGTCACGTTTCAAAAAGAAGTTCAGCGTTGCATTTATAAGCATAATAAACAGGAATAGCACAAGTGCTATTGAGAACAATGCTTCTTTTTGCAAACCTGACGAATAAGACATTTCACTTGCAACCGCTGTTGTAAGGAATCTTACGCTTTGGAAAAGCTCCGGCATATTCGGAACGTTACCCGAAACCATCATAACTGCCATTGCTTCGCCGATAGCTCTGCCGACACCGAGAACAACGGCGGCGGCAATACCGCTTTTGGCTGCCTTAACCGATACCCTGAAATATGTTTCGGTAGGTGTTGCGCCAAGAGCAAGGGAAGCGTCCTCGTATTCTTTCGGAACAGCCTCCAGTGCGGTAATAGAAACTTTGATTACCGACGGCAGAATCATAATGGCAAGCACAATGATAGCCGCAAGAAGACTTGCACCGTCATTAACGTGAAATACCTGTCTTATTCCGGGTACGAGTATCATCATACCGACAAGACCGTAAACCACCGACGGGATTCCCGCAAGCAGGCTTATTGCCGATTCCACAACGGCTTTAAGCTTCTTTGGTGCAAGCTTTGCAAGATAAACAGCCGACAAAAAACCTATCGGAACTCCCAAAACGATTGCGCCTGCCGTTCCGTAGATACTTGTGAGTATAAAGGGCAGGATACCGTATTTAGGTTCTTCGGCGGTTGACGCCCATTCCTGACCGAACAAGAAGTCGAATAATCCTATCTGCTGAATTGCCGGTATACCCGAAACAACAAGATATATTGTTATCAAAAGTACAAAACCGACTGTAATAAGACCTAATACTAAAAATATACCGTGAACTATGTTTTCAAATATCTGTTTTTTATTCTTCTTATTGATCATACTGATTTCCTCTGACAATATGCACGATAAGGCAGCCGTTAAGCTGCCCGACCGTGCGGTAATTAATATTTAGTTTACGGGAACTGCGCCTGCGTCCGATATGATTTTTGATGCTTCGCCTGATGTTGCGTAGTCAAAGAATTTCTGAGCTGTTGCCGAAAGCTGTGTGCCGTCTTTTGTTATCAGCATAAACGGACGCTGAACAACATAGCTTCCGTCTTTTACGGTATCTTCGCTCGGTGTAACATTGTCAACCTTGAGCGCCTTAACGCTGTCCTTTACAGCTGCAAGGGATGCATATCCGATTGCATTCGGGTTCTGAGAAACCGCTGTAATAACGTCGCCTGTTGATGTAAGCTCCTGACGGTACTGACATTTATCGGCAGTCTTTGTGATAGACTCAAAGCCGTCTCTTGTACCGCTGCTTGCTTCACGTCCGATAAGTACAATTTCTCCGTCGCTTCCGCCGACGTCTTTCCAGTTTGTAACTTCACCGGTATAAATCTTTGTGATGTCGTCAAGACTGAGGTTTTCAACCGAGTTCTGCGGATTTACGATAATTGCGATACCGTCAAGCGCAAGAGTTGTTTCTTTAAGACCCTTTGCCTTTTCGTCGTCCTTTAATGCACGGCTTGCAAGACCGATGTCGCATCTTCCTGCCGAAACTGCTTCAATACCTGAACCTGAGCCTGTCGGGTTGTAGGTGAAATTTGTACCCGAGTTATCCTGCATAAATGCTTCGCCCAAAGCGCCGATAACTTTTTCCATTGAGGTAGAACCGTCTGTTGATACGCTTCCGTTATCCTTGCTCCGGCTTGTTGTGCTTGAATCACCGCTTGATGACGAAGAACCGCTTTCGGTTGTTTCTCCGCAGCCGGCAAATGCTGTCATAGCCATCATTGCGGCAAGTGCGATTGCAATAACTTTTTTCATAGTGATTTCCTTTCTTTCTGTAAAATTAAATTTGTTTGCTTGTTAATCGCTTCAGGCTTTTTCCTGCCTGCAACTATAATGTTAAGCGTCCGCTGTAAAATCAAAAACTTATATTTTGTAAAATATATGTAAAATCGTTAAAATTCGCCGAAAATCGCATTTTCATATGTAAACAAAAAATACTTTCATAATTTGCCAATTTATGATATACTAAATATTGAATAATAATTGGAGTTGATATAATGAATACAGTCAACAGAGCTGAAATATCCGACAAGGTATTTTTTAACAGCGTAAAAGACAGCCGATTTAAGACAATGAAGATTTCGGCAAATCTTTTTGTGCCGCTTTCGGAGGAAACAGCCTCAGAAAACGCTTTGCTTTTCGGGGTGCTTTCACGTTCATGCAAAGCCTATCCCGATTTTACCGCACTAAGCAAAAAGCTTGCCTCGCTTTACGGAGCAGAGCTTCTTGTGTCAATCCGTAAGATCGGTGATCGTCAGATGCTGTCGCTCAGCGCATCGGGACTCGACGACAGATATGCTTTTGACGGCGAAAGCATAGCCAAGGAATTGTCGCTTTTGCTTTGCAACGCCATATTCGAGCCTAATCTGAACGGCGACGCATTCGTTGAGTCTGAGGTTGAACAGGAATGCAGACAACTTTTGGATGTGATTGACTCCGAATTTAACGATAAACGAATTTATGCGAACTCACAGCTTATAAAAAATATGTGCGGCGATGAGGTTTTCGGACTTGCGCGCTACGGAACAGCGGATAAGATTAAATCCGCAACACCTCAATCTTTATATGAAACGTGGAAAAGACTTTTGAATACAGCCGTAGTAGAAATTATGTATATCGGTGACAGCTCCCCCGACAGTGCAAGAGAAGTATTCAAAAATGCATTTTCAAAATTCGACCGCAAACCTGCAATCCTTGAAACAAAGATTGTTCGCACCGCCTCGGAAGCGAAGCATATCTCGGAAGAAATGGAGCTTTCGCAGTCAAAGCTTGTTATGGGCTTTCGCACAGATTGTGCCGTACCCGATTCCGATGTTATTGCAGAACGGCTTATGTGCGCTATCCTCGGCGGTACCGCAAGCTCAAAGCTGTTTTGCAATGTGCGTGAAAAACAAAGCCTGTGCTACTATTGTTCATCTCGTTTTGACAGAAACAAGGGAATACTTACTGTTGACAGCGGCGTTGAGGGCGATAATATCGAAAAGGCGGAAAAAGGCATATTAAAAGAAATAGAGGATATAAAAAACGGTATTATAAGCGATTTTGAAATTGAAGCAGCTAAGAAAGCCGTTATAAATATGTTTAATTCCTCCAACGATACCGTAAGCGGAATTGAAGCATGGTATTCAAGTCAGCTTTTTGACGGAGAGTTCAAAACCATTGAACAGCTTTCGTCTGAGATTAACGCCGTTACAAAGGACGAGATAATCAAAGCCGCAAACAAGCTTACGCTTGATACCGTATATGTGCTTAAAAACAATTAAGGGGGGATACAAGTTGGATATTCAGGAAGTTAAATCACAAAGCGTCGGCGACAGCTACTATAAAATCAACCACCCTACAGGCTTGACAATCTATGTTTATCCCAAGGAGGGCTACAGATCGGCGTATGCGATAATCGGCACAAAATACGGCAGTATAAACACTTGCTTTTCGCTTGACGGCGGCGCAAAAATCACAGTACCCGACGGTATAGCTCATTACCTTGAGCACAAGCTGTTTGAGAGCGAGGAGGGCGATGTTTTTGCAAAATTTGCACAAACAGGCGCAAACGCAAACGCATACACAAGCTTTGAAAAGACCTGTTACCTTTTTTCCTGCACAGACAAATTTGACGAAAGCTTTGAGATGCTGCTTGATTTTGTTCAGGATCCGTATTTTACCGCACAAACGGTTGCCAAAGAGCAGGGAATAATCGGTCAGGAAATAAAAATGTACGATGATTCACCCGATTGGCGTGTAATGTTCAATATGTTGGGCGGTATGTATAAAAATCACCCGGTAAAAATTGACATTGCGGGCACGGTTGAAAGCATTGCAGATATAACCGCCGAAAAACTCTATGAGGTATATAATGTATTCTACAACCTCAACAATATGGCGCTCTGCGTTGCGGGCAACGTAACGCCCGAACAGGTGCTGAATATCTGCGATAAAATGCTTAAAACAAATCCAAAGCATACTATTCAAAACTTCTTTGAGGATGAGCCTTACGAAATTGTAAAGCCGTATGTTGAACAGAGCTTTCCCGTTTCGATGCCTATGTTTAACCTCGGCTTTAAAGAGAGAGCAGATTCTTCGCTTGACGAAGCTTTGCTCGCTCAGACCGATATTTTGCTTTCAATGCTCGCTTCTCCCGCAAGCGCACTCTACCGTGACCTTATGGATTCAAACCTTATTAACAGCAGTTTTTCATATGAATTGTTTGAAGGCCCCGGCTACTGCTCGGTAATATTCGGCGGCGAATCAAGAGCGCCTAAGCAGGCGGCTGAAATGATAAAAAATTATATAACAAAATACAAAGAAAACGGCTTTAAGCAGGATGATTTTGAGGCCGCAAGAAAATCTGCTTACGGCGATACGGTATCGTCGCTCAACTCTGTAAGCTCAATAGCAAATACGATTCTCGGCTATCACTTCAGCGGCAATGAATTGTATAAATATATCAAGGCTGTTGAAAACACAACGCTTGACGATATAAATAACAGGCTTAAAAATATGCTTGATGTATGCAACTGCACCCTGTCGGTTGTAAAGTCGCCCGAAAGCGAGGTACGATAATGGAGATTGCTTTCCCGTATATGGGACTTGAATTCACAATAAATCCGGTCGCTTTTTCTTTGGGCAGTATCAATATATATTGGTACGGTATAATTATCGCAACGGGAATGTTGCTTGCCGTGCTTTATGCCTACAAAAGCGCACCGCGCTATAAGGTGGATTTCAGCAAACTGCTCAACTGCATTTTCGTGGGAATTATAACGGGTATCATCGGTGCAAGACTTTATTTTTGTATCTTTAAGTGGGATTACTACGGACAGCATTTGGACGAGCTGTTTGCCATTCACAACGGCGGACTTGCTATCTACGGCGGTATAATAGGCGCTCTCATCGGCGGTCTTGTCGTTGCAAAAATACAAAAAATGCAGATTATGCCTATCCTTGACATATCAATGGTCGGTTTTTTGCTCGGACAGGGAATAGGTCGCTGGGGTAACTTTATGAATCAGGAGGCGTTTGGCACTCCGACAAATCTCCCTTGGGCAATGATGAGCGAAAACACGGGTAATATTCCTGTTCATCCCTGCTTTCTCTATGAATCTATATGGTGTCTTTTGGGATTTGCACTGCTCCATTTTTACGGCAAGTACAAGCAAAGATATTCGGGACAAATATTCTTTTGGTATCTTGTTTGGTACGGCTTTGAAAGAACAATAGTTGAGGGACTTCGCACCGACAGTCTGTATCTTCCGTTTCAAATCTTCGGAATGGACATCAGAGTATCTCAAGTCCTGTCGGCGGTTCTTTGCATTACAGGTATAGTATTTCTTATTATAAATATCAAAAAGGAGGACCCGTTCTATGCAGATTATAGACGGAAAAAAGGTATCGGCAGAAGTAAAGGAGAAAGTAAGACAGCAGACGCTTGAGCTGAAAGAGACTCACGGCATAACTCCCGGTCTTGCGGTTGTTATCGTAGGCGACGACCCTGCGTCAAGAGTTTATGTAAATAATAAAAAGAAAGCTTGTGAGCTTGTCGGCTTTAAATCCGAAGAATATGCTCTTCCTGCCGAAACAACGCAGGAGGAGCTTTTAGAGCTTGTCAACACCTTAAACAACAAGGATGACATAAACGGAATTCTCGTTCAGCTTCCGCTTCCGAAACACCTTGACGATAAGGCTGTAATTGCGGCAATCAGTCCTCAAAAGGACGTTGACGCATTTCACGCAGTAAACGTAGGCAAAATTATGCTCGGCGAGTACGACTTTTTGCCCTGCACACCGTCGGGCGTAATGGAAATGCTCCATTCATATAACATTGAAGTCAGCGGCAAAAACTGCGTTGTTATCGGCAGAAGCAATATTGTAGGCAAGCCTATGGCTATGCTTCTGCTTCACGAAAACGGAACTGTAACGATTTGCCACAGCCGCACAAAAAATCTTGCCGCCATAACAAAGCAGGCTGATATACTGGTTGCCGCAGTCGGCAGACCGAAGTTTGTAACGGCAGATATGGTAAAGGAGGGCGCAGTTGTAATTGACGTAGGTATGGACAGGGACGAAAACGGCAAGCTTTGCGGCGACGTTGACTTTGAAAACGTCAAAGACAAATGCTCCTACATAACTCCCGTTCCCGGCGGCGTAGGACCTATGACAATAGCAACACTTATGAAAAACACGCTCAAAGCCGCAAGGATACAGAACAATATCTAAGACCGTATTCAACCGAATTTTTCAAAAAACAGTTGACAACATATTTCCTTTGTGGTATAGTATATAAGCCGCATATTGTGGGTTATAAGTGACTTAATGTTTGTCCACCCATAGGTAGCGAGCCCAATGAAAAGGATTGAAAAAAATGTACGCAGTTATTCAGACAGGCGGCAAGCAGTACAAGGTAACAAACGACGAAGTTATCTTTATTGAAAAGCTTGACGCAGAAGCTCAGGATACAGTAACATTTGACGTTGTTGCAGTCGGCACAGACGACTCAATCAAGGTCGGCACTCCGTTTGTTGAGGGTGCAAAGGTTACTGCTGAGGTAGTAAAAAACGGAAAAGGCAAGAAAATCAGAGTTGCTACTTACAAGCCTAAAAAAGGTGAGAAGAGAGCAAAAGGTCACAGACAGCCTTACACTCAGGTTAAGATTACATCAATCGAAGCCTGATTATGATTACGGTAACATTTAAAACAAGCGGAGACTTGATTTGCGGCTTTACGGTAAACGGTCATTCCGACTACGGAGAAGATGGCAGTGATATTGTATGTGCGGCAGTCAGTTCGGCCGTTATAATGACGGCAAACACAGTCACCGAGATAATGCATATCAATGCAAAGGTTACCGAATCCGACGGATTTGTAAATATGGATCTGTCAAAGCCTGACGCCGAAAGGTCAAAATACATTTTGGACGGACTCAGGCTTCACTTAACTGCTCTGTCAGAGCAATATTCAAACGACATTAAAGTTAAAATTACGGAGGTGTAAGGTAATGCTTAAAATAAACATTCAGTTATTCGCTCATAAAAAAG
>OIYR01000057.1_pt1 | contig 64940 bp, 59 predicted proteins | sample 1588221 | NCBI WGS metagenome assembly OIYR01 (sample SAMN03283292) | human gut metagenome | biome: human-associated habitat; material: feces | host: Homo sapiens | place: Peru | collected 2012
GGCTATCTTATCTATTTCTTTGAAAAGGCTTGTGCAATTTCCGGATATATGCTCGGTGTAAATCCGTTTAACCAGCCCGGCGTTGAAAGCTACAAGAAGAATATGTTTGCTTTGCTCGGAAAGCCCGGTTATGAGGATCAAAAGGCAGCTCTTGAGGCAAGATTAAAGTAATTTCTAACTATAAAGTATAAAAATGGAGGAATTGAAATATGGTTACTTTACTTATCGGTAAAAAAGGTTCAGGCAAAACTAAAAAACTCATCGCTCTTGCAAACGAGGCTGTAGCTGCCTCCGAGGGCAACGTTGTTGTAATTGAAAAAGGCTCTAAGCTTACATATGACATAACACACAAAGCAAGGCTTATCGACACTGAGCATTACGAGATTTCTGGTTATGATATGCTCTTTGGCTTTATCAGCGGTATCTGCGCAGGAAACTACGATGTTACGGATATACTTGTTGACTCTACCTTTAAGATCTGCCCCGACGGAATTTCGGGTCTTGAGGGCTTCACCAAAAAGCTCCAGGAGCTTGCAGAAGCTGTTTCAACAAATATTGTGCTTCTTATTTCTGCTGATGAAAGCGAAGTTCCCGATTCTATCAACGCTGTTTGCCAGAAAGTTTAATTGCTTAATAGAATTAAAACGGTGCAGTCATTTGATTGTGCCGTTTTTTAATGCCTGAATAGTTAAACGATGATTCCGATAGTTTTATGTGAGAGCTTGGTGTGTGTATGGATGATGAAAAATTTGAAATAAGCATAGAGTCGCTTGATACTCTTGACAAGGAAAATTCGATAATTGTTGATATTCGTGACAATATTTCTTTTGAATACGGCTGTATTCCGTCTGCGGTGAATATTCCGCTTGATAAAATTAAACAGGACAGCTCTGTTTTGCCCAAGGACAAGCTGATTGTGCTCTGCTGTAAAAGCGGACAGATAAGCGATACTCTTGCAGAAGAACTGCGTGAAAGCGGATATAATGCGGTAAATCTTAAAGAGGGCTACTACGGTTGGCTAAAGCGCAAAATGACCGATGAAATCTGCGCCGATGACGTTGAAAAAAGTATACGCAAAAAATTCAGCAAAACAATTTGGAGCCGATTTACAGCGGCTGTGGTGGAATATGAGCTTGTAAAACCTAATGATAAGATAGCTGTATGTATTTCCGGCGGCAAGGATTCTATGCTTATGGCAAAACTGTTTCAGGAGCTAAAACGTCACAATAAGTTCCCGTTCGAGCCGGTTTTTCTTGTTATGGATCCGGGCTACAGCACCGTAAACCGAAGTGTGATAGAAAATAACGCACAAAAGCTTAATATTCCGATTACGGTATTTGAAACCGACATTTTTGAGTCGGTCTATAATGTTGAGAAGTACCCCTGTTACCTTTGTGCAAGAATGAGAAGGGGGTATCTTTACAAGCAGGCGCAGTTGCTGGGCTGTAATAAAATCGCCCTTGGTCATCATTATGATGACGTGATTGAAACCATACTTATGGGAATGCTCTACGGCGGTCAGGTTCAGACGATGATGCCAAAACTGCACAGCACCAACTACAAAGGAATGGAGCTTATACGTCCGCTGTATCTTGTGCGTGAAAGCGAGATAAAGCGCTGGCGTGACTACAACAACCTTAGCTTTATACAATGTGCCTGCCGATTTACCGATACCTGCACGACCTGTAACAACGGAAACAGCGGTTCGAAACGTCAGGAAATAAAACAGCTTATTGCGGATTTAAAAAAGATAAACCCTCAGATAGAAAGCAATATTTTCCACAGCGTTGAGAATGTTAATCTTGAAACTGTAATATCATATAAGTGCGGCGAGGAAAAGCACAGCTTCCTTGATGATTATGACGATAAGCCGTGATATGTTAAAAATCACATTACATTTACCGAATATTAAATTAAATATACGAACTCAAAAGCATTGTCCTGATTATAGGACAATGCTTTTTGTATGATTATAATAGAGGATGTTTCTTTAATTGTATCTGTATTTTTATAATAAACTTGCGGTTTGTCTGTTGTAAATATGTTCTTCAACCAATGTTGTTACAAAAACATAAAAATGTATAACTAATAACGCGTAATATGTTGAATATTCCGACAAACAGTGATATAATAGCATTATTATAAATTAAGGAGTGGAAAAATGGACTATATTGCACACAAACGAAATGAAACTGACGGAAAAGAAGAAAAAATCATAAATCATTTAACCGAAACCGCAACAATGGCAAAAATATTTGCTGAACCATTTAATTATGGGGCTGAGGCTTATTTTATCGGTATGCTTCATGATATAGGCAAATACGGAAAAAGCTTTCAGCGCCGCATTAGGAATGAAAATATACGGGTAAATCATTCAACGGCTGGCGCAGTAACATCATTAAGGACATTTAATTTTATCACGGGGGCATTTTGTATTGCCGGTCATCACGGCGGAATTCCAAATATAGGCAGCAGAGCTGATACTGCCTTTAGCGGAACTATGTGGGGAAAGCTAAATGACAAGAATATTGATGATTATTCATACTGGGAAAAAGAGCAGAAAAACATTGAGGAATACAAGATTTCCAATGAGAACATCAATTACGAAAGTCCGTTTGGAGCTGCATTTTTAATTCATATGTTGTTTTCTTGCCTTGTAGACGCTGATTATATTTGTACCGAGCGCTTTATGAATGAAAATACCGTAAACAGAGGCGGATATGATGATATTCCTACCTTGCTCAATAGGCTTAACGATTATATATCAAAGTGGGGAAAGCCGACCTCAGAGCTTAACAAGCTTCGTTCCGAAATACAAAGACAGTGTATTAGTGCTAAGGACTGCAACGAAAATTTATTGTCGCTTACGGTTCCTACAGGCGGAGGAAAGACGATTTCGTCGCTTGCTTTTGCGTTGAATTATGCAGTACAGAAAAATCACATACGAAAACGTATAATTTATGTAGCTCCCTACACAAGCATAATCGAGCAAAACGCAGGTGTGTTCAGAGATGTGCTTGGCGCTGAAAATGTAGTTGAACACCATTCAAACGTTAGCTTTGACCGTAACAATATGAGTGATGAAGAAGTCACAAAACAACAGTTGGCTTGTGAAAACTGGGACGCACCGATTATTGTGACTACTGCCGTTCAGTTCTTTGAATCGTTGTTTAGCAATAAACCCTCAAAGAGCAGAAAGCTTCACAATCTTGCAGAGAGTGTTATTATCTTTGACGAGGCTCAGATGATACCTGTTGACTATTTAACACCGTGCATAAGCGCAATAAACGAGCTTACCGAGAGATACAACACAACGGCTGTTCTCTGTACGGCAACCCAGCCTAATCTTGATAAATTTTTCGGTCAATGCAGAAAAAAGGACAGCTTTAAGATCCCTGAGATATGCAGTATTGATCAGGAGCGTTATGTCGAGGAGTTTCGCAGAGCAGAGTTTGAATATGACGGCAAGCTTTCCGACGATGAACTCGTGCTAAAAATTTCAGGTGAGAAGCAGGTACTTTGCATAGTCAATACAAAGGCACACGCAGAAAAGCTGTTTAAAATGCTTGGCGATGCCGAGGAGAATATTTGTTTATCAACCCATAAATATCCAAAGCAAAGAAAGTGCGAAATTAAAAAACTAAAGGATCGGCTTGCCAAAGGTCTGCCGTGCCGTGTGATTTCAACAAGTCTTATCGAAGCGGGCGTAGATATTGATTTTAAAACCGTTTACCGTGCAATTACAGGGCTTGATTCAATTCTACAGGCAGGCGGAAGATGCAACCGTGAAAACAGAAACAGCAGACAAGACAGTATTGTACACATATTCGATACCGATGTTATCACACCGTATCAGGAGAAGAATACAAGTATTGCACGCAAAGTAATAAGGAAGTACGGCAATGAAATTTATAAAACCGAAGCCATAAAAATGTATTTTGACGAGCTTTATTACATTATAAACGGAAGCAACGGCGAGTACGGCTTTGATAAAAACAGTATTATAAAAGATTATAATTCATTTAATTTTCAAACCGTTGCCGATAATTTTAAGATGATTGACAAAAATACAAAAACAATCTACATTGAAACAGATGACAGCCGTCCGCTGATAGATAACTTACGCAATAAAAAATACAGCAGATCGCTTTTTCGTAATCTTGAGCAGTACGGCGTAAATCTTTTTGAATATGAATTTCAAAAGCTTGACAATGCGTCCGCCATTGAAACTGTTGATAATGATTTTTTTGTTTTGTCCGATAACAAATATTATAATCCAAAGACAGGAATCGAAATTCCCGACGCTGATTTAGGTATGGCGCTGTTTACATAAAACAGGGGGGAGCAAGAATATGATTTATCTATTGCTAAGAAATAATTTGTAATTTGATATAAACAAATCGAAAGGAGTGATATGTTTGTCAATTATGGTAGAAGTTTTTGGCGATTACGCCGCATTTAATCGCCCTGAACTTAAAACCGAACGAGTAACATACGATGCTATTACGCCTTCTGCCGCAAGGGGAATACTTGAAGCGATTATGTGGCACCCCGGAATGAGATGGCATATTGATAAGATCTATGTTCTCAGCCCGATAGAGCACGCAAATATCCGAAGAAATGAGGTGAAGTCCAAAATATCGGCGAGAAATGTCAGAAGCGCAATGAACGGAAAAAAATCGGAGCTTTTTATTGACGCCCGGGCCGACATTCAACAGCGGGCGGCAATAGTTTTAAAAAATGTTCATTATGTTCTCGAGGCGCATTTTGATATGACTCCAAATGCAAGCCCCACGGACACCCCCGCAAAATTTCAGGAGATGATGAAACGCAGGCTTTCAAAAGGGCAGTGCTATCATCAGCCGTATTTTGGCTGTCGGGAATTTCCTGCAAAATTCAGACAATGGGAATTTGATTATGTTCCCACCGCCTATCAGAACGAAACAAAAGAGCTTGGACTTATGCTGTATGATATGGATTACAGCACTGACGAGATCACCCCAATGTTCTTTAATGCGGTTTTAAAGAACGGCGTGATTGATTTGACAGATTGCGAGGTGTATCGCTGATGCTTTTACAATCGCTTGTAAAGTACTATGAAAGCCTTGCCAAAAAAGGCGAGATTGAAAGGCTGGGCTGGAATCCCGTAAAAATCTCTTACGGGATAAGCCTTGATGAAAACGGAGTGATTGAAGAAGTAATTCCGCTAAAGTCTAAAACACCGGACGGAAAAAAGGAGATACCGTCAAACATAAGCTTGCCTATGCCTGTAAAAAGGTCATCGGGCGTTGCGTCAAACTTTCTTTATGAAAACGTCACATATTTGTTTGGCTATGATTCCTCGGGGAAGTCCGACAGGGCTAAAAATGCATTTGAATCCTGCAAAAGCAAGCACTTAAGCGTGCTTAAAAACTGCAATGATAAAGTATCAAATTCTATTAAGGCGTTTTTTGAAAACAAAATTGAAAGTGTTGAACAGAAGCTTTCGGACGCTAACTGCACGCCTAAAATGATTGATGAAATTCTCAACAAGGGCGTAAATCTTTTGCTTATGCCGTTCGGAAGATTCCCGACTGATTCCGATGAAATTTGCAAAGCGTGGGATGAAAATTATCATACATCCGAAAGCGAAAAGGGCATATGTCTTGTGACGGGCAAATATGATAACATTGCTGTTTTGCATCCGTCAATTAAGAACGTCAGAGGAGCACAATCCTCAGGAGCTTCCCTTGTGTCGTACAATGCTACGGCGTTTGAGTCGTTCGGAAAGTCTCAGGGCTATAATGCATCGGTCGGTGAATATGCCGCATTCGCCTATTCATCAGCACTCAACAAGCTTCTTGCGGATAATGAACATCGAATATTTATCGGTGATACAACAGTTGTTTGTTGGACTGAGGACGCCGAATCGGTTTATCCGGAGATAACATATAATCTTTTTTCCGATGACAACACTGTTTCACAAAAATTATTGCGGGACGTTGTTACAAATGTAGCGAACGGACAAACGGTGCTTTGGGAAAACGTGCCTGTCAACCCGAATAACAATTTTTATATTCTCGGGATTTCACCGAATGCGGCAAGGCTGTCGGTAAGGTTCTTTATAAAAAATACATTTGGAAATATTATGAAGAACATTTTGCTTCACGAGGAACGAATGAAAATTATAAAACCGAGTTTTGAAAATCGTGACAGGCTGACTCTTTGGCAAACGGTAAATCAAACAGTAAATCCAAAGTCAAAGGACAAGGCATGTAAACCACAGCTTGCAGGCGATGTTCTTGATGCAATTTTAAATAACAGAAATTATCCCGATACTCTGTATTACGGTGTGCAAAGCAGAATATCGGCAGAAAGAAACATAAATTGGGGAAAGGCTGCGATAATTAAGGCCTATCTTCTGAAAAACAGTCATAATATTATTCCAAAGGAGGAAATAACAGTGGAATTAAATGAAACCTGCGAAAACAAAGCGTATTTGCTCGGAATTCTTTTTTCAAAACTTGAAGAGGTTCAAAATGTAGCAAACCCGGGCATTAAGGCGACTATAAGAGATAAGTACTTTGCTTCGGCAAGCTCAACACCGGCTTCGGTCTTTCCGTTGCTTATTGAACTTGCACAAAACCATATTAAAAAATTGGATGGCACCGGAAGCAGAGTTTACTATCAGAAAAAAATCGGGGAAACAATGTCAAAGCTCGGAAAGGAATTCCCCGTAAGGCTAACTCTTCAGGAAAAGGGTATGTTCCAGCTCGGTTATTATCATCAGACACAAGAAAGATATAAAAACAAGGAGGAAAAAAACAATGGCTGAGGTAATTAAGAACAAATATGACTTTGCAATAATTTTTGATGTTGAAAACGGAAATCCAAACGGTGATCCCGATGCAGGCAATATGCCGAGAGTTGATCCCGAAACAGGCTACGGTATAGTTACGGATGTTTGTCTTAAAAGAAAAATCAGAAACTATGTTGAAACCGTAAAGGAGGACGAGCAGGGTTACAAAATTTATATAAAAAGCGGAGTAACGCTGAACAAAAGCGATAAGACTGCACTTGAAAATTTTGACGTTGATGTGGAGAAAAAGGATTTAAAACCTCAAATTAAAAAACTGAAAAGCGACGATCCTGAAATTGACGTAAAAATCAGGGATTTTATGTGCTCGAATTTCTTTGACATCAGGACATTCGGAGCGGTAATGACAACCTTTGTTTCAAACGGACTTAACTGCGGTCAGGTAAGAGGTCCCGTTCAGCTGAGTTTTGCCCGTTCCGTTGACACTGTCTTTCCGCAGGAGGTAACAATTACAAGATGCGCTGTTACCACAGATGAAGATGCTAAGGACAAGGTTAATACTATGGGCAATAAATTTATCGTTCCTTACGGTTTATATGTTGCCGAGGGCTATATTTCCGCAAATCTGGCAAGAAAAGTTACGGGCTTTTCGGAAGATGATCTCGAACTCTTATGGAATGCTATCATCAATATGTTTGAACACGACCATGCGGCAGCAAGGGGAAAAATGGCTGTCCGAAAGCTTGTAATTTTTAAACACAGCAGTGAGCTTGGAAACGCACCGTCATACAAGCTTTTTGAAAAAATAAACATAAACAAAAAGCACGATGTTGTGACTCCGAGAAAATTTGCCGATTATGATTTTTCGGTTGATACGGCTTCGCTTCCCGAAGGCGTAGAATGTATAATTAAATGATGTACGATGATGACAATATATTGAGTATATCAGGAATACAACATTTTGTATTTTGTCGCAGACAGTGGGCTTTGATACATCTTGAACAACAGTGGGCGGAAAATCTGCTCACTGTCAGCGGTGAAATTATGCACCAGCGGGCGCACGATAATTCATTTACCGAAACAAGAAACGGAATTATAACCTCAAGAGGAATGCAGGTCGTTTCTTATGAACTCGGTATTTACGGCGTTTGTGACGTTGTGGAGTTTATTCCGTCTGAAAGCGGTGCCGCTATTCACGGTAAGTCGGGCAGGTATAAAATCATACCTGTTGAATATAAGCACGGCGAGCCAAAAGAAATCGACGCAGATATTCTTCAGGTGGCAGCCCAGGCACTTTGTCTTGAAAATATGTTCTGCACTAAAATTGACGAACTCAATATTTTTTACGGTAAAACAAAGCACCGTCAGAGAATTGAGTTTTCTGATGAAATACGCAATCGTCTTATAGAAGTTATTGATGAAATGCATTTGCTTTATGAACGCAGATATACTCCAAGGGTTAAACAAAACAAAAATTGCAGGGCTTGTTCATTAAAAAATCTGTGCCTGCCAAGGCTCACCAAGATCAAGTCAGTAAACAAATATGTGTCGGATATGTTAGAGGAAAAAAATGAAAAAGCTACTTAATACACTCTATGTAACTTCATCGGACAAGTATTTGTCGCTTGACGGCGAAAATATTGTTGTGTCGGTTGAACGACAGGAATGTGGAAGAATTCCTCTGCACAATCTCGAAGCGGTGGTTACCTTTGGCTACAGCGGAACCAGTCCTGCCTTACTCGGAAAATGTGCGGAAAACAACATCAGTATTTCATTTATGAGCCGAAGCGGAAGATTCCTTGCAAGTGTTGCAGGACCATACTGCGGAAATGTAATTTTGAGAAAAACTCAGTATCGCCTTTCCGATAATGAGGACTCCTGTATAGAAATTGCAAGGAATATTATCCTCGGCAAGCTATATAATTCGCGTTGGGTGATTGAACGTGCAACAAGGGATTATCCAAATTCTGTTGATGTTGCAAAACTGAAAAATGTTTCTGCACGGATTAAAAATTCAATGCAGAATATTTCCGATTGCCGAACTACCGAGCAACTGAGAGGTGTTGAAGGCGAGGCGGCAACGCGATATTTTTCTGTATTTGACGATCTTATCCTTCAGCAAAAAGAGGACTTCGTTTTTAACGGCAGAAACCGCAGACCTCCGACGGATATGGTTAATGCGATGCTTTCGTTTTCATATACACTTCTGACAAGTATGGTTTCGTCGGCACTGTATTGTGTAGGGCTTGATCCATATGTAGGTTATTTGCATAAGGACAGGCCGGGTAGGACTTCACTTGCACTTGACATGGTAGAAGAACTAAGATCTGTATTTGCCGACAGATTTGTTTTGACTATGATTAATAAGAAAATCATAAACAAAAATGATTTTATCCTCAAAGAGAACGGTGCAGTAGTGTTCAACGACAACGGTAAGAAAAAGTTTTTGCAATCCTGGCAAACAAAAAAACAGACCGAAATTAAACATCCGTATCTTGAAGAAAAGGTTGAATGGGGCATGGTTCCGTATGTGCAGGCGCTTTTGCTTTCAAGATATTTGCGCGGCGACCTTGACGGGTATCCTCCGTTTATGTGGAAGTAGGTGTAAATTTTAATATGTTAGTATTAGTTACTTATGATGTCAGTACCGAAACTTCGCAGGGAAGAAAACGGTTGCGTAAGGTTGCAAAAGAATGCGTCAACTACGGTAAAAGAGTTCAAAATTCAGTTTTTGAATGTGTAATGGACGCTGCAAAATGCAGAGAGGTCAAGGAAAAGTTAATAAATCTGATTGACGAAAAGGAAGACAGCATCAGGTTTTATTATCTTGGCAACAATTATAAAGCCAAGGTAGAACATTACGGGAAAAGCAATGATTTTGACGTTGAAGGAGTGTTGATAATGTAGTGCGAATGTTATGCTTGCATAAAAGTATCGGAGCATTCGCACCTGAAAAACTGTAATTATTAAAGCTGATATTTCTATGTACAGGAATTTTTAAATATTATTTTGTAAGAAGTTACAACTTCAAAATAAAATATGTCATAGATGATGTCAGTTTTTGCTGTCACCCTCCACACGGAGGGTGTGGATTGAAATTAATATCATTTGCTATAACAAAATCCAACATAATTGTCACCCTCCACACGGAGGGTGTGGATTGAAATAAAAGGTATTGACAAGCATTACAAAATGTGGTACGTCACCCTCCACACGGAGGGTGTGGATTGAAATTCAAACGGCATGGTAGAAAATAACAAAGAAAAATGTCACCCTCCACACGGAGGGTGTGGATTGAAATCGTAAAAATCAACCATAGTAATATCTCTTTACTGTCACCCTCCACACGGAGGGTGTGGATTGAAATTTAATTTTTAGGGTTTACACCCAACACACAGAGAATGTCACCCTCCACACGGAGGGTGTGGATTGAAATAAAAAATCGACAGTGCATATGAAGAGGCATATATCGGTCACCCTCCACACGGAGGGTGTGGATTGAAATTGGAATGTATCAAAGACGGATGCAGACAGGGCGAAGTCACCCTCCACACGGAGGGTGTGGATTGAAATTTTACCTGAACCGGTAGTACCCGCAATAAGCAAATGTCACCCTCCACACGGAGGGTGTGGATTGAAATGGAAACAATAAAGAAAGGCAGAAAAAAATCGCATACGTCACCCTCCACACGGAGGGTGTGGATTGAAATCGCTCTTGCCGCACTCGATAAATCCGTAATATTGTCACCCTCCACACGGAGGGTGTGGATTGAAATAGACTCTACGCTCAAAACGGCGAACCGAGCATTGAGTCACCCTCCACACGGAGGGTGTGGATTGAAATTGTTTGTCATAATATAATTTTACAGCAAAAAACAGTCACCCTCCACACGGAGGGTGTGGATTGAAATACAAAAAGGAGAGATAAAAGCAATGAAAATCACAATGTCACCCTCCACACGGAGGGTGTGGATTGAAATTCCGTTGAGTGGTATTTTTTGGGATTTTTTACCCGGGTCACCCTCCACACGGAGGGTGTGGATTGAAATGAAACCGATAGTGAATATACACAAAAAGAATATGGTCACCCTCCACACGGAGGGTGTGGATTGAAATTAACTGTCCGTTAAATAAAGATAAAATCCCCTATGTCACCCTCCACACGGAGGGTGTGGATTGAAATTTTTGTGGAGGGGTTGTTTTTTTGGATTTTAACGCCGTCACCCTCCACACGGAGGGTGTGGATTGAAATATCGTTAAGCAAAAACAAGATTATGAATTTAAAGTCACCCTCCACACGGAGGGTGTGGATTGAAATAGAGCATTGATGATTGCAGACCCGACGGTAACTGGTCACCCTCCACACGGAGGGTGTGGATTGAAATCCAAATAAATCTGCTGTGTTTGAGGAAAAAGAGTGTCACCCTCCACACGGAGGGTGTGGATTGAAATCATAAAAATCCTTTCATAATCTGAAAAATAGGTATGTCACCCTCCACACGGAGGGTGTGGATTGAAATAAAAAAAATCTTAAAAACTTTTCAAAAAAAGTATTGTCACCCTCCACACGGAGGGTGTGGATTGAAATTTGAAATACCCATTATTGAGCATCCTACGAATAGGGTCACCCTCCACACGGAGGGTGTGGATTGAAATTATTATGTATTGTATCACATTTACAAGCAAAAGTCGTCACCCTCCACACGGAGGGTGTGGATTGAAATTATATAGGCGTTTACTGCTTGTATAATATCCCAAACGTCACCCTCCACACGGAGGGTGTGGATTGAAATCCAAACAAGAAATATAGCGTTATATACGCAGATCCGTCACCCTCCACACGGAGGGTGTGGATTGAAATTTTCTTAACTTTGTCAACAAAAGAATATCCGTCTGTCACCCTCCACACGGAGGGTGTGGATTGAAATCAAAGGATATGCTCAAGCTCGGCGCACAGTACCTTGTCACCCTCCACACGGAGGGTGTGGATTGAAATATATTGTCCTTATTGCGGTGCGAAAATGGATAAGGAGTCACCCTCCACACGGAGGGTGTGGATTGAAATTATTTTTCCGCCTGCTCCTTTTCAACCTCTGAGCGTCACCCTCCACACGGAGGGTGTGGATTGAAATGATTATCTCGGCAGTATTGCAAATCAGGAGCTTGCCGTCACCCTCCACACGGAGGGTGTGGATTGAAATTACCAAAGTATTCTGATGGTATGGTCAGAGTGCCGTCACCCTCCACACGGAGGGTGTGGATTGAAATCGGACAAAATAATAGCCGTCTCATTGACGGCTAAAGTCACCCTCCACACGGAGGGTGTGGATTGAAATCCGCAAGGTCGGCAAAAATTATGGTGGCCGAGCTTGTCACCCTCCACACGGAGGGTGTGGATTGAAATATCAGCAAAGACGACGACAGCTACAACTACAATGACGTCACCCTCCACACGGAGGGTGTGGATTGAAATTTATTGCAAGGAGGTGGAAAAAATGAAAACAGTAGGTCACCCTCCACACGGAGGGTGTGGATTGAAATTGGCATGATAAGGGCGGTGCACTTGATGATGAAACGTCACCCTCCACACGGAGGGTGTGGATTGAAATCGTAAGGTCGGCAAAAATTATGGTGGCCGAGCTTGGTCACCCTCCACACGGAGGGTGTGGATTGAAATGCTCGACGTGGATCGGCGGCATTATCGGCGGTATCTTGTCACCCTCCACACGGAGGGTGTGGATTGAAATGACGAACACTCACCATCAAAAGTGTTTAAAAAGAGTCACCCTCCACACGGAGGGTGTGGATTGAAATGTTTTAACATAACATATACTCCCTTAACCAAATTGTCACCCTCCACACGGAGGGTGTGGATTGAAATTGTTTTGGTCATATCGCCGAGGACGCTCGTAATATAGTCACCCTCCACACGGAGGGTGTGGATTGAAATAATCCCGATAATGCAGCGGCTTGTAAGCAGTCTGAGGTCACCCTCCACACGGAGGGTGTGGATTGAAATTGCGCCGTCCTATCCATAGAGGTTTTTTTGAGCGTCACCCTCCACACGGAGGGTGTGGATTGAAATAGGGGGTGGAGTGTATGTCTTTCAATCTGAAAATGGTCACCCTCCACACGGAGGGTGTGGATTGAAATGGGATTATGACCTTATGTCCAAGGTTGCCTAGTGTCACCCTCCACACGGAGGGTGTGGATTGAAATTTGATTGGCAAAGACATAGAAGATATGTCGGTTGGTCACCCTCCACACGGAGGGTGTGGATTGAAATATTTGATGAACTAAATGTAATGCAGGCAGACAGCGGGTCACCCTCCACACGGAGGGTGTGGATTGAAATCCAGCCCCGTTTTGGATATCAGTTGCATTGATATCTATGGATAAAGAAGTTCCATATGTGTGTAGTACCTCTCCATATTGGAATATCTTTGAGTTTGACTTGTCCATTTTCATAAATATACACACTGCCTCCGCAATAAGGACACCGGATTGATTGCGTTGACCTTAAACTCTCCTGAAACAGTACGCTTTCTCCAACTCTTTCTACTGCTCATTTTTACAAAGAGGATTTTCTTAAAATACTTGATTGCAAAGACAGACAGTCCGCAAAATCCGCTTTATCTGATTGGATAAATTCTGCTTTAGACTGCGGTATTACTCAATTTGAAAAATGCGCTGACACTATGATTAATTGGCTTCCGGGTATTCTGAACTCTTTTTCTTCTGCTATCACCAACGGCTTTACCGAAGGCTGCAACAACAAGATTAAAGTGCTTAAGCGTAACGCTTACGGCTAAAGGAATTTCAAGCGTTTCCGTAATCGTATTTTACATATCTTTTCTCACCAAACTCAAAAACAAGCGACAGCTTGACTTGCTATCGCTTGTTTATTTCAATTCTTCTTTTTCGGGTTTACCCCAACTATTGACATAGAGCCGAAAAATAGAGGCGACATCGCTGCCGCCTCTACGCTTATATATAGCTATATTTTTATCTATCAATTATTTACTCCATAAATTTTGGGATACTTAACTGTAGTTTGTTATCACCTCCCAAATATGGAATATTTGTTTTATGGATTAAGTATTACATCGGACTAATCTCCTGTAAATATCAATTATTATTCCTTATATTCCTTATATATTATCTTATATATTATCATCAAGGATTAAATAACAGTCCCATTGGAATATCTCCAATCTAAAAATTTTAGTTCTGTCAAAAATTATATTCTCATTGGAATAATCTCCAGTCGATTAAATCTTTTTTCAGCAATAACTTAAATTCTCATTGGTCCAACCACCATAAATAAATTTCTTATAATATTAAATTTTGAATCAGTCTTACATATTCCCAATACCATAAGATTGAATCAACATTCACTTTTTGAGGCGTTACAATCTGACAAATATTTGTGATTATATCTTTAAATGAAAGCGTTTTTCGGTTTCAGATTGTCTTGCATTAAAGCATATACTTGATTTCAAAATAAATAATGTTTTTTAACATTTAAAATAATCAGTTGCTTTACACAATCGGTTAGCTTTAATTTTTCTTACCGTATCGGGAATTGCCTGTTAGGCGGCAAACTCCGTATATATTCTTTGATATGATTATAAAAAGGTCTTTTAACTTTCATATTGACAACCTCCTTATCTCTTTTCTTCGTCTATATTATACATAATAAATTTAACATTGTCAAGTGTTTTATATAAATTATTTATATTTTTATTTTATCTACAACTATTGAATATAAAATTTAATTATGATATAATAAAAATGTTGAGGCGCAAAAACTCCTGCGGAATACCCGCAGGAGCTTTTTGTATCGTATTAATTTATTACAGCTCTTTGCGATAATAACAAACGCTTACAACGTCGCCAAACTTAACTGCAACATTCTTAATCACGCCCTCAAGCATAAAGCCGTTTGCCTCGTGAAAGCCGCAGGAATCGGTGTTGCTTTGTGTAATAATCGAAATCAGGTTCTTTATTCCCCTATTCTTAGCAGCAGCCTCAATTTCAGAAAGCAGAAGCGCTCCGATATGCTTGTGCATACTGGTATGATCCACATAGATTGTCAGATCGGCGGTACATCGGTATGCGCTTCTGAAATTAAAAACATCGAGATATGCAAATCCGACTACAGCTCCCCTGTCGTTTTCGGCAACAATAAACGGATAGTTTTTTAATATATCGGAAACACGGGCTTCATAATCGCTAAGCGTCAGTTCTTTTTCTTCAAGCGTGACGCAGGTGCTTTTGATATAATAATTATATATATCAAGACAAGAATTTACATCCTCGGCTTTTATCGGTCTGATAAGCATTACAACGCACCCTCACAAATTAATCGGACAAACAAAAAGGAGCCGGTTAAGCTCCGCTTTGTAAATATATGCATAGAGGAAAAAGCATAAATATCATTATTTAAGGCGAAATAATCAGCCTGCTTCTCTGCCGAGAAGATAATCTACAGACACTTCAAGTATGTCGGCAAGTGCAACAAGCTCAACATCGGTAACAAAGCGTATTTGTCCCTCAAGCTTTGAAAGTCCCGAAGCGTTCATATCTACTCCGTTGACCTGAAGCTGAGCCAACAATTCCTTTTGTTTCATACCCTTTTGCTTTCTGACAAGCTCAACACGGTTGCCCACTAAGTTTCTGTCTCCAAGTTCCTGCTTGCGTAATCTCATTTTTTAACTCTCCATATCAATAATAATTCTTTTTTAAAATTCTTTAAAAACATTGTAAAGTTATTATAATACTTTAAGAGAAAAAAAACAAGCCTTTTTTGTAAATAAATTTAAAAAAATGAAATTTTTTGCGTATTTTAGTTACAAATTGATTATTTGCCGTTGTTTTAGATTATTTTTTTGCATAATACTTTAGTTTTATTATTACTGTTGCACAACTAATTATTCTAATGTGGAACAATGTTAGTTCTGTGGAAAGTCGTTATTTTAATTGTTTAATAATGTTAGTTATGTTGAAAGTCGATTTTTATATAAATTACTACAAATAGTTTCATTGCTGTAATATTTACGCGCAACAAAAAAGAAACTGCCGAAAAAGCAGTTTCCCTTGTTTTATTACGGATTAAAGGTTCCGTTTTCGATTTCGGTAATCATTGCAAGACGGTTGTCGTGTCTGCCGCCCTCCTCGGGAGTGTTGAGGAAAATATCGGTATACTTCACCGCATCTTCCTCGGTTGTTACTCTGCCTCCCATACAAAGTATATTTGCGTGGTTGTGGCGGCGCGTCATTTCAGCTCCGAATTCGTTGTTGACTACTGCGGCACGAATCCCCTTGACCTTGTTTGCGGCTATCGAAATTCCTATTCCCGTTCCGCAGCAAAGTATTCCGAATTCATACTCGCCGCTTACAACGGCTTTTGCAACCTTGTAGGCGTAAATCGGATAATCTACGCTTTCGGTGCCGAAGGTTCCGAACTCCTTGTACTCTATTCCCTTTTCGTCAAGATATTTTTTTACGGCAAGTATCAGGTTGTATCCGCCGTGGTCGCATCCGAGTGCTATCATTTAGTTACCCCCAGTTTTTTGTTCAGTTCTCTTTGAGCCTGCGGCAAACGCAGATATGTTGGCATAAGCTTTTCAGCCGTTAATGTATCGCCGTCAAAAATCCTTTTAAATGCCGCACAAGCCGTCGAAGAGGCTGTTTGTATTCTTTTATTAAACGGTGCAATTTCTGCGTTTGGAAGTGAATTTTCAAGAAACTGAGCGCATATGTTTGCACCGTCGCCGACAAGATAAATTTTTTCGCTGTATTTTTGCAGTTCAAGCTTCAGGTCCGAAAGTGAAAACGCTCTGTCATCACAAAGACGTTCCACCGAATTTCCCTTAACTCTGAACAGTGCATTGTAGACCTGAGAACAGCGAGCGTCCATTACCGAACAAACTATACAGTCCGTTCCGAGCATATTGTAAGCCATACTTTCAAGCGTTGAAACCGAAACGCACGGCAAATTATCGGCAAAAGCCAAGCCCTTTACAGCCGCAACGCCTATTCTGACTCCCGTAAAGGAACCGGGGCCTGCATTAACGGCTATTGCACCGATGTCCTTTAGCGATAATCCCGTGTTTTTAAAAAGCTGTTCAAGCATAGGCATCAGCGTCTGGCTGTGGGTTATTGCTGTGTTGATGAAAAACTCACCGATAATTTTGTTTTCTTCGGCTATGCAGACCGAAGCCGCCGTTGCCGAGGTGTCTATTGCAAGTATCTTCAATTTATGTCAACACCCTCTATTTCAAAAATTCTCTGCTCATCGCCGCTGCCTCGGCTTATTGATATTTTTACCGCATTTTCGGGAAGAGCGCCCTCAATGTTTTCGCTCCACTCAATAACAAGTATTCCGTTGCCGATATAGTCAAAAAAGCCTGTAGAATAGAGGTCGTCCCAGGTAGCAACACGGTACATATCAAAGTGATAGACACGGTATTTGCCCGAATACTCATTGACAAGCGCAAATGTGGGGCTTGATACGCCGTCGGAAATTCCGAGGGCAGAACAAAGTCCTCTTGTAAACGCAGTCTTCCCCATTCCGAGACCGCCGAACAACGCTATCACTTCATTGCCCTTAAGCTTTGAGGCAATTTTTGCGCCTATCGTTTCGGTATCCTTTGGGCTGTTTGAAATCAATCTTATCATATCAGAACAATCCTGTTATTTTGCCGTTGCAGTCAACGTCAATATTATGTGCGGCAGGCTGTTTCGGAAGTCCGGGCATTGTCATTATGTCGCCGGTATAAACCACAACAAAACCTGCGCCGTTTGAAAGAGATACGTTTTTTACGGTAATATTAAAGTCCTTTGGCGCACCGAGCAGGGACGGATCATCCGACAGCGAATACTGCGTTTTTGCTATACAGACCGGAAGAGAATCCGCACCGAGCCTTGATACCTCGGCAATCGCCTTTTCCGCAGCAGTCGTATAGCTCACCCCATTTGCGCCGTAGACAGTTTTTGCAATTTTTTCAATCTTTTCTTTAAGCGACAGATCAAGCGAATATACGGGAGCAAAATCCGACGGCTTTTCGCAGGCTTCCACTACCCTTTGCGCAAGCTCGATTCCGCCCTCTCCGCCTTTGGCAAACACATTTGAAAGCGCAAAATCCGCACCCTTTTCCTTGCAGTAATCTTCGATATACTTAAGCTCTGCTTGGGTGTCGGTGCCGAACTGATTGATTGCCACAACTACGGGAACATTATATTTACGCATATTTTCAATATGCACGCCTAAATTGACAATTCCCTTTTTAAGTGCGTCAAGGTTTTCATTTGATACCTCGGTCTTTGGCACTCCGCCGTTGTATTTGAGCGCACGGCAGGTTGCAACAATCACGATTGCGGACGGCTTTAAGCCTGCATATCTGCACTTGATGTCAAGGAATTTTTCCGCTCCGAGATCAGAGCCGAAGCCTGCCTCCGTTATGCAGTAATCGGCAAGCTTGAGCGCAAGCTTTGTTGCTCTTATGCTGTTACAGCCGTGAGCGATGTTTGCAAACGGTCCGCCGTGCATTATTGCAGGCGTACCCTCTAAGGTCTGCACAAGATTCGGCTTGATTGCGTCCTTCAGCAGGGCTGTCATAGCTCCGTCGGCTTTAAGGTCTTTTGCATAAACAGGCTCGCCCGAATAATTATAGGCAACGAGTATTTTTCCGAGCCTGAGCTTAAGGTCGTCAAGGTCGGAAGCAAGACAAAGAATCGCCATAACCTCGGACGCTACCGTTATGATAAAATGGTCTTCGCGCGGAACGCCGTTTACCTTGCCGCCGAGTCCTATTACTATATTCCTGAGCGCACGGTCGTTCATATCAAGACAGCGCTTTATCAGTATTCTGCGAACGTCTATTCCGAGAGCGTTGCCCTGCTGAATATGGTTGTCAAGCATAGCGCAGCAAAGGTTGTTTGCCGCCGTTATTGCGTGCATATCGCCCGTAAAATGCAGGTTGATGTCTTCCATCGGCAAAACCTGAGCATAGCCGCCTCCCGCAGCTCCGCCCTTAATGCCGAATACCGGTCCGAGCGACGGCTCGCGCAATGCTATTATCGCTTTTTTGCCAATCTTCGCCATAGCCTGTCCAAGCCCTGCGGTAGTAGTGGTCTTGCCCTCGCCTGCGGGCGTGGGATTTATCGCCGTTACAAGAATCAGCTTGCCGTCGGGGTTGTTCTGTACCCTTGCAGAAAGCTCATCGGAGAGCTTTGCTTTGTATTTTCCGTAAAACTCAAGCTCGTCCTCATCAATGCCGATTGACGCCGCCACGTCCTTTATCGGCAAAAGCTTTGCCTGCTGAGCTATTTCTATATCAGACAACATAATATTATGTACCTCCGCATCATATATTTTCTATAAGTATATCAAAATTTTGCATTAGTATTATTCCTATTTGAAAATATACTTGATATTATTGCTGTTGTTTAATATAATAATACCGTAAGAATACAGTTTTTAGCAGATTCGGATTTTTTGAAGAGGGATTATTGTTTGAACAAATTTTCAGACTCAATCAAAGAGTTTTTTAAAAAGACAGACGCTGTACTCTGGACGCTGACTGTTTTGGCGATAGTATATAGCTTTTTGCTGATTTCAAGTATGCAGAGGTCGGGCGAATATAACTATATGAAAACGCAGGCAGCCGCAGTGTTAATAGGAATTGTTTCGGCTGTTGTTATATGTGCCGCCGACTACAGATTTATTATCGGGAAATGGTATATCGCCGCTGTTGCGGCGGCTGGGCTGGCGGCACTGGTGTTTATTTTCGGCATACAGGTAGAGGGTACGGACGATACGGCGTGGATTTCACTTCCGGGCGGATTTACAATTCAGCCGTCGGAGCTGATAAAAATATGCCTTATCATCACATTTTCAAAGCATCTTTCGTATCTGAAAGAAAAGGAAATGCTGCACAATCCGCTCGGAGTTGCTACGCTGGTAATTCACGCCGCAATTCCTATGGCAGTAATCCATATTCAGGGCGACGACGGAACGGTACTTATATTTGCGCTGATTTTTCTTATTATGTCTTTTGTTGCGGGCGTTCAGCTCAGATATTTTTTAATATTGTTCGGATTGATTGCGGCAGGGATTCCCATTGTATGGAATTATTTTATGAATGAAGATCAACGCAATCGCTTTTATGCGCTTTTTGACATTGACGGAAACGCTATGACCAATTACGGCTGGCAACAATATCAGGGTAAGGTTTCCATCGCAAGCGGCGGACTGAGCGGAAGCGGTTTGTACTCGGGGTCAAGGGTTGAATACGGAATTGTACCCGAACAGGAAAATGACTTTATTTTTACCGTTGCGGGTGAAGAGCTTGGATTTATCGGCTGTATTGTGCTTATGGGTATTCTGCTCGGCATAATAATTAAGGTTATCATCAATGCAAAAAAGGCGTATGATGACGAAGGAAAGTTTATTTGCTGCGGCGTGTTTGCGGTAATTGCCTCTCAGACGGTCATAAACCTCGGAATGGTGCTTGGATTTTTGCCTGTTATCGGAATCACCCTGCCGCTGTTCAGTTCCGGAGGTACATCGGCGCTGAGTACGCTGATATGTATTGGGCTTGTGCAAAGCGTCAGGTATCACAATGACAGTGATATGGACACGGCAAAAATAAGACGAGGAAGCCAAAACAGGATAAAGATATAACCGCCGTTGCGGTTAGCCGTAAGGCCGAATTATGCACAACGGTCAAGACCGTTCCCTACAGTACCGATTTAACAACGCAACAATAATTTCGGGCTTCGTTTGTTAAAAATTAAAAGGCGCAGGCAGTAAAGCTACTGTCTGCGCCTTAAAACCGTTATTTTTCAGTGATCGTTACATTTGCCTTATAGGTTCCGTATGCCCAGCAGCTGTCCGCTCCGCTGAACTTAAAGCTGACAGGCATTTGAACCGAACCCGTGGTTCCGTTAGAATTTGAAACGTCAATAACACCTGTTATGCTGTCGGTATCAAGGTCGTCAATCTGTGATTCGGGACCGATTACCGCAACGGAAATGCTCTTTTGCGTAACCTCCGAGCTGTACTTATCCGAAAGTCCCTTAACCGTGAAATTATCAACCGTAAATTTCTTACTTGAAAGTCCGCTCAAATCAAGCGTTACCTTAGCCGTGGTCGAGTTGCTGATGTTCTTGCAATCCGACGGTATATCAATTCCGAGTGCGTCGAACGTTACCCTTTCGTTTTTGAGATTGGAGAAATCAATAACCTCAAGGTTTACATAATCGGTCTTGTCGAGAATGTCTTTTGAACCTGCAAGCAGGATAGATGAGGGTTCAATGGATACCATATCATCTGTTATCTCAAGTCCGTCGGGTTTGTTTGTAAACTTGAGCTTTACGTCAACCGTCTTTTCGGGAAGTACGGATACCGTTGCCTTAACGGTTTTAAAGTCCATTGTCAGAAGGTCGGTTGACATCTCGTTTCCGTCCTTATCATACAGCACTATATCTGCGTCGGTCGTTGACGAGTCGGTAAGTGTTCCGCTGATTTCCGCAATAGCGGAAACCTTGTCGATTTTTGAAATCTCAGTTTGCGGGCCTGAAATTACTATTGACTTTGTTGCAAGCGAGGTTGAAGCATAGTAGCCGTCCGCAACCCTGTAAACGACATTTTCCTGAATTTGGAAGGTGCTTTCACGAAGATAATCGACAACAACGTTTATTGTTGACGGAACAACTGTCGAAGTCAGCTGAAAATTGCTTGACGGGTTGGTTTTTGTTGCCGAAACCGGCAGGGTGTAGCTTCCTGCAGAGCTTATTGTATTTGCCGCAGCGGTGACGGTTACATCGGACTCGTTCACAGAGCCGAGAGTTGCCCTGCTGCCTGTTACCGTAATTGAAGCGGTCTGCTCCGTACCCGAAAAAATCTGAAGCCCGGAGTTCCTCGCCTCATCGGAAAGCTCAATCTGAATCGGAATATTGCTGAGCGTCACGTTTGTGTCACTTGAATTTCCGTAGCTCATATATACCCATATCGTCAGTGAAATCAAAAGCGATAAAACAAGCAGAAACTTGTTATTCATCATTAATTTGTTCAGGGAGAATTTCTTTTTTTTCAAGACTTGTTCCTCCCTTTCCTAACTCGGCGGACTTCCTGCTCGGAGTCATCGTCGCCCGAATCGTCAAGAAGAAGATCTTCAAGCTTTGCAACAAGCGAATCGCGGGTAAAGTCACGCAGCAGAATTCCGTCTATAGCAAGTGAAATAACGCCTGTTTCTTCGCTGACAACCAGCACAACCGCATCGCTTTGTTCACTTATGCCGAGAGCCGCACGGTGACGTGTGCCGAGGTTAATGTCAACATTTTTGTTGTCGGTCAGCGGAAGAATACATCCTGCGGCAAAAAGCTTGCCGTCTCGAATTATGCTTGCGCCGTCATGCAAAGGCGCTTTGTTGAAAAAAATGTTTCCGAGCAAAGCAACCGAGGTTTCGGCCTCAAGCACGGTACCTGTTGCGGCTATATCGGAAAGCATTGTTTCACGCTCAAAAACAATAAGCGCACCTGTTTTGGAATGTGAAAACAATGCGGCCGTATCGGCGGCGTCAACAATGGATTTTTTTACCGCTTTTTTCCATTCGTCGCTCTTGCCGTATCTTGAAAAAATCTTTATATATTTACTCCAGGTATTATTCCTGCCCATTTGTTCAAGAGCCTTTCGGATTTCGGGCTGGAATATTATGGTTACGATTATTACCGACGCTTCAAAAAATGTTCTCAACAAAGATGACAGCATAACAAAGCCCAGCAGCGACGATATTACATAGAGAAAAAGCAGCACACAAAAGCCCTTTAAAAGCTGTACTGCACGGGTTTCCCTGATGAATCTGAACGCCGCAAAAATAATCAGAGCAATAGCCAATATATCAATTACATCCCTGATTTGAATGGTCTTGATGATCGACCATAAGCCGTTGAAGAATTCCAATGCGTCATCTCCTTTCGTTAACACTTCTTTTATTTTAACACACATTAATTATTAATTGCAACCTTTTTTAAAGGTTTTTTTAATTTGTATTTGTGCTGAAATTCGGGTTATTTTGCTTGGTATTTCGACATATTTTTCTGACGGAATCCGCAAGATAATCCACCTGATAGGTGTTTGTAAACGCCGACATTACCGCTCTGACCGTGCCCACATCATCGGTATGATAAAACTCGTGAGCAAGCGGAGCACAATGGAGTCCCGCCCTTACCGCTATTTTGAAGCGGTCGTTAAGAATTGACGCCGTCTGTTCACTGTCAAGTCCTTTTATATTAAACGATATAACAGGCACTGCGTTTTCTATCTCAGGACGGCGTGTGTACAAAATAACACCGCGGGTTTTGCTGAGCCTGTCATACAGACGCTGAGCGTGGTACATTTCATTTTTCCAAAGGCGCATCGGATTTCTTGAAAGCACAAACCTTACTCCCTCGTTAAGACCTGCTATTCCCGGAAGATTAGGAGTTCCGCTCTCGTATTTATCGGGCAATATATCCGGCTGTTCCCTGTTTGCCGACATACTGCCCGTACCGCCCCTGATAAGGCTGTTCGGCGTTTGGTCGGTATTGATTGCCAAAATCCCCGTGCCCATTGGTCCGTAAAGTCCCTTGTGACCTGCCGTACACAGGAAGTCAATGCCGCTTTCTTTCATATTTATCGGCACTACGCCTGCGCTTTGGGCGGCGTCAACGCAAAACAATATTCCGTAAATTCTGCATAAAGCCGCTATGCGTTCAATCGGAAGCTTTACTCCGAACACATTCGACGCATGAGTGCAGATGACAAGACGTGTGTTTTCCTTTACAGCCTGTCTGAAATTATCTATCGTTGCATCGTCGTCATACGGCGCATAATCGGCAACCGAATACTCTACGCCCTGTGTTTTCATATATTCCACGGGGCGCAAAACGGCGTTGTGTTCAAGCGACGAAATAACAACGTGATCGCCCTTTTTGAGCAGACCGTATATTACTGTGTTGAGAGCCGCCGTACAGTTTGATGTGAATATTATACTTTCGGGCGTGTCCAAACCAAACAGCTTTGCACAATTAACCCGACAGTCGTAAATTATTTTTGACGCTTTAAGCGACATATTGTGACCGCTTCTCCCCGGATTTGCTCCAAAGCTGCGTAAAGTCGAATTTACGGCACGGATAACGCTTTCGGGCTTTGGGAAGGTCGTTGCGCCGTTGTCAAAATATATCATAGATAATCAACGGCCGAAGTACCGATATAATGAATATTGGCGCCCTTTATTATATCAAGCGCCCTGTCAAGCTCCTTTTTGACAAGCAGGCTGTAGCCGCAGGACTTTTTTCTCAGTTGAGCGGGGGTTCGCACTACCTTTGAAGATATACCGTTTTGTTTTAAAACATCCCTGCTCCGCATAACGGGAGTCATTGAATTAAAAATTATTAAATTATTTTCCATAGCTTTCACCTTTATTACTGTCAGCCGAATAATAGCGTACAAAGTCCGACTGTTATGATTATTCTTGTACACTATATACTATGTCGAAAATAATTTTGGGTACAAAAAGCACGGCGTTTTGCTAACGCCGTGCTGGATTTTCATATGCTCCCAAGAGGGTGTTAAATCTGCGCTTATATCATACTTCCGTTTTTTTGACTGCAATGATCGACACAATATAAGTTGCGGCAAAATAAACCGCAATACAAATTGCCGCTCCGACAAGTGCGCCCTCCGTAACACTTACCGTTGAAATATCGGAAATCCGACTGCCGAACCAAAGTATTCCGAGATCAAAGTCTTTGAGCTTCAACGCCATATTTGCAAGGCTCAGTCCCTGCGGAATCAATAAAAGTGAAAGAAGCGAAATTATGACCGCAGGAGCGTTCTTTTTGAATAATGAACACAACATAAAAAACAGTCCCGCAAATGTCAGAATACCGAATACCAATATGATAAGCTGAGGAATGAGCAGAGAATATGACTCGCCCGCACTGCCGAACAGAGCGGTTGAAACCGCAAATACACAAATTGCATTTACCGCGGTCATTATGAATGAAGCAACAAGCACGGTAATGTATTTTGCTGTGAAGATTGCTTCACGCCTGTAGCCCTTGGAAATGATATTTTTTAATATGCCGTTTTCAAAATCACTGCATGCAAAGCTGCATATAAACACCAGTATGCAAAACACCATAGGGCTTTTTCCGAACATCTGTACCATACTCATAATTCCGTTTTCGGGCAAAAACGGAATAGCCTCTCCGTCTGCGGAAATTTCGGCAACAACCTCCGGAGATTGAACTGTCTGATAAAATCCGTAGTACATTAACAGAAACAAAACACTGAGGGCGGCGGACAGAGCTGTCCAAACATAGAAGCTTTTGGTTCGGAACAGTTTATGCAGTTCAAAGGATAATACCTTTCCCATATCACGCACCTACCTTACGCAAAAAATATTCTTCAAGGTTTATTGAATGAAGATATATCTGCTTCACCGTTACACCGTTTTCTACAAGCATTTTATTAAATTCACCCGTTTTATCCAAATCGGTATCAATGAATATATTGCCCTCGTTGAGGTGTATCATATCACGGGGAACCGTATTTGAGAGTAATTCAACGGCTTTTTCGGAATTGTCTGCAACTATCTTGATACGGTCGCTGCATTTTTCCGAAAGCTCCTGCGCCGTGATCTCCTCAATAAGGCGTCCTTCCGAAATAAAACCGTAGCAGGTTGCTATCTTTGACAGCTCCTCAAGCAGATGGCTTGAAATCATAAACGTGATATTCCGCTCGTGATTCAGCTTCAGGATAAGGTCACGAACTTCAATTATGCCCGTAGGGTCAAGTCCGTTTACAGGCTCGTCAAGTATCATAAATTCGGGATTGCCGAGCAACGCTATGGCTATTCCCAAGCGCTGGCGCATACCAAGTGAAAATTGTCCCGCCGGCTTTCTGCCGGTATCACTTAAACCGACATAATCGAGTATTTCCTTTATTTCTTTATCAGAACTGTCCGAAAAAACAGAGAAGCGTTTCATATTCTCGTAGGCTGAGCATTTTTTGTAAATTGCGGGAGTTTCGACAAGCGAGCCGATTTTTTGTCTTGCCAAACGGACGGGTTCTCCGCCGAAGAGCTCGATTTCGCCGCTGTCGGGGAACGCCAAGCCAAGCACCAACCGCATAAACGTGGTTTTACCCGCACCGTTTTTTCCGACAAAGCCGTAAATGTCGCCCTTGTTAATCGTAAGGCTTATATTATTTGTGACCGTTTTGGGACCGTATTTCTTGTTGAGTCCCTCGGTTTTTAACACAACGCCCATATCAGATCTCCTTTCAAAACAAATTAAAAAATATGCGGCTTTAAAAGGCTTTATGTTTGCCCTGCTGCCAAATATTTTCAATATTATATTAAGTCAAATACAAGTATTATTTATGCTAAACCGTTTATTTTTCATATTTATGATTTAACTGCACGGGTTTAGTATTTAATCAATTACCGCTTCGTACATCGTGTCGGCGTCCTCCTTGCGGACAACGTCCTTCACCCCGCATACACGCACCTTTACCGAACGTGCGCCCATGGTGATTTCGATAACGTCGCCGACCTTTACATCATATGACGCACGGGCAGGCTTGCCGTTGACTGCAATTTTTCCTGCGTCACAGGCCTCGTTTGCAACGGTTCTGCGCTTTATCAGGCGAGATACCTTTAAATATTTATCAAGTCGCATATTTATTCTCCTAAAACAAACGCCGTATAAAAACAGCGTTTGGTGTATTACAAAAACCAGATAAAGGAAAAGCCGCCGATACGGGTGTATCAAGCGGCATTAATCATCAATAATTACTTATTTACGATTTCCTTAAAGCCCTTACCTGCTTTGAATGCAGGAACTTTTGAAGCAGGGATTTCGATTGAATTGCCGGTTCTTGGGTCAACACCCGTTCTTGCGTTTCTCTGACGCTGCTCGAATGTACCAAAGCCTGTGAGTTGAATCTTATCACCGTTTGCTACAGCATTAATGATAGTGTCAATTGTTGCTGAAAGAGCTTTTTCTGCGTCCTTCTTTGAAAGTCCGCTCTGCTCTGCAATTGCAGCTACTAATTCGGTTTTCTTCATTTGTAAATACCTCCGTTTTTAATTTTTATTTATTTTAACTTCATCCCATAGGGAATCAAGTTCGGAAAGTGACGCCGTTTTCATATCAATTCCCCGCTCGTTTGCAAGAAATTCGACCTTTGAAAAACGATCCGTGAATTTGTCGCAAGCATTGTAAAGAGCGTATTCGCTGTCAATATTGAGCATTCGCGCCACATTAACCGCAGAAAACAAAACATCTCCGAGCTCTTCACGCTGATTTTCTTCGTCATTGCTGAGAATTGCCGCCTTTAGCTCGTTGCACTCCTCAAACAATTTTTCAAGTGCTCCGTCCGCACTGTCCCAGTCAAAGCCGGTTTTTGCGGCTTTTTGCTGTATCTTTGTGCTGCGCATAAGTGACGGGAGCGACTTTGATACGCTCTGCATTGCCTGCGCCTGCGATTTTTGGGACTTGGTTTTCATTTTTATATCGTCCCAATTATTAAGCACCTGTTCGGTCGTGTCGGCTTTAACGTCACCGAATACGTGCGGATGACGTATTATCAGCTTTTTGCACACGCCGTCGCACACATCGTTTATATTGAAGCTCTTTTTTTCACTTTCAATCTGAGAATGAAGCGCTACCTGAAGAAGCACATCTCCGAGTTCTTCTTTGAGAAGCTCGGTATTCTCCGTATCAATAGCTTCGATCGCCTCATAGGTTTCCTCAATAAAGTTGGAGCGAATGGATTTGTGAGTCTGTTCCCTGTCCCACGGACAACCGCCCGGGGAACGCAGTATTTTTACTATTTCAACAAGGTCGTCAAAATTGTAATTATTTTTTTCCTTGAAATCCATTTTACACATCTCCGTAATCGGTGAAAATCGCTTATACAATTCACAATTACTTATTTTAACCAATTAACCGCCACTTTTCAAGTACTTTTGCAATTTTTTCACCTTTTGGCAAAAATTTAATTTCCGTAGGCGTAAATGTACGCAAAAGCAACAAAGCAATAATGTAAACGATTACTGCCGCAAGTATGGAAATTATTGTTGAAACACGCTGAGGAACAAAAATAGACATAAGCATATTTGTAAAAAATGCCGCAGCCGAACTGAAAATCGCACCTATCAGCGGTTTTACCGTTGTTCCGAAGAAGTCCGGAACGACCTTTGAATGTTTTATCAGGCAATACATTGCTACGGCAAGGCTTATTGCATATGAAATCATCGTGCCGACAGTTGCGCCCTGAATGTTGATTTCGGGTATGCTGACAAACATCCACGAAGCAAATATTTTAATTGCCATACACATTGCATAAATACGCATGGGAAGCTTTACCTTGCCTATTGCGTTGAGCATACTGCATACAGGCGTTATTGCCGCCGTAAATATTGTGGTTATGCCCATAATCGTCAGAACATCTCCGCCTATTTCAACCAAAGCACGGTCGGAATAGATAAGCCCCATTATCGGGTGTGCAAGCACGCATAATCCGAGCGACATCGGCAAAGTGAATATCATAGTCATTCGTATTACGGTGTTTATTGACTTTTTGAGTTCATCTTTGTTGCCCTTTGTCCACGCACTTGTGACATTCGGCGTTGCGCTTGAACCGAACACCTGAGTTACGGCGTTCACAAGCTGCATAAGCGTAAGTGCGGCAGAGAAGCAACCGAGCAGACTGGTGTGTATGGTTATCGGCTGTTGATAAAAAACATCGTCCGAATAATACTGATGATACTGAGAATAGAGAACATCGGAATTATCGGTTGCGATGTTGAGCAGAACATTTTGCAGAATTATCTGGTCAATCAGGGTTCCGAGGCTCATTACAAGCGCACCTGCCGCTATCGGGACAGCGGTTTTGCAGATAATTACAAAAGTTTCGCGCTTTGCCCTTGCGTCAATAGAATTTCTGTAGTATTCTTCGGGAATACCGTCTCCGCCGATCTTGTATCTGAGAAAAATATACAAAAACGACATTATACTGCCGAGCGAAATTCCGATTATTGCGCCCGCAACGGAATATGAAAGTATGGTTTTTTCCGCTTCTACCCTCGATTCAAAGGTAAAGCCCAAAAATGTTCCCGTGCTGTTGTAGGAGTCCATACCCCATACGATGATAAAATATGCAAGCAATGTGCCTGCAAGTAGCTTTACGCCTGCTTCGATAACTTCGGATATGGCGGACGGGAACATATTGCGCTGTCCCTCAAAATAACCTCGGTAAATTGACGCCACACATCCGAAAAGCACAGTCGGCGCAAGGCATAGCATTGCCGGAATTGAATATGGCTGTTTAATAACAAATGTTGCATACGGAACGCTTGCCGCAATGATGGCAACCAGGCACACAACGCCTACTGTTGCAAAAAGCGGTACGGAAATCTTGTGTACCAGCCTTACGTCCTTATAGCGTTTTTGCGCCATATTTACAGAAACAAGACGTGAAATGGCAATAGGAAGTCCGCCCGTGGCGACCGTGAAAATAACATTGAACACCTCAAAGGCGTTGCTGTAAATTCCAAGACCTATTGACGACGCATTTTCTCCGAACATTCCATAGATATTGGCAAGCAATATCTTGTCAAGCATACCAAACAGCTTGACTATCACCATACTGACCGTCAGAATTGCGGCGCCCTTAAGAAAGGTTTGTGCGCTGTCCTTTTCCGCAGTAGCTACCGCATTGTACTTTTTTGACAAAATATATCACCTAAAAATTATTCTTCAGTATTTTCGGCATCGTCAGCCATTGCCTGTTCTGCTGTAATGTCCTCGGCAGCAACAGGCTCTTCTTCTTTGGCTTCGGTAAAATCATTTACAAGCTTTGCACCGCAAATGTTGCAAAACAATGAATTTTTGGGAATAACAGCGTCACAGTTAGGACACTTGCGCTGATTTTTTGAAGCTGCAATGTGTTCGTTGATAACCGCAAGGCTTTCCTTTAAGTCTGTTATCTCGGCTACAAGAGCCGCAATTTCTTTGCTGAGATCCATACCGTGAACCTGAACCTTGTAGGTGAGTGCGCCGAGGTCCTTGAGCTTTTTGTTGATTTCTCCTCTCAGCTCAGCTGCGGTAATCTTATGCTTTGACGTATCATAAACGCTTGACGCCTTTTTGGAAACGGCAGAAGCCGCTGCCCTTGCGTTTACTACAACATCATCAAAAATTTCATCAAACTTTCCCATAGTAATACCAACCTTTCAAATATAAATATAAAAAATTGTCTTCTGATGCATTTAGGTTATAAAACGGCTATATCAAATTTAGTATTAATTATAGCACTATTAACTGTAATAATCAACGGCATTATTGCCAATAAAAGCCTTTTATTCCTGACTTTCTTGCGATAATTTCATCAAACCTGTCTATGTATTCATACGGATATTTGAAATTAAATATTCGTTCAAGACGGCCGGACGTCTGATTTTTGAGCTTTGTTACTCCGCCCGAGCCGCAGGCAAGTATTGTGTGCGTTTCGTCCATAACATAAACATTATACAGACTTTCATACCCCGGCTTTGACCAGCCTACGTTTTCAAGATTGCCGACCATTCGGCTCTGACGGTATAGGTAATACGGTATATATCCGTTCCGCAAAAGCGAGCTTTGAGCATAATCTGTCATATCCCGTGCCGTTTTCGCACCGATTTTATCAAGAGCCTTTCCCTCCTGCGTCAGAGTCGAAGCCCGTTTCATACATAGGGTATGCACCGTTATGCACTCGGCGGAAAGCTTCAGCATTGAATCAAGCGAGGCTCTAAAGCCCTCGGCGGTATCGGTGGGCAGGCCTGCTATCAGGTCGGTGTTTATGTTGTCAAATCCGCATTTTCGGGCAAGCTCAAAGGCAGAAAAAAATTCTTCCGCCGTATGCCTGCGCCCTATCGCCTGCAAAACGGAATCGGAGGTTGTCTGTGGATTTATGCTGATACGGTCAACATTATTTTCTTTTAAAGCAAAAAGACGTTCTTTGTCTATCGTGTCGGGGCGGCCTGCCTCAACGGTGAATTCACGGCAGGTTTTCATATTAAAATTACCGTTTACCGTTTTGAGCACTTTGTCAAGCTGTTCGGCATTGAGCGTTGTGGGCGTTCCGCCGCCGAAATATACGGTTTCAAGCCTTAAACCAAGCACGGAAGCGATCTCGGCAGTAGCCTTAAGTTCTTCGCACAAAAGGTCAACATACGGCTCGATAAGCTTTTTTGCACGCTCTATTGACGACATTACAAACGAACAGTAACTGCATCTTGACGGGCAAAACGGTATTCCGACATACAAGCTGAAGGAGTCGGGCTTTGAAAGCTCCAATATGCGCCTTTCGTTGCTTTCTGTGCTTTCGGCAAGGCTGAGCTTTTCCGGACTGACGAAAAAGTCGTTTAAAAACCTTTGCCTTGCTTTTGTTTCGCCGACCTCTTTAATTATGTTCCTCAACAATTTCACGGGGCGTACTCCCGTGAGCAGTCCCCACGGCTGTGATACACCCGTATAATCGGACAAAATCATATAGAGCAAGCGAACGGTTGCAAGCTCGTTTGAATTATCGTCATCGCAAAGCGGAGCGGATTTTTCCGCCGTAAAGCCGTTAATATTCGTTCTTACGGTTATTTTATCCGAAATCTCGGCTAAAATATACGGCGTGTTTTCGCTTTCGGCATTGTGATACACGTTTATCTTTTCATCGGGGAAAAACAGCCTTGTAAGGTTTTCAAGCTCAAAGTGAAATTTGTTGTTATTAACGTATAAATTCATATCAAAGGGCTCTCATAAGCGGATTGTATTTTCTTTCGTGCTCAAGCGTGGTAAGCTCGCCGTGCCCCGGAATCACCTTGTAATCACCGTCAAGCTCCTTTAGCTTTTTGAGCGACGCAACCATATCGCCGTAGTTGCCCGTAGGAAGATCGACTCTGCCGTAGGACTCGCAGAACAGCGTGTCGCCGCAAATTATCACATCATCAAAAATATACGAGCCGCATCCGCTTGTGTGTCCGGGGGTAGTGATATACTTTATCTGCGTTTCGCCGAGCATAAAGGTATCGCCGTCCTTTAGCTTTATATCGGCGGAAAACGGCGCAAGGCTGATATTGTGCTTTGCGGTCAGGTTAAGCGCAGGGTTGCTGAGAAATTCGTTGTTCTTCTCCCCTGTTACAATTTTTGCCCCAAACATATCGGCAAGCTGTTTTGCAAAGTAAATGTGGTCATAATGACCGTGAGTAAGCATTACATATTCAAGGTGTCCTCCGTCGGAGTTTATTTTTTCGATAAGCTCATCGCTTCGTCCGCCCGGATCGACAACCGCCGATTTCTTTGTTGCTTCGTCAACAAGGTAACAGCAGTTTGTATCAAGAAATGTTACATTATAAATTTTAATTTTTATCATCTTTTCAAATCCTTTGAGTTAATATCTATCGTTACGGGACCGTCGTTAAGAAGAGATACCTTCATATCCGCTCCGAAAATTCCCTTTTCTACCCTTGCAACTCCGTTGTCAAGGAGCTTTTGACAAAAATATTCATAAAGCGGTTCGGCATTTTCGGGACGAGCCGCATTTATAAAGCTCGGACGTCTGCCGTGGGAGCAGTCGGCGCAAAGCGTGAAATTTGAGATAACAAGTACAGAGCCGTCAATATCGGAAAGCGAAAGATTCATCTTATCGTTTTCATCGGTAAATATCCTCAGACCCGATATTTTTGCGGCAAGCACATCGGCTTCGATTCTGTCATCGCCGTTTTCCACGCCGAGCAGTATCAAAAAGCCTTTGCCGATACTGCCGACGGTCTTTTCTTCAACATCAACCTGTGCGTGCGATACACGCTGTAAAATTGCCTTCATATTAAAGCCTCGTAATTTCTTCGATTCCGTTTATGTCGGAAAGCTTTGATATAACGCCTCTGAGGTGGTTCCGCCCCATTACGTCGATAGTCGCAGTAACGACAGCCTTTCCGTTTTTCAGTTCACGGGAATTCAGTGAGTGAATAAATATGTGCATATTTGAAAGCATTATCGTCACGTCCGCAAGAAGTCCCGTTCGGTCGTTTGCCATAATTTGGAGCGTGCTTCGGAATGCTTCGCCTACCTCGTCCTCCCAATAGCAGGATACCCAGCGTTCGGGTTCTTCACATTTTGAAATGTCTTTCGGCACATTTGTGCAGGTGCGCTTGTGGATAGAAACGCCGTAGCCTCTCGTAATGTAGCCGATTATATCGTCACCGGGAAGCGGATTACAGCAATTTGAAAACTTGATAAGCACATCGCCTGCGTCCGTACCCTCGATTACTACGCCCGAAGTGGACTTTGTGCGCTTTACGGGAGCCTGAGGGACCGTTATGTTTTCGATATTTTCGGCATAGGTTCTTTGGTATTCCTCCTTGAGCCTCGGCATAATCTTCCAAAGCTGAACTCCGCCGTAACCGATAGCCGCATAAAAATCTTCGATAGTATTATATTTTTTAAAATACAATTTATGAAGAAAATCGTCCCACTCGTTTTCTGCAAGGTTAATTCCGTGGCGCTTGAATTCACGTTCAAGCATCTGCTTGCCCTCAACAATGTTTTCATCACGCTTTTCGTGCTTATACCACTGGCGTATTTTTGACTTTGCGGAGGCGGTTTTGCAGATGTCTATCCAAGCACGGTTGGGATGCTCCTCTTTTTGCGTGATAATTTCGCAAATTTCGCCCGATTTCAGCACATAATCAATCGGAACTATTTTTCCGTTGACCTTTGCGCCCACCATTCTGTGACCTACCTGCGTGTGAATGATGTACGCCATATCAATCGGCGTTGAGCCTCTCGGCAGGCTGATAACGTCGCCCTTCGGCGTGAATACATAAACATCGTTTTCTTCAAAATCGTTTCGTATGTTCTTTGCTATTTCGGTGGAATCCTCGGTTTCAAGCTGATCGAGGATCATTTTCTTAACTCTTTGAATATTCTGTTGGAGCCTGTCTTCACCCTTGCTGTCTGCGCCCATACCGAGCTTGTACTTCCAATGAGCGGCGATTCCGTATTCGGCGGTGTAGTGCATTTCCCATGTGCGTATCTGCACCTCAAACGGAATTGCGTTTTTATCAAGCACGGTCGTATGCAGGGACTGATACATATTGGGCTTCGGCATTGAGATATAGTCCTTAAAACGGTTTGGTATCGGCTTGAAAATATCGTGTACAACGCCAAGCACATTGTAACAGTCGGACACGTTATCCACTATAACACGCACGGCAAACACATCAAATATCTGATCCATTGAGCGGTTTCTCATATAGGTTTTGCGGTAAATGCTGTTAATGCTCTTTACACGTCCGCTGATATAAATATTCTTTATGGTATCCTTTGTTTTTTCAAGTATCTGTTCCTTTATGGACTCGATAAATTTATCTCTGCCCTCTTCATTCATAAGGAGCTTGTCTTCAATCTCCTTGTAGCCGATTGGATCAAGATATTGCAAAGAACGATCCTCAAGCTCGTCTTTTATGGTTTTGATACCGAGGCGGTGAGCTATCGGCGCAAAAACTTCCATATTTTCAAGCGACTTGTCTCTGCGCTTTTGTTCGGGCATACAGTCCATTGTACGCATATTGTGCAGTCTGTCGGCAAGCTTTATGATGATAACACGAATGTCGTCCGCCATTGCGATAAGCATTTTTCTGATGTTTTCCGCCTGCTGCTGTTCACGGGTGGAATACGGTATTTTAGAAATTTTGGTAACTCCGTCAATAAGCTTTGCAACATCGGCGCCGAACTGCTTTTTTATTTCGTCAAGCATAACGGGAGTGTCCTCAACTACGTCGTGCAAAAGCGCACCGCAGATAGAATCGGTGTCCATTCCCAGCTCTGCCACAATACAGGCTACCGACGTGGGATGAAGTATATAAGGTATTCCCGACACTCTGCGCTGGTCGCCGTGAGCCTTTTCGGCAAATTTATATGCCCTTGTAATTTTGTCAATATCATATTCGTTGCTTGAATGATCAAGAATATTCAGCAACTCCGTAAAATCCTGATAATGCGCTATCTTTGAATATTTGCTCACCGTGACGCCTCCCTGAGCTGTCTTATTATTTTTGCCGACTCAAGGTCAACCTTTTTTGTGCTGTCCCTGAGCGTGATTTCATTTTGTTTTATACCCTCGCAAATCTCTATAAGCCCAAGCTCGCTTAATGCTTCAAGAATAACTCTGATTTTACCATATGTCAGCCTGTTGTCAAGCCTGTGCGCCAATGTTTCCGTCGGAAATGCGTAGCCTCCGTTTCGGCGCAGGAAAGTGTACAGCAGGGCAAAATCCTGTCTTTCGGGTAAAATGCTTATTATCTGTGACCTTGAAAGCGGTGTTCCGCCGCAAAAATCTTCAAATATTCTCAGGCTTTTAAGCATTTCTTCGGAATCGTCCGATGAAAATTTTATTGCCTGAATACATACGGACGGTTTTACATTGCCGTTGTATTCGTTCAGACTGAGCTTTGCCGCTATATCGACCGTATCACCTTTAGTATATGGAAAAGTATATGTTGACATACCGAATTGCAATGCTTCTATTGTTGTGTTTCCCCTTGTCAGCACAAGGCGAAGATGTTTATTGTTCGATAAAGGAATAATATTGGAAATCGTCATATTGAAAAGCCCGAAAAGCGGCGTGGGATTGCCTGCGCCGTAGGGCTTGAGATATTCAAGATTTTGTATCAGCTCAACCGATATTCCTGCCGGGTTGAGCTTGCAGGATATATTAAGTGCGTCAAACGGCATATTTTCATATGCGTCTGCAAACTCGTTAATTCTTTTGCGGAATAATTCTATATTTCCCGATTCAAGCGACAAACCAGCCGCCATAGGATGACCGCCGTAGTGTGTGAGCAAATCGCCGCAAAAAGCTACGGCTGTGTGCAGAGGAAATCCCTCTACGCTCCTGCCCGATCCCTTGGCGTCATCGCCGTGACGTGAAATTACAACTGTCGGCTTTCCGTAAGCCTCTTTTAATCGTGCCGCAACAAGTCCGTTTACTCCCTGCCGCCAGTTGTTGCCGTCTATCACAATCACCCGCGAGGTAACAAGCGACGGATTTTTCTTTATCATATTGTCGATTTCCGCAAGCTCGGAAGCTTCGATTTGTCGGCGTTGTGAGTTATCGTCGCACATCGTTTCGGCAATTTCCTCCGCCTCGGCTTCATCATCTGTCAAAAGCAGTTTTACTGCGTCGTCACATTTGCCGAGTCTTCCGACGGAATTAAGCCTTGGAGCTAACCTGAACGATACGTCGTAAACCGACAGCTCGCTTTTATTGATTTCTGCCTTTTCAATCAGCTTGTTTATTCCCACACGGTCGCAGTTTCTGAGATTTTGAAGTCCGTGCTTTACAAAGGCTCGGTTTTCTCCCTTTAATTCGACAATATCTGCAATCGTAGCAAGACAAAGCAAATCGGAATAGTTATCATAAAGCGACTCAAAATCGCACAATTCGCCCTCCAGAGCCATAATCAGCTTAAACGCCACGCCTGCGCCGCATAGGTTTTTAAAACGGCTTTTACAATCCTCACGGTGAGGGTCAACAACTGCATATGCGGGCGGAAGGCTTTTTTGCGGCATATGGTGGTCGGTTACTACGGTATCTATGCCCAGCGTGCCGGCATAGGCAATCTCATCATTGGCGGCAATTCCGTTGTCAACCGTTACTATCAGCTTTACTCCCATTTCATTGAGAAAATCGACTGCGTTTTTGTTCATTCCGTAGCCTTCTTCCTCGCGGGAAGGTATGTAGTACATTGCGTTTGCGGACACGGTTTGCAGATATGAATACATAATTGCCGTTGAAGTTACGCCGTCAACATCAAAATCACCGTAAACGCATATCAGCTCGCCGCTGTCTATCGCACGGTTAATTCGCTTTGCCGCCTTGTCCATATCCTTTATCTCAAAGGGCGACGCAATGTCCGAATCGTTAAAAAGAAAATCGTTGACTTCCTCACGGGAGCTTATACCCCTGAGCCCGAGCATCATTGCAAGAACGGTAGGCAAGCTGTATTGTGATTCAATTTTTGAAACCTCGGCTTTGTTGAGCTTTGCGATGTTCCAGAGCTTCAATTTGCGTCTTCCTTTCGGGATTTTTTATCTGATACAAGTAATGATTAATTATTGTGTTCGGCAAGCATTGAGTCGGCATGAGAAAGTGCGGCTTCGGTGATATTTACGCCGCCGATAATTCGGGCAAGCTCGTTTTTCCTGCCGTTTCGGTCAAGCAGGGCAACATTTGTATATGTTCGTCCGTTTTCAATTTGCTTTTGTATAAGATAGTGACTGTCGGCAAGTGCGGCAATCTGCGCCTGATGCGTTACGCAAAGCACCTGTCGGCTTTCCGAAACCTCTTTGAGCTTCAGTCCAACCTTTTCGGCGGCTGAGCCTGAAATTCCCGTATCCACTTCGTCAAATATCAGCGTATCCACCGTATCGGCAGCGGCAAGAACGGTCTTAATCGCAAGCATCATTCTTGAAAGCTCACCGCCCGAGGCTATCCTTGCAACGGGTCTCGGCGTTTCACCGGGGTTTGCGGAAATCAAAAGCTCAACCCTGTCAATGCCCTTGGGGGAAAGCTCGGTCTGCCCAAACTCAGGCACAAGCTCTACGTTCGGCATATTGAGAAACCGCATTTCGGTCTTTACCCTTTTGGCGAACACCTCGGAGGCTTTTTTGCGGCAGGCGCTCAGCTTTTCAGCCGCATCAAGCGTGAGCTGCTCGGCTTTTCGGCACGCTTCTTCAAGCTCGTCACGGTTTTTGTCGTAGCTTAAAAGCTCGTCAAGTCGGGCTTGAATCTGCTCGGCATATTCGGGCAGTTCGTCACAGGGGCAGTTATATTTGCGTGAAAGGCGGTTGAGAAGATCAAGCCTTTCTTCGATTTCTTCAAGTCTTTCGGGATCGCCGTCAAGGCTTTCGATAAAATCGCCTATACTCTCGCTTACGTCCCTCAGCGTATAATATATATCGGTCAGATTACTGCTCAGCTCCTCGTAGGAGCCGTCAAGCTCGGCGGCGGACTGCATTGCCGAGGAAGCAAGGTCTACGGCTTCCGTTCCTCCGTTTGAATCGTCGCCGTCAAGCAGCATCTTTGCTTTGTTTAAAAGCGCATATATCTTTTCAAAGTTCATCAATGAGTTTCGCTCGGCGTCGAGTGCGTCCTCTTCGCCGACCTGAACGTCTGCCTGTGAAAGCTCGTTTGCCTGAAATGTCAGCAGGTCTATCTCACGCAGGCGTTCGCTTTCATCCGTATGAGCTTCGTTTAATTTCTTTTTGAGAATTTTATACTCAGCGTATTTCTGCTTATAATCGGCAAGCAGGGCTTCGTCCTTTGCAAAGCTGTCTATGTAATCAATATGGGTTTCGGGAGAAAAAAGCTCATAGCTTTCGTGCTGACCGTGAATATTTATAAGGTCAAGCGACAGCTCTCTGAGCATAGAAGCGGTTGCGGGTCTGCCGTTAATCTTGCAGGCGCTTTTTCCGTTTGCCGAAAGGGTTCTCTGGAGTATAAGCTCTCCGTCGTCATCGGAAAATCCGAGTTCCCCGAGCTTTTGCCGCACGGTTGAATTGATGTCGTCAAACTGTGCGCTCACAAACGCACTTTGTTCGCCTGTGCGGATAATATTCTTTGAGGTACGCTGTCCCATTATTGCATTTATTGCGTCAATTATTATGCTCTTTCCTGCGCCTGTTTCGCCGGTAAGAACATTAAGTCCCGAATTAAAGTCTATTGAGGTTTTTTCAATAACCGCAATATTTTCAATATACAAAGTTTTCAGCATTTAAATTCATTCCTGTCAGATCAGCTTTTTAAGTTTATCGGTAAGAGCCTGTGCAAGCTCTGTTGTGCGGCAGGCAACAAAAATCGTATCGTCGCCTGCGATAGTGCCGACTATAACCGAATGTTCCGTTGAATCAAGAGAAGCGCAAACTGCGTTTGCCATTCCGCTGTAGGTTTTTATAACAACTATATTCTGAGCAAAGTCAACCGCCCTGACCGACGAAGAAAACATAGCTTCAAAGCCCGAACGGTTGTCGCCTGCGGTGTCGGAAGCGGAAATATAGCGGTACTTTCCGTCCTTGCCGAGAGCCTTAACAAGGCGAAGAGCCTTGATGTCACGGGAAATGGTTGCCTGAGTGGCTTTGTAGCCCTCCGCTCTCAGGCGTGTAAGCAGTTCGTCCTGGGTTTCTATTGAAAATTCGGAGATTATTTCAAGAATTTTTGCGTGCCGTCCCGATTTCATTATAATTCCCTCTCTTTCAGCTTTTCGTTAAGGCGCTTGTAAAAATTGCGCTTGTGTATTGAGAGCATCTCAAGCTTTAGCTTTGACCTTGTTACGATAACCTTGTCGGTATCGAGAATGTCAATATTTTTTTCGCCGTCTATTGTCAGCAGGCAGCTGCATTCGGACGGTATTTTTGCGGTTATCGAAAGCTCGGAATATGCGTCAAAAAGCACCGAGCGTGAAAACAGCGAGTGCGGACAAACCGGCGTCATAAGAATACATTCCATCTGCGGCGCAAGGATAGGTCCTCCTGCCGAAAGCGAATATGCCGTTGAGCCGGTAGGCGTTGAAAACAGCAGTCCGTCCGCACGGTAGCCCGAAATAACCTCGCCGTTGAGCGAAACCTTGAAATCGACTATCTTAGACAACAGACCTCGGGCGATAACTGCGTCGTTTACGGCAAGATAATGCTTTGTATCCTGCCCCTTTTGAACCGCAACGTCAAGCAACATTCTTGTTTCGGAGCAGCAGCTGCCGTCAAGGAGCTTTACAAGGCTGTCTGTTTCATCAATTTCAACGTCTGCGGCAAATCCGAGCCTGCCGACATTTACGCCTATGAGCGGCTTTGAAAACGCTGCGGCGTACTTTGCGGCGTGGATTATCGTGCCGTCGCCGCCTATGGTAACGGCTGTATCGCAAAGCGCAAACAAATCCTCCGTTGTATTTGCAAACGTAATTACGGGATTTGAAAACACCGATTTACATTCCGCAGGCATAAGCACACTTGCTCCGTGTTCATACATAAGCCGTGTTATCTGTTCGGCGCAGGAAATTGCCTTTTCTTTTGAAAGATTTACTATCAAAGCTATCTTCATATAGTCACCTGTTTGTCAAGCTGTTTGTGTGAGCTTTCCACAAGCTCACGGGGAGTTATATTTACATATGATTTCGGATTATCGCTTTTTTGCAAATGTATCAGGTATTCTATGTTGCCCTCGGGGCCTTTTATCGGCGAAAAATCAAGGTTCAAAACGTCAAAACCGTTTTGCAGGCAAAAATCATAAATTCCCTGCACAACTTCAATATGTACTTCGGGATCACGGACAACGCCCTTTTTTCCTACCTTGCCTCGTCCCGCCTCAAACTGAGGTTTTATAAGGCAAACCGCCTGTGCGTTTTCTGCCATAAGCTGTCTTGCGACAGGCAAAATCAACCTCAGCGATATAAACGATACGTCTACCGAAAAAAAGTCTATATCATCGGGTACCTGTTCACGGGTAACCTTTCGCATATTGGTGCGTTCAAGGTTTACCACCCGTCCGTCGTTTCTGAGCTTCCACGCAAGCTGACCGTAGCCCACGTCAATGGAATATACTTTTTTTGCGCCGTTTTGGAGCATACAATCGGTAAAGCCGCCTGTTGAAGCTCCGATGTCCATTGTTATCTTGTCTTTTAGGTCAAGGTCAAAATTGTTAATAGCCTTTTCAAGCTTCAAACCGCCTCGGCTGACATAGCGCAGTGCATTTCCCCTGACCTCAATTTTTGAATTTTCATCATAAGAAGTGCCGCATTTGTCCGCCTTTTGATTATCAACATATACAAGCCCCGACATTATTACAGCTTTGGCTTTTTCACGGCTTTCGGCAAATCCCTTTTCATATACCAGTATATCCAATCTTTTTTTCATATATCTGCCTTTTTTCCCAAATCTTTTGTTATCACATCAACCATTCCCCTGCTGTCAAGCCTGAGCATTGAGAGTGCCTCGGAAACGGACATTTGCTTTACGAATTTATCGTTTATGGCTTTGATATGATAATTGCCCTTAAAGCTTTTATAAAACAGCATATCGGAAAAATTTCTTGCTATTCCGCCGTTTTTAATCCCCTCTTCAAAGAACCACACATTTTCAAATCCCGCCGCAAACTCTACCGCTTCGGAATTTATCGGCTTGAGCTTACAGAGCTTCAGTATGCAAACCTCCAACCCCTGCTCGCTGAGCATTTCTTTTGCCTTTGCGGCATATGAAAACAGTCTGCCGTAGGTTACAATAAGATTTTTGCAGTTTTTACTGCCGTATATATTATAATCAATGCTTTCTTCTCCGAAATCGTCGGGTCTGTAAAGCTCTCCGCCTCTCGGATAGCGCACTGCGGCAAGCTCGTCGCAAACATAGACGGCGCTGTGCAGTGATTTTCTCAATCCGTCAAAGTAGGCGGGCGAATAGATAGTAGCGTTCGGGATAGTATTGAGTATTGAAACGTCAAAAACTCCCTGATGAGTTTCGCCGTCACTGCCCACTATACCCGCTCTGTCTATCGCAAGGACAAGGTGGAGCTTTCCCAGAGCCGCGTCGTGGATAAGCTGGTCGTAGGCCCGCTGTAAAAAGGTTGAATACACCGCAAAAACAGGGCGCATACCCTTTGCGGCAAGTCCGCATCCAAAGGTTACGGCGTGTTCCTCGGCTATGCCGACGTCAAAAAATCTATCCTTGTACAAATGTGAAAATTCTCTGAGCCCCGTGCCGTAAGCCATAGCGGCGGTTATTGCACATATCTTTCCGTCATTTTCGGCAAGCTCGCACAAAAACGAGCCGAACACTGCGGAAAATCCTCTGTGGCTTGAGATAGGCTCGCCCGAATCAATGTCAAATTTACCGATACCGTGAAATTCGCCCGGCTTATCCTCGGCAGGCTGGTAGCCCTTGCCTTTTTTGGTAACAACGTGCAGAAGCACGGGGGCGTTAATCTTTTTTGCCGCTTTAAATGCGTTTTCAAGCTCCTCGACGCTATGACCGTCGATAGGTCCGAGATAGGTAAATCCAAAGCAGTCGAAAAGCGTATTTTTATAGACAAGATTCTTTATTTTTGATTTACTTCGCCTTAATAATCCTTTTATCGGACGCCCGATAAGCGGTATCTTTGAAAGGAGCTTTTCGGTAACGTGCTTTGCCCTGATATACCACGGCTGAATACGAACGGTCGTGAGATAGCGGGGAATCGCTCCGACGTTTTTGGAAATCGACATTTTGTTGTCGTTTAATACAACAATAAAGTTTTTGTTGAAACGTCCTGCGTTGTTCATTCCCTCAAACGCAAGTCCGCCCGTAAAAGAGCCGTCGCCTATCACGGCAATGGTATTGCTGTTGTCACCCGACAAAAGCTTTGCGTTTGCGATTCCGAAAGCGGCGGAAATTGAGGTACTGCTGTGACCGGTATTGAAATCATCATAGCGGCTCTCTTCACGCTTCGGAAAACCCGAAATACCGTCCTTTAGGCGCAGGGTGTCAAAGTCTTTGTATCTGCCTGTAAGCAGCTTGTGAGTATAGCTTTGATGTCCTACGTCCCATACAATGCTGTCCTTGGGCATATTAAAGCTTCGGTGCAGGGCTACGGTAAGCTCCACAACACCGAGATTCGGCGAAAGGTGTCCGCCGTTTACCGACACGACCTCAACAAGCTTTTCTCTGATTTCCGTGCAAAGAAGCTTTATATCGTCTTCCGAAAGCCTTTTGACGTCGCTCGGCGATTTAATTGTAGGAAGAATTCTGTATTCACCCATAAATATACATTTCCTATATCGTCAATACAAATTTGATTTAACCTTTATTATATCAAAAATTGCAGTAATATTCAAAAGTCGGTTATTTACTGCGCTTTGCAAGCTGAAGAGCGTATTCTCTGAGTTCTGCGGTATCGCCTTCAAAAGCCTGCAAAGCTGCGATTGCGCTGTGAGTAAGCTCGTCGACAAGCTTTTTGCATTTGTGGATACCGAGCAGAGAAACATAGGTCGATTTGCTGTTTTCCTCGTCACTGCCGACAGGCTTGCCCAGTTCTTCGTCGGAGGAAATTGCGTCGAGAATATCGTCCTGAATCTGGAATGCTATTCCGAGGTTTTCCCCGTAAAGCGAAGCGGCTTCAATCATTTTTGGATCGGCATTTGCGGATATACAGCCAAGCTCGCAGGCTGCCTTGATAAGACAGGCTGTTTTTTTGTAGTCCATTTCCCTTAACACCTCAATGGGTGCGCTTGTGTTTTCGCTGATTATATCAATAACCTGACCGCCTACCATACCGCTTGCGCCCGTATAGCGTGCAAGAGTATTTGCGGCTGTGCGGCTCGCCTTTTCACCCGCAGCCTCTGCCGCTCTGTCGGAGGTGAGCACCTCAAACGCAAGCGTCAGCAGAGCGTCACCCGCAAGGATAGCTATATCTTCGCCGTAAACCTTGTGGTTTGACGGTTTTCCCCGACGAAAATCATCGTTGTCCATACACGGCAGGTCATCGTGAATAAGCGAATATGTGTGAAGCATTTCAACAGCGCAGGCAAACGGCGCCGCCGCTTCTGTGTCGCCGCCGCAGAGCGAATTAAATTCAAAAACAAGGCTTGGGCGCACTCGCTTTCCGCCCGCTTCAAGGCTGTACTTCATAGCCTCAATCAAAACCTTTTCACGTTCGCCGACATTCGGCAAAAAATCGTTTATTGCCTTTTCGGTCAATCCAACATAATCCATCACGCCTTGTCCTCCCCGTTTTTCATCCTTTTAAGCCTTTGGTTTACTTCCTCTATCTGTCCCTTGTAGCTGTCAAGCTCCTTCATACAGTATGCAAGCAGTTCGCACGCCTGCGCATACAAATCAATGCTTTGCTGAAGCGTAAGACTTTTGTCCTCCATACTTCTGACGGTCTGTTCAAGCTTTTGATTTGCCTGTTCAAGTGTCAGCTTTTCTTCCATTTCGTTTATCCTCCTCAAGGTCTGCATATTCAAGCAGACGCTGTATCCTGTGGTTTGCTCCGCTGCGGCTGATCGGCGGAGTCAGGTTTTGCCCCAGGTCACGAAGCGACATTTCGGGATTTTCAAGCCTGAGATAAGCGATTTCACGCAGATCGTCCGGCAGTGAATTAAGCCCCTTTGTGCTTTTTATATAATTAATCGCCTCAAGCTGTTTTGCCGAAGCGGACGCTATCCTTCCGATGTTTGCGACCTCGCCGTTTATTCTTCTGTTTATATTGTTCCGCACCTGCTTTACTGCCTTTGTCCCCATAATTTCCATTGCGCTCAGCGGTGCTCCGATATATGTAAGCAGGTCGCATATCTGTTCGCTGCCCTTAAAATAGACAACATAGTTGCCGTTTCTCAAAACCGTTTTCGGGCAAAAGGTACATTCGGTTACCTCACCGAGAATTTTGCACAAATCAACCGAAAGATTTTTGTGCGGAACGCAAAATTCACCGTGATAGCTTTTTTCGGGAGACGACACCGAGCCGCAGCTCAGAAACACGCCCCGCAAAAACGACTTTGAAAGCTCGTCGCTTGACACATTGGCTCTGTTGACCCGAAGTGTTACCTGCGACTTTGAATGACCGAAGTCGTCAAAAATACGCTTGCAGTCATCCCCGCCGACTACAGATATGCGATAAAGCTGAGATTGCTCCGACTTTGTACGCAGAGCAGTGCGCTTTTCAATTATCGGCATATATAAATTCTGCAAAAGCATTGTTATTCTTTTGCTGACATATTTGTTTTCTGTTGTAAATATTATAGAGCCTTCGGAAAACGTCTTGCCGAAAAGCAAAAGTCCGTAAAGCTCGGCTTTGAGTGATTCTCTGTCAAACACATCGTTTGAGCAGATTTCCCTTTTAACCTCGGACGAAAACGACACGCTTGTCCCCCTTATTTATTAACGTCCCTGTGCTGAATAACACATTTGTATCCCTTTTGATAGAAATGCTCTTTAAGGCAGCGTGCAATCGTCACACTGCGGTGCTTGCCGCCCGTACAGCCGATACCTACCACAAGCTCGCTTTTTCCTTCTTTAAGATAAAGCGGCACGGAAAAATCAAGCAAATCAAGCGTAAGGCGCAAAAATTTTTGCGTATCCTCGCTGTTAAGAACATAGTCACGCACAACCTTATCATTGCCCGTAAGCGGCTTTAGCTCGGGAATATAAAAAGGATTGGGCAGACATCTTACGTCAATTATCAGGTCGGCTTCAAGCGGTATTCCGTATTTAAAGCCGAACGACATAAACGTAAGCGTAAGGCTTTGTGAGGTGTCGTCCATAAACATCGACATAATGCGCTCTCTGAGCTGTTTGTTTGACATATAGCTTGTATCAACCTTATAGTCCGCCAATCGTCTTACAGGCATCAAAAGCGCTTTTTCATATTCAACCTCCTCCGCCACGGTTCCGTCCTTGAGCCGCTCCGAAAGCGGATGCTTGCGGCGTGTTTCCTTGTAGCGAATAATGAGAGTGTCGGTTTTTGCGTCAATGAACAGTATCTTAACATCATTGTGAGAGGCTTTGAACTCCTCAATATCAGTGTTCATTTTGTCATAATTTTCATTGCCCCTGACGTCAACAACAACAGCAACGCGCTTCATCATATCGTCGTCTGATTTTGAGCATAGCGTATAGAAGGTTGCAAGCAGTGAAGCAGGTATGTTATCAACGCAGTAGTAGCCTATGTCCTCAAGAATGTGAAGAGCAGAGGTTTTGCCTGCGCCGGACATTCCCGTTATTATTACAAATTCCAAAAAATCACCTTAATTCTTTTGTAGAATTATCAATTCACATTCCAAATTATAACCCGTCTTTTCGGACACCGTGGTTTGCACTTCTTTTATAAGAGTCTTTACATCATTTGCCGTAGCGTTTGATTTGTTGATAATAAAGCCTGCGTGCTTTTCCGAAACCTGAGCGCCACCGACGGTTTTGCCCTTCAGACCGCACTGCTCGATAAGCGCACCGGCGTAGTTGCCCTCGGGACGCTTGAACACACTGCCTGCGCTCGGATATTCAAGCGGCTGTTTTGTGTTGCGGCGGTTGAGATAATCGTCCATCTGCGCTCTGATTTCATCGGCGTTTCCCTTTTTGAGCTTTAATGTAACGCCTGTTATAATAAATCCGTTTTTGCGGTAAACGCTTGTGCGATAGCCAAATCCGAGATCGTCTTTTTCTGTTCTGCCGAGCTTTCCGTCGGGAGAAATATGCGACACGCTGTAAACAACGTCCTTCATTTCTCCGCCGTAGGCTCCTGCGTTCATAAACACTGCTCCGCCGACCGTTCCCGGAATTCCCCATGCAAATTCAAGCCCGGAAAGCCCGCATCTGAGCGCAAATTTGCAAAGATACGCAAGAGAAGCTCCTGCGCCGCAGTAAACGGTTGTTTCGTCCACAAGCGTAATATTACGAAAATCACCGTCAAGGCGAATGACGGCTTTATTAAGCCCCTCGTCGCTCACAAGCAGGTTGCTTCCGTTGCCGAGCAAAAGAAAATCAACGTCTGAATCCTTGCACTCCCTGAGTATTGTGCTGAGCTTTGAAAGCGTTTTAACCTTTATGTATGTGTCGGCGTTTCCGCCAATCTTGAATGTAGTGTGCTTTTTCATCGGTTCGTTTCTGCGTGCGTCACAACCGAGAATTTTTGCAAGATTGTAGATTGCTTCTGTGTTATTCATCTGTACCCCCGAATTGGTTATGGTTTGTTAAAGGATTTACTGATTTCCCCATTTATCAACTATTACTTTTGGCGATTCTTCAATATCGTTTACGTCCATTCCAAGACTGACAAGCAGGTCCTGAGCGGCGTTATAGCCCATCTTCTTCTGTCTGTTGTTCATTGCGGCAACCTCGATTATTACCGCAAGGTTACGTCCGGGCTTTACGGGTATGGTTATAGTCGGAACCTCAACGCCGAGTATTTCCATATATTCGTTTGCAAGTCCCATACGGTCATAAACCTTTGCGCTGTCCCACAGTTCAAGGTTGATAACAAGGTCTAATTTTTCGTTTGTCTTGATAGCGCCCATACCGAAAAGCTGGCGTGCATTGATTATTCCTATGCCTCTCAGCTCAATAAAATGACGTATATTTTGAGGTGACTGACCGACAAGCGTGCTGGCGGAGGTTCGGAGTATCTCGACTGCGTCGTCGGCAACAAGACGGTGACCTCTCTTTATAAGCTCAATCGCAGTTTCGCTCTTTCCTACGCCGCTGTCACCGATCAGCAAACAGCCCTCGCCGTAAACCTCAACCAATACGCCGTGGCGTGTGATTCTCGGCGCAAGCACTCGGTTAAGGAACTGTACAAGCCTGGCGGTAAGGTCGGAGGTGCTGTCGTTGGTGCTGAATATTGATACCTTGTGGAGCTTTGCGCTCTCCAATATTGCGTTTGACGGCTCGATGTCACGGCATATTATTACGGCAGGCGGACCGAAGCTGAAAATCGAATCTATTACCATTCTCTGCGCTTCCGAACCAAAACGTCCCAGATAAGCAAATTCCGTATTTCCGAGCACCTGAATACGCTTATTGTCAAAAAATTCAAAATAACCCGTAAGTTCAAGTCCCGGACGGTTTATTTCAACCGTTGATATTTTTATGTCATTATAATTTTCGGCAAGATAAACCTTTGTAAGATTTAATTTTTCAACAATCTGAGACAAGGGAACAGAAAATTCAGTTGACATATATCCACCGCCTTTGATGTTTTTGAGTATACAAAACCTATTTTACATAAAATATTATACACCAAAACGGCATTAAGATAAAGTCTTTTTGTGAATTATTTTTCACTTTTTGCACTGTTTTCAAATAATGATATTAATTGTATCAATTTTTAATTCTGTATCAGAACTAATATATGATACGGCAAAGCCGTCCTTATCATTAACAATGCTGTTAAATACCGACACGCAGTTTGTGCTGATACGGTCGGTATCCTCTTTTATCAGTCTAAGCTCGTTTTCGATAATTTCGGGAACACGCTTATCCTCTTTCATTGCTTTGATTGTACCCGAATCGCAAAGTGTGACGTTCATTATCGGTGAAAAAGCCGCCTGAGTTGAAATATATTCTATGTCACGGCGCATCGTCTGTTTATATATATTTGAATTTATCATCAGCATTTTAATTTTAGGGAGCGATATATTCGGAATATACTTTTGTCGGGCAAGCTCGCACGCCTGCTCAAAGCTGTCGGCGGGAATGTCTATTGCCCACGGGGCTTCATCACTTGACAAAAGGTAAAAGGAGTATATCGTCTGACCGTTTATGCTGTCAACCGTAACGTCCTCGGCAAGCGCCGCAGTATCAATACGCCGTGACTCGGAACAGCCCGAAAGCATAAAAAGAGCAAGGCAAAAAACCACCGCCATTAATTTTTTAAGCATTTTTGCGCCTCCTTATAACCAAAAGATAAATTAACGGAATTAAAAACGCCGTTATAACGGTAAAAATTACAAATATCATAGGGTCGGTTAACACTTCTTTTACGGGATTAATACAAACCGCACAAATGTGCAGTGCAAAAATCACGCCCGCAAAAATCGCAGTGTTCATAAGAGGCTTTTTGTCGTCAATTCCTCTGTTGATACAACAGAGCATCAGCGAAACCGCCAGAAAAACACAAAGCGTTGTCAACGCAAAATAAAAGCTCTCAATGCCTCCGAGCTCGCTTATCTGAGAAACCTTTGCCATAATATAAGTCTGATAGCTTTGATTGTCGGCATAATCGCCAAGCGCAAAATATATAAAAAACATAAATGCCGCAAATTCAAGTGCAAGTATCATCAGAGTGATCATAGGCTGGCGCAGTCTGAAATTCTGAGTGTAGCCCGAAAGGCAGGCAAATATAACGGCTATAAATGACGGAGTGGCAAAAAACAGGACGTTTGACCAAAAGTTGTCCGCACCGCCATGGAAAGAAAAATCATAGTGAAAGAAATCAAGCGAATTAATTGACCCCGAAAACAAGAGAATATAACTCAGCAGTCCGAATATGAACACAAATATTCCGAATCTTGTGACCACATTTGAACCTTGGCACGCCGCATAAAAGCACACTGCAAGCATTATGAAGGCTATTATTGCCTCGGCGGCTTCCGAAGAATATTTTTCACGGAACATTTCTGTGTATCTAAGCAAAAAATACTCTGCCGAATATACAAAATAAGCCGCATAAACTGCAAATAAAACATAGAACAGCTTTGGCGAGTAAGATTTTATTGACGACACTGCGTCATAATTATATTTCGTTTTAAGAATTATTGACGGTAAGAAAATCAATGCACACAACGCAATCCCTACAACAAGACAAATAATGTCAAACGAAAATGAGGTGTTCTTTGAAAGATTATAATTCTGCAAAAGAATTACAGATGACGCACAAAAGAAAAGTGAGAGCAAAAGTCGCTTTGATACGAATTTTTGATTGATTTGCATCAGTCATCCTCCGTTTCGGGAAAATTTTGCACCTTTATTGTACGTTTTGAAAGATATTTCCACGGTGCTCTTATGAACACGTCGCGCATACTGCGTATTGAAAAAGGCGCAAGCGAAGAAAGATACGGAATCCCTAACGAGGTCTTGTCACACATATTGATAAGCACAACTGCCGTAGCAAGTAAAATTCCCCACAATCCGAGCAAGCCGCCTGCAATTATATAAATGAACCTGAGAAGCATTATCGACGGATAAAGCGGTGAGTTTACATAACCGCATATTGCGGCGGTCGCAACTACCATAAGCGTAGATGAGCTGATTATACCTGCGCTTACGGCGCTTTCACCTATGACGAGCGCACCGACGATACTGACTGCGTGACCCAACGACTTTGGTATCCGCAGTCCCGCTTCCTTCATAATCTCATAGACAAACGTTATCAGTATCACTTCAAGCATTACGGGCAGGGGCGTTTGGGCAAGAGATTCCGAGGTCTTTATCAAAATCCACGTCGGGAAATATTCGGGGTGGAACTGAGCAAGCGCAGTATAAATTCCCGGCAAAAATACAGCCGTAAAAAATGAAACATATTTGAGTATTCGGATAAATGTCGCATAATACGGGCGGTTTGAATAATCGTCAACGCCCTGGAACTCCTCGACAAACAGGTGCGGAACAACTATTACGGCAGGTGTGCCGTCAATCAGTATCGCTATTCTTCCCTCGGTCAGCTTTCCGCAGACGGTATCGGGACGCTCTGAAATTCCTACGCCCGAAAACATAGATCTTGAATCCTTGTCCTCAAGGTATTCGGTAAGGTAGCCCGACGCAAAAACCGTTTCAAGGTCGCAATCCTCAAGGCGACGGCGCACCTTTTTGAGCAGTAGGGGCGACACGCTCTTTTGAAGATAGCATATCATCATATGCGTGCGTGAGGTTTTTCCGAGCGTTATTGTTTCAAACACAAGGTCGGGGCTTTTTATGCGGCGGCGTATCATCGACATATTTACTCGCAAGGGCTCTGTAAAGCCCTCACGGGAACCTCTCTGTACAACCTCGCTTTCAGGCTCGGACACGCTTCTGTATGAATATCCCTGCGCTCCGACGGCAAGCATTTTGGTTGTTCCGTCAACTACTATTACCGCAAAGCCCGATGTTGCAAAGGAAATAAGCTCGTCAAGCGTATTGATTTCAATTATCTCGGCTGACGCAAGCACCGACAAAACAATTTCATCAATTACGTCCGAGCCTTGTTTTTTGCCGAAATCGTATGTCGTCAGCGGCGTGAGTATAGACGAAGCCGTAACTTCTTTGTTGCACATACCCTCAATCGTCACCAGCACTGCCGACACGGAATTTTCGGAGATAAGCGTCATTTCACGTATTGTCAGGTCGGCGGATTCCTTAAAAAGCTTTTTCAGCATTGATTTATTTTCTTTGATAGAATTATACATTGTATCACCAAAGTAAGTATTTGCATACGGTGTTAAATTATGTAAAGAATATTATAAAGAAAATAGCAAATATTAAAATCGGTGATAATATGTTGATTTCTATAATCAGAACAGTAGTTTTATATGCGTTCGTAATTTTTGCGATACGAATTATGGGAAAACGTCAGATAAGCGATATGCAGCCCAGCGAGCTTGTGGCTACGCTGATAATTTCCAACATAGCCTCTCTGCCGATGCAGAACACCTCTCAGCCGTTTTTCAGCGGCGTTGTACCCGTAATTATACTTGTTGCGCTTGAAATTCTGACAAGTGCCGTTATGTTAAAGAACAGCAAATTCAGACGGCTTGTATGCGGTAATCCCATTGTCGTGATTCGTGACGGAGAAATTCTGCAAAGCCAGATGAGAAGGCTGAGACTCAGCAACGAGGACCTTTTTACTCAGCTTAGGCAGCAGGACGTTTTTTCCATAGAAAGCGTTCAATACTGCATAATGGAAACCAACGGCTCAATAAGCGTGCTTAAAAAGCCCGAAAAACGTCAGCCGACCGCCGAGGATATGAAGATAAAGATTAAGGACAATAAAATCGAAGCGGTAGTTATAAACGACGGTGAAATCCTTGACAACTCACTTGAGCTCTGCCAAAAAACTCAGGACGACGTATATAAGATTTTGAGAAAAGAAAAAGCAAAGGTCAGCGATGTATTTATTATGTCGCTGGACGCACTCGGAAACTATAATATTGTTTGGAAAGACAAATCGGACAAAAAATCCCGACAGGAGAATTGATATGAAGAGAATCTACTTTTCGGCGGCATTTCTTGCGGTCACATTAATCGGAGCATTCTTTCAGCTTTGGTATGTAGGAAGCAAGGCTGATAAATTTTCGGAACAAATGGACGTAATAGATGAATATATGTTAAAGGACGACTTTGAGAACGCCGTTGAATTAAGCAGAAAAATTGAAGAAGAATGGGACGAAACCGCAAGCAACATTGATATTTTTTTGATACACGATTATGTTGACAGTATCAGCGTGGATATGTCGCATATGAGGGCAAGTATTGAAAACGGCGATCCTCAGATGTATTTTTATGAAAGCGCAGGTATAAAAAAAGGGCTCACTTCCCTTAAAGAAAGTGAGTACCCTTATTTTGAAAATCTGATTTAATTAAACTTAAATCGGAGCGGCGTTCTGCTTTTTATCAGAAAGCAGAAGCTTGCACTCGGATTATTATTTTTTTGCAGATTTTGCGGCTGCTCTTTTGGCTGACTTGCGATTCTGCCACATTACCCAAAGAGGACCTGCGATACAGATTGACGAGTAACAGCCCGAAAGCAGACCGATCATCATCGGAAGTGCAAAGCCCTTAACCGATGAGATGTTATAAACAACAGCAACAACGTAAACTACAATAATTGCGGAAATTGTTGTTACAGATGTCATAATAGTACGTTTGAGTGACTTTGTACAGCTAAGGTTAAATGTCTGAGCTGTTGTTGCACGTCTGCCGAGCAGCTTTCTCTCCTCACGCACACGGTCATAAATAACGATCGTATCGTTAAGCGAGTAACCCAAAATCATAAGCACAACCGCAATGAAGTTTGAGTCGATAGGCATACGGAAGATAACGTAAAGGAAGTAAATCATCGCAACATCGTGGAACAGTGCAACAAGTGCCATAACACCTGCCGACAAACCGCCGATTTTTTTGAATCGGATAGTAACATACAGCACCATAAGCACGCTGGCAATGGCAACCGCCGTAATACACTTGAGCAGGAATTTAAGTCCCATTGACGCATCAACAGAGTTGGATTCAAGAATTGTGAAGTTGTTATCGGGATATTCTTCCTGAAGATCCTTTTCAAGACTCTGCTGAATATCGGTAGAGATAGCGTCGTTGCCGGAGAACTGAACGGATACGTTGTTTCCGGTTGAGCCCATAAGGTCGGCAGAGAATGTTGTTGTGATTCGGTCGGTGGTCTTTTCCTGAATGAAATCATAAAGCTCGTTCTGGTCAAGTTCACCCGTGTAACTGAATTTAAGCGTTGCACCGCCGGTAAACTGAATATCAAGGGTAGTGCCGAAAATACAGTTGCAGATAATACCTAAAAGGATAATCGCTATTGAAATGCCGAAGAAAATCTTTTTGCAGCCGACAAAATCAATTATCTTTCTGCCGTTGTTGTATCTTTCGCTGATTTCTTCGTTTGTGAGTTGTTCTTTAGCTTTAGTCTGAACATTATTTGCCATTCTTTGCACCTCCAAACAACCATTTATGACGCAGGAACTTGTAGCCCGCAGCACTTCTGAGCATCAGACGCGTAAGGAAGATACCCATAATGAAGTTTGAAATTACACCTACAAGAAGCGTGTAACCGAATGCGTAAATAGTACCTGTTGTTGACTCGCCGAATATAACGGAAAGAATATTTGCAGGTCCGAATACGAGCATAAGGATTATTGATACAATTACAACGGTCATATTACCGTCGATAATAGCCGAAAGTGAGTTCTTGGTACCCTTTTCAAGCGCACTGTCAAGAGTTCTTCCCGTCCGCAGCTCTTCTTTGATACGCTCGGCTGTGATTACGTTACAGTCAACGCCCATACCGATTGAAAGGATCATACCCGCAATACCCGGAAGCGTCATTGTGAACGACGGGATTGTTGTAAAGAAGCCCGAAACGGCGGCGATTGTAAGTCCCATCTGACCGCAAAGCGATATTACTGCGATAAGTCCCGGCAAGCGATAGAAGAATATCATAATAAGACTTACTACTATAATAGCTATAATGCCGGCAACAGCCATAGCCGTCAGCGAATTTTCGCCGAGCGTCGGGCTGACTTGTCCGTAGTTTGCGGTTTCAAGCTGGAACGGCAGCGCACCTGCGTTAATCTTATTTGCAAGAGCCGTAGCTTCGTCCGCTGTAAAATCACCCGAAATCTGAGCCTTGCCGTCGGTAATCGTTGCCTGAACGGTTGGAGCGGATAACATAATATCATCCATCCAGATAGATACTGTCTGGTTAAGATAAGTAGATGTGATGTCCGCAAAGGTTTTTGCACCGTCATCTGTAAGCTCAAGGCTTACTACATACTGAGCTTCACCGTTGTTATCCTGATAAACCTGCGCTTCGGCTGATTTTACCGATGAGCCGTCCATAAGAACAGTTTGTGTGTCGCCCTTAGGCGTTTTGTAAACATATTCGCCGTTTGAGTCGATGTCAGTTGTTTCGTACTCTTTTCCCGGTCTGAATGTTAGCTGAGCCGTTGAAGAAATTTCGTTGATAGCGTCAACTGCGTTATGCTCTTCATCGTCTGATTTCCACGGAAAACGTACAATGATTCTGTCGCTGCCCTTATCGGCATACAGCTCATAATCTGTAATACCCTGAGAAACCATACGAAGCTCAATGATTGATTTTGCAGAATCTAACTGCTCATCAGTTGCGTCATAACCGTCGGCAGGCTTAAATGTCGCCTCAACGCCGCCCCTGATGTCGATTCCCCATCGTATGTCGTTGATACCCTTGAATACCGTAACTTTGTTATCACCGTTATAATAGGCTATTCCAAAAACAGCAGTAAACGTAAAGGCAAGTATCAGCAAAGCAACAATGAAGAACACTGGCTTTGGAACTCTTTTCATCCCTTTGAAACCTCCGTATCATAATTGTCTGTTTCTAAGCAAAAAACAACTCTGTTACTTTGCATACTTACAGACGTAACAGAGTTATTATAAGATTTTTTTATAAAAAAGTCAATGGAAACACAAACATTTGATTAAAAAATATTTATTTTCATCAAAATTGCTCGAATTATTTTTCACTTATCACATTGAAAGCAGTTTTTCGCACGCCGCAAGCCTTGTGCATACGCAGAAAACGTCCATTGCTGTCTGAAGCTCGTCATTAGGCGGGAACGACGGCGCAATACGGATGTTTTTGTCGTCGGGATCCTTGCCGAGTGGATATGTTGCACCGGCTCCGGTAAGTATCACGCCTGCCTCCTTACAAAGAGCAACAACTCTCTTTGCGGTACCGGGAAGCACGTCAACGCTGACAAAATAGCCGCCGTTAGGTTCGGTCCAATCGCCGATATTGCAGGGCTTCAGCTCTTTTGCAAGCGTATTGACAACAATCTCAAACTTAGGCTTCAGCACCTTTTTGTGAAGCTGCATATGCTTTAGCATACCGTCATAGTTCTTAAAAAATCTGATATGACGAAGCATATTAAGCTTGTCATAGCTGATTATCTCATAATTATAACGCTCGGTAAATACATTCATATTTGCATTTGAAGCCGCCATTGCCGCAACTCCTGCACCGGGGAAGGTGATTTTTGAAGTTGAACAGAAGATTATCGGCATATCTTCACTGCCTGCCTTTACGCACTCGTCATATATGTTAAGCAGGGTATCGGGGGTGTCGCTGAGGTCGTGAATGCAATAAGCATTGTCCCACATTATTCTGAAATCCTTTGCGGCGGGCTTTAATGCGGCAAAACGTCTGACGGTTTCGTCGCTGTAGGTTATGCCCTGGGGATTTGAGTACTTAGGCACGCACCAAATGCCCTTAATTGTGTCGTCGCTCTCAACAAGCTTTTCAACAATATCCATATCGGGACCGTTCGAGGTCATAGGAACCGGAATCATTTCAAAACCGTAATACTCGGTTATTCCGAAATGACGGTCATAACCGGGGACAGGACAAAGGAATTTTCTGTTTTTTACTTCATACCAAGGCTTACAGCCGTCAACTATCGGTTTCGTCATCATACAGGAAATCGTGTCAAACATCATATTAAGACTTGAGCTTCCGCCCACCATTACGTTTTGATAATTTACACCGAGCATTTCGCCGAACAGCCTGCGGCATTCGTCAATTCCTTTAAGAACACCGTAGTTGCGGCAGTCCATGCCGTCTTCGCCGATAAAATCGGACTTGCTGTTTATTACGTCAAGAAGTCCGAGAGAAAGATCAAGCTGTTCTTTTCCCGGTTTTCCCCTTGCCATATTAAGGCTTAGCTTTTTGCCCTTGGTTTCTTCAAACAGCTTTTCCAAAGACGAATATTCTTTTTCAAGCATATGCTTATCGCTTTTTAAATAATCCATTTTGCTCTCCCTTTAATTCATTATTGCAAAATTCAGTTTAAACCATAAGTATATTGTAATACACACAGTAAAAAAATGCAAGTGCTTTTTGTAAATCCTGCATTTTTGTTCAAAAAAACAGACTCACGCCCATTTAACGAAAAAAACTTGGTGAGTCTGTTGTTTATTTGAATTGTAACTGCCGAGTTAGGCTGTTGTTGCTATAGGCTAATAATACTGATAATAAGAATAATTTCTCTTGCCGTTTCTGTTTTTGCTGATGTCACAGCCGACTTTGATTAAGCCAAGCACCTTTGAATCGGCAAGCTTTATGCTGTTAAGTAAGTTGCGTATATCGCCGTGAGTAGTTGAGCCCTCCCTGATAACCACAACAAAGCCTGAAATATGATCCTTCAGAAGCAATGCGTCGGACACTATTCCGATGGGCGGAGTATCAAGAATTATATAGTCATACTCACTGTCAAGTCGATTAAGAAGCTCCGAAAACCGTGACGAGCACAAAAGCTCGGACGGATTAGGCGGTATCGTACCGGCTGACAAAATGTCAAGATTCGGCAAAATATCATGGTTGACAACTTCGTCAAACGTCACCATTTTTCCGATAACATTTGAAAGGCCGGATGTGTTATCCAATTTAAAAATATTATGGGCGTTAGGACGTCTGAGGTCACAGTCAATAAGCAAAACCTTCTTCTCCATTTTTGAAAAAGAGATTGCAAGATTTGCCGAAACCGTGCTTTTTCCCTCGCCTTTTGAGTGGCTCGTTACGGCAAAAATTTTTTTATCGTCAGCTGAAAGAGAAAACATTATATTGGTTCTGGCAAGCTTGTATGACTCAACAATGGCAAACTTGCTCTTTTCAGACAGTTCAATTCTTTGGGAAGATGATTTTTTAGACTTTTTTGATTTGTTAAACAGCTTAATATTCATACTTTATCACCTACTCAGATTTTTCAAAATCCGGAATCTCTGCAAATACCGGAAGGTCATACATCATTTGCAGATTATCATCAGGCTTAACGGTGGTGTCGATAAGTTCAAGCAATATTGAAATCAGGCACGCAGCTGCCAAGCCTACAAAAAGTCCGATAAGCGTGTTTTTCAGGTTGTCAGGTCCGTAAGGAGAAGCGGGAATCTTTGCTGACCTTATCGAACCGATCTGACCGTAATCAAAATGGTTGTGGAAAACATCCTCGGCTGCTTTTGCAATATTGTTTGCAACATCGGCACATTTTTCGGGGTCCGTACCGTCAACGGAAATTGTAATAAAAAACGTATCCGTATTAACGGAAATTACTACATTGCATCCGTCGTAAAGAGACGTGATTTCATCGGAATTCTGAAATAATGTTACGCATATGTTTGCGAGATTTGTAGAACCGTTTATATCGGAACCGTAAATTTTCTTTGCCTGTTCGTTGGATCCCTCTGAATTATTGACGTTTGCTTTATCTGATTTGCTGTAGTTTTGTACATAAATCATTGCGGAAGTATTGTACATCGGCGTTACAATTACCTTTGAATACAAAAAAAACAGCAAACCGACTACAAGAGTCGTAAGAATAATAAACTTGATTCGCTGCAGGAGAATATTTATTATCTTTTGTACCGTGACATTTTTTGTCATTTTATATACCCCTTTATATTTAAATCAGAGCAATGCTCTGCTTTGCTCAAAGAAAACATAGCCTGCGAAAGATTGCAAACAGTGCAAAGGAGCGTTAACTCCTTAGGGTTTCGGTGAAAAAAGATAACTTCCACTGAAATTACGAAACACTCCCGCCGCCTAACAGGCGATTGATATTTATATTTAAATTATATTATATATCGTCAAAGTAATAATTCTGTATTGGAATAAAAACAAAAAAGGGAGGCAAAAGCCTCCCTAAATTTTTATCAAACGACATTCAAAAGAACGCCTGCGGCAACGGCTGAACCGATAACACCTGCAACGTTCGGTCCCATTGCGTGCATAAGCAGGAAGTTTCCGGGATTCTCCTGCTGACCTACCCTCTGAGATACACGGGCAGCCATAGGTACGGCCGAAACGCCTGCCGAACCGATAAGCGGATTTACCTTTCCGCCCGAAAGTTTGTACATAATCTTGCCGAAAAGCACGCCGAAAGCAGTACCCATACAAAAAGCTACCAAGCCCAAAACAATAATCTTAATTGTGCTTAGGGTCAGGAAGTTCTGTCCGGAAGCCGTAGCTCCTACGGTAGTACCGAGGAAGATTGTGATAATATTCATAAGCTCGTTTTGTGCTGCCTTTGCGATTCTGTCAACAACACCCGATTCCTTGAACAGGTTACCGAGCATAAGCATACCTACAAGCGGTGCAGCGTCCGGCAGGAAAATTGAGATAAGGATTACAACAATAACAGGGAACATAATTTTTTCAAGCTTTGAAACGGGACGAAGCTGTTCCATAACTACCGCACGTTCCTTTTTGGTTGTAAGAGCCTTCATTATAGGCGGCTGAATAATCGGTACAAGCGCCATATACGAGTATGCGGCGATAGCGATTGAGCCGAGAAGATGCGGAGCAAGCTTTGTGGTAACGTAAATAGCCGTAGGACCGTCAGCACCGCCGATGATTCCTATAGCGCCCGATTCCGCAGGCGTAAATCCGAGGAAAATAGCTCCGATAAAGGTAACAAAAATACCGATCTGAGCGGCAGCGCCGAGTATAAGGCTCTTCGGGTTTGCAATAAGCGGGCCGAAGTCTGTCATACAGCCGATACCCAAGAAGATAAGCGGCGGATAGATACCGAGCTTGACACCCTGATAGAGATAATAGAGCAAACCGCCGTAGGTGGTGTTTTCAACATACGTTACACCGTCGATTACCGTCTGAGCGTGTCCCGAAACCGCAACGCCCTGTTCGGCGCACTGTTCGAGAGTCAAAAGGTTGTTGACAGGCGGGCTCATTATAGGCGGATAAAGGTTTACAAGCAGCATACCGAACGCAATAGGCAAAAGCAAAAGCGGTTCGTACTGTTTTTTGATTGCAAGATAAAGCAAAACGATTGATACGCCTATCATTATATAGTTTTGCCAATTAAGCGACTGCAAACCGGAACTTTGATAGAGTCCGACAATAGCTTCCCAAAAGCCGTTTATAATTTCCATAATTCTATATCGTCCTCTCTTTCTTAAAACGGGCGTGTATTATCAAACACACCTGCGTTTGCCCACGCAGAACGTCCGGAATTTGACTTCTTTATGCTCTTTACTCTCACCTTTTGTGAAGAACCGTACATTGAAGAAACAGCCGCCGATATTACGGCAACAACCTCCTCGGGTACTCCGTCGTCGGCAGTCTGAGCCTGTACCGACGTTTTTTCGGGCTGAGCGGGAGCCGAAGCCTCATTTGTTTCAACACTCTCTTTAAGCTTTTTATTCTTTCGTTCGGTAGCCGCAGTCTGAGCCTTTTCTATCACAAAACCGAAAAGCATTATTATGCCTATCAGCAGCAAAAGTACAGAAAAGACCACGACAAAACCCGTAAGTATAACCTTTGCCGCTTCAATGCCTTTTTCGGCAAGCGATAGCTCGGCAGCGGTAATAAATGAATTTATGGATGAAAGATTCATAAAAAAGCCCCCATATCTGTAATTGCATACACGATTATTATACGTTATTATGTGCATTTTTTCAATAACAAATATGGGGAGAATATTTTTTTGTTGAATTTAACAAATTTTTCGGGTTTGCAAAAAAATAATTTGTCAAGGATACTTTTACAGTATTATGCAAATCAAGCCGTTGCAGCCGTCGTTGATAATTTTTTCTATGGTTTCGCCTATTCTGCGGCGTGCGTCGGCAGGCATACGGTAGAGCTTATTGTGCAGTCCCTCGTTTACAAGCTCGTGAACGGATTTGCCGAATATATTGCTTTCCCATATCTTTTCGGGATTTTCTTCAAACTCCTTGAGCAAATAAGACACAAGCTCCTCCGACTGCTGTTCGGAGCCTACTATCGGCGTGACCTCGGTCTTTGTTTCGACTTTCATCATATGAATAGACGGTGCGCTTGCTTTCAGGCGTATTCCGTACTTACCGCTCTGCTTTATAATCTGAGGTTCTTCAAGCGACAATTCGTCAATCGTCGGCATTACTATGCCGTAGCCGGTTTCTTTTACCTGGTCGTACGCCTGCGCTATTTTGTCAAACTCCTTTTTCTTTTGCGAAAGGTCATTTATACAGTTCAGTAGCGCACATTCGTCTTTGATTTCCAGCCCCGTCTGCTCGGACAAAACGCGATAGAACAGATTCGGCGCTATTGATACAGCCATCGAAGCCGTTCCTCTGCCCAAATCAAGCCCCGCAATTCTGACATCGGTAACAAATTCACATTCAGATATTTCTCGGATAGTTTGCTGTACCTCACGAATTTTTTCAATTTTCTTTGCGGAATCCTTGATACACTCAAACAGCGATGACTTCAGCCAGTGAGCCTTATTAAGCTGTACCACCCACTTTGGAATATCCACCTTTATCTCACGGATAGGAAATTCAAACAAAAGCTGTGCCAAAATCCGCTTTATCTCGTTCTCGCTCAGCTCCATACAGCTTACAGGCAAAACGGGGACTTCATACTGCTTTGACATTTCGTCGGCAAGGGATATTGCCCGCTCGCTTTCCGGCTCGGCTGAATTCAGGAGTATGATAAACGGTTTGTTTATCGCCTTGAGTTCGTTTACTACACGCTGTTCGCTTTCAACATAATCCTCACGGGGAATCTCGGAAAACGAACCGTCCGTTGTTATGACAAGACCTATTGTAGAATGGTCGGTGATTACCTTTTTTGTACCGATTTCCGCAGCGTCGTCAAAGGGTATTTCGGTATCTGACCACGGAGTTTTTACCATTCTCGGCATATCTTCTTCGTTGTAGCCGATGGCACTGTCAACAATATAGCCTACGCAGTCAATCATACGGACTTTAAAGGTCGCATTGTTTCCAAGGTTTATTTCAACCGATTCCTCGGGGATAAACTTTGGCTCGGTAGTCATTATCGTTTTGCCTGCCGAGGACTGCGGAAGCTCATCAACCGTGCGTTTGTAAATGCTTTCGTCTTTTATGTTCGGCAAAACAAGTGCGTCCATAAAACGCTTTATAAAAGTTGATTTACCTGTTCTTACCGGTCCGACTACGCCTATGTACACATCGCCGTCGGTTCGCCGGGAAATGTCCTGATATACGTTTCTTTCCTCCATCGTTCTACCCTCCTATATTCTCGGCACAAGCAGCATTTGTGCGCTGTCAAGCACCATATCGTCAAGTGAATTTTCGGTTTTGAGCATATCAAGACGTGTGTTGTGAGATTTCGCTATGCTCCAAAGATTCTCTCCTCTGCCCGCAAAATAAAGCGTCAGGGCACATTTTTCGGGGATTATCGGCTTATCTTCAAACACTTCAACATCTGACACTGCCTTAAAGGTTTCCTGTTTTATGCCGCAGGCTGTGATTTTAAGCTCACATCGTATTTCAACGGTGTTGTCGTCGGCAAGTCTGAAGCTTATGCTTGAAGCACGGACGCAAAGATTTTTAAGGGAATTACAATCTCCCGCCGAGCTTACTATATGCTCGTAATCCGACGAACGTTCGATAAATACGGGAAAATTCTCCTCATTAAGCGCAAGCATACATATATTAAGCTTGCCCGATACTTTTACACCGTCGTCGGTTTCGGTACAATCGGACGATACAACGTCTGCGTAAATATCAAGAATTTTTGTTATCTTGCCGTCGTCAACCTTGACGGAAAGCTTCTGCATACTGCCTTCGTTTATCGGCGTTACCTCGCTTTGAAATCTGAGCTGTTCAAACTGAGGACTTGACGAGCAATGCACGGAATATGCGTCGGTGATTATTTCTTCATCGTTTACAAGATAACCCTCTTCGGTCACGCAGAGCTTAACGTCAAGCACTACGGCGGGCTTTTCGGACAGCATATCGTTTTTCAGCCGCAGGTCATATGACATTATCTCGCAGGTAACGCTGTTTATGGTATCCTCGTCAATTCCCTCGCAGTCGATTATCTGATTAAACGGCAAAAGGTAATCTATCTTTCCCGTTGCACCTGTTTCAACATCGGAAAGATAGAACATTTTAAGGTTTATCTCACCGTTCACCATAAGCTTGCCCGTTACCGCCTTGGTATCGGTAATGCTTACGGTCACGTTTGAATAAAGTATGGTTTCTATGGCAGGCTTGTCGGCAACCGAAATTTCCTCGCAAACATTGAACTGCTCCTGGCAAAACGACTTTAAATCGGCGCATCTTGCCGATACTCTCAGAGCTTCAAGCGCGTCGTCCGAGGGGGTGTAGATGTTGGTTCGGCTTGTTGAAAACACCTTTGCATACAGTGAAAACGCCCCGTGCATAACAAGACGTCGGGGGCTTAAAGCCCTGCAATTTATGTATTCAGGCTTGGTTTTTGTGATTATGACAGGATTGTCGGGCGTTTCTTTAACAGAAAAGCTCTGAGAAAAATTAACGCTTTGCTCGCAGCAGCGAATAGTTTTGTTGATGCTCTCAACATAAAGCACGGTAACAACGCAATAGCCGTCAACCTGAAGCTGACCTCCCGACAGGGATTTTGACTGTATTTTTGGCGTCAGCGTGCATTTTAAAATTTTTTCAATATCCGGACAATAATCGGGTAATGTCAAATCCACATCTGCAAGCTGTTCGGCAACCGTATCAAGCACTGTTACGGGGGTGCAGAATGAACGGTTATCCTGATTAAACTCCATATTTATCTCTCCTTTTGTTTTTATACTAAAATATATTACCTCCCTAATTAATTTATGACTTGATTACGTTAAAAATATGTAAGTAACTATCGCATTAAGCGCAGAGCAAAGAGCAAAAGCAAAAGCTAAGTGCTGTTTCGATTTAAATTCGCAATCAGCACCAACTGTGTTACGCAGGCAATAACCTTTGCTTTTTTATCTGAAATTCAAAAGCAGTTGCTCTTCGCTCTGCATCTAAATGCGGCGTCACTTAAATAGACTGAGGTATCTTTTTTATTCCGTAAATTTTACGCAGAATCGGTCCGAAAAATTTTGGGTTTACAATAAGTACAACTTTCATAATTACCTCCGAAGACATGATATGCTTACGATTACAAGCGTGGCGGCGGCTACAATAAGTACCCATTCAGTTGGCAAAACCGTTGCTATCAGCATTCCGAGCCCGAATGCAACCGCCCATTTGATTTTGTTTGTGTAGCAATTCACCGTATCACCCTTTATCAGTCTATACACTACAATAATTTGTGTGCAGAAAACCGCTTGAATTTTGCTGTGTTTTGAGATAATATATATTGTAAAGTGCGGCTTTTACCGCTTTTTTTAATCGGAAATTTCGTGAGGTGAAATTTTGAGAACGCTTGAAATAAACAAAAACGACGCAGGTCAGCGACTTGACAAATTTTTACAAAAACGCTTTAAGACTCTGCCAAAATCGCTGATGTACAAATACATACGGAAAAAGTGCATTAAAGTAAACGGCAAAAAATGCGATATAGGAACTATGCTCAACGAGGGCGATACGCTGACATTTTACATAAAAGACGAGTTTTTTGAGAGTTCTCAGCCGAAGACCTATGAATTTATGAAAGCTCCCTCAAAGCTTGATATTGTTTATGAGGACGAAAACATAATGCTTATTGATAAAAAGCCCGGCGTTATCGTTCACCCTGACAAAAGCTATCATTATGACTCGCTTGTTTCACGGGTTCAGCACTATTTGTACAACAAGGGCGAATACGATCCCGCTTTGGACAAAGCGTTTTCACCTGCGCTTGTAAACAGAATCGACAGAAACACGGGCGGCATCGTCATTGCCGCCAAAAATGCCGAAAGTCTGCGTATTCTCAATCAAAAAATGAAAACAAGAGAGCTTGAAAAATTTTACCTCTGCCTCCTATGCGGAAAGCCGAAAAACGACGGCGGCGTTCTGCACGGCTACATAACCAAAAACGAAAGCAAAAACAAGGTGACCGTATTCAAAAATCAGGTTGAAAATTCAAAAGAAATTCGTACAAAATACAAAATTCTTGATTTTGACGGCAGATACAGCCTTGCCGAAGTTGAGCTGCTCACGGGCAGGACGCACCAGATAAGAGCGCATATGGCGTCAATCGGACATCCGCTTGTCGGCGATACAAAATACGGAAAAACAAAAAAAGCCCCCGACGGTTTTAAATATCAGGCGCTTTACAGCTACAAGCTTAGGTTTAATTTTACGGAAAACGCAGGGGCTTTGGAATATCTGAACAGCAGAGAATTTAAGGTTAAAAACGTATGGTTTGCAAAGGATAATCATATTTCCGTACAGACAATGAAAGGATAATTATAATGACTTACGATTGTTTGATTATAGACGATGAAAAGCTGCTTGCAGACAGTACAGCGGAATATTTTAACCTTTTCGGTGTAAAATCCGCCGTTGCATACAGCGCTTCGGATTGCAGAGAATTTTTGAAAGAAAACAGCGCAAAGCTGTTGCTGCTTGACATCAACCTCGGCGACGGCACAGGCTTTGAGCTTTGCAAAGAGCTTAGAGAAACTACCGATATCCCCATTCTGTTCATTTCGGCACGGACAAGTGACGACGACCAAATCATCGCTCTCAGTATCGGCGGCGACGATTATATACAAAAGCCGTATTCACTAAGCGTTTTGCTTGCAAAGGTCAGGGCTGTTCTCAAGCGCTGCGGAAGCAGTACGGAAGAAAGCTACTCCGACGGGCATTTAACGGTTTGCCTGCTGTCGCTGAAAATCAGAAAAATCGCTCCGAAATCATTGCTTTCGGGAGAATAAAAGCTTTTAATCGGTCCGCTGTTCCAAAGGCAAACCTTAAAGCCTTGCTGCGATTTAAGCAGATAAAATAAGAACGACAGGCTTCGATAGAAACCTGTCGTTTTTGATGGTGCCGGTGGTGGGACTCGAACCCACACACCCTTGCGGATAACAGATTTTGAGTCTGTCTCGTCTGCCAATTCCGACACACCGGC
>OIYR01000060.1_pt1 | contig 63588 bp, 41 predicted proteins | sample 1588221 | NCBI WGS metagenome assembly OIYR01 (sample SAMN03283292) | human gut metagenome | biome: human-associated habitat; material: feces | host: Homo sapiens | place: Peru | collected 2012
CTTATTCTCCATAATTTTACTTTATTTATTACGTTATTGATGTTGATATCATTTTGATATCGCAAATATACGATATTAAAATGATATCACAAGGGCAGAAGAAAAAGATTTCAAATACTTTAACGTAAAAAGGTCGTCGGGACGATACCCGACGACCTTTTCTCAGATTTTCACCTATTTATATATAGAAAACAGTTTCTATCTTCATATAGAGATAGATTCTGTCTTCTATAGAAATATTATTCTATCACTTCCATTTCTTCCTCTTCTATTTCCTCCTTGATCTCCTTCTCTTTCTTTCCGAACTCAGGATCTATCTTCAGGAAAGCGGTAACCAGGAAGGTGATGGCGCAGCATGCCATCACGATGATGAAGAACAAGCGATAGCCTACCATATCTTTCAGATATCCCGATACCATACCTGGCAACATCAAACCTAAATAAGAGATACCTGTACAAATGGAATAATGGGATGTCTTGAACTTGCCCTGGCTATAGAACAGCATATAAAGGGTAAGAACCGTGAAGCCCAAACCATAACCGAACTGCTCGATAAAGAGACAGCTCGATACCACAATGATGTCGCTATTCAGCGAATAGCTCAGATAGATGTAAACCACATCCGGCAGGGTGATGGCGCAAACCATCGGCCAAAGCCATTTCTTCATACCATCGCGGCTCACCAGAATACCGCCGATGATGCCACCCAGCAGCAAACCGATCAGTCCCACCGTACCATTGGCAAAGCCATATTCCTGCGGAGACAATCCCAGTCCGCCCTGCGAATTAGGACGAAGAATGAAGGTTTTGGTCATCGTATTCAAGAGTGCTTCCGGGAAACGATAAAGCAGGAGGAAGAGCATCACACAGATGGTTTCTCCCAATCCGAACTTCACGAAGAAGGTGCGGAACATATTCTTCAGTTCGTGAGCCACTTCACCCACCGTTCTGTCCGTCTGCACATCCTCCTTAGGACATGGCATGAATCGGCTATGATAGAGCCATAATCCGATGAAGATACCTGCCAGACCGTAGAAGATGAGCGCCCATGAGAAGCGAATCTGGTTGCGGAACATCACCTGTAAAACTCCTGCCAGCATTACCAAGAAACCATTCACGAAGATGATGGCGAGGCGATAGAAGGTGTTGCGCAAACCAACAAACTTGGTCTGGTTGTGCTCGTCTAGCTCTATCATGTAGAAGCCATCGGCGGAAATGTCGTGGGTGGCACTGCAAAAGGCGATGAGGAAGAAGAAGCACATCGTGGCTTGAAACCAAAAGGCGGTAGGGAGCGAAAAAGCGATGCCTGCCAAGGAGGCTCCGATGAGCGCTTGCATCGTGAGCACCCACCAACGCTTGGTCTTCAAGAGGTCGATGAAAGGACTCCACAAGGGTTTGATGACCCAAGGTAGGGCAAGCCATCCTGTAAAGAGACCTACCTCGGCATCGGTGAGTCCCATCTGCATGTACATGACTACCGAAAGGGCTGTCACGATGACATTAGGCAGTCCTTCCGCAAAATATAGGGTAGGAATCCAAGTCCATGGATTCCTTTTGTTTCTCGTTGTTCCCATCAATAATTATTAATTCTTAATTGTTAATTATTAATTACTTATAGAGTTGTTTGATTTCTGCTCCCTGGTAGTAGTGGAGGAGGATGTCGTTGTAGGCATACCCTTGCTCACCCATCACGGCAGCACCGATCTGGCAGAGACCTACACCATGTCCCCAACCGGCTCCGATGATTTCGAATCGTTGTGGCACGCCTTGCTCATCCTTGTCATATTTATCCACCACGAAAGCTGAACTGTAAAGATGGGTGTCGCTCAGGGCACGGCGAATCTCCAGTTCCTTTCCAATCGTAAAAGTCTTCTCAGTGCCGATGATTTGGAGTTTGCTGATACGACCACTCTTGCCACGTTCCACTGCTTTCATGTCGAGGATGGCTCCGAAGTTCATCTTCAGTTTCTCCTCGAATAGCTGTTGGATTTTCTCCTGGCTGTAGATTACCTTCCAGCGATAGAAGTCGGCGGTCTCCTGGTCGTAGTCGTTGAGTACCTGGGAGAGAATCTTCTTGTCTGTCGTATTGCAGAAGGCAGGAGGGTTGGAACGAATCCATCGCTCGGCAGTAGCCTCGTCTTGGAGTGAAGAGTGTTCTTCGTTCTTCACTCCTAAAACCAAGTCTCTCACGGCGGTGAGATAACTCTTCGGGGTGTCTTCCCAACAATATTGGAACTCCTCGGTCTCACCTCCGCAGCACTTGGAGAAGCGGGCATCGCAGATGTCTTCGCCATCGAGCAAGACTTGTCCGAGTGTCTGGCGAATCGCCTCTGCCACGTGAGGAGAGGTCTCCTTGGTGATGCCTTGGTAACGCTGGCAGTGGTCATCGGCACATACATCGAAGATGGTATGGTCCTCACGGTCGTACCAACGAATCAGCATGTCGTCTTTCTTGACAAACGAGAAGAAGTTGTTGCCGCTGGCAGCTACCTCACGACGTTTCTTCATCTGTGCCAATAGCCAAGAACGGGAAATGACGGCGTGTGCCTTCAGTAACTCTAGGCTAGAGGTGGCACTCATCTCGCTGGAGATAACACTCTCCAAGTATTTCTCCACCGGCAACTCGTTGATGGCGCATATCTTGTCAGCCTCGACCACGAAACGGAGTGTGCCAAGGAAGGTCTGTGTCTCCTTGCGCTCCCAATGGAAGTTGACACCGATGGTGACATCACTCAGCGAGAATGAGGCATCGGCACTCTGTGGATGGAAGGTCAACTTGCTGTACTGATTGCCATTCCAAAGCACGCCACCCTCGGAGAACTCTACGACTTGCTCACCCATCACGGTCTCGCCCTTGGCAAGATAAGGCTTGTTGAGCGAGAAGTGAATCTTCTGACCGCTGACAATGCCCACGGTGACGTTCGGTTGCTTACCATTATTATATAAGGTGGCAGTCTCAGCCCCAGTCTCAGCCTCCTTGGAGGTCTTGAGCTTGGTCACGATACTGTTCATCTTCTCTGTCGAGATGCCGCACTCCTGCAAGATGGTGGTGGCACTTTCCTCGGTCAACTTATGGAAGTCTTCCTCACGAGGGGTGATGATGAGTCCCGACATATCCAAGGCTCCTGGGGAAACCATCACTTGGGCATCGCCCTCAGCGAAGTAAGCTTCCGGACGATGCTTCTCTCTAGGGATGACCACGCTGATATACTCGTCTTCCTTGCGCCAAGCGATGATGTTTATCATCGGCTCCGTCTCGTCGCCACGCATCGGCATCGACTTATAGAGGCGGTGGAAGAGAGTCTCGTCGCTCTCCTCACTCTTGGAGATGATGACGAAAGCCGGTACGATGAAATCTCTCACTACGGCAATCTTTTCCTCATCGTTGAGGCTGATGATGTCGGTGAGGTTACGAGAGAGGCGTTGCCAGTTGGCTTGCAAAGGCAGAATGCCACTTGTACCAGCCTGGAAGTGAAGATGGTCGGGAGCAGAGGCTCCGCATTTCGGACCATTGTAGAATACCATCAACTCACTGTGCAAGGATAGGAAGCGATGCATCTCGCCATAGTTTTTGTAGATGGCTTGTGGCTGATGCTTGCGAGCTGGGATGGTGAAGTGGACAGGCAGAATAGGGAATGGGTTGACCAAGAGGTGAAATCGTTCGTCTATCTGCTGTGACATCTGCTCCTTCGGACGATTCTTGTCGCAGAGGAAGCAAGGGCGTTCGCCCAAGGTCTTCTTGTCTATCTTGGCTCCGGTGCTCACGATGCGAGCCGGATTGAATTGGAGGCGCACTTCTTCGGATAGCTTCTTAGTCTCCACATGCTTGAGGTCACGGAAACGATGGCGGGCGTCATCCCACTTCTCCAACTGGCGGTTGAAGAATCTAGAGATGCTGCTGTCTTCCATGATGTCTGCCTTGCCCTGGAGCATCTGTCGGCGTGCCTTCAGCTCCATGGTGCGCAAGCGGTCTTTGTAGAGATTGTTGGCGTTCACTCGGTCGATGCTCAAGGCGGCGTCGCTGTTGCCACCCCAACGACGGCAAAGGTATAATTCATCGTAGATTCTGCCGATACGATAGCGGCGAGAGAAAGCTAAGCCCAGTGCATAATCCTCGCCATACGAGGTGTTAGGGAACTGAATCTGTCTCACCAATGGCGTGAAGAAAGCACGTGGCGCTCCCAATCCATTGATGCGCAAGGCGTTGTTGCATCCATTGTCTTCCGTCCATTCCTTGTGGTCGATGAGTCCAGGAGGCAAGGTGTTGAGGTCGAAGTCGCACATGCGGTAGGAGCCAATCATCATCGCCGCCTTCTGTTTGTAGAAAGCATCTACTATCTTTTGGAGCGTCTTTGGCGAAGAATAGAGGTCGTCGCTATCCAACTGTACTGCAAACTTGCCGCAATGGTCGCTGTTGATGGCTACATTCCAGCAACCACCGATGCCGAGGTCTCTGCGCTCTGGCACGATTTGGATGAGGCGACCAGCCTGTTTGTCGTTCTTCTCTTCCATCTCGTGAGCGATGCGACTGAGTATCTCGCCCGTCTTGTCGGTGGAGTGGTTGTTGACCACGATGACGTTAAACTTGAAGTTGGCTTTCTGGCTGAGGGCACTCTTCACGGCATCAGCGATGGTCTTCTCTCGATTGAAGACCGGGATGACCACGGAAGCCTCGTACTCAAAGTCTTGCTCGTTGAAGTCGGGCAAGCGATAATAACTAGTATCTATCAGTGCTCCCACCTTCTCCAGGTGCTGGGTACAAGCACGCTCCATCTCTATCTGAACCTCACGGTTGCGAGGGTTTACGTAGTCGAACTGCTTCTCGCCACTCTTTCTCGTGTCGAGTTCATTCTCCGTATAAAGATATTCGTTGAGGTGGAAGATTTCGCCCACACGGCTCAAGTAGAGGCGAAGGTCGTAGAGACCCGCATAGAGATAATCTACTCGATCGGTTTGGGCAGCATAGTCACGAAGGCATTGTGACTTGATGAGCCAGAGACTTCCAAAGTCGAAGTCGTCGCGGAGCGAACCTTCCTGGTAGTCGATGACGGGATGCTTTTCGAGTTTACCCACGGCGGAAGTGCCGTCTTGCGAAAGGCTCTCGTCCTTGACCATCGAATAATGGTCGCTGTAAATCATCACGGCTCCCGTGTCGTCGGCAGTGCGGAGAAAGCGTTCCAAGGCATAGAGTCCCCACTTGATAGGGGTGGTCTTGGTGCAGATGATGACGTAATCGGCATCTGCGTTCTCGGCGATGCTCGTGATGGTGTTGGAACTCTCTAGTCGGTCGATGACCACGAAGGTGCATCCGTCGGGTACTTGGTGCTGGGCGGCAAAGTCGCTACTTACCAAGAGATTGATATGTTGAACAGTCTTGTTGTCGTGAAGTTCTGTCAAGGCTTCTAGTGCCACCGTAAGGTCTTCACAAGGCAAGAAAAGGTCTATTTTTTCTCTCATTTTAGCTCTGAATATTAAACATTTTAGCTTATTATATTAAATTATGTGGCAAAGATAACACTTTTTCGCCAAAAAAGCGTATCTTTGCAGTATGAATAACGAAAAAAAATATCTTTTGGGTCTTACCCTTGCTGAATTGAAGCAGGTGGCGAAGGACTTGGGAATGCCTGCTTTCACCGGTGGGCAGATTGCCAAGTGGCTCTATGTGCAGCATGTGAAGAGCATCGATGAGATGACCAATCTTTCGAAAGCCAACCGTGCCAAACTGGCTGCCGAATACGAAATAGGATGCGCAGGATATACCGATGCACAGCACTCTGTGGATGGTACCATCAAGTATCTCTTCCCAACTCGAAGTGGCAAGTTCGTGGAGACCGTCTATATTCCAGATAAGGACCGTGCCACCCTCTGCGTTTCCTCGCAGGTGGGGTGCAAGATGAACTGCCTCTTCTGTCAGACGGGCAAGCAGGGATTTGAGGGAAGTTTGCCTGCGGGCGACATCCTTAACCAGATATACTCTCTGCCTGAGGTGGAGAACTTGACCAACATCGTGTTCATGGGACAGGGCGAGCCGATGGACAACCTCGACAATGTGCTTCGTGCCACGGAGATATTGACTGCAGACTATGGTTGGGCATGGAGTCCGAAGCGTATCACGGTCAGCTCGGTGGGCATCAAGAACAAGTTGAAACGATTCCTGGAGGAGAGTGAGTGCCATGTAGCCATCAGTCTCCATGACCCGATACCATCCGAGAGAGCGGAGTTGATGCCAGCCGAGAAGGGAATGGGCATCGAGCAGGTAGTGGAGTTGTTGCGCAACTATGACTTCTCTCACCAGCGTCGTCTCTCTTTCGAGTATATCGTCTTCAAGGGTGTGAACGACAGTATGCAGCATGCCAAGGCGATCATCAAGCTCTTGAAGGGGCTCGACTGCCGTATCAACCTCATCCGTTTCCACCAGATTCCAGACATCCCACTGCATGGGGTGGATGATGAGAAGATGGAGCAGTTCCGTGACTTCTTGACCTCTCATGGAGTTTTCACTACGATTCGTGCCAGCCGTGGACAAGACATCTATGCCGCTTGCGGATTGCTGAGTACCTCGAAGAAGATTGGGGAAATCAGACATATCGAAGAATCGTAAAAGTATGAACGATGGTTACACAAAAGGAAGAAAAAGAAAAAACTAAGACGAAAAGGACTGAGACAGGGAAGTACTTCTATGATTTGAGTAAGGCTACTTTCTCAATTACCGTACTGGGAGATGTTGCTTTGGCAATAAAAGATAACTGTTTCACTGATTCGCTGATTTATGGAATGGCAACAGGCTTACTAATGTCGAGTTTCTTGTTTTTTATTGGTTATAAAATTTTAAATAGATAAATTATGAATGCATTTGTCTTTACAATGTCGTTTGGCTGTGTTATTTCAGGACTGATATTGCTCTGGCTTTACACAAAGCCCGGAAAGAAGTGGTTGGAAAATATGTAACCCTTCTCCTAAGGACTTGGTTGAAAAATATGTAATAACGATGGTTAGAAGAATGCTTTTGGCTTTCAGCCTCCTTGTTACGGCTTGCCTTTTCTTCGCTAGTTGCTCACTGGGCGGCAAGCGAGGGGATAAGAAGAAACTGCCTGCTAGCATAGGACAGCCTTATGAGGTGTTGTTGGAGGGAGATACGTTGGATATCGTGAAGACGATGCTGACGGAAGACGTGGACATCCTGCCGCAACCTGAGCCGATGTGCAATGTTATCTCGGTGAAGCGAGGCAAGGTGAGTGGGAGCTATCTGTTGATGAGAACCCGAGTAGTGCTCTATATCGGTACAGAGAGAGCCTCCACCGATAAGGAGAAAGAAAACTCAGATGAGAGAAAGACTTTCTCCATCAAGGTAAGCCACGATGAGAATGCCACACCGCAAAACATCATCCGCATCCACGCAGCCTCCGTGCAGGAGCTAAGAGACAGCCTTCAGTCAAGGGCAAGACTGCTCCAAGGCGCCATCTACGATGTGGAGCAGAAGCACCTGTCTGCTGCGATCCAGCAAAACCCAGAGGAGCAGAAGCTGGTGAAGCGACTCTTCGGCATCGACATCAAGATACCAGCCCAGCTAGATGCCAGCAAGGAGGCGAAGGACTTCCTCTGGCTATCCAACAATGCAGCCCGAGGAATGCAGAACCTCATCTTCCTGAGGGTAAATGCCCGATATGAGAAGAAAGCTATCGACAGCTTGCTGCGCAAAAATATGGTGGGGGAAATGGACGACATGTATATGCAGCTTAGCTACCCCAAGATGCTATACAACAACCTGACCCAGGGACTCTGGGAGATGAAGGGAGATGCCATGGGCGGACCCTACAGGATGGGGCGAGTGCCACTAGACGAGGACGTGATCTATATCATCGCCTTCGTATATGCCCCGGAAATGAAAAAGAGAAATCTCATGAAGCAGCTTGAAGCGGTGATGACAACTGCCAAGAGAGCCGCTGGCAACTAACATAGCGGGTCATTCTTTTTATCAATAAAGGAAGCCCGCACATTTAAATGATTTGCAAACAAAACTTTATTAAAAAACAAACAATGGACAATCAGAACGTAAGGGTGGCGATCACCCATGGCGATACCAATGGTATCGGATATGAACTCATCTTTAAGGCATTTGCAGAGCCAGAAATGTTGGAACTCTGTACACCTATTATATATGGTTCCCCTAAGGTGGCAGCTTACTATCGTAAGGCGATGAATCTGCCAGGACAGTTCTCTATCATCCAGAAAGCAGAGGATGCACAGGATGGAAGGATCAATCTCCTCGCTGCCGTAGAGGAAGAGGTGAAGGTAGATATGGGTATGCCTACACCAGAGTCTGGACAAGCAGCCGTAAAAGCTCTCGACCGTGCAATGACCGATTATCGCAATGGATTGTATGATGTCTTGGTGACCGCGCCTATCAACAATGGTAACGCTCAGATAGAAAACTATCCTTTCCAAGGTCATAAGAAATATATTGAGACTTGCCTCGGTGAGGGCAAGAAAGGCTTGTCTATCTTGGTGGGTGGTAACTTGCGTATCGCTTCCGTTACGGAGAAGACTCCATTGAAGGAGGTTGCCGCTGGCATCACTACAGATGCTATCGTAGAGAAGGTGACGCTGATGCAGCAAACCTTGAAGCGTGACTTTATGATTACCAATCCTCGTATCGCAGTACTTTCGCTCAATCCAAAGAGCAATGAGGATACCAGTTGTGGAATTGAGGAGCGTGAAGTCATCATCCCAGCCATCGATGCCTTGGCAGAAAAAGGTGTGCAGGCTTTCGGTCCATACGCATCAGATGAGTTCTTCGGACAAGGTTACTTTGCCGACTTTGATGGTGTCATGGCGATGTATCATGACCAAGCTACCACACCATTCCATTCTCTCTATACCGAGGATGGTGTGATCTATACGGCAGGTCTCCCAATCATCCGTACCACAGCCGATGTGACACCAAACTTTAGTATCGCAGGAACGGGTCATGCCGATGAGACATCTTTCCGTCATGCCATCTATCTCGCTATCGATGCATTCCGTCATCGCAACGACTATGATGAGGCTTCAGCGAATCCACTTCCTAAGCTTTATCATGAGAAACGTGATGAGAGTGAGAAAGTGCGCTTTTCTATCCCAAAGAAGCATTCAAATGCGCCTTTCAACCCAAATGCAGAGGTGAAAAGTTAAAAAAGTGACTATTTTATGCCATTTTTGCAGTTTATTCAAAAAAAATGCGTAATTTTGTCAGCTAAATGGACGTAAGTGAACTACAGAAGATAAAGCAAAGGTACAACATCGTTGGAAATAGCGATGGTTTGAACCATGCACTCGATGTCGCCTTGCAGGTGGCACCGACCGATCTTTCTGTGCTGATCATCGGTGAATCGGGTGTCGGAAAAGAGATCATTCCACGTGTCATCCATGACAATTCTCCTCGCCGTCGAGAGAAATATTTCGCCATCAACTGCGGTAGTATTCCTGAGGGTACTATAGACAGTGAACTTTTTGGTCATGAGAAGGGTTCCTTCACAGGTGCCATCGGCGAGAGTGAGGGTTATTTCGGTATCGCCAACAAGGGTACCATCTTCTTGGATGAAGTGGGTGAGTTGCCTATTCAGACTCAGGCTCGACTGCTTCGTGTGTTGGAGACAGGCGAATATATCAGGGTAGGCGGACAGGAAGTGAGAAAGACAGATGTGAGAATCGTTGCTGCCACTAACGTCAATATGCGCAAGGCAGTAAGCGAGGGACGTTTCCGTGAGGACTTATATTATCGTCTGAACACCATTCCTATCCAGATGCCACCTTTGAGAGAGCGAGGCAATGACATACTTTTGTTGTTCCGTCTCTTCGCCATGCAGATGGCAGAGAAGTATCGCTTGCCAAAGATTTCTCTGAGTGATGACGCCAAGGTTATCATGCTGAAATATAAGTGGCCGGGAAATGTGAGACAACTCAAGAATATCACCGAACAGATGTCTGTACTCAGTGAACAAAGAGAAATCTCTGCCGATGTGCTGCTTAAGTATATACCGCAAGATGAGGAATCTACCCAATTGGCGACGATTCCTAGTCAGTCGGGCGGAAATCATAGTTATGAGAGCGAGAGGGAGTTGCTCTACAAAATACTCTATGAGTTGAGAGGCAACGTGAGTGACCTGAGAAGGGATGTGACTTCCTTGAGGAAGCAACTCGATGAGGCACGACAGTTGAGTGGTGCAAGTGGTTTCTCCGCTCCGCAATCCATCTCATCCATTGAGCCGAATTATCCTACCACTATGCGCCCTGCCCAGGTGATTCATCCGCATGAGGCAGAGGATGCTGTGGCTGAGGAAATCAATGAGCCGGAGACACTCAACTTGAACGACATCGGACGACAGATGATTGAGAAAGCCTTGGAGCGTAACAATGGTAATCGCAAGAAGGCGGCACAAGAGTTGGGCATTTCCGACAGAACGCTCTATCGCCGTATCAAGCAATATGGACTCGGCAACAATGATGAGGATTCGGAAGAAGATAACGAGAAAAAGTAAGAATGAAGATATGAAGCGTTTTCGCAAACATATATATATAATAGGTGTCATCTTGATGATGGGCATTTTGGCGGCTTGCTCCGTGAGCTATAAGTTCAACGGTGCAAGTATCGACTATACGAAGACCAAGACTATTCAGATAGCCGAGTTCCCTATCAGAAGCTCGTATGTTTGGGGGCCGATGGGTCCGATGTTCAACAATGCCTTGAAGGATGAGTTTGCCAACCATACTCGTTTGCAACAGGTGAAACGCAACGGCGACCTAAAGATTGAGGGTGAGATAACCCAGTACAGCCAGCGCAACAAGAGTGTGTCGAGTGAGGGATATTCAGCGCAGACAGAGCTCTCCATCACGGTCAATGTGAGATTCACCAACAATGTAAACCATACCGAGGACTTTGAACGCCAATTTACTTCCTCCAAGAGTTACGAGACCACTCAGAGCTTAGCCTCTGTGCAAGAAGAACTCGTCAACCAGATGGTAAAAGACTTGGTGGAGCAGATATTCAACGCCACAGTTGCCAACTGGTAATGGGGTAGATAATAAATGATAAATTATAAATAATAAATATTCGTTAGTGGAACTATTAAGATTGATACAACATCCAAAGGAGATGAATAAAGAAACCCTTTATGACCTCCGAGAGCTGCTAGCACTCTATCCGTACTATCAGACGGCTCGCCTATTGATGTTGCAGAATCTATACTTGCTCCACGATGCCAGCTTTGATGAGGAATTGCGTAGGGCAGCCATTTACATCACTGACAGGAAGGTTATCTTCCAAATGGTGGAGGCAGCTCATTACCAACTCAAAAAGATGGAGAAACCAGTCGAAAAGAAGGATGATAATGCCGATCGTACTTCCGACTTGATAGACAACTTCTTGGAATCAATTCCTGCTGATGAGGAAGAAGAGAAAAAGAAGAAAGAGAAGAGGAAGCCAACACCTGCAGATGCAGCTGTTGACTATGTGGCTTATCTCTTGGAGACGGAAGGCGAGGAAGAAGAAGAGAAACCTTCCCGTACTATCTCACTGATTGATGACTTCATGGAAGATGGAGGATTCAAGTTGCCGAAGATAGACTCTGCTGCCGATTACCAACCAGAGTTCAAGCCTCAGATAGAGGAAGAGAAGGATGATCAGACAGAGAATGGCGGCGTCTTTACGGAGACCTTGGCGAGAATCTACATCAAGCAAGGCAAATATGAGCGTGCGCTCGACATCATCAGTCGTCTTCATGCCAAGCATCCTGGCAAGAGTGTCTACTATGGCGACCAGATGCGCTTCTTGGAGAAACTGATCAGAAACAGCAAGAAATAGAGAAAAATAATAATAAATAAAACTAGTTTTAAAAATGTACACATTATTTGTAGTATTAATCGTCTTGATAGCATTGTTGATGATTTTCATCGTGCTCATCCAGGAATCAAAGGGAGGTGGTCTTGCATCTAACTTCTCTTCATCTAACGCCATCATGGGTGTTCGTAAGACCACCGATGTTGTCGAGAAATTAACATGGGGCCTTGCTGCAGCAATGGTCATCATCAGTGTAGCTTGCGCTTACGTAGCTCCTACAGCAGTAGGCGAAAGCAGTGTTATGGAGAATTCTGCTACAACAGAGCAGACTGCTCTTCCTGCTATGCCAGGTGCTAGCAATGCAGCTGGTGCTCAGAAAGCTCCTGCAACTCAGGGCGCAGATGCTCAGAAGGCAGCTCCTGCTGCGCCAAAGGCACCAGCTTCTCCAGCTAAGTAATTGAAGAAACTACGAACCATTTTTATAAAAGGTTTGTACATAGGTTATGGCTATTTCTCGCGAGAGAAGTAGCCATTTTTCTTGATTTTTGGATAAATGCGCTTCTTTTTGAAAAAAAATCGAAGAAAAATTTGGTGGAATCAAAAAATATTGCTACCTTTGCACTCGCTTAAAAGAAATAACGATTAAGCTAGCTAACATGGTGGACGTAGTTCAGTTGGTTAGAGCGTCAGATTGTGGTTCTGAATGTCGTGGGTTCGAGTCCCACCTTCCACCCATAAAAAATCCTGCAAGTCTTTTGACTAGCAGGATTTTTTAGTTTCTGTTATCTTTATCTTATGTCAGTCCGTCGGTATCACTGGTTGTTTTCAATCCATTGCTCTTGCTTCTTTCTTGAATGTTGACATTCTTAACGATAGTGTTCTCTATGAGTTTGCTATCGAATGCCATCTTTTTGTCTGTGCAAGTGATGTTCTCGAAGGTGAAATCTCTTAGGCGATACTTATCGCTTGTGCCTACATCGAAGAAGTTGTCGCAATTCATGCTGATGTTCTTGATGGAGATGTTGTTGCACTGACTGAGTGGCATATCCTTGCGATCACCAGGCTTGAAGAACTGTGTCCAAGGACGGATGACGAGGAAACTGCCGGTGTTGCCTGTGATGTTATCAACAGTGACATACTCGTAATGCTGAGGGGTGTCAGGGCGCATCTTGAGCCAAAGTACTCGTTGAGCGTTGCCCACCTTGATATTTCTCAGTACGATGTTGCGGTCGTTCACGCTCTCGCTGCCAAGGGTGAGGCAACCATGAACTCTACCATAGTTGCAGTTTTGAATCAGTACATTATATACAGGACCATTCTCTGGGGCTTGATCAGCCCAAGTGCCCTTGCCACCCTTGATGGCGATGGCATCATCATTGACGTGCATATTGCAACCATCTACCAACACATCATGGCATACATCAATATCGATGGCATCGCTGCTAGGGGCTTTCACTCCTTCTGTCGGTGCGAAGATGGTACAATCCAAGAAACGGACGTGGTCGCAGCGGTAGATATGATTGGTCCAGAATGGGCTGTTTTGGATATGAGCATCTTGGATTGTCACGTTGCTGGAATTGGAAATGTAGATGAGGCGAGGGCGCTGTGCATCCTTATTGGTGCATTGGCGATTCCAGGTGCGGCGAATCCAAAATTCTTCCCAATAGTGATAACCATGGCCATCGATGATACCAGGACCAGCAATCGTAAAGCCATCGCAATGGTCTGCATTGATGAAGGCAGAGAAGTATTTGCATGTCTCGCCCTCGATACGAGTCTCGATGACAGGGAAGTGGGCGATACGGTCGCTCCCCTTTAGCTTGCCGCCTTCCTCCACGTAGAGGTGGGTCTTAGGACGGAAGAAGAGTGCACCGCTCTGGTAGGTTCCGGCAGGGATGACGATGACGCCACCACCGTTGTTGGCGGCTTGGTCGATGACGGCTTGGATAGCTTTTGTCTGAATGAGGTTGCTGTCGTTTTTCACGCCATAATCCGTGATGACATACTTCTTTCCGAGCGTGTCAACATTCACCTTTTGGGCGTTGCAGAACCAAGCATCCATCTTAGTGCCATCGGGCCAAAGTTCAGTTTGGGCCTTCTTGACTTTCTTTTGTTTCTTTGCGGCTTCAGAGCTTGCTGGCATCAGAGCCAGCAAGCATGCCATCAGAAAAATATATTTTCTCATGATTCGTTTTGTTTCTTGATGAAGGGATAATTACTTTCTAGTTCTTTTCTTTGCGGCGACCTTCTTTGCAGCAACTTTTGGGGTTGTAGCTGTGAGGGTCGCATTTTGAAGTTTATAATACTCAGCAGCTCCTAGCAAGAGACATCCTGTACCATAGTCCTCGAAGTCTGGGACGGAAGTGAAGGTGACAGGCTGACCAGCTGCAGGGTCTTTGCCTGTACCTTGGTTATAACCGATAAAGCCATCCTCATGGACGGAGGCTGCCAAGGCTTTCCAGGCTTTGTTCATCGCTTTTTGATACTTTGCTTGTGGCAGGATGCCTTGGCGTACGCCCCATGCCATGCCATAGAGGAAGAGACCGGTACCTGTCATCTCAGGACCACCGTAGTTGGCTGGGCAGAGAAGACTGACGTTCCAATATCCATCTTCACGTTGACATTTCAAGAAGGCTTGACTCATAGCGATGAAGTCTTTCTTGAGGAAAGCATAGTACTTGTCGTTTTTAGGCAGGGTTTCCATGACACGTACCAAGGCGGCATATACCCAACCGTTTCCACGGCTCCAGTAGCAGTTGCTGCCATCTTTCTCCTTGTAAGGTGGTACGTAGTCCTTGTCACGCCACCACAGACCTTCTTCTTTATTGAAAAGACCGCCTGCAAGTGTGTCACGGCTCCACTTATAGGAGTTCATGGCATAGTCGAGATACTTGCGTTCGCCTGTGAGTTTGGCGTATTTGGCATAGACGGGCATTGCCATTTGGATGGCATCGATCCATGTCCAGTAAGACACTCTATTGGTGCTCATCTGATGGTCAAGATTGGCTTTTACTTGGCTCAAGTCCTTCTTGCCACCTGTTTGTACATAACGGTCGATGTAGGTTTGCTGACAGCATTGGTTGTCGGCATCGGTATCGTTCACACTGTGGCGAGCTGTCCATTTGTGATAGTCAGCCCATCGGTCGGTGTAGTCGAGGTAACGTTGTTGTGGGTCAATCTCATAGAGTGCCATCAAGCCCTCGTAATATACGGCACGAGTCCAGAGGTTGCTGGTACGTACTTTCTTCACATAGGTGTCGATGGTCGGATCGCTGTACTTCGTCATAAAGTAGTTGTTGGTGCGATGTGCCACCTCCAAGATTTCGTTTTGCAATGCGTTTTGGGCAGACAGGCTAGTCAAGCCGCAAACCGCGCATAAGGCTGAAAGAATTAGTTTCTTCATGTTGCTTTTTGGTATGTTATGGTTATACATTGTTTGATGATTGTCTATTGGAATCAGAGAACGATTGTTCGTTCGATTCTGATGATGCTCGTCGATAGGGGAGAATCATGGGCGAACCAACTTAACGTAACTTTTGAGACCGCTAGGCACAGGCTCCCAGTTCTCATAGGTGGTTTTCTTGTAGTTGATGTCAACCACGTTGATTTCTTTCATCTTGCGCCATTTCACTCCCTGTCTATCCAGTTCGGCGATATGGTTGGCAGGTAGGTTGGTCACCTCGATGCGGAGGGTATTCTTGCCTTTCACGAGTGCGTCCTTGCAGTCGAGAATATAAGGTACAGCCCATGCGCAGCCGATGTATTTGCCGTTGATATAGACTCTGGCGCTCTCACGAACATCTCCCAAGTCGATGCTCCAAGGAGCCTTAGCTTCCTCTTTCGATAGTTTGAAGGTGGTCTCGTAAACGCCCGTTCCCATTGTCACCTTGGTCTTGTCGTTGAGTCCTTCCCAAGTCTTCAGACCTTGCAATTGGAATTTCTGTTCCACCTGCGGTTGTTCCTCGGTGAAGGAGAGAGCCCACTTATTGGTAGTGAGGTCGATTTCTTGTTTCCCTTCCATTGTGGAGCCTTGGTTCTTGTTGTAAGACTGAGTCTCCTTGATATGGGAGAGGATGTCGCTGCTGATGCTCCAACTGTCGATAGGTTTGTTGGAGGTGATAAGGATGCGACTCTCGCCACTCTTCAATAGCACTCGAACTCCCTTGCTGTCGATATGGGCAGCTTGATATTCGTCAGTCATAGGATTGTACCAGATGCCTTGTTTCTCACCTGTTGCAAGGTTTACACTAGAGTCGATGTCTTGTGGTGAGAGGTTGGTGATGAAGTAGTGGTGTCCTATCGGATTGCTGCGTCTGATCATCTTCAATCCCAACTGCTTCTTCATCAGTTCGGGTTGTGCCGCTTCAGCCATCGCCTTCGTGTTGTCGCCCTTGATAATCTTGGCACCTTGCGCCTTCAGGTCAGAGAGGTGCTCGATGACATCCTTTGGCATGATGTTGTTGCCTGGGATGATGATACCCTTGTAGCGAGTACCGGCGGCAGTCTCGATCATACCATTCTTGAAACGGCATGTGCGAAGGTATTTGTCGCTGATGTAATCGCAATCGAATCCTGCCTTGTCGATGTCGAGGATGACCTTGATGAACTCAGGTGCCTTCTTCGTCATACTGTGGATGTCGAACTGCATCAACCAGTTCTTGGTGTCGTTGCGCCACATGTCTCTCACAGGCAGATATACCAAGAAGTCGTTGTCGGGCTGTCCCCATTGCAGGTAGGTTTGGCTGCGAGTGATGTACTTCATCAGTTCAGGTGCGTCACGCCAAATGCTGTTGGTAGGACTCATGTCGATAGAGGCATAGAACTTCCAACCTGGCCATGGATCGTTCTTCGGTGAGTAGGCGGTGCCATGGAAGAACATGTGGTTGACACCAGCGCAGAACATGAGGTCCATGTCTGGTTTCATCTGACTCAATGAGGTGCGGAAATGCTCCGTGAGCCAGGTGAACGTCTCGCTCGATGTATATTTCTTGCCAGTGATGTGTGCGGCAGAAGGAGCATATTTCAACATACTGAGGTCGCTGAAGTTAGGACGAGTCTTGCCTGGGTCTTTTCGCAACCCCTTAATGCCGAAGTCGGTGAGACCGAATCCCTCAATCTCAGGGATGTCAACGGCAGCATAGCAGTCGATGAGGTTGGCAGGAGAACCATGTGCTTGGTTGCGAGTGATGGCACCACGCTCATGCGCCCATTTCGTCCATTGTTCCGTGAAGTTGTGCAACAGCATATCGCCGAGAGTCTCACGGTAGTCGCTTACCACCTCTGCATCTCCAGCCAAGAACTCTGGGAATTTGTCTTGCAACTGATAGCCGTGCATCTTCTCAAACTCGGTTAGCAGGGTAGGAGTCCAGTTGGCACCATACACCTCATAACTGTCGTTGAAGAAAGTATGAGGATAGGGTGTCTTGGATGCCACGAAGGCACTGTCGATATGGGCGAGATAGTGAGCCACGGCAGTGGAGTCGAAATGGTCGATGACATATCCCTCTCCTCCAGGGGCGGCACGCTTCACTTTCTGTCGGGTACGACTTTCGTATAGGGCGATGACACGTTTCTTTCTCTTGTCACCCTCCACAGGATAAGCCTTGATCAGCTTCAGCTTGGCGAAGGCACGTTCCTTGGCAGGCACTTGGAAGTCGATGTCCATCAGTTTCTGCTTGACATCCACAATGGTATCCACGAATATAGCCTTGCAGGCAGCTTCGTTGATAGGCACCCACGGACCGCCGAATGGCCATCCCGTGCCCGTAGCCATGTCAGTCTCTATGCCTACTTGTTGGTTTTCCTTTTCCACGAACTGTAGCATATCCATCCATTTCGAGGAAAGATAAGGAATGTCATTCTTGTCATTGCCTTGCACGCCATAGAGAGGAGTGATTTCAACTGCACCGATTCCAGCCTTGGCATATTCGTCAAGATTCCACTTGAGGTTTTCCTTATCCACGGCAGAGCCCATCCACCACCATCTCACGCCCGGTTTAGCCTCTAGGGTGGGTGATGGGAGAACTTGTGCATATCCGTTTGCCACTGACAGTAAAGCCAAGGCAAAGGAAAATCCCAAAACTCGATTTTTCTGTAGTTTGTTCATTATCTTGATGGTTTTAAGTTGTCTTTATATTTTTAGTTGTCTCTATGATCAATATGTTGTCACTATATATATATAATGTATAGTAGGATAACCACTGCAAAGATAGCCAAAAAAGTCAGAACTGCTTCATGGATTAATGGCAAAAAATCCTAATCGTGCAAAAATGAAAGTTGATTTGCCAAAAAGTAAGGAAAGGCAAAGGATATAATGACTAATTTTGCAATCGAAAATAAAAACAAACTAAAAACATCAAGAAATCATGAGTAGCATATTGGAAGGTCGTCCTGCCTTGAAGAAGGAGGTCGATAAGATCGCTGAGGTAGCAGGTTATCTCTGGCAGAATGGATGGGCAGAGCGTAATGGTGGTAACATCACCGTCAACATTACCGATTTGGTGGATGATGAAATCAAGTCTTTGCCTGCTATCAGCGATGTGAGGCAGATAGGTACAGCATTGCCAGCATTAAAAGGTTGCTATTTCTTCTGCAAGGGTACTGGCAAGAGAATGCGCGACTTGGCTCGTTGGCCTATGGAGAATGGTTCCATCATCCGTATCCTCGATGATTGTGCTAGCTATGTTATCATTGCCGACAATGCTGTGATGCCTACTTCTGAGTTGCCTAGCCACTTGAGTGTACATGCTCGTTTGATAGAGAAGGGATCTAACTATAAGGCTACTGTTCATACACATCCTATCGAGTTGATAGCCATGAGTCATAACAAGAAGTTCATGGGTAAGGACGTATTGAGCAATTTGCTTTGGAGTATGATTCCTGAGACCAAGGCTTTCTGTCCACTGGGCTTGGGTATCGTTCCTTATCAGTTGCCTGGCAGCTTGAAGCTTGCTGAGGAAACCTTGAAGGAATTGGAAGACTATGATGTAGTGATGTGGGAGAAGCACGGAGTCTTCGCCAAGGGCTTGGACGTGATGGATGCTTTCGACCAGATTGATGTTCTCTCCAAGAGTGCCAAGATCTATATTGACTCCAAGTGCATGGGCTTTGAGCCTGATGGTATGAGTCAAGAGGAAATGGCTGAGATGACAAAGGCTTTTAATTTACCAAGATAAAGAAATAGGTTGCATACGTTTTAGATTCAGTAGAATTTTGTTATATTTAAGTTAAGTAGTTTAGTAGATTTAAGTAAAGAATTTAGGTTTTAGAGTAAAGAATAAGCCCCCGGACATTGTGAAATGCTCGGGGGCTTCCTTTATATGTATGTTTGCTGTTTATCCCAAACATACGTTTCTTTCTAGTCCATGTGGAAGAGTTCTTCCAGTGGGATGGTGACAGGCGAGTTGTCTGGGTTCACCTCCATGATGTCAGCCATCATGTCCCACCATTTCTGGGTGATTGGGTCCACATTGGTGGTGTCCTGGCTGTTGGTGTCGCTGTCACATTTCTGAACGGCGAAGAGGAGGTTGGTCTCCTTGTCCCAGAAAATGCTGTAGTCGCTCACTCCCTGTTCCTTGATCATTTGTTTCAACTCAGGCCAAATCGCAGCGTGGCGCTTGGCGTATTCTTTCTCGCATCCCTTCTTGAGATACATCTTAAATGCAAATCTTTTCATTGTCTTAGGTTGTTAAATCAACTGTGGCAAGAAACTTGAGATAATCAAGACGATGATGCCAACGATGAGTACTGCGATGGTTTTCGGTGAACATCCCTTCCATTCTTTCAGGATGATGCCCCAAACGTTGGAGAATACCACGTTGAGTGCCATCAAGATACAGAAGGAGAGCGTCAAGAGGGTAGGCGACTCAGTGAGGAATCCCTTGCCAAGCGACAAGCCGAAGAACTGGCTGTACCACAAGGCTCCTGCCAATGCGCAGAACACCAGGTTGTTGCCCCATACCTCCGTCTTCTGATAATCGCCCCAAGTATGATTCTTGCTATTCTGGTAGAAACAGTAGATGGCATTGGTGACGAAACCGCCCAATGTCACCAAGAAGGTGGCTGGTAAGGTTTTGTACATATCAGGTGTGAGCGAACCGAAGTTGATGTCAGCTCCGAAGGCAAGACCTACGTTGAAGCAACCGCTCATGAAACCAGCCAACAGTGCGATGGCGAGACCCTTAGGGAAGTTGAAGTCCTTGACTGCCGCCTTTTTCTCTTCTTCAGAGAGAGAAGCAGCCTTCATGCTGCCAGCCACACCGATGATGGCGATGCCCACTAAGGTAACGACCACGCCGAGGATAACGCTGAAAGTCAAAGCTGCCAAAGCGTTCATCTCAGGGAAGAAGATGTTGAGCAAGACAGGACCCATGATGGTTCCCAAGCCAGCGCAGGTTCCCAAGGCAATGCTCTGTCCGAGGGCTACACCGAGGTAGCGCATGGAGAGACCGAAGGTCAAACCGCCCACGCCCCAAAGCACACCGAAGAGCATGGTCATTGCCACATTGAATCCGTATCCATCAAATAGTTCGAAGAAACTGTGTCCTTCCGGTACTGCCAACAAGGCACCGAAGAATGGCAAGATGAGCCAAGCGAAGACACCTTGTATGATCCAGTAGGATTCCCAGCTCCAATCCTTGATCTTGTTGATGGGAACATAGCAGCTGGACTGGCAAAATGCTCCAACTGCTATGATGATTAATCCGATGATGATGTCCATAGGCTTAGTTTCTCTTTGAGAGGACCTCAGCCTCATATTTCTCTACGTCTGCGATATACTCCTCGCCTACAGGGATGTTGTTCTTCAAGTTGAAGTAGTCATAGACAGCTCCCATAGGCAATGTCTTAGCTTCCTCAAGAAGGGCGAGACGCTCGAAGAGCTTGCCTTCGTCCTCGTACTTGCGAAGAATATCGAGTGGCTCCAAGAATGCCTGCAACAATGACTTCTGGGCTGCACGTACACCTACGATGTAAGCACCGATACGGTTGATGGAAGCATCGAAGTAGTCGAGACCGATGTGAGCACGGTCGAGTGCATTGGCACGAACCAACTCAGAGAAGAGGTTGCGAGTATTGTCGTCGAAGAGTGTTACGTGGTCTGAATCCCAGTGCATAGGGCGAGATACGTGGAGCATCAACTCTGGTACGTAGAGCAAGAGTGCTGATACAGCGTCAGAAACGTTCTCTGTTGGCTCGTAGTGACCGGTATCGAGTGTGTAGATGACATTGTTCTTGGCACAATAGCCTGTATAGAAGTAGTTGGAACCTACTGTGTAAGCCTCCAAGCCGATACCGAAGAGCTTTGCCTCCAAGCAAGACTTCATGTTTGGCAATTCCTCTGCCAATATCTCGTCCAAGCTATCCTTCAAGATCTGACGATAGCGAGCCTTTTCTACAGTGATGTCCTTAGAACCATCATGTACCCAAATGTTCATGATACATGGGTCGTTCTGATACTTACCCATGGCATCTGCGATACGACGACAACGCTTGGTATGCTCAATCCAGAAATCACGGATTTCCTTATCTGGGTTTGCCAATGTGAGGTTGCCACTCTTAGGGTGAGAGAAAGAGGTGGAGTTGAAGTCGAGCTTCAAGTCATGCTCCTTAGCCCACTGCATCCAACCTTGGAAGTGCTCTACGCCAACTTGGTCACGGTCAACAAACTTGCCGCCGAACTCACCGTAGGTCTCGTGGAGATTCAAACGATAGGTACCAGCCAAGAGAGACTTCACTTTCTCGATGTCTTGGCGCAACTCGTCGATGTTGCGTGCCTTGCCAGGATAGTTGCCTGTTGTCTGGATACCACCAGAGGCAGCTACGTTGCGCTCGAAGCCTACTACGTCGTCAGCCTGCCAGCAGTGCAAGGAGATAGGAGTCTTCTCCAAGGTCTCGATGGCCTTATCTGTGTCCACACCAAGAGCGGCATAGCGCTCCTTAGCAATCTCGTAATTCTTTGTGATTAAATCTGCGTTCATTGTTTTTAAGTTTTATGTTGTTATTGTTTATTTTGTTTTTATGTTGTTATTGTTTATTTCGTGATTTCCAAGAAATGCTCGTAAGCCTTGTCCCACGCTTCCTTGTCTTGTGGCTCGAAACGCTTCAGTTCCAGTGAGTTAGCGATGATCTGTCGCATCTCCCAGATGTCCTTGACAGCGCCCGAAGCCTTGGCTTGCAATATGATGTTGCCGATGGCGGTGCCTTCCTGTGGACCAGCCAGTACGGTGACGCCGCAACTGTTGGCTGTGAATTGGTTGAGGTAAGCATTGAGCGAACCGCCGCCGATGATATGCAGTACGTGGATGTCGAAGTTGGCAAACTCCTTGAGCCATGTGAAGATCTGGCGATAGCGAAGGGCTAGGCTCTCGAAGATGCAACGGCAAATCTCACCGTATGTCTTCGGTACATACTGACTTGTCTTCTCACAGTAGCCTTGGATGGCATCTACCATTGAGGAAGGATTGGCGAAGACGGCATCGTCTGGGTTGATGATACTCTGGAAGGCAGGCTGCTTCATCGCCTCTGCTATCAGGGCGGAGTGGGAGAGTGCCTCCATGTCGGTGTTGTTGGCGACGGCGGCATCTTTCCATTCCTTGCGGCAACGCTCGTAAATCCACATGCCACAGATGTTCTTGAGGAATCGGGTCGTACCGTCGATACCTCCCTCGTTTGTGAAGTTGAGGTCGAAACTTCTGTCGTTGATGATGGCTTTCTTCGTCTCGATGCCCATCAGGCTCCATGTGCCAGAGCTGAGGTAAGCGAACTCCTCGTTCTTGGCTGGTACGGCTGCTACGGCACTGGCGGTGTCGTGACCTGCTACGGCTATCACTGGGATGGCTGTCAGTCCTGTCATCTTCTGCACCTCTTCGGTCAGTGTGCCGATGATGGTGGCAGGGGAGGTCATCTCGCCAAACTGAGAGCGTTTCAGTCCTAGACTTTCCACGAGTTCCTCGTCCAAGTCCTTGGTCATCGGGTTGAGTATCTGTGAGGTGGAGGCTACTGTGTATTCGCAGATAGCCTTGCCTGTGAGCATATAGCTCAAGGCATCAGGGATAAACAATACCTTGTCAGCGTTTTCCAAGGCTACGTTGCCAGCCTTGCGCATGGCGTAGATTTGGAAAAGTGAGTTGAAGTTCATGAATTGGATACCTGTCTTCTCATAGACTTTCTCCTTGCTCACCTTCTCGTTGAAGTATTTTTCCATCATGCCGAAGGTGTGAGGGTCGCGATATGCCATCGGGTTGCGAAGGATAGCTCCGTCCTTGCCCACATATACGAAGTCGCATCCCCAAGTGTCGATGCCGATACTTTGGATAGGGATGTTGCGCTGTGCAACGAGTTTCAAACCCTTGATGATTTCGTAGTAGAGAGCATAGATGTCCCAATAGAAATGACCGCCTGTCTCGATGAGGTTGTTGTCGAAACGTGTCAACTCCTCCAGGTCAAACTTTCCATCCGACAGACAGCCGATGATGGTTCGTCCACTCGTAGCTCCCAAGTCAACTGCGAAGAAATATTTTTTTTGTTCCATTATAATAATGTAGGTTTTAAGTTGTTACATTTTTCGCTTGCAAAATTAGGGCGAAATACTGATAGGCGACAAGAGATTTTGATTTTCGTGCATTAATATTTGTCAATTGTTTTTGAGTGGAAATGGAAGAAAATAGGGAGTGGGGAGTACAAAAACACCCATACAGCCCCGCGGCTGTATGGGTGGATGTTATCGTGTCATGGTTCTGAAATCGGATGGTTTCATACCTGTCTGACTCTTGAACTTGGAGGAGAAATAGTCGGGCGACTCGAAGTTGAGGCGATAGGCTATTTCCTTGATGCTTTCTTCTGTGGTGGAGAGAAGCTCCTTGGCTCTTTGCAGTTTTAGGTTCTGCTGATAGAGGGCAGGGGCAAATCCCGTGTGCTCCTTGAATAGCTTTCTGAAAGAGGAGTAGCTCATGCCGAGTTCCACTGCTAGTTCTTGTATGGTCAGATTCTCTTCCAGCGATTCACGGATGCGAAGTCTAGCCTTGTTGATGATATCGACATGCTTGGTGTCCTTGTTCAGTTCGATGTTTCTTTCCAGGGAGTACATGAGTCCGATGAGGTGGTTGACGATACCAGCCAGGCTCTGTTGCGAGAAGGCAGCCTCCTCGATGGCGGTGCGATATGCCTCTTCGTATAGGTTGATGATCTCATTACTGAATCCCACGTGATAGATAGGTTTCTCGACAGAGAGAAAACCATGTTTTACCCTGTCGTCAATGTTCTTGCCCTTGAAGCCAATCCAAAAGCTTTTCCATCCTTTCTCACGGTTGGGATGGTAGGTATGCCATTCGCCAGGAAAGAGCATGAAGATGTCGCCAGCCTTGATGGTCGTCTCCGGACAATGCTCAGATTGGAAGACACCTTCGCCTTCCGACTGGTAGAGCAGTTGGTATTCATCCAGCGTCCTACCTTTCTTGATGTCGAAGTAATATCCATCGGCATGTCCCTTGGTAGGGTAGTCTTCACCTGGCTCGATATTTTCTTTCCCCACAGTGCTGACGGTGAGACCCCATTGGGCATCCCTGTCTGTAGCTAGGAGGTATTTACTTGTTTGCATTGCTTATCTATAAAATGTTCATGAATGTTATTTGTAGTATTTCTGATGTTGTCGGCAAAGTTAATAAAAAAATGTGGTACTCCATCATGTTTAGTGTGAAAAAGCCTAAAATGTCGGGAGATGCTTGGAAATGCATTGGGAGGTGTTCGAAAATCCATTGGGGGGCTTTTGGAAAAACCTCGGGAGGATTTTTGAAAAACCTCGGGACTTTTTTGTTTTCGCATACTGTACGAAAATATAAATAAATGGACGATTTTCTATTGTTGAATCCCCTTTGAAACGTAGCGTTCTAGACATAATATCAAAAAAAAAAGGTGAAAAGCCAAAAATTAAAGTGTAAAAATACCCTAATTACCTACTTTTGCAGCCGAAATGTTTGAAAGAATGTTATATTCATAAAACCTAAAGTTTACCTAATTGATATAATCTTGCATTATGTTTTCATAGGGAAACGAGTTGAACGAATAAACCTAAAAATAAATATGAGCAAACAAATCAAAATGATTAAGAAGTCTGTATTGCCATTTGCGTTGGTATGCTCAGCTTTGGTAATGTCTCCTTGTATGGGGGGGCAAATCTATGCTGATGTACTCAATGTTCAGCAAACGAAGGCAGTCAAGGGTACGGTAGTCGATGAGACTGGCGAGCCTGTAATCGGTGCAACCGTATTAGTCGTTGGTGGAGGTGCTGCTCAAGGTACTGTCACTGATATGGACGGTAACTTCAGCATCCACGTCAAGCCAGGTGCAAAACTCAAGATAACCTATATTGGTTATGATGAGACCGTCATTACAGCCAAAGAAGGCATGAAGGTTCAATTGAAGACTTCGGGTGCCGTCTCTTTGAACGCCGTGGAAGTTGTCGCTTATGGCGTGCAGAAGAAAGTAACTGTTACAGGTGCCTTGTCGTCAGTAAAGAGCGAGGATTTGGTTCGTACACCAGTGTCTTCTGTCAACAATATCTTGGCTGGTCAACTTTCAGGTGTGACAACCGTACAGTATTCTGGTGAGCCTGGTTCTGATGCAGCTTCAATCTTCGTGCGTGGTAAGGGTACATTCGGTAACTCCAATCCATTGATTCAGGTCGATGGAGTAGAGCGTGATATGTATGATATCGACCCTAATGAAATTGAGAGTATCACCGTTTTGAAGGATGCTTCTGCTACAGCTGTATTTGGTGTGCGTGGTGCTAATGGTGTAGTCCTCATTACAACCAAGAGAGGTCAGGAGGGTAAGGCAAAGATTTCTGTCTCAACTTCTTTCTCAGCTTTGACTCCTTCTAGAATGGTTGAGCAGACTTCTTCTTATGAGTATGCAAATTTTTATAATCAGATGTGTGAGAATGATGGCGTAGGTCATGTGTTCTCAGATGCTGTCATTAAGAAATTTCAAGATGGTTCTGATCCATATCGTTTTCCAAGTACCAATTGGGTAGATTATGTAATGAAGGATGTTACTCTTCAGACGCAACATAATGTAAGTATCTCTGGTGGTACGAAATCTGTACGTTATTTCATTAGTGCAGGTATGTTTACTCAAGGTGGCTTGTTCAAGCAGTTTGACCAAGCTTATACCAATGATTATAGTTATAATCGTTTTAACTATCGTTCTAACTTGGATATCGACTTGACAAAGACAACTACTTTGAGTGTCAATTTGTCTGGTGTGGTTGATGAGGCAAAGAAACCTTATACAGGTCAAGGTTCTTCTGGTCTTATCAAACAGATGTATTATGCTACGCCTTTCTCAAGCCCTGGCTTTATAGATGGTCAGCTAATCGCTGGCTCTGCTTTGAAGACAGATAATGCTGATGGTAACGTTTTGCCTTTTATTGGTGGAACAGGTATGGGCTACTATGGTTCTGGCTTCATGAATACCAATAACAATAAGTTGAGCATGGACCTCCAGTTGAACCAGAAGTTGGACTTTTTGACAAAGGGATTGTCTTGGAGAATCAAGGGATCTTACAACAGTAACTTTACTGTATATAAAAGAGGTAGCGCAACTGTTGCTTCTTATACTCCTGTATGGCAGGGCGTTGATGAAGAAACCCAGAAAGATATCTTCGCATTCAGAAAGAACAACGATACTACAACTCCGGCTTATTCTGAGGCTCGTGGCAAAGGCCGTAACTGGTACTTTGAAACTGCGTTCAATTACAACAGAACCTTCGGCTTGCATACTGTAGGTGGATTGTTGCTTTACAACCAGAGTAAGACTTACTATCCAAGTGAGTATTCTGATATTCCTTCTGGATATGTAGGCTTAGTTGGGCGTGTTACTTACGACTGGAACAACCGTTATATGGCTGAGTTCAATGTCGGCTACAATGGTTCAGAGAATTTCTCAAAGGACAATCGTTTCGGTTTCTTCCCTGCAGGTTCTGTAGGCTGGGTTATGAGCGATGAGCCATTCTTCAAGCCATTGAAGAAGGTTGTTTCATTTTTGAAACTCCGTGCTTCTTGGGGTTTGGTAGGTAATGATAAGTTTGCTTCTTCTACAGGTTGGCGTTTCTTGTATACTCCAGACCCTTATAGCGTAAACCAGAACTCTTTATTCAATCGTAATGGTATTAACGGAACATTAGATGCTTATGGTTATAACTTCGGTGTGGAGAATGGTACCACCAAGATGGGATCGGTTGAGGCAGCAAAGCACAACAAGGATGTGACTTGGGAGAAGGCTTTCAAGCAAGATTATGGTGTGGATATCAACTTCTTGAACGATCGCTTGCGTGGTACGTTTGATTACTATAAGGAGCATCGTACGGATATTTTGGTAACTGATTATACAGCACCTACATTGCTTGGCTTCTCTTTGCCTGCTTCTAACTTAGGTGAGGTAAACTCATGGGGTTATGAGGTAAGCTTGAACTGGAATGATAAGATTGGTAAGAATTTCCGTTATTGGGTAAAGGCTAACTTGTCTTATAACCAGAATGAAATTGTGGAAAAGAAAGAGGCTCCACAAGAATATACTTACCAATATGTGAAAGGACATCGTATAGGTTCTAGAAAAATGTTGAAGTTCTGGAAATTCTATTACGAAGGTGCCGAGGTTGATTACAAAAACCAGTTTGGTGTAGACTTGGATGGCCAATTCGTTGAAAAGTTGGAGCCAGGAGATTGTGTATATGTAGACTTAAATGGTGATGGTACTGTAAGTTCAAAGGATGAGTGCTATGGTTATGGTTATACCGATGACCCTCAGTATATTGCTGGTTTGAATATTGGATTCCAATGGAAGGGACTTTCATTTAATGCTCAGCTGACAGGTTCTTGGAATGTTACACGTATGTTGAGTGACGTATTCCGTCAACCATTCTACAGTGCTTCTAATTCAAAGGAGGGTGGTCTTTTGAAATATCACCTTACAAATACTTGGACTAAGGAGAATCCTTCACAGAGTGCAGAATATCCACGTGCAACATGGAACCATTCCAAGCAGAACTATGATGTGTCGTCAACTCTTTACGAAAAGGATGCTAAGTATCTCCGTTTGAAAACTTTGATGATTGCTTACGACTTCAAATTCCCATTCATGAAGAAGTTGGGGTTGAATCAATTGCAACTCTCATTGAGTGGTTACAATCTCTTTACGCTTACTCCATATAAGTGGGGTGATCCTGAGACACGTGCATCTAATGCACCATCTTACCCACTTCAGAGAACATATACTGCCAGTCTTAAGTTAGGATTCTAAAAAATAGAATAAGTTATGAAATTATTAAATAAAACAATATTGGGGTTTGTAGGAATGTTCCTGATGATGTCATTTTTTTCAGCTTGTACTGATAAGATTGCATTTGGAAATTCTTTCTTGGAAAAAGCTCCAGGTGGAAGTGTAACGAAAGATACTGTTTTCAACAGTGCTGTCTATACGGAACAGTTCTTGAACAGTATTTATGCTTTGCAATATTATGGATTGCCTTATACCGTGAAGAATGGTACAAGTGCAAGCCCTTATACGGGTAAGCTGGACCAAGTTACCGACTGTTGGTTGATGCACTGGAACTCTACTACAGCATATAATGCTTATTATACCGGTACATTGGACTCAGGTCAGGATCCATTGATATCATTTAGTAATGATAATGTGTGGAGAGCAGTTCGCGCAGCCTATCTGTTGATAGAGAACGTTGACAATGTACCAGACTTGTCTGATGATAAGAAAGCTTCTTTCAAGGCACAGGCTAAGTGCTTGATAGCAGCTCGCTACTTCGATTTGTTTGCTGAGTATGGCGGCTTACCTTTGGTTAAGCAATCATACTCTGGTACTGAGGGCTCTTATAACCTTCCACGCGCTTCTGTTGACTCAACTGTTGTGTTTATGACAGGCTTGTTGGATGATGCCATCAATTCTAATGCTTTGCGTTGGGCTTATGATGGCAATACCACGGAGACTGACTCTACCAATAATATTGGTCGATGGACCAAAGCTGGTGCTATGGCTTTAAAGGCAAAGATCTTGACTTACGCTGCTTCACCATTGTTTAATGACAATGAGCCTTATTATCAAGGTATGTCTGAGGAACAGAAACCATTGGTATGGTATGGTGACTATAGCGAAGAGCGTTGGCAGAAGGCATTGAAGGCTTGTCAGGATTTCTTCAATGCTTGCAACTCCAATGGATGGTATCATCTTACAACATGTGCCTCACTTGGTTTGAGTAAGTCTCATGATCATTATCGTCAAGCATATCGTAAAGGATATGCGGCTCAGGGTAGTCATGAAATTATACATTCTACTCGTGTGTTGACAACAGATGCTTATAAGGCAGCTGCTTATACTTGGCACTATTGGCAGACAACTCCTCCTCGTTCAAACTGTTTACCTACAGAGGAGTACATAGAAATGTTCCCTTGGAGCGATGGTACGCCTTTCAATTGGAAGAAAGATAGTCTTGCAGGTAAAATCGTTGGTGCAAATGGTCGTTTGTTCTATCGTGTCACAACTGGTCGATTTGGAAAGAAAACAGCTTCTCGTGACCCACGTCTTTATGAGGAATGTATCGTCAATGGCCAGCAAAAGTCACTTGACTGGACCACAGGTAAGTCAAATGGTGATATCTACGAGTTATGGGTAGGTGGTCAAGATGCTTCTAACTATGTGGCTTCTTATGATGAGGAGGCAAAAAAGATTGTTGTCAATGAATCTTTGGTAAAGCGTTTTGCATCAGGTTACGACAACAATAAATATTTTATGGAGGATGACTACTTGCGTCAGTATACTCAGTGGGTATATTTGAGCTTGGATGAAATGTATCTCTTGTATGCAGAGTGCTTGGCACAGACAGGTAACCTCAAAGATGCTATCGCACAGGTGGATGTTGTCCGTAGTCGTGTCGGCTTGAATAGCTTGGGTAAGGCAGTTCCTGCAGTAAAGACAGACAAGGATACTTTTATGGAAGAGTTGTTTAGAGAACGTGCTTGTGAACTTGGTTTGACTAATGCACGTTATCACGACATGGTTCGCTACAAGCGTGGTGATTGGATGGTAAAGCCTTTGCATGGTATCATCACTTATCGTTTGGAGAAAAATGTTCAAGGTGAGTGGACCCGTGCTTATCGTCCTTGGATTGGTAATGATAAGAACAATGGTATGGCAGAACCAAGCCGTTTTGATTATGATAAGTTTGAAATCAAAAACATGAAACGTTATTGGTGGGGCAAGGATCCTAAGTCAAACGAAATCACTAAATGGTTCTTGTGGCCATTCCCTCAGACTGAGATTAACAAGGGATACGGCTTGATTCAGAACCCTGGATGGTAAAAGTTAAAACTCATTGAGTACAATCATTAGTTAGTTAATTTAGATTCTGTTATGGACAAGAAAAATATATATGCGCTTTCGTTATTGGTAGGCTGTGTCCTACCAGTATCAGCGCAAAGAGATAGTATTGCAGCATCTTTTGCAAATCAAAAGATGGAGGTGGGTGCGAATAAGGATTTTACTCGTGCTCAGTCAACTGCTGCTATTACTATTATAGAAAACAAGGACGTTAATCAGCGTTCTTCCAAGAATATCAGTAATTCCATCTTGGGACAGGGCGGTAACGGCTTGTCTTCTATGAGTGGAACGGGCACTTATTTCTATTCAAACCCTACCTTTTATATTAGAGGACTACAGAGCTTGAGTACAAGTAGTCCATTGGTATTGGTTGATGGCATTGAGCGTGATATGAATTTGGTCGATGCTTCTGAGGTTGACCACGTGTCTATCTTGAAGGATGCAGCAGCTGTAGCGCTCTATGGTAACAAAGCTGCCAATGGTGTCATTGAAATCACAACAAAGAGAGGTAAATATAACTCTCGTGAGATTAAGGTTAATTACGATCATTTGTTTAATTACCAAATCAATCGCCCAAAGTTTATCAATGCGCAGACCTATGCTTCTGCGATGAATGAGGCTTTAGGATATGAGGGAGCAGCTCCAAAATATTCTGCTGATGAAATCAAGGCTTTTGGTAGTGGTCAGTATCCAGACCTTTATCCTAATGTAAATTGGGTTGATGAAACATTCCGTCATCATGGAGTTACCAATAAAATTGGGGCAGAGGTGACTGGTGGTGGTCAGAAATTCCGTTATTATACCAATATCTCATTGTTGTCCGACAAGGGATTCATTAAAAATAACATCGATGACAATGGTAACAATACCCAGGACAAGTTTGTTCGTGGTAACTTGAGAGTTAACTTGGATATCGACTTGACTCCAACCACTCTCTTGAAGGTAAATACCTTGGGTATGTTGAGCGAGATGTCAGAGCCAGGCAATGCATTCAACTTATGGAGTACTATCTATAGCTTGCCATCAGCAGCATTTCCTATCAAGTTCCAAAATGGTGATTGGGGTGGTAGTACCACATGGGCTGGTACCAATAACCCTGTTGCCAACACTGCTGGTGCTGCTTACTACAAGATTCACGAACGTTCACTTTATTCTGATATGACCCTCAATCAAGACTTGAGTTTTTTCTGGAAGGGTTTGAGTGCAACAGCTCGTCTTGGATACGATACCTATTCTACCATTTATGAGAATCATAGCAAGACCTTCCTTTATGGTTACTATGCTCCAACAAGTTGGAATGATGGAGTTCCTACACCTGGTGCTTATTCACAAGGTGGTGAGAAGGGTACGCAGAGTTCTGATGCCAATACTAATGCTTACTCACGTAGATTGCATTTTGACGCAGGCTTGAACTTCGAGCGCAACATTACTCCTATGGATTACTATTATTCTTCATTGCGTTGGACTTATGAGTATGAGAATACCACAGGCTTGAATACCACTGTTTATCGCCAAAATGCCACTTGGTTGAACCATTATGCATATAAAAATCGTTACATTGGTGAAATTGCAATGGTAGTCACAGGCTCAAGTCGTCTTGCTCCTGGACATAAGTGGGCTTTTGCTCCAACATTGAGTGCAGCTTGGGTTGTCAGCAATGAAAATTGGATGAAGGACATTAAGTGGGTAAATTTCTTGAAACTCCGTGCATCTTATGGTCAAGTGAATACCGATTATTTGCCAGGTGATAATGTTTGGACCTACTATACTCAGTCTTACAGCACCAATGGTGTGACTTATCCATTCAACTCTGGTTATGACTCAGCTTTCGGTTCTACTGTCTTGGGACAGATGGCAACTGAGAATCCTTCTCATGAGAAAGCTTATAAGTATAACCTCGGTTTGGATGCAACCTTGTTTGAAGGATTGAATGTTCAGATGGATGCTTATTATCAGCGCCGTTCTGATATATGGCGTTCTGGTTCAGGTGCTTATGGTTCAGTGATTGGCTTTGCTGCTCCTTATGTGAATGCCGGAATTGTTAATTCTTGGGGCTTTGAGGGTTCCCTCGACTATACCAAGCAATTGGGTGATGTACAACTCAATATCGGTGGTACGTTTTCTTTGAATAAGAATAAAATCAAAAATCAGGCTGAGGAGCCACGTGCTTTCCAAAACTTGGTAACAACAGGCACTCCTTTGAACTCAATCTATGGATTGGTAGCTGATGGTTACTTGACACAGCAGGATATTGACAATATGAGTCTTCCACAGACTGATCCAAACTATGTGCCAAAGCAGTCTTTCTCTACCGTACATCCTGGTGACATTAAATATGTAGATGTCAATGGTGATGGTGTCATCGATGCTAATGACCAGAAGAAAATAGGTCATGCTGCATGGCCTGAGCTTTATTATACGGTGCACCTCGGTGCTGAGTGGAAAGGGCTTGGATTTGATGCTATGTTCCAGGGCATCGGTCGTAGTTCTTGTATGTTGAATACTCCTGGCTATTATTGGGGATTGGTTAGCAACCGCTCCTTGTCACAGTATGTTTATGACAATCGATGGACTCCAGAAAACCCAAATGCAGAGTTCCCTCGTTTGAGCTCAAGTTCAAATGCCAACAATTATCAAAACAGTACGTTCTGGTTGCGAGATCGCTCTTTCTTCAAGTTGCGTAACGTGGAGGTTTACTATAACTTCCCTAAGAATTTGATGGCTAAGACTGGATTTATCAATGCTGCTAAGTTGTATGTCCGTGGTATCGACCTCTTCACATTGGATCATCTCGCAACAGTTGATGCGGAGTCTTTCGGAGCACTAAGTCCATTGACTCGTAGTATTGTCGTTGGTGCATCTGTAACATTCTAATTTTAAAATGAAAATTATGAAACTGAAAAATATAATATTAGCAACAGCCCTTGGTGCTACCGTCTTGAGCTCGTGCTCCGACAAGATGAACTATAAGGAATATGTCGTTAATGACGAGGAGTATGTCAAGGAGATGTTTGGTAGAGTAGGTGGCTTCATGACTCAGATCTACAACGACCTTGACGCTGATTTCGGTTACACTTCAGCTACTGGTTATTGCAACTTGTCTGGTGCTATGTTGAGTTCTGCTACCGACGAGTCTGTCTATTCTCATCCAGGTAACCATGTAGAAGACTTCTACAATGGTAGCTGGAGTTCTACCAATACCAACCTCAATTCCAATATTTGGGGAAAATGCTGGGATGGTATCAGCTATTGTAATTTATTGCTTGACAACTTTGCCAACTTGGAGTTCCCTCATTATAAGTTGGATACTCATTATAAAGAGGAGATGGACCAGTATAAAAACTACTTCTATGAGGCTCGTTGGGCAAGAGCATACTTCTATTTCTTATTGGTTCGCCAATATAAGAATGTGCCATTGAAAATCCATCATATGGGTGCTGATGAGGCGAACGCTCTCCCTCAGGTTTCTTCTGATTCCATCTTTAAGTTCATCGACTCCGAGTGCGAGGCCATCAAGGATAGCATCTTCAAGGACTATGGTGCTGTTGGTTATCCTACTCCAGCAGAGAATGCACGTGCCAATAAGTTGACAGTTATGGCACTCCGAGCTCGTGCAGCTCTATATCATGCAAGTCCATTGTTTAATGAAAACAATGATAAGCACCTTTGGTACGAGGCAGCCAAGAGATGTCAGGAGTTGTTGACTGAGGCAGCTGTCGAAACCAAGGGACTGGCTGGAAATTACTCTAAGTTGTTTGGTAGTGATAGTTGGAGTGACTCAAATGCTCAGCGCGAGTATATCTTTGGTAAGCGTTTGGCGGCAAGCAATGCCTTTGAGAAGTACAATTTCCCTATTGGAATGGAGAATGCCGGTGGAGGAAACTGTCCTACACAAAACTTGGTAGATGCCTTCGAGATGACCAATGGTAAGGCAATCACAGATGAGGATAGTGGCTATGACCCACAGAATCCTTATGAAAACCGTGACAGCCGTTTGGCTGCTGTTGTTGCAAGAAATGGTGAGCAGTGGCCTAACTCAGGTGGTGTTTTGGAAACTTATGCTAATGGTGCCAACTCATCTTCTGTTACTTATGGTACTCCAACAGGTTACTATTTGAAAAAGTACTGTAATGCTTCTACAATCATTAAGAATACAGGTGCCAACTCTGATAAGCATATTTGGGTAATCTTCCGTTTGGGTGAGTTCTACTTGGATTATGCAGAGGCAGCTTTGAATTACAATTATCTCAATGGTCAAGGTGATAATTCCGGTTATGTAGGTCCTGATGAGGGCAATGGATTGCCTATGACTCCAGCTGAGGCTATCAATAGAATTCGTTCTCGTGCTAAGCAACCAGATATTCAGACAGGTTTGTCATACGAGGAATTCTTGAAGCATTATGAAAATGAACGTTTTGTAGAGCTTGCTTTTGAGGGACATCGTTTCTTTGATTTGCGTCGTTGGAAGAAAGCAGACAAGTACATGGGTACCATTTACAAGATGTCTATAACTCGTGACAAAGATGGTAACCTTACTTATATAAAGGAACCATATACTACACATAAATGGGAAGATAAGTGGAATTTATTCCCTATTCCAAATGCTGATGTCATGAAGTGTGGTTACAAGCAAAATCCTGGATGGTAAAAACAACGCCAGCGAATAGCTGAAAGGGTGTTCGCTGGCAACTAAGATTTTTAATATAACCCTTTTTAAATTCATTAAAAACTGTTTTTTATGAAAAAAATTTATCTTTTATTGTTGACACTTGTAGCGTTTGTTACAAGTAGCAATGCAGCGATTAAGGTAATCTACAACCAAGACTTTGAGTCGGCTGTAGATGCTACAGCTGCTGGTTGGGCTTCTCCAAGTGCTGCCGCAGGTCTGAGTATTACTTCAGATGGTGAGAGTAAGGTACTTTCTTTTGCGCCATCAGGAAACGATCGTTCTGCCCACACTCTTTGGGGTGATCTCATTAAGAATGCTGGTGTTTCTACTTATACAGTATCTTTTGAGTTTTATGCCAAAGCTTGGGGTAACAAAAACGTTACAACAGAGTACACATTGATGGCTGATGGAACTACATGTACAAAAAGTCCAAATGCTAGCTTCATTTCAAAAAGTGATAATTGGTTGTTTGATTTGAGCCAGCAGACTACTAATACAGCTGCTGCTTCTGGTAGTATGTCATTCACTATCAACAAAGATGAGAACTCTGTCATTTCTTTGGCTTCTGGTACATGGTATCATGTAGATTTGTCTGTTGATGTTGATGCAAGAACAGTTGAATATAATATTCAATCTGGTGAAAGCGAACCTATTCAAGATACCTATACAGTTCCAGAGGGAGTTGAAATGTATGCAACAGGTCTCTACTTCTTGGGTGCTCGTTATAACCCTGTTCAGTATTTTGATAATATTTCTGTTACATCAGTAGTTAATGGTGATTTTGCCAATACACCAACAACAACTTTGTCAAGCATCAATAATCAACAGCGTGTTTATTCTCTTGGTTTCAAGGACGGTGAAACATTGCATGTAATGTGGAATGGAGTAGCAACTGAATATGAATTCAGTGAAGCAGAACCAAATGTAGTAGATCCAACAAGTGGTACCATTGCATGGTCAAATAACCCTAAGTATGATCCATCTAACGAGGGCTTGGTTAATGATGCTTGCCAAAGCGGTAGTCTTGAAGTATGGACAACTGCTGGAGATGCAGAGTCAGAACATGTAACTTTGGAGGTATCTAATGAATTGGTGCCAGTAAGTGCAGCTACAGCAGCTATCTCTGCCGTTTCTGCAGGTTATGGTAAAACATATGTTTTGACAGCTGATAACAGCACAGTAGAATTGGCACCAACATTGTACATTGATGCAAAATTCACAGGCAAGGATGCTTCTCAATCTTTTACCAAGTCTGATTTGACATCTGGTGCTACTATCGAACTTCCTGGTGAAGGTACTCTTACTTTGACTACTAAGGCTTTTGGTTATAAGTCAGTTAATTCAACAGTTGTTAATGACATTGAGTATCAGCAGAAGGCTGACTATAACTTCGCTCATTGGACAGACAAGGAAATTGCAGCTGCAGGCTTTACTGCAGATGGTACTGTAACTGGTAACTATGCTACTTATGGTCGCCTCTATTGGTATAATTCAGCAACATACGATGCATCAGCAGAGAATAATGAAAAGACAGCCTATAGCACAATTCCTCAGTTTACAAAGAAGAGTTCAGAATGGACTGATGGCGTTCTTTCTGGTGATATTGAATTTACAGCTGCTCCAACAGTAAATGTTCATGTTTTCCAAGGCGTAGGTCTCAATCTTGAAGGAAGAAAGGGTGATGCTCAAGATGGCAACTGGATTAGTTCTCTTAATTTGAAGATTAACAATTTGAATGCTACTGACTTCATCATGGTTAGTGGTTACAATAATTATGGCTCAAATGCATTGCACCCTGTCGTAGCAAGTGAAGAGGAATTCTTGGCAAAAGACAATGCTCCTGTTATTTTAGTAGTGTCAGGTACAACAGAAATTAGTCTCTATCGTATTTCTGATGTTATCGCACGTCTTCAGGTATTTAGCCCTGTTGGTGAAACAGATGGTATTGCAAATGTAAATGCAGCAGATAAGACTAATGCCGATGCTCCAATTTATAACCTCAGCGGTATGCGTGTTAACAAGAACAATCTCCAAAAGGGTATCTATATCCAGAATGGTAAGAAATTCGTTGTAAACAAGTAATTTGTTACTTTAATAGCTTAGGCTATTAAAATAGATATAAGGAAGAGGATGCTTGCATTCTCTTCCTTTTTGTCTTTATAGGTTCACATTATTATTAAATCATTTACATTTCTCAAAAAATATAGTAAAAAATCAAATTTTTAGGCTTCAAGTTTTTATTTTATATGTAATTTTGCAAAGTCAATTTTGAATATAAATTAAAACCTAAATATTCATGAATAAAAAACTGATCTTAATGGCCGTGTCTTCTATGTTCACGTTCCTTCAGGCTCCTGCTCAACGCATGATGGAGAAGTTAGACAGAGGATTGGTCGCAGTACAAACTACAAATGGAGTTTATCTCAGCTGGCGTGTGTTAGGTGAGGAGTATTATGGTGTTACATACAACGTATATCGTGATGGCAAGAAAGTCAACGATGCGCCGCTTTATGTGTCAAACTTCACTGATGCCAATGGTTCTGCCCAAAGCAACTATACCATCAAGCCTGTAGTGCGTGGCATAGAGCAAGCTACTGCGAGCAAGGTAGCCGTGCCATTGAGTAAAAACTACAAGGAAATCAAGATTGCTAAAGTACCATCAAATATAGATGGTAGTGACATCTCTAAATATTATGAGCCTAATGATGCTATTGTGGCTGACCTTGATGGTGATGGTGAGATGGAAATCTTGTTAAAACTCCGTAACACCAACGATGCTGCTAATAGTTATCCTATAGATGGCAAGGACTTTGATATTATCCAAGTATATAAGTTGGATGGTACTTTGCTTTGGTGGATTGACTGTGGACCAAACATGGTAGATTTCCAAAGTAATGAAATCAACATTGCTGCTTACGACTGGGATCAAGATGGCAAGGCAGAGTGCGTTCTTCGTGGTGCGGATGGTATGGTAATCCACATGGCTGATGGAACCACTAAAACTATTGGTGATGCTTCTGTCAATACTCGTGGTGATTTGGTTCGCAGTTCCGCAATGACCTTTACGCATACAGGTGCTGAGTATCTTATCTATATGAATGGTGAGACAGGTAATCCATATTATGTGGGGGAATATCCTTTGAAACGCCTGGAGGCAGGAGAGACTAACTTGGAAAAGGCTTGGGGTGATAGTTATGGTCATCGTAGTAGCAAGAACTTCTTTGGCGCTCCTTACTTGGATGGGCGCCATCCAAGCATCTTCCTTGCTCGTGGTATCTATACCCGCCATAAAATGGTGGCTTTTGATGTAGATCCAAAAACACATCAACTTACAGAGCGTTGGAGATGGGTGAATAATACTCCTGGTAGCCCTTGGTATGGTCAAGGTTATCATAACTATACCATTGCTGATGTTGACTGGGATGGTCGTGACGAAATCGTATTTGGTTCTATGGTCATTGATGACAATGGACATGGCTTGAGTACCACAGGCTTGGGACATGGTGATGCTCATCATGTGGGTGACTTCAATCCATACGTACACGGTCAGGAAGTGGCTGCTTGCAATGAGGATTTGCCATCTAATAATTATCGTGATGCAACAACAAGTAAGATTTATTATCGTTTGGCTGGTGGCTCTGACGATGGTCGCTCTATTGCAGGTAAGTTTACTGACGACTTGATTGGAAGCCAGTTCTTCTCAGGTCATGAGAGTAATTTGATTAGCTGCGTATCAAACAAACAGACAAATCTCAATACTTCTGGCATCTCTTTGAACTTTAGAATCTTCTGGGATGGTGACTTGTTGGATGAGACTTTTAATGGTTCTGCTGTAAGAAATTCTAATGGTACTATCTATAAATGCCAAAAAGGTGCAATTGAGACATTCAGCGGTACTTTGACGAATAACGATACCAAATCAACCCCTTGTTTCCAAGGAGATGTCTTTGGTGACTGGCGTGAGGAGGTGATTATGCGCTCACAAGACAACAAGAGTATTCGTATCTATACAACAACAATCCCAACGGAGCATCGTATTCCAACATTGCTGTCAGATCCACAGTATCGCAATGCGATGATTACTCAGATGAATGGTTATAACCAGCCACCTCATGTAAGTTATTTCTTGGGTGAAAAAGAAGGTATCACTACTCCTGCTCCTGCTCCTACAATGAATGGAAAGGTAGAAGTGAACAATGGAGGTACTATATCTTCAAGCACAAATGATAAGGAAGTTATTCTTGCCGAAACCAATGATGCTACAGTCAACGTGGCTGATGGGGCTTCACCATATATCTTCTTTGATAATGCGCCTACTTGGGTGCAAGGTCATGATGACAATGATAACATCACAACGACTACATATACTCACACATTGACAGGCGGTGCCTTCGGTGGAGAGATGAGATTGGTGAAGTTGGGTGATGGTAACTTGATCTTGCCAAAAGTAGAGCAAAAGCATTCTGGTAAGACAGAGGTGTGGGCTGGTACTCTCAACTTTGATGGAACCATGGCGAATAGTAAGGTCTGGTTGAATCGTTTTGCTGTCCTCAACTCTGATGGTGGTAAGTTCTTGAAGGGCATAGAGGCTGATTATGGTGCAACAGTTCGTCCTGGTGGTGCAGAGAAGGTTGGTACTATCGAAGCAGATTCTTTAACATTGAACTTTGGTTCTATTGTAGAATTTGACATTGATGGTAATGGCAACTCTGACTTACTGAAGGTGAATACTTTGAAGGTAGAGAAGAAGGACTGGGAAAATGGTCCAGAGTATCTTGTGCCACGTTTCAACTTTGTTGTTCCTGAGAAATTGAAGGCAGGAACGTATAAAATTGCAGAAATAGGCAAGGTTGAAGGTGATGTAAAGAATATTGTGTTGACTGGCTTGAAAGGTCATAAGGCAAGTTTGCAATATGAGAATGGTGTTCTTTCTTTAAATGTTGTTGATTTGCGTAGCGCAACTTCTGTCGTTTGGACTGGTGAGGAAGATAACCAATGGAACTTGGCAGATAAGAGCAACTTCAAGAATGAGGCTGAGTCTATGGCTGATGTCTTTGTCTCAGGTGATGATGTTACCTTCAATGACGATGCTAAGAAAACCAATGTCGTATTGGCAGAAGATGTTACTCCTGGCTCTGTTACTTTCGATAACAATGCCTTGGAATATACTGTAAGTGGTGACAAGGCTATTGCTGGTAGCACTTCTATTATAAAGAATGGTGAGGGTAATGTCAACATTAATAACTTAAATACCTTTACTGGTCTTGTTAATGTCAATGCTGGTTCTTTGACAGTAGATAATCTCGGTCAAGTTGATGGTGTTAACAATGGTGCTTTAGGTCATTATAGTAATGTTATTACCTTGAATGGTGGTACGTTGGCAGTTAATAAGTCTTTAACAGCTTCTCATCCAATTGCAATGGGTGTAAAGGGTGGTTCTGTCAATGTCGGTAAGGATGCAACTCTGACGTTGACTGATAGAGTCGTTGGTACAGGCAACACTTTGACAAAGGTTGGTGCTGGTACTTTGACTTTGGCACCGGTAGCAGATTACGCAAAGTTGATTGTTGAAGAAGGTATAGTAAGAGGTCAAGAGTCAAATTCAAAGCATGGCTATCCAAAGACTATAGAGTTGCACAATGCAACTTTGCGTGATGCTGATGACATGTATTCGTATTCTTCAAACTCTTCTAACGTTGTTGTACCAGATGGTTATAAGGCTTCTTGGTATTTGGATTCTCGCTGTACATATACAGGAACTTTGACGGGTAAGGGAACTTTGTCTCTCTATGCTACCAATACGCGCAACCAACTGAATGGTAACTGGTCAAACTTTGAAGGTAACGTAAGTATCTTTGCAAGTAAGACTGGTCAGTATGCTCCTGAATTGCTGCTTGGTAATAGCAATGGTATGAAGAAAGCATCTGTTACAGTTTCTTGCCCTATCAATAATAAAGGTAATAATTTTGCATTTGGTAATCTTGCGGGTTTTGGCCAGTTGAATGGTAGTGGAACTTGGACGATAGGTGCTTTAGGCAAGCCTATTACCTATTCAGGTACTATCAAAGGTGGTAAGATCGTAAAGACTGGTAGTGGTTTATGGACCTTGAAGAAAGCTCAAAGTAGTTTAGGTGGTCAAACTACAGTTAATGAAGGTGTTATGAATCTATATATGCCATCTTCAACAACGCCATGCTTGGGCAAATATCCAATAGCAATCACTGGCAGTGGTATTTTAACAGGTATAGCTACAGTTTATTCCATCAATGTAAATGATGGTGGTGTCTTGCGCCCTGGTTATTATTCAACTTCTGCTAATTATGCTTATGGAGCATTGAAGGCAACCAATGGTATCTTCGCTTATGCAGGTTCTACTGTGAAATTCTGGCTTAGGAATGCACAAGGAACAGATACAAGTCGTTCCTTCTTGAGTACGGAAAGCAGCTTAGTTCTCGAAGGTGACGTTGTTGTTGAAAAGGATCATTCACTGAACCTAAAGGCTGGAGACTCCTTTACTTTGTGGAAAGCCAAGAGTTTCAGTGGCACTCCTTCTTCTTTGATTTTGCCAGAATTGCCTGCAGGTCTTGAGTGGGATACTTCTAAATTGTATCAACCAACAGGTATCTTGAAGGTAGTTGTTTCAACTGGTATTTCCAAAATTTCTGCAAATGAAGAATTCGAGGGTACTGTTTATACACTTTCAGGTACAAAGGTTGGCACATTGCGAACAACCAAGGCCAATATGAAGGCAGATTTGAAGGCATTGGGCATCGCGGATGGTGTATATATTGTCAGAGTTGCTGGTGAATCAATTAAAGTTGCTATTCAATAGTGTTAGTGTATGAGTATAAAATATAATAAAATGTATGCAATCCTTACCGTCATATTGATGGCGGTAGGAGTTGCCTCTTGTTCTGATGATAGTAATGTCTATAATATAGGAAATCAACAAGAATATATAAAACAGACTTTCGAAGGAATGAAAGGCACTTATGCTGGTAACTTGACAATGCCTGATAATAGTGTTTACACGACGAAGTTTGTGATAGATGATATGGCAAACCTCAAAATATCTTCTTTCCCAATGGACAGAATCTTGAATGAAGTCTATAAGGGTGATTATTTGAATGTAAAGATGAGTGGCGATGCTGTTTCTTTTTCTTGTCCAATAGATAGTGTTGGATTTTCAGGAGGCTATATGACGTTTGTTACGAAGAATGATTATGTGTCTAACGTGATTCGTTTTTCTTTCACTAAAGATGAAACACAGCATTCTGGCTATGCTTTTGTGACGGTAAAAGGTTATTATGATCCTACAAGAAAATGGGTGAACGTAAATTACATAGTTACTGATTTAATTGTTGATGGGCGTGATTATTCATCTGAGGTTTGTCCTTTGAATCATAACTTCGAAGCAAATCGCCAATAATATGTTTATAGAAAAGGCACATTCCAAAATCGGAATGTGCCTTTTCTGTTCTTAATTCTTTTTCTGTTTATCTTTATTTTCTTCTTATATCTCTTCGCAAGCAATCATCTCCGTACCTCGGTATATGACAACCAACTTGTGAAGTTTGGTGGTTTTTACCAATTCTCTTACCATATCACTATCGGCATAGCGAGTGATTTGTTCAGATGCCTCTTTGAAGAGTTGTTTAGCTTGTTCTTCATTCGTGTTGGACTTGCAGTATTTCAGTTCTACAATGTAGGAATCGACCATATCTTTGTAGATGTCACACAGTGGTGAGAGAAAAATATCAGCATAGCCTCCGTCGTTGTCTAGCTCAGAGATTGGACGATAGAACTTGCATTGACTGGTGAGCGCCAGTGTGAAGCCGTGGACGAATGCTTCTCCCTTCTGCTTGTCTCGTTGGGATGAGTACTTTTTCAAGCAGTCTGCAATGTACTCGAAATAAGGCTTAAAATTGCCATGGTATGCCATTTGACTTTCAAGTTTTCCCTTTCCGTAAGCATTGTATGTCAAGTCGTTTTCCTTATACGTGTTCAAGAGATAGGTGTACATTTGGTCTCTTACAACCTCATTAGGAATGATGAACTTTGTTTCTCCATCATAGGTTCCGTCTATCGTAATCATGCCGAAATAGAATAACAAACTCAGGAAGTTGTCTGGGTCATTGATTTGCTCGGCAGGGAAGTTCTCATTGAGAGTGCCTGTTACGAATCCTTTGGTCACCAATTCCTGGATGATGCTGGCATCATTTGAGAAACTCTTGTCATGGCGAATGAGCATACGTATCTTGTCATAGTCGATGCGGATGTTGGTCTCCACCATGGAATCTGGGATGTCATATTCGTTGCGGATATAGTTGTCCAGAAAATTGAGTACCATGACGGAATTATACATCGTAGTCTTACCATATCGTTTAGTAGCAAAGCAATAGTTGTCATACCATGGTTTGATGGTCTTGATCAGTTCATCTGTAGTATGATTGAATGGCAAGACGCTTGTGTAATAGTCAAACATCTCTCTTACCTCTTCTTCTGTAAAGCCCGTCATCTCATTGAATTCGGGAGCCAAAGAGTAATTAGTGCCAATGTTGAAACCACTGGTCAAGTCGTCCATCGTGACAGGACTGACTCCTGTGACGAATACTCTTCCCAAAATGCCACCTGCTGCTCCCTTGATGGTGTTGAAAAACTGGCGCATGTATCCTTCTCCATGAGTCTGGTTGCGGTATCTCATCAGATGCTCCTCATGGGCGAGAATCATATTGGTGAAATTATCGTATTCGTCGATAAAGAGATAAATCTTTTGACCTACCTCCTGACATTTCTGACACAAATATCGCAATTTGGAAACAGCGTCAGGTTCTTGTTGTAACCCCTCTTTGGTATCTGCAGGGAGCAGATGTTTATAGATGTCGCAGAAAAAGTTGAACATGATTCTGCAATGGTTGTTCAAACCGTCCTTGTAATCGTCCAATCCTGCTGCCACTTCAGCAAAGTTGAGGCGGATGGTAAGATAGGTATTATGTTCTGGGGTTGGATTCTTGCCGATGTAGAGATTACCAAACAATTCTTCAAACTTGTCCTTCTTGTTGATGTCGTAGTAATTCTCAAGCATCGAGAGGGTGAGAGTCTTGCCAAAACGTCGAGGACGGATGAAGAAGAAGTACCTATTGGCCTCCTCTATTTTTTCAATAAAAGGAGTCTTGTCAACATAGTAATAATCTTCCTTGATGATATCCTCAAAGTTTTGCATGCCGTAAGGTATGCGTTTGCGATAGATTCGCTTGGGTCTTTCTGTTATTGTCATATTCTTGCAGTCTTGATTTGTTGTGGCTTTTTGTCCTGTCTTGGATGCCAAGCTTTTATTTGTCGGCAAAGTTACAAAAAAATCGTTGAAAAGCAAATATTTAAAGTGAAGAATCTATAAAAGAAGTAGTATTCTGTAGTGTTCTTTCCTCATGGGTGGCTTTCAAGCGGTGACAGTTCTCAAATTCTGATGTTCTTTTACCAAATGTTGCAGTGATTACTCCTTGTTTTCGCTTACTTTTGCAAGCAATAACTAAAACAAATTCTGGTTAATATAATTATGAGGAGAAAACTACTGTATGTGGCATTGCTGATGCTAGGAATGTCAGGTGTGTCGGCACATCATATCGCAGCTCAAAATGCCTCATCTTCTTATATGGAGCATTTGGATCGAGGTGTTGTGGCTTTGCCTGCGCAAGGTCAAGGCATCTTCGTGAGTTGGCGTATGCTGGGCACCGATAGCAAGGACGTTTGCTTTGATGTGGAACGAGACGGCAAGGTCATCGCTTCCCATATCAAGGCTACCAACTATACCGATAAGGATGGCTCTTCTTCCCATACTTACCGCATCATAGCCTATCAGCAGATGCCCAAGGCGGATGGAGTCGCCCCTCGTGAGGTGTCGCAGAAAGTGAAACCATGGGCTGACCTCTATCAGTCGATGCCTATCAGCCGACCTAAGGGAGGAACGACTCCCGATGGTCGCTCCTATACCTATACGCCCAACGACTGTAGTGTGGGGGATGTGGATGGCGATGGTGAGTATGAAATCATCCTGAAATGGGATCCTTCCAATTCGCACGACAACTCGCACAACGGTTATTCGGGTGATGTCATCTTTGATTGCTACAAACTCAGTGGCAAGAAACTCTGGCGCATCAACTTGGGGAAGAACATCCGTGCCGGTGCTCACTATACCCAGTTCCTCGTCTATGACTTCGATGGCGATGGCAAGGCTGAGATGATCTGCAAGACATCGGCGGGTAGCGTGGATGGCAAGGGTAAGTTTGTGAGCCAAGCTGCCACCGATGCTGATATCCTGTCGATAGACAATAAGGCTGACTACCGCAATGGGGCAGGACGAGTCCTGACAGGACCAGAACTGCTCACGGTCTTCAATGGCAAGACGGGACAGGCGATACATACGATATGGTACAATCCCAACCGTGCATTCGGAGTGGGCAGGCAAGTGGCTGAAGGCGAATCCTTGAAAGATGGATTCCCGGCTTATTCCTCTGTTTGGGGTGACAAGGGCAACTATGGCAACCGTGGTGAGCGATACCTGGCAGGCGTGGCTTTCCTCGATGGCAAAGATCATTTGCCGAGTGCCGTAATGTGCCGTGGCTACTATACTCGCTCATATCTCTGGGCAGTCGATTTCGATGGAAAACAGTTGAAGACCAAGTGGCTTCATGCCTCTACGACTTCTGGCACGGCTTATGCCCAGGGAGCGCATAGCTTGGCAGTTGGCGATGTGGATGGTGATGGATGTGACGAAATCACCTACGGCTCGGCTGCCATCAACAATGATGGAACCTTGCTCTATTCCACTGGCTTGGGACATGGCGACGCGCAACATCTAGGCGACCTCGACCCCGACCGACCGGGCTTGGAATACTTCATGGTACATGAGGAATATCCATACGGATCAGACTTGCGTGATGCCAAGACGGGCGAAATCCTCTATCGTACGCTCGATAGGGATGATACGGGCAGAGGACTTGCCGCCGACATCGATGCCAACCATCGTGGTTATGAGATGTGGAGTTCGGACAATCCAGAGGTAAGAGACTGCAAGGGCAACGTCATCGTAGAAGCCAAAGACGCTTGGAAGAAACGCTCTGGCGAAAAGAAAAAGAAGCAAGCTCCTCAACAGGGCGATTGGAATAGCAATGAGAAGACGACCTTCCGTGCTGTTTCTCCGATGCCAGCGATGAACTTCCGTATCTATTGGGATGGTGACTTGCAAGACGAACTCTTGGCAAACGGTCGTGCCCCTCATTTCCCTCCCTACATCCAGAAATGGAATGGAAAGGAGGCGGTGGCGCTGCCTTTGAGCAATGGCAAGCAACTTTTTGAGATGGGACACTCCGTGAGTTGCAACTGGACGAAGGCAACGCCTAATCTGCAAGCCGACCTCTTCGGCGATTGGCGTGAGGAGGTCATCTACTGGGATGAGAGCGATGCCTCCCATCTGAACATCTTCACCACCAATATCCCGACAGATTATCGTGTACCTACCTTGATGCACGACCATATCTATCGCATGGGGGTGGCTTGGCAGAATGTGGGCTACAATCAGCCTCCGCATCTCGGATATTATCTCCCAGACAAGGCGGAGAAAGTAAGTGGAGAGTGAAGAATCTTCTGTGAAAAATGAAGAATGTTTCCCTCTTATATATAATAAGGTGTAAATGAATGAAACAATGAAACGAATATTATTTGGAATAGCTTTGATGGCTGCTGCGACAACAACTTTCGCACAGTCTAATGATAAGACAAAACAAGTGGCTGGTCCTATGGAGGATGTCAACCATGTGATAGACAACACTGTGGATAGTCTCAACAAGGCGATGACTGCACGTATCACCCCAGGAACGAGCCGCAAGGGCAACAACCCTGTGCTTTTCTTGATAGGCAACTCTACCATGCGCAATGGTACCCTCGGCAATGGCAACAATGGTCAGTGGGGTTGGGGATACTATGAGCATGAGTTCTTCGATGAGAACAAGATAACCGTAGAGAACCAAGCCCTCGGTGGCATGAGCAGCCGTACCTTCTATAATCGTCTTTGGCCTGATGTGCGCAAGGGCATCAAGAAGGGCGACTGGGTCATCATCTCTATCGGTCATAACGACAATGGTCCTTACGATAGCGGTCGTGCCCGTGCCAGCATCCCTGGCATCGGCAAGGATTCCCTCAACGTCACTATCAAGGAGACTGGAGTGAAGGAGACCGTCTATACCTACGGTGAGTACATGCGTAAGTATATCAACGATTGTAAGGCGCTCGGCGCACATCCTATCTTGATGTCGTTGACCCCTCGTGATGCTTACGATGAGAACGATAAGATCGTGAGAGTTAACAAGACTTTCGGCTTGTGGGCAAAGCAGGTGGCTGAGCAAGAGGGCGTGCCATTCGTTGACCTAAATGAGATTTCCGCAGCCAAGCTCGATAGCTATGGTCACTGGAAGGAGAAGTATCACTTCTTCACCGACCATATCCATACCTCTCGCTTCGGTGCGATGATGAATGCTCGTTCGGCAGCAGAGGGTATCGCTGAGAGCAAAGACCCTAATCTCGCTCCGCTTCAGGCGATGCTGATCAATGTGGCTTTGCCTGTGGAGAACTTCAAGCGTGAGCCTGGCAAGCCTGTTGTCTTCTTGACTGGTGACAGCACGGTGAAGAATGCCGACAAAGACAAGGATGGTATGTGGGGCTGGGGCTCTCAGGCTTATACCGTCTTCGACCAGAAGAAGATAACTTGTGTGAATGCTGCCAAGGCAGGTCGCAGTTCTCGTTCTTACCTCAACGAGGGCAGATGGGAGAAGGTGTATAACAGTCTTCAGCCGGGCGACTATGTGCTCATCGAGTTTGGTCATAACGACATCTGTTCTCTGACCGACAAGAAGATGCGTGGCTCCATTCCTTGTGCCAAGGACACTTGCCACGTCTATCAGATGGAGGAGAACAAGCAGTATGAGGTGGTATATTCTTTCGGATGGTATCTGAAGAAGTTCATCCAGGATGTTCGTGAGAAGGGTGCCACTCCTATCCTCGTTTCCCTCACTCCTCGCAACGAGTGGCCTAAGGGCAAGATAGAGCGCAGAAATGGCACCTACGGCAAGTGGTATCGTGAGGTGGTGGCAGAGACTGGCGTCGATTTCCTCGACTTGCACAATATCTCTGGTGATGCGCTCGACAAGATAGGTCAGAAGAAAGCCAAGGCTTACTATAACCACGACCATACTCACACTTCACTCAAGGGTGCGCAACTCAATGCCAAGAGCGTGGCTAAGGGCTTGAAGAAGATGAAGAGTCCTTTGGCTAAGTATTTGAAGTAAAAGTTGATAAAGATGAAACACAAGTATCTTTTGATGGCAAGTTGGCTACTGATGTCGCTGCCTATATCGGCTCAAACCATCCAGTTGGATTTGAGCAAGGCTCAGAACGTGAAGTCGAATGCACCTTTCACTCGCAACATCGAGGTGCCGGATGGCAACTATAAGGTGACCGTGGTATTAGGCTCCAAGAAGAAAGCAGGCAATACCGTGGTGCGTGCTGAGAACCGCCGACTGATGGTGGACGAGGTGGCTACGAAGAAAGGACAGTTTAAGACCGTCGAGTTCGTGGTCAACAAGCGTACGCCTGAAATCGAAAAAGGCAAGAGAGTGAAAGTAAAGGATCGTGAGAAAAACTATAATACCTGGGACAACGCCATCAACCTGGAGTTTACGGGGGCAGCTCCTGCCGTGAAGGAGGTGAAGATAGAGCGTGACACGACCGCTACTACCATCTTCCTCTGTGGAAACTCCACCGTAGTCGATCAACCCTACGAGCCTTGGGCTAGTTGGGGACAGATGATACCTCGCTGGTTTGGTCCTGAGGTCGCCATCTCCAACAATGCAGAGAGCGGTTTGACGGCTGCCTCTTTCTTGGGTTCCTATCGCTTGGACAAGATTCTGACGATGATGAAGAAGGGCGACTATGTCATCTGCGAGTTCGGTCATAACGACCAGAAGGAGAAGATGGCGGGCGCTGGTGCTTGGTACAACTTCTCTTATAACCTCAAAGTCTTTATAGATAAGGTACGTGCGAAGGGAGGCAACATCATCTTTGTGACTCCTACCCAGCGCCGTCGCTTCGATGATGCTACCCATAGCAAGATACTGGAGACACATGGCGATTATCCTGATGCCATGCGTGCCGTGGCTAAGCGAGAGGGAGTACCCGTCATCGAGTTGCATAACATGACCCGCACTTTCTTCGAGACCTTGGGATATGAGAACAGCAAGAAGGCGTTGGTGCATTATCCTGCCAACACCTTCCCAGGACAGGACAAGCCGCTCGCCGACAATACCCACTTCAATCCATACGGCGCCTACGAAATCGCCAAGATGGTGGTGATGGGGATGAAGCAACTTAACTTGCCTATCGTGAAATACTTGCGCTCCGACTGGAAGGACTTCAATCCAGCGCAGCCTGATGACTATAACAAGTTTGTTTGGTACAATTCTGTTCAGCAGGATGTGACGAAGCCAGACGGAAACTAAATATAAATGATAAATTATAAATGATAAATTATAAATGATAAATTATAAATTATTTGCAACGCTCTTGTTGGCAGCGACTTCGATGTCTCTGTCGGCAACAGAGCGTGATACCATTTGTATCGACAAGGGATGGATGTTCCATCGTGGTGACATCTCGAAGGTATCTCAGTTGAAGTCTGCGATGCAGGCTCAGGGTGAGGCGGTCAATCTGCCTCACGACTTCCAAATCTCACAAGACTGGGTGGCTCCTGATGCCAGCGAGCGACCCGACAACAGTGATGCGGGCAGCAATGTGCGCAGCCGTTTGAGTCCTCGTGGATTCAAGGAGATGGGCATCGGTTGGTATCGCTATGAACTGACTCCGAAGGAGGAATGGAAGGGCAAGCGCATCGTGCTCGACTTCCAAGGCATTATGCTGGTGGGAGATGTCTATCTCAATGGACAGCGCATCGGGGGCACCGACTATGGCTACCTCGGAATGGATGCCGATATTTCCAAACTCTTGAAGTATAGACAGGTGAACGAGATTGCGGTGAAGGCAGATACTCGCAACCCCAACAACTCACGTTGGTACACGGGTGCCGGTCTCTATCGTGATGTCAACCTCATCATCACCGACTCCAAGTTGTACTTCCCTCGTCATCCTCTCTTCATCCGTACCGTCAACAACCAACAGGTGAATATCCGTGCGGAGATTGTCAATCAACTGAAAATCGACAAGGCGGCATCGGCTGCTATCGGGAAGGATGGTAATCATTCCGTGATTCCTGTGGAGGTTCGCATCCTTGATGCGGATGGCAAGGTGGTGGCTCAGCAGAAGACTGACCTCGACTTCAATGCCCAGTGGCGTGACCGTGAATATGAGTTGCCTAGCATCTCGCTTCCGAATGCGCATCTCTGGTCGTGCGATACACCTTATTTATATACGGCAGAGGTGACGCTCTATGATCATCAAGGCAATGTGGCTGACCAAATCAAGGAGCAGTTTGGTGTGCGCACCATCGAATATACGCCAAGCCAGGGCTTGCTCGTCAATGGCAAGAAGGTATTGCTGAAGGGCTATGCCAACCATCATACCTTGGGAGCACTCGGTGCTGCGGCTTATCCACGTGCCATCGAGAAACGATTGAAGTTGATGAAGGAGTTCGGCATGAACCATGTGCGTACTTCTCATAACCCTTATAGCGAGGACTTCCTCAAGCTCTGCGACCGTCTCGGTATCTTGGTGGTCGATGAACTTTATGACAAGTGGCTCACCCAGTATGCCGGTGGAAAGGTGGAGTGGGAAAGCCTTTGGCAGAAGAACATCCCAGAGTGGGTGACTCGTGACCGTAACCATCCTTCTGTCGTGCTCTGGAGCTTGGGCAATGAGTTGCAGCAGTATGCCAACTTGCCTTTCAACGACTGGGGCGTGACGGCATACAAACTTCAGAAGGAACTGCTTCATCGTTATGATGATACTCGTCTCACGACCGTGGCGATGCACCCTCGCTATCGCAATCTGGAGACCAACGACATTCCTGCCGACTTGGCGGTGGCTACGGAGGTCAACTCCTACAACTATCGCTATATGTACTTCCCTGGCGATATGCAGCGTTATCCAGAGAAGACCTTCTATCAGAGTGAGGCAAGTACGGCTGCGATGGGACCTAACTTCTATGAGATGGATAGGGACAAGGTGATCGGTTTGGCTTATTGGGGTGCCATCGACTATCTCGGCGAGAGTATGGGATGGCCTGTGAAGGGCTGGAACCAAGGTGTGTTCGACATCTCCTTGCAGCCAAAGCCGGATGCTTACTTCGTGAAGAGCATGTTCTCGGAGGAGCCTACCGTGCATATCGGTGTCATCGAGAAGGGTGGCGGCAATGTGCAGTGGAATGGTATCAATGTCGGTGTCGGCAAACTGTCGGAGAACTGGAATCGTGAGCAGGGCGAGAAGATTTCGCTCTATACTTATACCAATGGTGACGAGGTGGAGCTGTTCTTGAATGGCAAGAGCCTCGGCGTGAAGAAGAATTCCGAAGACCCTAAGCAGCGTGCTCGCATCAAGTGGGATGGCATCGAATATGCACCTGGCACCTTGGTGGCTGTGGCTAAGAAGAATGGCAAGGTGGTGGCTCGCCATCAGATAGAGACCACGGGCGAGGCAGTCGCTCTCAAACTCGTTCCTGATGCTGAGACATGGCATGCCGATGGACAGGACTTGATGCACGTTCGTGTCTATGCCGTCGATAAGAAGGGCAGGAGAGTGGTGAGTCCGAAAGACCAGAATGCCTTCGCCAAGTTGCAGTTCTCTGTGAAGGGAGGTGCCGACATCGTGGCTGTTGACAACGGTGATATGGCTTCGGGTGAGTTGGCTACTTCTGGCAAGCAACTCTCGAAGACAGCCGAGCGTAGTCTCTTCATGGGTTCTGCCTTGGTCATCTTGCGTTCGCAGACCGATGCTTCCAAGATGGAACTGACGGTGACGAATGGCAAGGCGAAGAAGACAGTGAAGTTGGAAACGAAATAAAAAGAGTGCAAGGCAGCAGATTGATTTCTGCTCGTCTTGCACTCTTGCTTTACTTGATGACCTTGTCAGTGATGATCTTCCCGTTGGCTAAGGTAGTCTTTCTGATATTGACTCCTTTGGTGGAAGTCGCTAGCTTGGTGCCGTTCAGCGAGAAATACTCCACACGGGCGATGGCGGAGTGGCTGCTATTGCCGTCAACCAAGGTCTCTTCGATGCCGGTCGTCTTTACGCTCGGATAATACTCGTCGATTGATTCGATGGCATCCTTGTTCTCTTCCTTCATGATGTTCTCCACCAGAGAGTTGGCATACACCTCGATGTTGGTGTAATAGCCCTTGGCATCTAGCGAGTAGGTAAGGGCATCGCTGGCATCGTTAGGGTTCAGACCATTGGCTTTCTCCCATTCGTCAGGGATTCCATCTTTGTCGGAGTCGAAACCTGAAGGACGGCTGCCCTTGCCAAAGTTGGTTTCCGTATAACCATTCACATCAGATACAAGGTCGATGATACCATCCGACTTGGTGACGCTTCCCTTGTAGGTGGCTGTTCCAGTCTTCGCCTCTTCCATATATCGGGCATCCACCTCGTCACGATAGAGCGATGCTCCCACGTATGCCAATACCTTATTATATGCTTGTTCGGCAGAGTGGGTGGTCACCTCGCCCTTAGGAGCCGGACTGTCCATCTTGATTTTTACACAAGATACGCCATCGATGGTGACGTGGTTGACAGCATCGCCATAGTAGTTGTGGGTATCAGCTGAATATTTCTCACCATCGAGTTCGTGGGTTCCCTTGTCGTAGGAGATACCATTCCAGTCCTTGTTCTTGGTCACCTTTCCTGCGGTGGTCTCCGTCGTATTGCCATTGATATAGTAACGGCTCGTCATATTGTATAGTTCGGGATGATTCTTGTCGGAGTTGCCGCTTGTTGCCACGGTCACGAGGGTGATGCGCTCTTGGTTTCCTCGTTCCTTGCCGTTGCTTACATCTACCTTGATACCATTTTGGGTTGTCTCCTTCAGGTTCTTGCTAGGACCCGCCTTGTAATAGTTGTTGACGATATTGATTTGTCCACCGCCGGGACCGCCATAGCAAGTACCTTGGGCATTGTACATCACGCAGTTGCGGAAATCCACATTCTCTGCTTGTACTGGGTTCTTCCACTGGTAGGTCTTGTAATCGTAGTTGCTGGTATATTCTGTCCAACCATATCGGGCACCGCAGAAGCGAGGGCCTCGGTTCATCACGTGGGCGATGAAGTTGTGGTGGAAACTAGCTAGCTTGCCTCCCCAAATGCCGCCGTAGCCGTGTGCTCCTTTGCTGTGTCCAGGGTTGGTGAGGCTTTCGGCTATCGTACACCACTGCATGGTGAAATTGTTGTTGTCATAGAATGAAGCCACCTCGTCGATGCTCCAACTGAAGGAGCAGTGGTCGAAGATGATGCCCGTCTTGTTGCGTTGCCAAGTGGCATCGGCGCCATCATTGATGTCTTTCTCCTGTCCACGACGGAAACGGATGAATCGGATGATGCAGTTGCTCTCAGGACGAATAGTGTAATATCGGAGGGTGATGCCCGGTGATGGGGCGGTCTGTCCGAGAATGGTGGTGTTGGCACCGATTTTGAGCTCGCTCGCCAAAGGAATCACGCCCGATACATCGAAGACGACGATTTTCTTGCTGCTGCCATTGACAGCAGCACGGAAGGAACCAGTTCCCTTGTCGTTGAGATTGGTGACGTGGATGATTTCGCCACCTCTTCCTCCAGTCACATATCTGCCGTGACCTTCTGCTCCTGGAAATGCCGGTGCTTGTGCGTTGGCTGTCATGCAGAGAAGCGAGGCAGCCAAGGATGCGAGTAGTTGTTTGTTCATTTGCTAGTTGTAGTTTGTTGTTTTTGTTGTTGATACGATTGCGATAAGATCGCCTATTTGTTGGCAAAGTTACATTTATTCTTTCGTATCACCAAATGTTTCTTAGTGAAATCATATCATTGTTTCGTTATTTTAAACTTTTTATGGAGAAATGTTTGGTGGATTAAGAAAAAGTTGCTACCTTTGCACTCGATAAAACATCAAGAGTTGCCCAGTTGTGGCACACCAACCGAGTTTCGCATAGAGATAACCACGGTGGTAAAAGGATGCGTAAGTGTTTAACAACTTAAAATAATTATCTTTATGAATACAAATTCAAACAATTCAAAGAGTGTGAATGATGCTGTCAATTCACAGCGTGTAGGTAACGAGCATAACAATTATGCTCAGGTAAGAATCGCTCATTATGCCGCTTGCTTTGCCGAGTATGATGATGAGGAGTTGCAGGCGACTGTTGCCCATGAGCGCAAGGTGCGTGGCTGGGTCTCAGAGCGCAGCTACTTCTTGGCGGCGTTGAGAGAGGAGTGCGAGAAGCGCCACCTCGATTATTGCTGGTAAGGGTTAAGTCTTCGACGCATGATGCAGTTTGCTTCTGAATTTACTGAAGAAAAGATTGTCTAGCACGCTCGAAAGTCCATGGAGATAGCCAAAGGTTTGGGCAAGTCTTAAACTTTGTCATTTTGCATCAAAATTATTTCGCAGTCTCAATTATTTTTCGTACTTTTGCCCTCGAAAGGGAGGCGAGCCTTGCGCCTTTGCCGCCCGATAAACTGAATGTATAACAATTAAAATATAAAACAAGAAACAGAAAGAACAATTTTATAGACATATAATGTATTAATATACAAAGCGTTTACGATTATTCGGAGACTCTCGAAATTTGGCGATTAACAGAAGCATCTCTTAGAATAAGTTCAGTGAACGCCTGCGCTATAGCGTAGGCGGAACTTATCTGAGATGCGGGCCACGCCAAATGCCTGAGAGTCGGATGAGGGAAGCCTACGTTTCTTTTTATCTGTACTCTTGGGCATTTTTGTGTGCTGCCCGTTTTCCTGAATATAAGTTCTACGCTCATTATGCTATAGTGACAAAGTAATGAATAGAGTATATGGTGTGGGACATTTTTAAGTACTCATGCCATTAAAATCTATTACTCTACAAAGTGATTAATTTCACTTGTTGTAGGTTCAAGTTATACTCTATACCGTGGTTATGCTCACTTTTACTAGTTCATATTAGTGTTAGCTATGCTCATATCTATGTCAAGTGATGTAGTTTTAAGCATAGTTATGCTATTTGCTATCGGGGGTTAGCTGGTAAATACCTTTTTTATTTCATTCCTTGTCTCTATTGTAGTTATTATTCAAATTATGATAAGGAATAAATGCGTATTTTATCTTTATTTGCTAATATTGGTGTAGCAGAAGCGAGATTGCATGAAGTTGATGGCGTAGACGTTGTAGTAGCTAATGAATTACTGCAGCGACGGGCAACTTTGTATCAGAGAATTTATCCTAATTCTTCAATGATATGTGGAAACATTTTGGATACAAAGGTTTACGACAGTATTATTAAAACCAGTAGAGAACGTCATGTCGATGTTATTATGGCTACTCCTCCTTGCCAAGGCATTAGTACTGCTGGACAGCAGATTGAAGGCGATGAGCGCAATAGCTTGACTATTCCTGCATTGCATTCTATTCAGGATTTGGAGCCAAAGTATGCTGTACTTGAAAATGTACCAGGTTATTTGAAAACGACCATAGATTATAATGGGCAATTGTGTCTGATTCCCGATATTATAAGCGATACTTTGGGAGATAAATATGAAATATCTTTTAATGTAATCGATACTGCTGATTATGGCGTACCTCAAGTTCGTGAAAGAGCAATAGTATTGCTTTCAAGAAAAGATCAACCTGTATGGAAACTTCCTTCAAAGAGTAATCGGATTGTAACGATGAGAGATGCCATAGGAAATTTACCGATGATAGATCCTTTTATAAAGGATTTGGATCCTACTGAGTTTCAGCGAATGTTTCCAAAATATGAAGAACGAAGGAGGGATGCATTAGCGATTTCTCCATGGAACATTCCACCAGTCCATGTTTATAGGCAAGTTGTTGCCATGTTGCATACACCTACTGGTTGTACAGCTTTTGATAATGAGGTATATAAACCTATAAAAGAGAATGGAGAATACGTAAAAGGATATCACAATACATATAAAAGACAAAATTGGGATACACCTGCATACACGGTTACAATGGATAATAGAAAAATATCCTCGCAAAATAATGTACACCCAGGTCGTTTTTTGTATCATGATAAGTTGGAAGGTGATATTTATTCTGATCCAAGAGCATTGACTTTATATGAATTGATGCGTATAATGAGTCTTCCTGATGATTGGCCAATACCAAAAGGAACGCAGGAGGCTTTTTTACGAAGAATCATAGGTGAGGGCATTCCTCCTTTGTTTGTTAAACGTTTATTTGAAATGATACGCTAATGGCATATTCTAGAAGACTAAAAGGATTATCTTTGTTTGCTAATGTAGGCATCGCAGAAGCTTATTTGAAGCAAATTGGTGTAGATATATTGATAGCAAATGAATTGATTGAGAAAAGAGCTCGATTCTATGCTGATGTATATAAAGATACCCAAATGATAGTTGGGGATATAACTGATGATGACTTGAGAAGCCAAATCGTTAATGCGGCTATAAATGTTGATGTAGATTTTATAATAGCGACCCCTCCTTGTCAAGGTATGAGTATGGCTGGTAATCGAGAGGAGTTTGATGTGCGTAATCAACTTATATATTATGCAGTTGATGTTATTAAGCGAGTAAAGCCGCAATTTGCATTTATAGAGAATGTACCAACTATCCTTAAAACTAAAATAAAGGTAGGAGGGGAGATTATGCTTATTCCTGATTATCTGCATTCTTCTTTAGCTGAATATCATTTTAATGACGAAACTTTGGTGAAGGCGATGGATCATGGAGTTCCACAGATGAGAGAACGCAATATCTTTTTGCTGGTACGTAATGATATTGATTTGGAATGGACTTTTCCTAGTCCTCTTCCACACATTACATTGCAAGAAGCTATTGGATATTTGCCTAGTTTGGATCCTTTGTTGAGAGAAGGGCTTGATTTTACTTTGGAAAAGTTTCCTGATTTTCTGAAAAAGAAGGATCAAGGACTTGCCGTGTCAAAATGGCATTACCCTCCAAAGCATTCATGGAAACAAGTGGAATGGATGATGCATACACCAACAGGTAAGTCTGCTATTTATAATCCAGTTTATTATCCTCAAAAGGAAAATGGAGTTCACGTTGTGGCTCACCACAATCATTATAGAAGAATGTATTGGGATAAACCTGCAAGAACGATAACACAGAATAATGGCGTAATATCTTCTTTGGCTTGTGTTCATCCAGGCAGAGCGTATGAGGTAAACGGTGAGATGTTGTATTCGGATCCGCGAGTGTTAACAATATATGAATTGTTGATAGTCTCGTCTTTACCTATTGATTGGCCAATTCCTGATTGGGCAGAAGAAACTTTCATAAGAAAAGTGATAGGTGAGGGTATTCCTTCAAGATTGGTAAAGGAAATTGTTGAATCTTTAATGGCTAAACTATAATGGATAGAGATATGAATTTAAAAACTCCAAAGCATAGTGTTGATGGAGAGACCTTAAAGGCTGTTTTGGGCATTTATTATGCTGCTAATGACTGGGTGGAAAATTCAGTCTACATTGACAAGGCTCGTAAAGTTTTATCAGGTTTAGGCTTAGATAGCGGAGATAAGGAACCTCAAAGCTATACAAAGAAAATGCAGATCTTAACTTATTATGGTTTTATAGAATGGGAAAATGCTAGTAATTTGAGCAGACGTAGAATTACTTCTATTGGTAAAACATTCTATGAGGCTTGGATAGGTGATAATTGGAATGAGGTTCATAAAATCGTTTTCTATTCTTTATCTTACACAATTTTTGGTCGTAATAATAATGGTATACCAGATAGCGATTCTGATATAGAGATTCCATGCTTAGCCCTGCGTGCTTGTTATGAATTGGATAAGTTGACTTCATTGGTGTATGTGTATTTTATTCAAATGATTCAGAATCATGGCTTTTCTTATACTCAGATAATAAGAAAGTTTAAAGACGAGAAGTTTGAAGTGAATGCAGAGGATATAGAACCATCATGTGCAAAGTATAAGGATTGGAAGCCCATTAGCTTTTTGAAAGATTTAGGGATATTTGAAGAAAATGGAAGAGAACTTTATCTTCCCAAGAATATTTTGGAATCTTATGGAACTCTGATTCAAAATTTGCCTATCTATAATGTTGATAAATATGCCAATGTTGTTCCTGAATATATGAATAACACTTTAGCTAGTGTTGTTGCTTCAAAATATCGCCCCTACATCACCGCCATCAAGTCGAAGCCATTCCTTTTGTTGGCTGGTATCTCTGGTACAGGCAAGAGCCGAATCGTCCGTGAGTTGGCTCGTGCTTGCTGGGATGTAGATTCCCCTGAATACACGGCGCATAAACCGAAGAACTATGAGATGGTGCAAGTGAAACCTAATTGGCATGATTCCTCAGAGTTGATTGGGTATGTGAGCCGTATCAATGGCGAACTGTATGTGGTTGGGCCATTCCTTAGATTTATGGTGAAGGCGATACTCGACCCCAATACTCCTTACTTCTTGTGTTTGGATGAGATGAACTTGGCTCCGGTGGAGCAATACTTCGCTGAGTTCTTGAGCGTTATTGAAAGCCGTAAGCAAGAGAATGGCAAGGTTGTAACTGATCCTATTGTGGATTATGAACCAACGGAAGCTTATAAGAATCTGATAGACCAACTTTTTGATGATGACGAAATACGTGCAGAGTATTTGAAGGAGAAAGGAGGCAAGCGTCTTTCCATCCCTCAAAATCTCATTGTCGTAGGCACAGTCAACATGGATGAGACCACCTTCTCTTTCTCTCGAAAAGTGCTTGATAGAGCTATGACCATCGAGATGAATGAGGTGAACTTGGCTGGTGGATTGACCCAAAAACATGAAACAATAGGCAAACTCAACTTTGATGACTTGGTAGGGATGAATGTGGAAGGCGTGGATGTTTATGCTGATCATCAGGATGTTTGTGATAAGGCTATTGCGTATCTCCAAAAGATAAATGATGTCTTGGAGGGCACCCCGTTCAAGGTGGCTTATCGTACACGCAATGAGTTCTTGCTCTATGTGGTCAACAATCTGCCTTATCGCAAAGATGAGGATGGAAATGAATTGAGCGAGGAAGAGGTCGTGGCTCGTGCCTTGGATGAGATTACTTCGATGAAAGTTCTCTCTCGCATTGAGGGCGATGACCAAAAGGTAAAGGAAGAACTTCTTGCTCGATTGGAACAGGCTGTGACCGATATGTTGCCTGAGACATTACATGAGAATTCTGTTTCTTTGGCTAAGTTGAAGGAAATGAAAGAACGTTGTAAAACGGGCTTTACCAGTTTTTGGAGTTAATCAAGTATTTGGATAGAGAAGGATATAGGGTATATATAAATAGGTAGTGTATGGAACTGCTGAGGCTGGAGCATCAAGACTTTGTGATGACCATCGAATGCACCAAGTTTGATGCAATATGGAGAAAGGCTAAGGGGAATGTGGGAGAGGAACATCTTACTTCCACTTACTCTTGGTCGGATGGCGTCGTGTCGGTGGAGCGGCTTGGGGAGGATGGTAAATCTTCAGAAAGTATCTTGAAGGATGTCCCTGCACCAGCTATCTTCTTTGATAACGCAGATTATCCGATATGGATTGATTTCAAGGAAAATAGCCATGTCAAGGGGGCAAGGTTGTGTTCTGTTAGCCAAAGTGATAATGAGCGATTTGCCTTCAGAAGAGGACTGCTCGCTGGCTTTCTCAACTATGGCAATGAGATAGGACGTTCGGAAATCAACTTCGAATATGATACGGATAAGGGAAAGCGAAGGTTCTCTTTCTCCTTTGAGGTGTTGAGTACCAAACTTGATTATCATAGCCATTGGAAGAAGATAGTGGAAGACATCGAACAAGAGTATCGTATGCTATCGCTTGATTTCTTGAAGCGAACTTTCCATAGCTTTTCTCCTGATGCAAATGGCGAGACACCAGAGATTATTTGGTGGAGCATCTTTGCGGCTGAACAAAAGAAGTTCTTGACTGCTTGCAAGAATATCATTGAGCGTCCTCGCCATCGATTGCATGGTAGGGAGGCTTTTCTTCGTGCCGATAAGTTGCGCAGAATACCTATGTCCTTAGAAAATGAGATAGCCGAGCATCGCAAGGAGCCAGCTCGTCTTTATCGGGTGGAGGAACAGGTGCAGTCGAACGATACACAAGAAAATCGTTTCTTGAAACATGCCTTGGCGCAAATCACGGATAGATATGCTGTGTTGAAGGAACGTATCTTGAAGGTGGAGGGTGTATCTGATACTACAAGGATGGAACTAGAGGATACCTTTCTCGCTCTCAATAGGTTGCGGAGGAATCCTTTCTTCCGCACCATCGGTCGTTTCAAGGGATTGAATCAGGAGAGTCTGATTTTGCAGAAAGCAACTGGCTATAGTCAGGTTTATCGCACATGGAATTTGTTGCGCAAGGCTTATTCGCTCAATGAGGGAATGTATCGCTTGCAGTCGAAAGACATCGCCACGCTTTACGAGATATGGTGCTTCATTGAGGTGAGCCATATCGTAAAGAAGCAACTCGGACTTGGGGATGATGGAGTAGAACATCGCAATCGTATGGAGTTGAATGGCTTGTTTACTTGGGAACTGGGCAAGGGGGAACATTCTCGCATTCTCTTCCGAAAGGACGGTGTAGAGTTGGCGGAACTTGTCTATAATCCGAAGAATACGGAGCGAGTGAACGATAACATCGGTATGACTCACCTCATTGTGCCAACCGTACCTCAGAAACCGGACATCGTATTGCAACTTACCAAGAATGATCTTCAGAAAGACATGAAGATGACGTATCTCTTTGATGCAAAGTATCGTATTGCCAGTAAGTTGGGCAATGGGGTGGATGTTCCTCCTGACGATGCTATCAATCAAATGCACCGTTATCGTGATGCCATCTATTATCGTGATTATGCTGAGGCTCCATTGAAGAAGGAGGTGATAGGTGGTTATATCTTGTTCCCTGGTGATGGTAAGCCGATGGATGTGGAGATGGCTAAGTTCTACCAAACTATCAAGGAAGTGAATATCGGTGCCTTTCCGCTTCGTCCCAATGACGTTCAAAATGTACGCTTGCTTGAAGATTTTATCCAAGAGTTGATAGTGACAAAGGCGAAAGATACCATACAACATGTGATACCGCAGAAGGGTACTGTAGTGGAAGTGGATAATCGGGTATTGGTAGGTGTGGTAAGACCAAGTCATCGCCGTGACTATTTGCAGAGTTTCGAGGATTGTACTGCCACCTTATATTATACGGGCAGCAAGTTTCCAACAACGATTCCTTTGCAAGATTTGCATTACTTCATACCGTATTTGGATGGGAAAGGTATTCGGGATGTCTATGAGATAGTGAGCATGCGTACCATTTCGAGTAGAGAGGCCAAGCAGGATGAGAGAAGTGATGCTACGAATGACTTGCGACTGGCATTCGAATTGAAGTACAGTCGTTCTATTGCCAAGGAATATCGCAAGATAGATACTTCTCGAATGAAAAGCTATACTTTCTTGGATACCACGTTCTCTGAATTGGAAGATATGTTATAATGGCTTGTATGCCTTGATGCAATGTTGAGATAACATGAACACCTAAAGAAAAAAGTATGCAAGCATATGATGAAAGTCTCCCAAAGATATAATGAAAGTCCTTCGAAGATATAGGTTATGTTGTTGAAACAGATAGGTTCGTTGAACGCATATCAGCTGTTGTGCGCTCGCCCATCAGCTGATATGCGCATGTACTACACGTGTTGTGCACACGTCACTTAGTTGATGGACGGTAATATGATAACTATTGGCACAAAAGCATCCTGTTAGGCTTGCCTAAGTATCATATTTCCGAGCCATAACTATCATCGTAATCAATCATTTCGTGGATATGGCAGTGCAAGGGTATGGATGGGTAGCGTAAGGCTACCCATTCTTTATTTCTCGTAAATCAAAAAATCTTGCTTAAGTCTTGTATCAGCCACTTCCATACAGGCATTACCTCGATGGTCTTGCCATTTACTTCCACAGTTTCCTCGGTGTCGTAGCTTAAAATCAGGAGGCGTTGGCAATCCAAAACCTTGGTGAATTTTATCAATGCGGTGCTTTCTCGTTGCCAGGTCTCATCAGTCTTATGAGGATTGTAGCTTACCTGTATCGCCAAGGCAGCATCTGGAATGTAGAAATCTACCTCAATGTTTCGGTTATAGAAGAACACTCGCTCGTCTATGCCATATCGGCGGATGAGTTCCATGGCTACCATGTTCTCTAAGAGGGAAGTGTCGATATCCAATGCCAAGATACTGATGATGCCGTTATCCACAAAGTAGTACTTCGGGTTGGTCTCACGATTGGTGAGGTTGTCTGCGATGTTCTTGATGGGATATATCAGAAAGGCATCCTTTGAGTACTCTATGTAGTTGATGATAGTAGCTTTTCCTAACTTAGCACCAGTTGAGGCTATGATATTAGAAAGGCGGGTGAAAGAGGTGGGCTGTTTGACACTCTCTGCCATCTTTCTAAACAGAATACGGAGTGAGAACAGGTTGTCTATCTTGTTGCGAGTTGCTATATCGCCAATGTATATCTTCTGATAAACGCTATTGAGGTAATCTCGTTTGGATGCAAGTTGTGCTCCCTCTGGGAAACCACCAAAGCGGAAATACTCTGCAAAATATCTCTGTACATCAGCTCTGCCAGAAGTGGTTGCAATGTTCATGTCATCGTATGGGATATTATTGGCAGAAAGGTATTCGCTGAAACTATAAGGCAAGATATGCTTGGTAATGTATCTACCTCCTAATGTGGTAGCTACGTCACTGCTCAGCATCTTGGCATTGCTGCCAGTTATATATACTCTATATTTGTTGTCTGCCAATCGTCGGGCGAACTTATCCCATCCCTCGATGTTTTGGATTTCATCAAGGAATAGTATAGGGCGTTGTGCAGACATCATGCCATGAACCTCAAGGATAAGATTGAGTTCTTGGGCTGTCATTCCAATGAGTCGCTCATCCTCAAAGTTGATATATAGCATCGAGTCCCAAGTGATACCTTTTTTTAGGTTGTCTTGGATCTGCTGATAGAGCATGAATGATTTCCCTGCTCTTCGAACACCAATAAGCACATAGTTGGCGAAGTCTTCCTTCTCTATGTTTCGATGAACGACTTGCTGGCTTTCTATCTCTTTTCGATTCTCCAAAAGAATCTCTTTGATGGTCTCTTTTTCTATCATAATTGCAATATTGTTCTATTCGTAGAACAAAAATACAATAATTTTGTTTTATCTACAAAACAAAATGATGATTTTTGCGTATTTTAACGCAAATTATTCATTTCATCCTTCTTGCTCCCTTCTTAAAATATAGGCAACTTCTCTTCGAAAAATACACTTTTCAATCTTCTTTTGCTGATATTGCCTAAAAAAATCGTAACTTTGCAGCCGCATTTATGAATAAGGTATTAAGTATCTCTATAAAAGGATGACAATGAATTTGAGCGAATTGGCGCGCAAGCGAGTGGCGGTAGCCGCCTATTATTTTGTGCCGGGAGTG
>OIYR01000063.1_pt1 | contig 62599 bp, 57 predicted proteins | sample 1588221 | NCBI WGS metagenome assembly OIYR01 (sample SAMN03283292) | human gut metagenome | biome: human-associated habitat; material: feces | host: Homo sapiens | place: Peru | collected 2012
TCAGCTACCTGCGGATAGTTCTATTGATATTTTAGAACAAGGTACTTTTGTTAAATATGATTATGCTGCTGGCAAAATCGACTTTGACGGTGAAGGTCCTTGGATGATGGTTTACAATGAGGAAAAGCTCTATGATGAGCGTAGACAAATGCATCGTGATTATGCTATGAAGAAAACTGATTTTTATGATGGCGTAATGACTCCTCGTGTATTCCGCATGTATGCTGGTGATATTTTTACTACCAACAATCTTGCAAAGGGTTCTTATTCTGTAGGGGATAAAGTTCATCCAGGCGCAAAGGGCGTTCTTGAAGCTGTAACTGATGAAGCTAACGGTCTAACCCTTAAAGTTGTAAAAGAAACAACTCTTGCCGATGGTCAAGAAGCTGTTAAACTACAAGTTATTGCTGAATAGAAGAAAGGAGATAAGATATAATGGAACTTATGGATCGTTCTCAACTAAAGAAACTTGCCAAAGCTGCCTCTCATAAAGCTTCTCTCACTTTCTCTGTTAATGGCAAGGATGAAACTTTTAGTGCTAATGCTGTAGACGCAACCCTTCGTGAGCAATTTAAACTTCTTGCTCCTGACTATAAGGGTTTCCGTCGTAATCAAAATCTCGTTTATGAACTTATTGAAGATACTATTGATGAAATTCTTCCCAATAAGGTTATGCAACAATATGAACAATTTGCTGATGTAAAGACAATTGATCAAGGTGATCAAGCTGTTTATAAGCTTCGTATTACTGAAGCAGCTCGCAAGCGCGCCAAGTCTTTCGTTACTCGTGTTGGTCTAGCAGGCCGTTATGAAACCATGAAGCTTGATGGTCGTGAACTCACTGTTGCTACAAGCGCTATCGGTTATGCTATCCGCATTGAATTTGAAGAATTCCTTGATGGTCGTTATAGTTTTGCTGATTTTACTGATATTATGCTTGAAGGTATGGATGAATATATTTATGCTGAAATCGCTAAAGCTCTAACTGCTTCTATCAAGCAACTTCCAGCAGCTAATAAGTTTGTTGGCAATTCTTTTGACGAAGCTGAAATGGACAAGCTCCTAGCAATTTCTGATTCTTATGGTAATGGTTCTTCTACCATTTACTGCACACGTGAATTTGCTGCTACTATGCTTCCTCAAGATAAGTTTATGTCAAATGAAATGAAGAATACCCTCTGGCAACGTGGTTATCTTGGAGACTACAAGGGTCACAGTGTAATTATTCTTCAACAATCAATGGTTGATGCTACTAATACTGAAAAAGTTATTGATCCTTCATATGCTTACATTTTTGCTTCTGTTGGTGAAAAGCCTGTAAAGGTTGTTTTTGAAGGTCAAACCGCAGTCCGCACAACTAGTGAAAATGATGACTGGTCAACCGATCTTCAAACTTATAAGAAGTTTGGGGTAGCTGTATTTACCAATCCTTCAATTTGCTCTTATCAAAATACAGCACTAAAGAAATAGTTAAATATAATCAATATAAAAATTAAATACTGACGGGTATAATAAATTTTATATATTATAAAATAAGCTAATTTAATAAAATAAATAATGTTTGGGTTCCTCCAACAGCCCAGATAAATATTATATAATTTTTATAATCAGTTTGCTTTTAATGAAAAACAAAAACCATTAACTGGTAAAGAATAAGAAAAAATAGTTGTAAATAAGCATATTTGATTTTTAAAATATAAATAAATATTTGGGGTACTTTTTGTAAAAAGAAGTACCCCATTTTTTTAGAGATAAAAGGAGATAAATATAATGGAAGATGTAACACTTATTAAAGACAATACTTTAGTATCAGTAACAAATATGATGGATCATAGTGTTGCTTATAAGCTTGATAATGGCGTGCGCCGTCACTTTGCCCCGCATGCTACTATTAAAGTAAAAGCTGAAGAACTTAGAAATTTGAGTTATCAGCCAGGTGGAGTAGATTTGCTCAATAATTTTCTACAAGTAAAAAATAAAAACCTCGCAAGGGAATTTGGAGTATCAGACGAAACTGTTGAGTATAATTGGACAGAACAAGACGTTATTAACGCACTTACTACAGAACCTATTGATGTGCTATTGGATGCTCTTGATTTTGGCCCAGAAGGTATTGTTCAGCAACTTCAAACAAAAGCTGTAGAACTTGAAATTCCAGATATGGATAAAAGAGAAGCGATTATGAAGAAAACTGGCTTTGACATTTCTAAGATGATTAAAAACAAGCATGCTTATGATAATGAAGATGAGCCTAAAGAAGAGAAGAAACCAACAACTCGTAGAACAACTACAAAAAAGCAAGCAACTCCGCAAAGACGAGTACAAAATAAAGGAACAGAATAAGGAAGTGTTTTATGTCAGACGAAGAAAACTATACAACTTTTAAAGAAATGTATAATTTTTTTCTTGCTGGTGTGACTGATGATATGTTTTTAGAATTGACTAAAGAAGATACAGAAGAAATGCTTGAAGAAATTCTTTTAGCGGCACTTCCGCATTTTGAGTTTCCTAGATGGGCGGAGCCTTTTGACCTTGATTTAGTTAATAAAACTTTTAATACTAAATTAACATCAGAAGAAAAAATGATTATTAGGCAGTATATGATTAGTGAATGGATTGGTTTTCAGCTCGCAACAGTAGACTTAATTAGACAAAAATATAGTGGATCAGATTTTAAATTCACTAGTCAGGCGAGTCATATGAAACAATTAATTGCTATGAAAAAAGAATATGAAACTAAGGGCTTTCATTTACAAAGACTTTATTGTAGGCGTAAGCCAAATAAAAAAACAGGTAAACTTACTTCTTCTTTCTCTCAAATAATGGAACCATTTAAAGAATGATGACGATATATAATGTTGATTTAGATACCTCTGCCGTATCTGATAATTTACATAGAATAGGCAACCAAATTTTTAAATTATTACCAATGAAAGAAGAAGAACAAGATTGTGCTAAACCAATTGAAACCCTAGTTATTGAGTTAGTGGGAATGGGTAACCTTTTTTCCGACCAGAAGAAACTTATTTCATTAGCTTCAAAACTTGAGGGTTTAAAAGACATTTCAGATGTTGATTTCTTTTTATATAGAAGAACGATATTTGAATGTTGTAATTTGGTTAATCAATTAAGAGAACAATGTCAATAAAGACATTAGCAGCTCGTGTACAATGCGCGGGCGGAGATCAAATCGGTCGGATGAATAAGCAAAAATTAAAATCATTACAATGGGCCTTAAAGAACGATTATAATTCAAGAATGATTAAAACTCCAAATAAATCAGCTGTTCCATGTTTAATAAATACTGGAAATTTAAAAAGTGATTATGATAAAAAATATATTTCAGTTGAATTTAGTTCTGGTTTAGAGGCTGGAGACACTTTTGAAGTTCTTGATGATGGAACTCATTGGATGATTTATTTACCTATATTAACAGAAACCGCTTATTTGCGGTCAGAAATAATTAGATGTCGTTATCAACTTGAGGTTGATGGAGATTTATATTGGATTTACTTTCAAGGTCCAACAGAAACAGACTTGCGATGGTTCTTAAAAAATCAAATAAACATCAATGAATTGAATCTTTCTGGAACAATATATATAAAAAATGATGAAAAAACTAAACACTTTTTTAAGCGTTTCACTCATATAAAGATAGATGGACATATTTGGGAAGTTCAAGTAACAGACCCTATTACCGTTCCAGGAATTTTGGAACTTGAAGTTCAAGAATATTATGATAATAGTATAGCAGAGCTACCAGAAATCAAAGAAACAAGTGGTGAATACCCATTAAATACTATTAAGGGTGCTGACATCGTAAAACAAGATACAATTGTTGGATATAGCATTGACCCCCTTTGTTATAATAAAGATATTAGTTGGAAAATTGAAAATAATCCTCGCGTAAAACTTCAAGAAACCCTTGAAAATGGTAGGATTTGTAAAGTAAAAATATATCCAGGAGCAGTAAAAACATTCGATATTTGTTATGGCGAGCAAAAAAGGACTATTACTATTGATTGGGCCAAGCCTATTATCCAAGGTCCGCAAGAGGTTTATCCTTATGAAACTCATACTTATTGGATAAAAGGAGAAAATGTAAAAGCTACATTTTCTATTGATAGTGATTTAGCAAAAATCATTGAAACTGGAAATGATTATTGTAAAGTTGAAATTGTTTCTGGTAAAAAGGGTGAGTTTGTTCTTTATTGTACTCCAGAAGGACAAGAGCAAACAGAATTAAATATAAAAATTAAGTCATTATAAGAAAGGAGGTTTGATAGTATGAAAAGAATAGCTTCAAATCTCCTTGAAACTAATTATCGCTCTACTTTTTTGTCTTGCGGGAAAGATCAAGAACTAATTTGGAGAAAGCTTTTAGTTGAAAGTAAGCCTTATAGTGATAAGTTAAAAAGGCTATTAATAATTAATACTCCAGATTGCCTTGACCGCACTCAAGCGCAATATCAAGATAAGATTAATACTTATACCATAAAAAAGATGAAAGATGAGCAATATATTAAAGCCGTTCCAAAATTATCTTTTGGCGAACATGAAGAAGTTAAATCTTATATTATGTTAGAATTTGATGATTTTACACCAACCCAAAATCCTGAATATAGAGATTGTGTAATTAGCTTCTCAATTATTTGTCATTTAGACTATTGGGAAATGGAAGATTATCAACTTAGACCGTGGATGATTGCGGGATATATTGATGGTATATTAAATGAGGCTCGTCTTTCAGGTATTGGAACATTGCAATTTCTTGGTGCGAGTCAACTTGTTCTCAATGAATATTTAGGAGGCGTCCTTATTCGTTATGTCGCAACACATTCAGAAAATTCAGATTCAGAAAAAATCTATGATAAACTACCTTCCTTGACACAGATGGGAGATAATTAATGAGTAAAAAATATCGCTCTGGAGATTTTCTTGGACCTGGGGAAAAGAAGGTTTTATTAATAGAAAGAACTAAGCGGGTAGGAAAAATTTATTACGCAAATTTTGAATGTCCTTATTGTGGTAAATTGTTTGAAACAAGAATTTCTAGTATAGTTTCTGGGAACACTTTTTCATGTGGCTGTTATAATGACAAAACAAGAGCTATAGTTGGGAAAGACAATTGTAAGAATTTATTGAATAAAAGATTTGGTAAATTAGTTGTTATAGAAAAAACAAATATTAGAAAAAATAGACGAGTTGTCTGGAAATGTAAGTGTGATTGTGGAAATATTTGTTATGTTAGCAGTAGAGAACTTTTGTCTGAAAAAACAAAGTCTTGTGGCTGTTTAAAGTCATATGGAGAATATAAAATAAGACAAATTTTAGAAAAAAATAATATAAGTTTTATAAAAGAAGCTAACTTTGAAACATGTATTAATCCAGAAACGCGACAAAGATTTCGCTTCGATTTTTTATTACCAAAAGATAGAATATTGATAGAATGTAATGGATTACAACATTATAGATCAGTAACTTTTTTTGGAGGAGAAGAAGAATTTAAGAAACGAATTTGTTATGATAACTTAAAAAAAGACTGGGCTTTAAAAAATAATTATTCTTTATTAAATATAAAATATAAAGATGAATCGGATATAAAAGAAAATGAAATTTTGACTTTTATAAAAGAAAATAGAATGAGTTAAGATATATATGGATATAAAAGGAGATTTAGCGCAAATATTATCTGGGATGCCTATTATAGTTCCTAACTGTAATGTAGCTATTACACAGCCTACAGTAAAGGATATTTGCGCTTTTGGAGAAGATGACTTTTTAACTGCGGTTCAAATTATTGTTAATGTGGAAAGATTTGTTGGAGAACTAAGGCAGGGCAATCCACAGTTAGAAATGTTGTCTGATTTTCACTTATTAATGATGGCTCTTTCACAAGATATATCTATTAAAAGTTTAATTTCAGAGTTTTTTAATATTATTTTTCCTAATTATAAAGTTATAATAGAAAGAAATCTTATAAATTTTAAAATTGAAGAAGTAAAAAAGAATATAGGACAATTAAATCCTATGAATTTTGAAGAATTTCAATTTTATTTAAAGAAGTTATTTCTTCCTACTGGAATAGATGGTGATGATCCTGATTATAATCCAGCAAATGAACAAGCTAGACAAATTGCTGAAAAACTTAAAAAGGGCAATGAAATTAGGAATAAATTGAATCAAGAAAAAAATTCTGGACAAGTATCTCAAAGTTTGATTGGAAGTTATACTTCTATTCTTTCTGTTGGAATGGGTATGGATATAAATATTTTTTATAATTATACTTTATTTCAATTATATGATTCATTTTTGAGATACACAGCAAAAATACAATATGATTTTTATATGCGGGTATCTACTATGCCAATGATGGATACCAGCGAAATGAAAGAACCTAATAATTGGTTAGATGATTTATATAAATAATTTGTTATACTCATACTTTGTTGGAGAAGTATGTTTATATAGATGAGAGCTGACGAGCTTTCTGATAAAAGAAAAAAGTGTATACAAATTTTTCAAAGGAGAGAAAACATATGAATCGATTCGGGATTCGCGAAATTTGTAATGTTGTTTTCAAACCACTCACTTCTGTGGATATTGGAGATCAACATTTTGATGCGTATCAACCAGTTCTTTACATCGACACAGCAAAGACTTCTAGTCTAGAAGGTGCTGCAACCACCGTTTATGCACAGGGTCAATAAAAACGGCTCCTTTTATCAGTAATGATAAAATGAAAACCGCTCTAATTGCTGGAACATCTTATAAAATCCTATAAGACAATCAGCAGCGAAGTAATTAAAACAATATTTTGAAAAATACAGAAGGAGAATTATTGATGCTTTTACAGATTAGTAATTATATTCCAGAAGTAAAAGATCGTTATTTTATTAATGAAAAAGGCGAACTTTTTACAGATAATGGTAAAAAACAATTAAAAGATGGCGTTAAAAATGGATATGTTAAAAATGGACTTGTTTTAAAGAATGGAAAATCAAAAAGCTATTTTAGACATAGGCTTGTAATGCTATGTTTTAATCCAATTGAAAATGCAGATAATTTACAAGTAAATCATATTGATGGTAATAAATTAAATAATTGTCTTAATAATCTTGAATGGTGTACAAATCAAGAGAATAGAATACATGCTGTAAAACTTGGTTTAGCCGCTAGTTTAAAAGGAGAGGCTAATCCTGCTAGTAAATTAAAGAATGAGCAAGTTCTTGATTTAATAGTTGATTTACTTAATCATGTTCCTTATTCTCAATTAATGAAAAAATATGGATGTTCTAAATCAACCATTTCTGCTATAAAAAATAAAAGGAATTGGAAATATCTAACACAAAATATTAATTTTAATTAAACGTTCAACGACTATCTCATAAAGAGAGTAGGCTGCAAGCGATTGGCAGTCGAAATGGGCGGAATCCTTTTTAAGGATTAAGATATAGTCTAAACTTATAGGCAACTATAAGCAGTTTATAATAATATTATAAACGTATACATTGTAGCGAAATGTATAGAATATAATTGGGTCAAGGTAATCCCCGTTTGATCGGTTGGGATGGTGAAAAAACATTAACTTTCACATTAGAAGATGCCCTTCTATCACCAATTAGCTTTTCTATGCTATCTGGCGCTGGTGTTGTAAAGGGCCGTAAGAAAGATGAAGATAATCAACTTGATGCGCGTAAAATTTATGTTCATGCAAATTACGACATGGTTGTGGAAGAAGCAACAATTGCAGAGAAAAAGACTCTAGTTGCAAAACTTACTGATGAAGATCGCAATGGTGCTTCTCTAGTTGTTTCAAAAGAAGCACCAATTTATCCAGTAACATTAAATTCTGCTGGTGCTCAAGCAGATTATCTTTCTGCTGTTACTGAAGATCAAGTATATCTTGAGGATCCCGTTGGCACTTTTACTAAAGCAACCCTTCAAGCTAATGGTGAAATTAATGGTGCTGAAGGCAAAACTCTTGTTTTTGCATTAGCTAAAGATACTAAAGGAGACAGTCGTTTAGATACTGCTGTACACGTTGGCGATACTGTACGTATCGATTGCTATGAGATGCATGATGAGGGTACTTATGAAATGCAAATCGATGCTTCTACCTTCGCTGGATACTACTACATTGAAGCTTCTACTCTCTTCCGCGATGAAGAGACTGGCGAAGACATGCCCGCAGAATTTGTTATTCCTCGTGGTAAGATTCAATCTAACTTCACCTTCACGATGGCCAATTCTGGCGATCCATCAACCTTTACTTTCACGATTGACTGTTTCCCAGCGTTTACCAAGTTCAATCGTAAGAAAAAGGTAATGGCTGCACTTCAAGTTGTCGGTAATACTGATACTACTCATAACTACAAGAATACTCAAATTCTTGGTCATCAAAATCGTACATCTGATAAAGACGTAGATGAATGGTATACTAAATCTGTCTTTGCGGGGGAATAAAAGCCTCAACGTCTACTGAATCTGAGGCTCAAAAAGCTAAACAAGACGTAGTTGTTGATAAGCAAGAACAAACAACTGATTCATCTACATCAGAAGAAACACTTCCGCAGGAAGATTATACCACAACTTTGTTTGATGGTTTAACAACTGGTGAAGAATAAAAAATATAAGGGGTGTCCTGCGGGATGCCCCTTTTTCTTGTAGGCAGGAGGTGAAAGTATGTTATATATATGGGCTTATGATTTTTTAAAAGATACTGCAAGTTATGAATTTCTTACAAACGAAAAAGAAAAAATTTTAAATAGTTTTTTTAATAATCAGCGAGAAAAAATAGTTAATGCAAGAAAAAAAGCTTCTTTTGGAAATCGCGTTGGGATTGAACAAATTGATTCCTTTTTTAAGGGAGTTGATGGACAATCTGGGTATTTATCTAAATTGCAAGAGGCTTATAATAAATATTATTTAGATAGCTATCGGAATGCGGAAAAGTTATTTTCTAGCACGATAAATTCTGTTATCTCAAATCTTATTAGATATAATGGCAGTTTATCTTTAAATTTTTTTGATACTTATAAAGGAGGAAAATATAAAGATAATTTTGATGCCATGTTGAAAGAACAAGAAAAGATATTAGATAATTTATCACTTATGTCTTCAAAAGCTTTAGAATATGCTGTCTATATCGGAGCCGTAACGGGACAACCAATAACTAAGAAAAAAATTGAGAATGGAACTTATAAACTTGATAATTTAAATAAAGATTTACAAAATGCAATAAAAATGTATAATGACATTTCTAATTTTAATAATAAAGTGCAAGGAATTAGTGTTGGTAGAAATGGTTCTATAGAAAATAGTTTTGTTGGTATTAAAACATTAGCAAATAATTTTCATGTAAAGTATAGTGAATATTTAGCAACAATGCTCGTAAATGGTATTAATAAAGAAAACAAAGAAATCTCTAGCAAATTAGACGATATCAGAGCAGTATTAACAGCGCAAAGTTCTTATTCTTTTGGAAGTGGTGTTTCTTGTGATGTAATTTATAAAGAAGATCCAAGTTTGAAACAACTTTTTGTTAATGATAATAACTCATCATTAACAAAAATTACTTCAAAAAACGATACGACTTCTTATATCCAATTAGGCAATAATTATGTTTCAGGGACTTTTGGTATTAATGTTAAAAGTTATAAAGATTCTTCTTTAAAGAAATTTGACGGTTGGGGAAATTTTGAACACTATAATAACATTTTTCAAGCGGCAGCATTAGCTACAAAATATGGGCTTCCTCTTTCAACTGGGACTGAAGAATATATAGTTAATTTAGGAGGATCTTTGTATGGATCATATGGGCCAGGAGGATTACCTTCCAAACTTTGGATGGAATATCAAACTTTTATAGCTCAATTACTATATGTAGATGCAGTAATGGGAAGAATGTTTAATGGTGTTGTTAATACTGCAAATGCAAATAATTTAGTGCAAGTAACAAATGGAAAAGTTGAATATATACCAGATTTATTACTTCAAATAACTCAAGAGGACATTCGAGGTACAGATAAAAATTTATGGGCTACAAAATTATCAGAAAAACAAAGGTATTCTCCGCGAGAAGGAGAAGGAAGTCCAGAAGAAGCTCATTGGCAAGCTTTCACTAATAACGAAACAAGTCAAACAGCATATAATCAAATTAAGGCAAATATACAAAAAATTAAATTTAAAATAAATATTAATATGAGTAATATGTTAAAAATGGCATTATAAAATTTGACAAATAAAAATTTTTATGTTATATTTTGTTTATGTATAAAAGAGATAAAAGGAGTTTAAAAATGATTGATATTGAGCTAGAAAAACAAAAGACATTTACATCACAAGATTATTTTGATATTCTTAATTTTGCGATTGATCTTGCGGAAAGCAATGGATTTGTAAATAGTTATATTTTTGAACGTGCGATTTATATGTATGCTTCAGTTATTGCTTTTCCAGATCGCCAAGAAGAGATTACTTCTATGATTGCGGAAAACCCTCTTGATTGTTGGGATGCTTTAATCAAAGATGGCACATTAGAAACTTTACACGACGAATTTTCTTTGGATATTAATTGTCTAGAAGATTATGCTAATGAGTGGTATGAAGAATACAAAGAGTATGCTCTTTCCGCACGAGCATTATTTGGTACAATTCAAGAATTTTCTTCAGATATTGTCGAACAAGCAAGTAAGCAATTGAAATCCGCAGTTTCAGATAAAGATATTGCAGAAGTAACAAGAATCGCAGAGAATTGGGGTATGAATAATAATATTCCTACTTCTGGAGAATAATCTTTGGTCGATTTAATATAACATTTATAACCCTACTTTTATAGAAAGTAGGGTTTATTTTTTATATACCCTTAATTTTTATAATAAGAGATAAAAGGAAGAAAAATGGGTTATATCTATAAAATAACAAATGATGTTACAAATAAAGTTTATATAGGAAAAACAACTTCTACTATAGAAAGAAGATATAAAGAGCATATTAAGCAAAGTAAATATAATAATAAATATCATTTATATAGAGCGATGAATAAATATGGTCTTGAACATTTTTATATTGAAGAAATAGAGAAATGTCTTTCTGATAAATTATCTGAAAGAGAAAGATATTGGATAAAATATTATGATTCTTTCAAAAATGGATATAATATGACGATGGGAGGAGAAGGTAATTTAATATATAATTACAAAGAAATTGCAAATAAGTTTTTAGAATTAAAAAACGAAAAAAAGACAGCTGCTTTTTTTGAATGTAGTCCTAGTATTGTTCAAAAAGCTTGCGCTGAATATAATATAGAAATTCCAAAAGGTAGCACTAAAGAATTTTGGAAAAGTAAAGAGGGACAAATAAAAAAAGAAAAACTTAGTAATTATATGAAAAATAGACCTAAAAAACCCGTCTCTGAAGAGGCTCGTAGAAAAATGTCTTTAAGCAAAAAAGAATGGTATAAAAATAATGCCTCAAAAAGCATTGGGAGAAAGGCAAGCTTAGAAACAAGAAAAAAATTAATAGATAACAGCGGAATGGCTAAAAAGGTTATTTGTTTAGAAACAAAAGAGATTTATTCCTCCGCTCTTCAAGCCGCGAAAAGCATAGGTTTAAAAAGTAGTTCTGGTATATCGAGATGTTGTGCTGGGCAGGCTAAAACAGCAGGAAAATTTCATTGGTCATTTTATGACCCCGATATAAAAGGAGAGTGATTACTATTAGCAAGTATAGTTCAACTGTCGAGTACAAATTAAAGACCACTTTGGACAGTAGCGGTATTTCTAAACTTCAGGCAGAAATTAAAAAGACTCAAACAGAGTTGAAAAAACTTTCTGAACAAAATATTATTTCTGATAGTGCAATGGGAACCGCGCAAGCACAGCTATCTAAATTTAGTAAAATTTTAAACCAATCTTTCAATAGTAAACTTGGAATGCTTGACCTCTCAAAAGTCAATAAACTTATGGGCGAGAATGCTTTAAGTATTGGTAAAATATCTACAGCTTTTTCTATGGCTGGAACTAAAGGTGAAGTAGCTTTTAATAATATTCTCGGAAGAGTTGGCAAGATTGATACTGGGTTAAAATCAATAACAAAAACCACAGATAAAATCATGAATACCTTTGGGAATACTGTTCGTTGGGGCGTAATCGCAAGCGGCTTTCAATCAATAATGAATGGTGCTCACCAAGCAGTACAATATGTTAAAGATTTAGACGCTTCATTAACCAATATTATGATGGTTACTGATTACTCTAAAGAACAAATGAATGAATATGCTAAGTCTGCGAATGAAGCTGCTAAAGCTCTTGGTAGTACAACTGTAGCAATGACGGATGCGACTTTAGTATTCGCGCAGCAAGGTTTTGATCTAAATAAATCAGATCAATTGGCTCAATTATCTACAAAATTAGCAAATGCTTCTCAACAAGATACTGCTACAACGTCAGATCAAATTACTGCTTATATGAATGCTTATGGTCTTGATAATAATATTGAAAAATTATCTTCAGCACTTGACTCTTGGGCAGAAGTAGCAAATGTATCAGCAGCAGATGTTCAAGAATTAGCGGCGGCGTCTCAAAAAGCAGCGTCAACCGCAAATACTGTTGGTGTAAATATGGATCAATTGGCAGCGCAAATTGCCACAATTGAATCTGTTACTCGTGAAGCTCCAGAAAATATTGGCAATGGTTTAAAGACTATTTATGCACGTTTTTCTGATATCGGGATGGGTGAAACACTTGATGATGGAGTTAATCTTGGAACAGTAACAGGAACACTTGAAAAAGTTGGCGTTTCTGTTCTTGGTTCTGATGGAAAAATGAGAGAAGTTGGATCAATAATGGAAGACCTTATGAAAGTATGGTCTAACATTGATTCTACTCAAAAAAATGCTATTGCTACTACTCTTGCGGGTAAATATCAGCTCGCTCGTTTTGAAGCGTTGATGAATCGTTCTGATATGTATAATGAATATAAGGGTGCTTCACAGAATGCTGATGGCACTCTTGATGTTATGAATGAAAAATATATAAATTCTATTGAAGGTAGAATGAACAAACTTCAAGCAACCTTTGAAGAAACTATTGGTAAATTCTTTGAAACAGATGATTTTTATGGATTTATAGATGGATTAACCACAGTAATAGATTTATTTAATGATTTAACTGATGCTATTGGCGGGGGAGCAACAGCTTTAACTGGTCTTGGAGCTATTCTTACAAAGACTTTTAGTGGTTCAATAGCAAATTCAATTGGGAATTTTGTTTCAAATAGACGGAGAGAAAGTCTAAAAAAATCGAACGCTCAAGTTGGACAGGATATTTTTAATGAATACCAAATGGGGACGATTGTTTCTGATAGACAAAGAGCGCTTGCAGAAAGAGTTGGCTCTGTCAGAAATGCTGCGGGACAGGATGAAGCAAGCCAAATAGAAGCAAATAAAATAGTTGAAAAAGCTATTGAGTTAGAAAATTTAAGAGTAGAAACAGAAGATAAATTACGAACTAATGTTTTAGCTGTTAATGAAGCACTAAAAATACAGTTAGAGACAGAAGAAGATTTGTTAGGTGTTAAAAGAAATGAAGAAGGAACTTTAGTTGTCGATAGAAGTAAATTAACAAAAAAAATTAATACAGATGGAAAAGCATATGAAAAATATGATCCATCAGATTTACCAGATACAACAAAAGACAGATTTGCAAAAAAGTCATTTCTTGATAAGCGTTTGACTGGACTTTCAATTAGCGAAGATACTACGAATGTAAGAGATCAATTTGATGCCGTTATTGATGGGTATACTAATAAGTTTGATGGTTTTAAGAATAGTCTAAAGAATACTACAAAAGACTTAAAAGAAAATGTAGAATATGTAGGAATGCTTGGCGATGAATATAATACTGTTGTCAAAGATACTGAAAAAATTGTTAATCTTTTAAATAATAAAAATTCTCTTGGAGATATTTCTGACGAAGAACTTGAAAAAATAAGGCAACTATTAAATGAGTTAGAAAGTATAAATACTAAAGTTAATAACAATTTAGAAAATGCTTCTAAAATAAAACCTTCTATGAAGGATGTCAATGAAACTGAATCTGATTTAAGTGGATTAAGTGGGGCTAATACACAAAATATCAATGAAGGAAAAAACTTTGAATTAGATCAAAAAAGTAAAGAAGAATTACAATCAATAACGCAGGCTATTGCGGGAATAACCAGTTTAAGTTTTGCTTGGCAATCATTTCAATCTTTAGGCAGCTTATGGGCTGATAGCGATGTAGATGGCGGGGAAAAACTTCTTCAAACTATTATGAATTTAACTATGACATTACCAATGCTTATTGACGGTTTTAAATCATTGAAAGAAGTTGGAGATTTATCAACATTAAAAAATTCAATGTCTGAAATTTTTAATAATAAACTCAATATATTAAATCAAAATATTGCGAGAACAAACAAACTAACCCTAGCAACAAAGGCAAAAATGGCTTTACTTCGAGGAGAAATTGTTTTAACAACCGCAGCGATGAATGCATTTAGTAAAGCAATGACTTTCTTGTCTTCTGGGCCTGGAATTGCTTTAGTGCTTTCAATAATGGCTATTTCTACTGCAATATCAGCCGCTTCTAAAACCATTGGCGAATTCTATGATAAACAAAAAGAAAAAGCTGAAAATTCAATAACTAATTATAAAGAAAAATCAACGGATACTGATAATTTTAATAAATTATACGAAAATTATAAAAAAACTGGTGAGGGTGCGGATCAGTTAAAAGAAAGCGCATCAAAACTTATTGATACTTTTGATTTGCAGAATCAACAGATAAATTTAGCTATTGGAAATTATGAGAAACTTTCAGAATCAATAAATGACGCGGATAAAGATTCTAGAAAACTAGCAGAAAGAGATGTCGAATCATTTTTAAATGGATCAAATGCGGCATCGCTTAACGGTAACCCCTTAGGTATTGGAAATGCTTCTATATATACAGATTTATCTAAAGCTGTTGGACCAGGAGCTACAGAGACTTTGTCTAAAATCAAAGAAGGCCAAGACGAAGGAAATTATGACAAAGCTATCGGGGCAGCAAAACAAAGAATTAAAGAAATAAATAGCGCAATTGATGATATTGAAAAAGAGATAACTAAAAAAGAAAAATCGGGTGAAGACACCTCTTCATTAAAAGAAACGAAGAAAAAGTATTTAAAGAATATTGACGATATAAATTCTGCCCTAAACTTAGACGATATAAAAGATTATATTGACAAACAGCAACAACTAATGCAGTATAAAGCGCAAGATATTCAAGACGATTTAGTTGGTAAAGATTACCAAGGAATTATAGATGAATATCTGGACAGCTCTAATGGAATGTCCGAGTATATTAGTAGCTTAGGCGATTGGTCTGATCAATTATCTTGGATGATTTCTCAAACAACAGATGAAACTGCTAAATTAAAACTACAATTAGAGCAGTCATATACTAACAGTGGTCAAACTTTATATGGTAAAGTTACCGACGCTATTTCTGAACAGGGGATAAACACAAAAGATTTTGGAATTAAAGACTCTGGCAAATATGCGGATGAAGTGGTAAAAGGGCTTCAAGACCAAATAAAAAATAGCGGATTAACAGAAAAAGAACAGTTACAATTTATTGCATCTTTAGATATGGATGCATCATTGGGAGAGATACAATCTCAAATAGATAATATTAATGCAAGTGATAATTTGCCAAAACTAGCTTTTGAGCCGACTTTGACAGACAGGTCAGATTTTAGTAAAGAAGAAATTAGTGATTTATTAAAAGATACAGATATGTCTGAAAGTGGTTTTAACCGTATGTCATCAGCTATGTTTAATAGCGATGAAATGCAAGAAACCGCGCAGGATATAGAGAATCAGATAAAAGAGCTAAGAGATTCTGGAGATCAATCTGAAGAAACTGCTCAAAAGATTGCGGATCTTAGAAAACAATATGAAAGGCTTGGAGATAGCGCAAAAGATATTACTGCGTACAATCTTCAGATGAATAATGGTATTTCTAAACTTACAAAGCGCTGGAAAGACCTTGGAAAAGTTCTGGAGAAAGATGCGTCAAAAGGAATATCAGATTATTATAAAGCTCTTGGAGAATTAGATGAAATTTTATCTGATATCCTTAATATAGACGTTGGGGCTTTAAGCGATGATTTTTATAAAAATGAAGACGCTATAGATGCTATGGCGAGAGCTGCTGATGGAGACGCTGACGCGATTGATGATTTAAGAAAGATAGCTTCAGAAGATATTATTACACATTTGAAAGTAGAGAATATTTCAGATGAAGATAAAGATTATTTAATTAATGAAGAACTGCTACCAATGCTATCAGATTTTCAAGCTAAGGTAGATGAGATGCCAATCGGAACAGAAGTAGATATTAATACTGATCCTTTTATTTCAAAACTGAATGAGTTAGCTGCTTTAGGCCAAATCTCTGCTGAACAATTGACAAATATTTTGAGCAGCGCTGGTATGGATGCTACAATTGAAGAGGTTCCTAGTGAACCTGTTTGGAATGAAACTAAAATGAAGTGGCCAAAATTTCAGCAGAATAAAGACACTGGAATTATTGAACCTACAGGAGAGTATACAGAATTTTCAACTTATACTCAAAGCCAGTCTTCATTTCCTCAAATTGTAGGCGCAACATACACGGGATCAGGAGTTCAAACAGTGGGTTCAAACTCTCGTGGTAGCGGTAGCTCTGGCGGATCAGGTGGTTCTGGTGGCGGAGGTGGAGGAGGCGGTGGCTCCTCATATGAACCAAAGACCAAAGACCGCAACGATGATGAACTAGACCGCTATAAAAAAGTTGATGCTCAACTAAATAAAATTGATAAAACATTAGATAAGCTCAACACAGATAAAGAGCGTTTGGTTGGTTATAAGTGGCAAAATGCTATGACTAAAGAAATCAAACTTCTTTATAAGCAGATTGAACTTCAAAAACAAAAGCTTGAACTTCAAAAAGAAGAAGCTGCTGAAAAACGTAATCAATTGGCTAATGATTATGGTATTACTTTTGATGCTGATGGAATCCCGCAAAATTATAAAGAAAAATTCCAAGAGCTACAAAATTCACTAAATGAAGCCATTGATGCTTATAATGCTGAAACCACTGAAGAAGGACAAGAGCAGTGGGAAGAAGAAATTGAACGTAGGCAAAAAGCTTTTGATGATTTCAAGGATTTGATTGATAAATATCTCGATGTTCAAATTGACGGCATTGAAGAATCAGAAAAAAATATCCAAGATTTCTATGATAAAATTGAGGATATGCGGATCGAAGCTTTCAATAAACAGATAGAATCAGTAAAAACTATTAAAGATATAAATGAAGCCTGGATAGAGTTTCAACAAATTGGCAAAGGTCGTTCTGATGATGTTTTTAGAGTTGGCGACGAAAATGTAATGAAATTAGCTAATGCCTGGCAATTATCAAATGAAAATATGGACGAGTATTATGATAATTTAATTGCGAGAGAGCAGAAAAGATGGCACGAAACAGATGACGAGCAAGAAAAAGCTAATGCTCATGCTAGAGCAGAAAGATTAAGAGAATTAAAAGCAAATGCTTTAGCTGGTAAATATGATGGCAGAAACGGTAGCGGTTTGGTTGATGCATATTTAGAGCGTGGGTCAACACTTTCTGATCAAATAAAACAAATGGAAGAAACTGGTACTTCTTCAATTTATGGAGAAAACAGCAAGCAATTGTATGAAGATGCTGAAGAATTTGTTAAAGATTATGTATCTTACGTAAAAGATATAGAGCAAGCTCAAGAAGCAGTATTTCAAAGTATAATGGATGGTATCGATCAAATTAACGATTGGATGAATGAACGCCTTGATCAATATGACAATATCATTCAAAGACTTGACCATCAAGCAAATCTTGTTGAAGCTTTAAGAGGAGAAGAGTCTTATGATGAACTAAATAATATTTATCAAGCGCAAAATGCTAATTATGATGCGCAAATGGCTGAAGTTAAACAAAATATTGCAACTTGGGAAGCTTTAAAAAAGACACTAACAGAGGGTTCAGATCAATGGAAAGAAGTAAATAATAAGATTGTTGAATCTCAACAGAAATTAGATGAATTAGTTGAATCTTCTATTGAGAATTTACAAAAAATTTATGAAAATACTGTAAAGAAATCTTTAAAGACTTGGACTTCTAATTTATTCAATGGAGAATCTGATATTGGTTGGGTAGCAGACCAATGGGAGCTTATTAACCGCAATGCAGATTATTATTTAGATAGTACCAATAAAGCATATAATATTCAAAAACTTCAAAGTAAATACCTTGATCTTTTGGATAACGCAAGCGGTCTAGATACTCAACACAAGATAACAGAACAGATGAATCAGCAATTAGATTTATTGCGGAACAAAACAAAGCTATCTCAATATGACGTAGAATATGCTAACGCGCAATTAGAGATTCTCCAAAAGCAAATAGCATTAGAAGACGCTCAACGTAATAAATCTCAAATGAAATTGCGCCGTGACACTCAAGGAAACTATTCCTATGTATATACCGCAAATGAAGATAGTGTAAGAAGTGCGGAAAATGATTTATTAGATTCAAAAAATAATGCCTATAATCTCTCTAAAGACCAAATAAAACAAACTCAATCAGATGCGTTGTCAGCATATCAAGAAGCTTTTTCTCAAATTGAAACTATTAAGAATAGTGCTATTGGAAAAACTGAAGAAGGAAAACAAAGGATTCAGAAAATTCTTGATGAATTGAAAGAATATTTGAATGGAGTTGGAGAACAGCTATCTACTGCTCAAGGCAATATTTTATATGATTTTACTGGTATGGTTGATTCACTTAGTCAAGAAAATAAAGCTGGCATTGAGGATATCGCAGATCAAATCAAAAATGGAAATGATGAGGCTTTTAGTGCTATAGATTCTCGTTGGAATGCTTCTTTTACAAAATGGTTATTAGATAGCACTAATTTTGAGAAGGCTCAAAAGCAATTATTATTAGATTTTAATAATGCGACGACTGATTGGCAAGTTAATGTAAATAAAATAGCAACAAGAGTTGGCGAAGATTTTAACGATGTTTCAAAAACTGTAAATCAATGTACTGATGCTACAAATGAACTTACGAAAAGCACTGAAGCATTTTATCAGAAATGTGATGAAGGTGTTAAAAAAATAGGTGGTTGGCAAGATCAGTTGACTTATTATCAAAATATGTTAGCAAACTTAAAAGATGAAACTAGCGAAGCATATAAAACGATTGAGAAATTAACAAATCAAATTAAAGAGTTAGAGACAAAAAATGCTAACCAAGCTGCTGAAATTGAGTATATGAAATATGGAAATTCTTCTGGCTCTGGTTCAGGAGGCGATAGCAGAAGCTCAATAGACCCTTCTTCTTATCGTGCTGGTGATCTTATTGGTTATACTGGCCAGTATTACAATGACTCTTATGGAGACAAACCAGTTGGTCATTGGTATTCAGGAGAACAAGGTGCAGTTAGAATTTCTAGTTTCTCTGGAGAGCCTTATGGACATCCTGAAGGAGAAGTTGGTGAATATTCTGTTCATATTGAAGAACTAGATGGAGGACATTTAGGATGGATTCGTCCAGATCAAATGTTTGATACTGGTGGTTATACTGGAGATTGGGATAATGGAATAAATGAAGCCAAAAATGGAAAATTAGCATTCTTACATCAAAAAGAGTTAGTTCTTAATGAAACTGATACGGCAAATATTCTAAATGCTGTAAATATGATTAGAGCAATGACGGCTGGGCTAAAATCTGGTGCTTTAAATTCAGCACTATCAAGTATTAACTCCTTTAGTGGTGTGAGTTCTCAATCTTCACAAGATTTAGAACAAAATATTCACATTGATGCTAATTTCCCGAATGTTAAAGATGCTTCTGAAATAGAACAAGCAATTCTTTCTTTAGCAGATCAAGCAACACAATATATTCATAAAATTAGATAATAAATAGGAGGTTGCCTTTTATGGGCAATCTCCTATTATTTTTTATACCAAAAAAACAATATAATTAGATAAATATTAAATAGAGTTAAAAGGAGAAAAAATGGCAGATAATTATCAAGAGGCTTTAATAAAAGCTATTGAGACCATTTCAAAAAGTCAAGTAGATAGTTTGGCTACTGATAAAACTGTCACAGCTACTATCGCTTCTTGTAGCGATTTATTAACTAATGAATATAAAGTTTCTTATAACGGTGGAATTATGACTGTATATGGAGCAAGTGGAAAAACATATTCAAAAGGTAGTTCTGTTTATGTCCTTATTCCAGAAGGAGATTTTACTAAAAAGAAAATTATTATAGATTCTGCATCATATAAAGAAGATGATCAAAATATAAGTTTTATTTCATCTATAATGAATGATTATAATCTTATAGGCTCTAATACTTTATATGAAGGTAAAGATAATGAAGATAAAGTTAAAAAAGTTTATCCAGTTGGCTTAAATTCTTATTTTAGGCAAGACGCTAAACTAATTTATCAAAAAGGGCTAACATTTGATGAGAATGGTAAAAACAATCTTTTAAATTTAAACGCAGAAGAACTTGAAACTTATATGTCTCAAGCGGACGCGTTAATGATTGAAGCTAAATTTAAAACAAACCTTCCAAAAGAACACCGAGTGCGGGGAAAATATTGGCTCGATATTGTTATTGCTGTAAAAGATGGGGATAAAACAGTAAATGAATTTGAAGAATACTTGCCAGATATTAAATTATCAGAAGAAGATAAAACAGCAAGCTCATATAAAGACGTTATAGAAAAATTAAAGCAATATTGGTTTGTTGAGCAAGTTACTGATAAAGATGCTTTAAAAAAAGCTTTAGAAGAAGCTAAAGAAGAAACTAAAAAAATTAGTAATCTTTATCAAAAGAACTTAAATAATAAAGGTAATTCTTCTGCGGAAATTAAAGCTATTAAAGATATTGTTACTGCCTTAGAGAAATTTTCATCAATTCAAGTAGATAATATGTTAGAAAAATCAAAAGAATATATTGAAAAGTTAGAGTCCAAAGAATATATTGTTCCAAAACCTAAATATCAAACTTTTACTATTTCAAGTGAAGAAATGACAGGTGATCCGCACAGATTTTATGATTGGTCTAACCAATATATCTTTTGTCCCATTGATACGAATAACTTTCTCCATTTGGAATCTATTGTTTTTCAATCAGAAGATTTTGTTGATGAAACAAATATCACTTTAGCAACTTTAAAGGGTGATAATATTTTTGTTCAAAATATTGAAATATATGGAGTTAGAAAAATTGAAGCGACTGATGGAGATTTTAAATTACAAGTCGGAACTCCGCAAGGAGCAATTTTTTATAGCACTGATGAATCAAAAACTCTTGAGATTTTAGGTAAAACAACAAAAGCAGATATTGATATTTCTGTAAATACGAATTATTATTGGTTTGTTGAAGACGTAAGTATTACTACTAACTCAAGTAATTTTAATTATTATGCGGGAGCTGGTTGGCGATGGTTAGAGTCAACGAAAGGTAATGATAAAAGCATTATAATTAAAGGTTCAGAGAATTTATCGTATGAAAATCATTATAAATGTGTTGCTGTTTATAAGCAGTCTGTTATATTAAAGGCTGATATCACTATTTATAATTACGCGGTAAAGAGAAAATTAGAGATAAAATCAAATATTGGAACTTCTTTTAGTTTTGATAGAGGCACCCCTATTCTAACTTGTTATGTAAATGATAGATCAGAAAATTTTGAGGAAGGACATTCAGATGAAGATTTCAAATTTATCTGGTCTGTTACAGAAGATGCGAAGTCTACAATTACTTATGATAAAACTTTAGACGAACTTCAGAAAGAACTTGAAGATGTTGAAGACTCTGCTATTGATGCTGATTTAAATGATAATGATAAGAAAACCGCAGAAAAAGAGAAGAATAGTAAAATAACTTCTTTAAGACAGCAAATATCGGCTCTAAAAGTTGATGGTTTAGAGTTTGATAAAAATGTTATGCATTATCCAGTTAGTACGGTTAATCTTATTGCACATATTAAGTGCGGAGTATTTTTAAAATCTGAAGCCGATGGGAAATATCAATCTATTGGTACCGCGGGTATTAATCTACAGAATAATTCTGAGGCAACTCCAACAGAATACTATATTCTTATTGCAAATGGAGATCAAATATTTCAATATAGTGAATCTGGTGTAGCACCAGATAATGAAAGATATACAGACCCATTAGAAGTGAAACCATTAGAGTGTCACTTTTATGATCCTACTGGATTTGAAGTTAATGAAGATACTTATGAATTAAAATGGAAAGTTCCTCTTTCCGATTCTATGATCGTTACTCCTACACAGAATATGGTAAAAAATCCTGCGACAGAGAAAGCAGAGTGGTATCAAGGAAGAGTTTTTCCTCTTGGAATTCAACAATCATATAATTATTTTGCTTTAAATAATCAAGTCACCGCAATTGTAACATATGATGGAAAAGAATATACTCAAGACTCAAAATTATATTTTACTAAAATTGGTGATAATGGTACAAATGGAACAGATATAGTCTGTAAGATTGAACCAAAAGAAAGCCCAGCAGATGGGATATTGGCTTTAGAGTCTAGACCCGATAAAGATAAAATGTGGAATACTGATAAAAAAATTGGAACAGAGGTTTTTGATGTAAAGATATATAATAGAGGCTCTCTATTAACTGATAAGACAATCACGAGAAAATGGTCTATGGCTGGCGGCAATAAATCAATATGCAAAAATTTGATTGTTGAGAGCAACGGAGCTGTTAACACACAAAAGCTTGGTGTTGCAGGAAAATTAAATAATCAAATAATAAAAGCAGAAGTAACGTATAATAGTAATAGTTATTATTCTTATTATCCAATTTATACTATTGATTATAAAGAATCAGAGTTGATAAAAAATATTTATATTGATAAAACAAAAACATTAAAATATATCACGTATAATAGTGATGGAAGAAATCCTTTATTTAATAAAAATCAAGGGATTTGTATAAGAATAGACGGAGACGCAAATACTAATTATTATATCGAATGGACAGTTCATGGCGGAATAGATGACGTCGTAGAAGAAAAAGGTGCGTCCTCATCAACTTCTAGTTTAAAATTATATAAATATAAAGAGGGTATCTATTATAATGAAAATGGAGAAAAACAACAAGAATCTCCTTATTTAGAAATTCTTCAAGAAACCCCAGAAGATCAAAAAGATAAACAAATAAAAGAATATGAAATATATATATCTCCTGTGGATGTTTATAGTGGAGAATATTGTAATAATTTAGTTAGAGCAAGAATTTATTCAAGTAAAAATGAGTATGATTTACTAAATCCCTCAATGTTGGCAGAAATTCGTATTCCTATTTGTTTAACATTAAACACTTATGGTTTATCTTCATTAAATGCCTGGGATGGTACACATATTGAAATTAATGAAGACGAGAATTATATTCTTGCTCCGCAAATAGGTGCAGGAGAAAAAGATTCAAAAAATAAATTTACTGGTATTGTAATGGGCAAGGCTACTACTTATGATAAAGTAAATGATAAAGGAGAATCTATAGAAGATACTTCTATTGGATTGCTTGGTTATTCTCATGGGAAACAATCCATTTGGCTAGATGCCGAATCTGGCAAGGCTATTTTTGGATTACCAGAAGATCAAGCCTCTGCGGAAAATAAATATAATGAGGGAAGGATTCTATTAGACCCAGGTGGAACTAGTTTAATTGCTAATTGGAGAATAGGTTCTAGATTATTATATAATATAATAAATAATAATGGTGAAAGTGGCGAAATAGCTTTTGAAAAATATAAAGATGATTATGCTCCAATTTTTGACGAAAAAGAAAAAGGATATTCAATTTCACCGACTGACAGAGGAATTTTATTAAGCGCAAATCCATCTTATATATCAATAAAAGGACAGCAATTTTTGGTTTGGCCCAATCTCGATTATAATCCTACTACTGATCCTGAAAAAATAAAAACTAATAGTATAAGTAAAAATATTCTTTTTGCTCATAATGATCCAACAGCAAGAGCTGATTCTAACAAAGTATCTGGAAAATCAGAAATATATAATGGCGATTCTCTAGAACTTCAATTAGACCCAAGTCAGGCAGCTTTGTTTGGAATCTTTTTACATCATAGAAAAAGAAATACAGATGGATACCTTGTTAATGACTCAGGGATTCAAATTGCGGGAGATAATGATGATTTTATAGCAATAGATCCAGATAATGATCCGCAGAAAAAATATAGCGATAAAGATGTCGTTTGGGAGAGAACCCCAAAAGTTTATATTGATTCTTATGGGAGATTCATTACAAACGCATTGAAAGAAAGTTCTGTTGGTATAGCTCCTGGATACGTTGATGCTTTTGGAAGCTCAATTACCGAGAACGTTTATTCTGGATTAATTATTGAAAAAGGTTCAGAAGATAAAATTGATGGGTCAGAAACTATTTGTAAAATTTTTACAAAATCAGAAAAGGGCAAAGACAATCCACTTTATATTAGTGGTGCTTCTGAAGGAGCCACTGACGAATATTCACGTCCATTAAATCTATATGGGGATAAGATTACTTTATATAGCAATCCTAGTAAAGCTAACTCGTCTGAAGAAGAGGAAGCTAAAAACAAACAAACCGAGTCTAATAACAGCTTATCTTTAAGTAATACTGAATGTAAGATTGTTATTACAGAAAGAAAAATAGATACTTCTCAAGAAAATGGATATATTGAGTATCCTAGCAGTTATTCATTTGGTCAAAGCGCAAATATAAACATTAATAAGGGATGCACAATAAAAGTTAATAATGATTATTCTTTAACAAGTATTACTGGTGGAATATCTTTTACTTCAGAGAAAGATTATTCTATAGAATCAAATGGCGATATAGTTTTATCAAAGAAATCACCTACGTCTGAAACATCGTTTTTGACCTCTAAAATAAACATTTCAAAAGAAAATATTTCTTTACTAGTAGACGAAAATGATAATTATATAAAAATTAATGGTAAATATGGTGACTCATTATCTAGATTAGAAGATATAACTGCTCACAGTGCAAAAACAATTAATATAGAAACTTCTGGGAAACGCGATGGAGTAGATGAAAATGGAAAAGAGTATTCTCCTTGTCCTGGTAATATTACTTTAGATTCTACAGGTATGGAAATTACTTCAGAAGGTCAGCAAATTCTTATAAAAAATAATTTAGGAAAAGATGACACTAATTTTGATAATGCGGGTGAAGTAGTAATACAAAATAAAAATAGTACAATATTGATTAGTCCGAGATCAGGTATAGCATATGGTTCTAAATGGAATGCTTCTGGTGGAATTCAAATGACTGGCAACGTCCATTGCACAAATTTTTTAACTTCAGGAGGAGGACTTAAAACTAAAGGAGATATATCAACTGACAATGATTGTCATGTTGAGAATTATGTACTTTGTAGAAACGTTTATTGGAATGATGGCTCTACTATTGGAGGATCAGATAGTGTATGGGGCGCACTTATATATATGTTAAATCTATATAATTCTCACACTCACACTACTAGCGTATATGTCCAAGGACAGTCTGATACACAAACAGTTGAGATAGAAGCTGTAAGCACGTCAGACAAATTAACTGTAGGTGAATACGATGACAACGGCATTTGGCAAGCATTAGCTACTGGAGTTTTACAAAAAGCTTTAAAAGTATCTAAAGATGTAACCCTTAGTGTCCCCGCACAAACTCTTACTGTTAAACTTGAACACCCTGATCAGCAAATGTGGTATAAAGAAAATAGTTAATTAAGAGATAAAAGGATAAAATAAAATGAATGAAGATTTACAAAAACGAATGGAAGTACAAGCTTCTGTTATAGAGTGGATTGATTTTTTCATGAAACAGAACAATATCTCTGCTTCTATGATGGAAGACGCTCTTTCTAAAGCGTTAATTTCAATAAAAGATAAAGCTATTAAAGAGTTTCTAACCTATGTTCAAGCACAAGCGCAAGTAGATCCCGTGAGTGATATTGTGGAGGAGGTTGAAGATGGCGGTTGTTAGCACTGGTTTTATAGAAAAGACTAGCACTGGTGGAACTATAGACAGACCAATTGGGGCTATGTCTGAAAATATTTTTCATACAATCCAAACTGACGAAAACACAACAAAAACATTAACTCTAAAAAGTGTTATTGATAATTATTTAGATATGGCTGAAAACGCTCTTTTTATTCATAAAGGGAGCGAAGCCCCAGTACATCCAGAGCACGTAGGACTATGGATAGATATTAAGTCAAATAATACCCAAGAAGGAAACTAAATATAAAAATGAGTAAAGGAGATAAAGGATAATGCCAGGAACATATACTAATACGTTATATCCACCGCAAGTGGATACTTTTATGCCTGCTTTTGTAGGAGAATATTTTACTACTACTAACGGTGACAATAAAAATCCTGTAGTTTATGTTTCTTATTCTTTATCTCCTTACAACGAAGCAAGTAAAATTAAAAGGGTTCACGTTTCTTTAGTTGACCAAAAATCTAATTCTAATGCTTTAGACAATCCGACGGGAATATTAGTAGTAGAAAATGATTCTAATAATGCGAATGCTCAAAATGGACTTTATTATGATAAAAATACAGAAATGTATTATGTTCCTATTTATGCCTCTGATTTACTTGGAGGATGGAAAAATAATCAATATTATAAAGTCCAATTAAGATTTGATTGTGTTGAATCAGGCACAACAGACAGCACGGGTACCAATGATAATTTATGGCATAAAGGTTATTTAGAAGACAGCGCAAAACTACAAACATATTTAAACACAAATAGAACCAAATTTTCTGAATGGTCTACAGTATGCTTAATTAAACCTATTCTTGAACCGCAAATTTTCTTAGTAGATTTTGATGATAGTAATTATGATCCTAATAATCCAAAAGCATTTCATAGAGGCATATTCCCTATATCAGGAATGTGTTACTTTGGACTAACGACTGAAAATCGGAAAGAAGACGAAACACTTCAATCTTACGCTGTAAAAGTAATGAATGAAGAGACCCAGGAACAAGTATATCCTTCTGGAGAAAATTCTCCATTAAAATATATTTATACAGGCATGAATCCAGACCCTAATTCTATTTATACTCAACTAAATTTACAATCTTTTATTCCTGAGAATTCTCAAAGTAATACCTATTCATTTCAACTTTATTGCACTACAAAAAATCAATATCAGTTTAAGTCTAAAAAATATAAATTTCAAATAGCTGATGCTGATGAACAAACTCCATTCAATCCATATGAGAATGGCTTATTCACCGCAAAATTAACAGATGAAGATAATGGAATTGTTGAAATTCATCTAGTAAATAATAAATCTCTAGAAGGTACTGTTTATATTCAAAGAACTTCTAGCGTTGATAATTATCTTACTTATGAAACTCTTTATTCTGAAAAAGTTTATGGAAAAACGATCGACATAACTATTTATGATAATACTGTTGAAACATATAATTGGTATAAATATAAAGCCCAATTTGTGAATAAAAGTAGTGGGTTATCTAATTATTATGATGCCAAAAACATAACAGAAGGTTATGAAAAAAGTGAACCTATTTTCCCGCAATTTTATGATGCTATTATTTCCCGCAAAGATAGACAGCTAAGACTACAATATAATTATAAAGTTTCAAGTATGAAATCTGTAGTAAATCGTTCGAAGATAGATACTTTAGGTGGCAAGTATCCTAAATTTGCGGAGAATGCTCAAATGAACTATAAACAATTTTCTATTTCTGGGCTTATTTCCGCACAAGCAGATGAAAATAGATTATTCCTAAAAGAAAAAGATTATTTTGGAGTAGATGACACTGGCTTATATAATGATTATAAAATCTTTTTAGAAAGAGAATATCCTATTAATTTAGGCTCAAAAACAGAATATTATCCTCCAAATGGGAACGACCAATCTTTAGTTGCGGTTTCTGGTACTAATGGATTAGATCTTATGGATGCGGTCAGGAATGCGGAAGCTCGTCAAAGCTATAATTATTTTTGGGAACGAGAATTTAGAGAAGAAGTAATAAAATGGCTAAATGATGGAGAACCTAAACTTTATAGGTCTATGACAGAGGGTATTATGGCAGTAATGATTACTGATATATCATTAACTCCCAATCAAACGCTATCCCGCAGACTATGGGATTTTTCTGCTACCGTATATGAAATAGCAGATGGAAATTCACTAGAAACGTTAAATGATTTGGGTATTTGTGATCTACAATTAGCAAAAACAAAATATGTTACAGATAATCCAGATAGCGATGATTCGCAATACACTGTTTTACAAAAAATTAGTCAGCTATATAAAATAACTATTACTGAAAAATTAGTAAAACAGGGACTATTAAGTAAATCTATAGCATCAGAGTTTGAACAAAGGTATACAGGAGTTCTTTCAAAAAATCAACCATCTGCTTATAAAATGAAAAACATTAGAATTTATTTCCATAGTGCTCCGCATAAATATCTTCAAACATCTAATGATGAACTTGTTCGTCTTACAGAGAACAGTAATGGGAATTTAACTATAGATGGAAATACTGAAATAACAGATGAAGACAAAGATAGAGTTCAACTTGGTTATTGTATCAATGTAACAGTGAATGGAAAAAATCTTAACATTTTAGTAAATTCTAAAGGATATTATCAAATACCAGATAATATTGATGTTACAGATATTTCTATTGAAACATTAGGCGATGTAGTTACTATTGACTATATTCTCTTATATCAAGAAAGGGGTAAGGCTGATACGGCAGCTTCTTCTACTTATGTTACAAAAACAATTGTTGGACAAGAATCTGGTTCTTTTGCTTTAGATGAAAATCTAGGTGATAAAATTAGGAATAAATATACTTATATAAAGCATGAGTATAATCAAACAACCATAGAGTCAATCCAAAAGATGCAATATTGGAAAGGAATCAGCCTTGATGTTACTCCTTATGCTTTAGTGAGCATAAAATATAAAACAGGCCAAACTGCCGATATCAATTTTACAAATTGCGTAGTTGGTGAAACTGGCGTTCTCAATTTGCTAAAAGACTATCCTATCCAAGATATTCGTTTTAGAGGTAGAAAAATGATGGCTAGAAGTAAGGATAGACAAGATTATCTTAAAACTTGGGAGTGCTGCGAAGATAACAATGAAATAACATATAAACGCGTTAACGATGTAAAAAATCCTAAATATAATAGTATATATAATATAGGTAATGATAAATATATATATTATATCAATGGAGAATGGTATCAGGTATTCCCAGATATCGGTGGAGCATCTTTTACCGCAAAAGTTCCAATTGAAGGAATGATAAATTATCTTGGTTCAGTTGTAAGGAGTGAGTATTAAATGTTACACAAAATATATCCTTATCTTCAAGATAGTTATGTGGTAAGAAATGAAAATTTTGATTTACAAAGAAGAAATTTTTTATCTAAAATAGATGATTTTGTAAACCAAAAGCAATATGTAAAAATTACTCTTTTAAATTGGAAAGAAGAGCCGTTAAAAGAAATCCAAGGAGAACTATCCACTGGAACAATGACTAAAGACGGCTCTTCTGCCTTTAGACGAACAATGAGTTTTACAGCATCAGTCAGTAATGGAGATTATGATATATCGAGCGCGGAAGCTGATTTTGCAATTAATAAAAAGATATTTGTTGAAATTGGAGTAAAAAATTATTCAAAAGAATATACAGAATATCCTATTCTCTGGTTTCCGCAAGGTGTATTTTTTATTAGTAGTTTTTCTTGTACTTCTTCTACCACAAGTGCGGTCAATCTTACTATTCAATTAAAAGATAAAATGGCGGGCTTGAATGGTGATGTTGGTGGAAAAATTCCTTCAACAACAGTATTTGATGAGCTAGATACTCAATCTCCTTCTGGAGAGTATATTACTAAAAAAGTATTGATATACGATATTATTATGGAATTAGTGAACCACTTTGGTGGGGAAGATATGAATAATATTGTGATTGAAGATGTCGATACCCGCATTAAAAGAATAATGCAATGGAGAGGAAGTAATCCCGCTTATTTAATTTTGAAAAAAAATAATGTAGATAGTGAGCCTTCATATGATTTGGTTTTAAATCCAGAAGAAGAAAATAGTGTTAAAACTTTATATCAATTTAATCTTGGCGACGATATTGGATATATATATGATGATTTTGTGTGGAATGGAGAATTGACTTCTGCTCCTGGAGATACAGTTGTAACTATTTTAGATAAAATTAAATCCGCGCTTGGCAACTATGAATATTTCTATGATGAATTTGGAGTTTTTCATTTTAGAGAAATTAAAAATTATTTAAATACTACACAGGGCAAAGTTCTATTAGAGAATATGAGTAAAAATGACTATTTAGTAGAGATAAATAATGGAAAAAGTATTTATAATTTTTCTGATGATAAAAATATATCAAGTATCTCTGTAAATCCTAAATATGATAATATTAAAAATGATTATGTAATTCATGGAGTGCGACAAGGCACAAGTTCAGATCAAAAATATGATATTATGTATCATTTAGCTATTGATGAAAAACCGCGATTAGATGATTCAGATGATGATAATTATTTTTACAATTTACTTTTTTATATAGATGATAATACAAAAGAAACAAAAGCTTGTTTTCCTAAATTAGTAGATACCTTACCAAAAATTGGGGATATGGATGTTATATATGGAATATCTCCAGAACGATATGAAAGTTCAACAGGTATAAAAAAAGAAAAAATGGTATCTGTAATAAAATATGGTCAAGATAAACCTAAACCTGAATCATCTGATTACATTTTCGTCTATTGGAATGGCAGTCAATATTCTGATATAAAATTACCAGAGGTAGATGACTCTAAAAGATATTATCCAGAAAAATTTAATAATAGTGTAAAAAAGAAAGGGTACTTTCCTAAAGATTGGAGAACTTTTCTTTATTTATCAGGAATGCGGGCACAAACAAATGCTACTGATGCTGGTTATTATTATGCGGAGCTAGCTGCTTTTTGGCCGCAAATATATGATTTGGTAGAACAACAATTTTATAAAAATGACACTTCTGTTGCTTCTACTTCTATAAATATTCAACTATGGAATTCAGATTTAGCTAATGGCAATTACTATTTAGATTTTATAGATCCGTCAGAGTCTTCATTAGGAGAATTTGCCGTAAATAATATTGGTAGAAGATCAGATGTTGTGTCTAATGATGATATTAATTGTTTATTTCAACCAGACATTCCAGATGTTGTTTATATCAATATTGATGATGAAGATGAATCCCGCAGAAAAAATTATATTGATGAATGTAAAGCAAAAGGTCAAAGTTATTGTCAGTTAAAAGGAGATATATATTATACTTTAGCTACTGGTGGGACAAAAAATGGCGCTTTTGATCAAATAAAATATGAATTATATCTTCATACAAACTATCAAAAAACGCTCTCTATAACAGCGCTTCCTGCGTTTTATTTAGAACCAAATAGTAGAGTAAACATAAATGATAAATCAACCAACACATACGGAGATTTTATGATAACAAGCATTACCACGCCTCTTGGCCCTGGTAGTTTGATGTCTGTAAGTTGCAGTGAAGTTTTTGAGAGATTTTAAAAGGAGGTAAAATGACGACTTATTCAATGGGACAATATAGGTTTAGTAGTTCAGCTAATACTGTAAAAGACCTTGGTGGAAATCTCTCTGATGAAACTGTTGCTGTTACTGATGAGATAGCAGGTAGTAATACGAATACTATTTCTTTACAAGATGTTGCTTTATCTCGTGGAGATGGAGAAGCATTTGAAGTTGGAAAAGACTATTATGCTTATTTACAAATCCCGCAAGATATGAATTATAATCTTGAAATAACATTAAGATTAATAAAAGACTCAAAAGAAGAAGCTTCTAACTTTCAATATATAAAAAAAATAAATATTCCAATGGGTGGAAAATCTCAAAATACTCATCAGGTTGCTTTATATGATGATAATCCAGATAAGAACGCTAGTGGTATCATAAAAATAGTTTTCCCTGAAGATATTCCTTTTTCAGAAGGTAATAGCTATGACAAAGATAAAGATTTATTAGAAATATCTAAAGATAAACTAGACCAAAATAAGGTTGAAGTGGGTATGCTTTATAGATATAGAATACTTAAAGATAATGAGGACGGATCAAAATCAATAGTATCAACATATTATTATCTTGGAATGAATAATGAAAATAATGAAAAATATTTAAAAAGAACTGATAAAGTCAATGATATTCTTTTGCCTGAATCTTGGAAAGAGTCAGAGAGCGATGCAATTAGCACTTATGTTGTAGCATTTAGACCTGTAGAATCTGGTTTTACTAAACTATTATTAAAAATGACTAGAATTGTTGAAGATTATAATATTGAAAGAATAGACGATAACGGTAACATAGAATATGGTAGAAAATTAGATAAATCAAAAATGACTGGATGTAAACTATATCAAGTTTATGATCTAATAACTAATGGGAATATTCCTTGTGACAGAAAACCATTAACTAAAATAGGTGTCTGGGGACATCCAGAGTTAATGATGATTATTAATGGAGAAGAAATTAAAATTGGTCCAAGTGGATATTATGAACTAGATGCTATTTCTATTACAAGTTTAGGCGTTGTAGCATTAAGTAATAAAGATATGTTCAGTATTGATTTTCAATACGCTGTAGAAGATTAAGAAAGGAGAAACTTGTGGATAGTTTTTATGGCGGAAAACAAGGTGTATCCTTTGTTATTAAAGCGAGTTTCAATTCCATAAAAGAAATGGTAGATAGCTTTAAAAAGAATGAAGATAAAGTCTGGTTTGGTGAATATTGTTTAATTGATACTATAAATAAAAATGATAAAGATAATGGAAAAATTTTCCGCAGAGGTATTGCTTCATCAACAAACTCTGCTTACGGCGGAGGTGAATATATTGGTCAAATTGTTGGACCAAGTAGCGGTACTCCTCTTTTTCAATTTGATACTTTAGATAATGTATTAAACCACAAAAATGAAGAAGTATATAATCGAACCGAGGGAGATATTAGAGTTTATCCAACCCAGGTAACAAGTAATGGAGAAATAACTCAATATAATTATAGAAAAGATGAAAACGGTCAATATAGTGATCAAGATTTTGTAAAAAAAGAAGATGGCTCTATTGAATATGTTAATAATATCAAAACTTTATCATCTGCTATTGGCAATAGTGGCCTTGTTTCTGGTAAAGATCAAGATGATATTAAATGGACTTGGTGTAATGTCAAAAAAGCGAATAAAAATTCAGAGTCTTGGTTCTATGTTGGTTTTCAAATTCCTTATTTAGTAAATGAGTTTACTTCTGAATCTGTTTATCCATATGACAATAAAGGAAATTATAAAGATACGACTTTGATAATTTCAAATCCAGAAGATTCAAATCGTCCTTTTTATCAAAGATATACCCTTCAGATTCCAAAGGGTATTAAGGGCGATAGCTTAAATGGAATAAAAGTAATTACTCTTAATGAAGATTATATTCCAAATGAACAGCACGTCGCTAATAAAAAAATCTATAATTGGGATCAGTTTGTAGTAGATAACAAAGGAAGAACAAGTTTAAACACAGAAGAAATAGCTGATGGAGTAACTGTTCCTGTTTCTCCTGGTTATACAAAAAATCTTACAACTGATGCTATTGGTAGACAAATTCTAGTATATGAATATCGAATAAATGACAGAAGCGCCAACGGAGAAACATATCTTGTTTATGTTGGAGATTTTAATATTGTTGAAAAAATTAATCTTTCTCAAGATGGTACTTTAAAAATTTATTATACTCATGATGGAATTCCAGAAATTATAGGAGATAAAAAAACTGGTAAATTTATACATACTCAAGAAGAAAAATTAAAATGGATACAAAGTATTGAATTTAGTGCGGGAAATGGCGATATTACTCTAGTATATAATACAAAAGATAAGAACGGTGATAATGAAAGAGAGATATTAAATACTGCTAAACTTAGAAATATTACCAATGCCTCTGTTAATAATAAAGGTAATCTTAATTTTGGATTTAACACTACTACTAATGGTGTTAATGATTCTATTACTGTTAAAGACAGCAATAACAAAGATTTTATATTTAAAGGTGTCCAAAATATTTCTCTTCTTTCAGGCTTAGATGTTGATAAACATCTTACTGTAACCTATACTACAAAAACTAAAGATGAACAAAATTTTGATAGAGAGCTTATCGGCAGTCCAATAAATAGTATTTATTCAACAGCGATTGATGAATCAAATTTCCATCTTTTGATATTATTTGAGGACAAAGATCATAGATACAATGGTGAAGACAGCACTCAATCTCCGCATGTTATTACAAAAGATGAGGCTGCTAACAATCAATATCTTAAAGAAGGATCTATTTGGGTTAGAAAAACCATATCTGGCGAAAATCCAAAATCAGGAACAGATACAACTTATTGGTGGCTGGATTTAGGCAGCGTAAAAGATGACGCTGGAATTCTTATTGGTATAAATGTTACGCCACAGATGGTTAAAGATAGCCCATATGGAGATATTCTTACTTATTTGAATAAGACTTATAAAGGAGGTTTAACCTCTAATGAAAATGGAAGATCCCTAATTGGAAAAATTGCTACCTATGGTGATGCTACTTCAGATAAAGAATTTTATGCTTATGATTATACTCCAAAGACAGAAATTGATGGTTCTGTTTCTTATCCAAATGGGTGGTTTTATCTAGGAAAAATTTCCGCAACTAAAGAACGAGAAATATTAATGTATTCTAGTGAGAATATTGATGATATAACATCTGTAGCGTCACAATTAACGAAAGATAGAGGAATTGCTATTTATTATAAAAGTATTTCTGAAAATTTTGGATCATTGTCAACCTATTGGAAGCAGTGATAGTATGAAGCTTGTATATAATGAAAAATTTTATGGGCCTATTGAGGTTGGCACAGCAATCAACGTCCCAATAATAACAAATACAGAATATACTCATATTGGAATTCAAATACCAAAAAAAGTTCCTATTAACAAAATAATTAATGATTATGATAAAAAAAATAACGTAGGAACAACGATTAACGACGATGTTGATATTAATATTTCTACTTCAGTGGATCTTGGCGGATGCGACTATAGAATAAATGACACTGGTATTTTAGAATTTGAAAATTTAGGTAACAATGATATTATTATAACAGCGAGAAGAAATTTACCCGTAGAAACAATTATAGATGTAGCAAAATATGAAAGATAGGGAGGTGTTTCTATGTCTAATGAAAATAAACCAAATTATGAAGTAAAAATACCTCTTGAGGTAGATGGAAACTGGGAATATTTCCCTATCTATAATCCGCCGAATGCTACTGGAGAAACAAGTGGAGACGTAACATTATCAGACAATTATATTGGCGATAATATTACAACATTAGATAAAAATTCTAGCATAGCCTTTACTCCAAAAGGAGCTAATGATTTATATAAAAATGTGTTATCAAAAGTAGATGTTAATGGTCAAGAAGTGGCGGGGCCAGTCGAATTTAATAACGCTACTTATTTTTGGAATACCGCAGAATTCGGAAAAGGCTCTGACGATGATTCACTAGTCCATTTTCGAAAGCCTTTTACTTTAAAAATTGGATTAAGTGACGTAGCAGATGGCCTTAAAGCTATTGGGACTATTGAGATGAATAGCCAGCCTGTTACAGTTAATATTGATACCATGGCATTGCCTGCGGGAAATCTTACAGGAACAGTTCCCTTAGATTGTATCCCCCAAGGAGCAATAGAAACCTTGATACCGAAGGATTCATTAAATGTAGCTATCCAAGAATATATAAAAGCTGCTGATGATAATAAACCTTATCAAATAGGCGATACTATTTTAGATAATAGCACTAAAATAATGTATATAGCAAAAGGACCTAAGTTAACGGATGAAAGTGGTTATGTTGAGTATGCATCTGGGACTGCTATGAGACTTGGTGCTTCTAATGTAGGTAGTGATTCGCAACCTATTTATTTAGTTGGTGGGCAACCATTTGCTTGTACTAATTTAGCAATATCTGATGGTGATATAGATGATATATTTGCTAAAGTATTTGGATAATAAACAAAAAATAAATATTCATTAATAAAAATTGGGCAAGCTTTGATTTTTTACTTGCCCAGTTTTTATTTATAGAGGCATTATGAAAAGGAGAAACTATTATGGGTTGTTTAGATAATACTGGATTACAAAAAGTACTTACAAAATTAAAAGCATTATTTGATAAAAAATCAGACACAGGACATACACATACTTCTTTAGAAGCTGTTACTACTACTGGGACAGGCATAGCTTATAAAGCAAATGTCCCAGGAATTACGGAACTAACAAATGGTGTAAATTTTATTATGATTCCTCATCTTGCCTCTTCAGGAACGTATGCGACTCTAAATGTAAATAATTTAGGAGCAAAAAGAATTGTGGTAAAAGTTTCAAGTTCAACTGGTAATGGTATGCCAAATTTTCCTGTAGCTAATTTTATTAAAAAAGACACCCCTATAAAAATGGTTTATAGTGGTACAAACTGGGTTATTGATAATATTTCTTTAGCGTCTACAGATACCTTGCAGGGTACCATTCCAATCACAAAAGGTGGAACAGGTGCTACAACAGCTGCACAAGCAAAAACGAATCTTGGTATTATTGAGTATAGTGAAGTAACACCAGGTGGCTCTGCTGGATTAATGTCTGGTAATGATAAACTAAAATTAAATTTTACGCCATATGTAACTCAAATATATACGAGATCTTTAGATCCTGATGCTGGTATTAGTGGCTCTATAACATATAATATTGATGCACAAACAGCTGATTATGAAATAATAGATATAGCATATACTGATGGATCAAGGCATTGGACTCAAAGAATTAATAATCCTACACCCGATATGAATTTTTCATTGGCTGGTATTGTTTGTAATGAAACAATTCAATCTGGCTCTGTATATATACATAATTCTATGTATCAATTTACAGAACGTGGTATAACATGGAAATCATCAGTGAGTTCTCAACTTTATGGCACTGGCACCCATATTTCAGCTGAAGTTGGAAATTCTTCTTTGTTAAAAATTGAAAAAGTTTATGGATGGAAAAAAGATTTAAGTTAACAAGTAAATAAAATTAATTAGGAGGACTAATATTTATATTAGTCCTCTTTTTCTTTTATCTATGGGGCAATCTAATATAATATTAACACTAATAAAATTATAAAATATAGAGAAAATTTTAGTTTAGTAATATTTTTTGTTTTATAAGGCGTTATTTAAACGTCTTTTATTATATCAGAAAGGACGTTTAAATGCTTGATTCAATGCAATACTTAGGAATGCCTACAACAATAATTGTTATTGTTTTAGCAATTCTGCTTATTATGCAAGTTGTTGGAGGAGTAATAGAATTTAAAGGAAAAGCTCTCCCAGAAATTTTTCATATAAAAAAATATTTTGCGCGCAGAAAATTAGAAAGAGAAACATTAATAAAATTACCTGAAACGATGGATGAACTAAAAAAAAGTGTCGCAAATATTAATAGCCATTATGACAAAGATAATATTTCTAAAAGAGATGATTGGATGCAAAGTGTAAATGAAAAATTGGATATAGATCATTCTCTTATTAAAGAATTAAAAAAAGATTTTATATTAAAAGATATAAATGATAAAAGAAATGTAATTATTGACTTTGCTTCTCGTGTTTCAAGTTCTAATACAATAGTTACAAGAGAATATTTTAATAGAATTTTCAAAACATATCAAGAATATGAAGACATGATTAAAAAAGAAGGACTTACAAATGGAGAAGTAGACGTCGCTTACCATATTATCGTTGAAGCTTATGAAGAAAGATTATCAAATCATACTTTTTTTGAAGATGAACGCGGGTGGTAAATAAATGAATAATAAAGAGGAGGAATCTAATGACAGACGAGCTTAAAGTATTTACTGTAAATTTAAAGTCATTAGATCAAGATATTCAAGACCCAATAGTAGCTGGCGCGGGAGATGCTAACGGTCGTACATTTAGAATTATCTTTGACCAAGAAGCAGAAGCGCAAATCACTCCCGCAACTAAAGTATATTTAAGCTGGTATCATAAACAAAAACAAGTAAAAGGATATAACATCTTTACTAAAGTTAGTGATGACCCTATTATTTGGGAGATTCATTGGCCTAGAGCAATGCTTTCAGAAGGTGATGCTCTTTGTTGCATAGAACTTGTAGACGAAGTGAGTATTGCGCCAAGTACAAACTTCCTTGTTCACATTTTATCAGATCCAAATGATGGATCAAATTTTGTTGTTTCAGACGACTTTACTTTATTCCAAAATGCAGTTATTCAAATGAATTGTATAGCGGATCAAATGAAAGATCAAATGAAACAACAAAAAATTGAATTTGAAGATATGCAACTTAAATTTAGTGAAGTCAAAGAAACTGCGGAAGAAGCAAAAACCATTGCTAAAGAAGCAAAAACAAAAGTTGATTGTTTAGATGATAAAATAGATAATGCAACTTTTTCCGCTAATGTTCTTATGACAGAAATATAATTTCGCGAAAATATATTCAATCAAAGAAAGGAAGGAGATAAATGCCTGAAAAAGTAAGTTTCTTCCACGGTAAAGAAGGAAATATTGCTCAAGCTATTACAGAAGGTAAAATTAATGGTTCAGATTTTGTTGTAACATCTGATACTGATAATCTTATTTATGTAAATAAAGAGCAAGTTGGTGAAGAAGAAAAACTTGTACAGCATATTCTCGGGAGTGCTAAAACAAAACAACCATTAACCGTCAACCTTGGAGACGGTGGCGCTCTTGGTGGATTTTCTACGAATGATGAAATTAGTGCAGGTACTTCTTTAGATGACATAATTAAAAAGCTTTTAGTTAAGCGTATTCCCGCAACATATACCAAACCAACAGTAAACATTGCTTGTCCAAAAGCAGGAAGCTATGAAGTTGGTACTAACGTTGAGGTTGGAGTAACAGGCACCTTCAAACAAAATGATGGCGGCGCTGTCACAAAAATGCAAGTTATTAAAAACGGCGCAACTCCCGCAGCACTTGAATCTGCTACTTCTCCTATTACATATGCAGAAACTTTAAGCGTTCCAGATGGAAATACTACATATAAAGTAATTGCTGAATATGCGCAAGGTGCGATTAAAAAAGATAATCTCGGAGACGATTCTCCCGCAGGACGTATTGAGGCTGGTTCTGTAACAAGCTCTACTTCAACAATCACTGGCTTTAGAAAAGCATTTTATGGGGCTGGTTTAGGAGATCCCGTAATTACTACTTCTGATAATATTCGTGCTCTTGGATATTCAGCTAATGCTGTTAAAAAAGGAACAACATTTAGCATTTCTGTTCCAGAAGGTCAACAATTTGCAGTTTTTGCTTATCCAAAGTCTATTGGTGAAGTTGCTCAAGTTATGTATGTAGAAACCAACGACACTGGCGCAAGTTCTAAATTTACACGTAGTGAAGTTAATGTTTGCGGAGCTACGGCAGAACAAGATGCTATTGCTTATTATGTTTATAGCTATAAAATGGCTGTTCCCGCAAGCGCTAATATGACATTTAAAGTTACTCTTTAAGTGAGAGGAGGAAAAATAAATGACAATTGAATCTAAAGACCTTTTAGTTGCTATTAAAGCCTTCTCTCGTGGTGAAAAACTACCACTTGATGCTTCTGAAATTCATGATAGCTTAGAACAAGCGCAAACTTATGCTCAATCACCTACCGCTTATGCTGGTCAAACAATCAAAGTTCTTCAAAATGGTAAATATGAGACTTATGTTCTCAATCCTTCTGGAGATAGCTTAGTTCTTGAAAAAGTTGGCGTAGATGCTTCTGCTGTTAAAAATTATGTTCAAATTGTAGAAAATCTTCCAGAAGCAGGACAAGAGCAAGGCGTTATCTATATTCAAGGCACAACCGGTTCTATTTGGAATGGTACTAATTTCCAAACAATTTTTACAGACTTACAGCCTTTGACAGGACGTGTTGAAGCTCTTGAAACCAGTATTGCGAATGTTTATACTAAAACTGAAGCAGATAACAAAATTGCTGAAGCTGTTGGCAAAATTTCAACTCTAAAACGCGTAGTCGTTGATAACCTTGAATCTGTAGAAACTCCAGATGAAAATACTATTTATATGGTTGCTAAGGTAGCTGGTTCTGGCAATCAAAACTATGACGAATATATGTACATCAATGGTAATTTTGAAAAAATTGGTGATACAGAAGTTGATTTAACAGATTATGCTAAAACTGCCGACGTAGATACTAAAATTTCTACAGCAAAGAATGAAGCAATTGTTGATGCTGAAGGTAAAATTGCTACCGCAAAAACAGAAGCAATCGCTACTGCTGGAACAAATGCTGATGAAAAAATCAATGCTAAATTAGGTACTGATTGGCCTGAAGGCAAGACTGTTAAAGAGTTCGTTACTGAATCTACAAATAGTATTCTTACAAACAAAACAATCACCGATCTACAAACAAATGTTGGTGCATTACAAACAACAGTAAATCAACATACCACAGATATTGCTAATAAACTTGATGCTGCGGCAGTAGACGAAAAAATTAATGCTAGAGTTGGTGATATTCCTACAGAAACAACAGTAAAATCTTATATTGATACTGCTGTTGGATCTGGCGGAACCGCTAGTGCTGAAGCAATTGCCACAGCAAAACAAGAAGCAATTACAGCTTCAAAAACATATACTGACACTGCATTAACAATAACTGAATTTTAAATAAGGAGCTGATTTAGGAATGCCTGCAATTGTTAAAGTATATACAACTGTAGCTTCCAAACTATCTCAACTCACGGTCAAAGATGGTCAATTAATCTTTGTATCAGATACTAGGCGAATCTATTTAGACTTTTCAGGAAATAGAATTTGTTATGACACAATTCTAAATTTTGACAAAGATTCTGATAGAACAAGCCTAATGGCTCCAGTTGAAGGTTTTTACTTTGTAAAAGAAACAAACACTTTGTGGAATTATGGTGCTTCTGGATGGAATCAATTAACATCAGATAATCCAAACCCAATCTTTTTTGGAAATGAAGTGAGTGACTTTCCAACTCAAGGAAATAGTAAAACCTTATATGTGGCAAACGACGCTACTTATAGATATAATTCAATTACATCATCTTATGATATGATTGCCAATAAAACTGAATGGAACACGTTATAAAAAGGAGTTTAATAAATGGCTCAAGTCAAATTTATTTACACTGATGCTGCAAAATATGGCGCTTCTGCTAAAGATGCAGGCACCCTTTATTTTCTATCTGACACAAAACAGATTTTTAAAGGTGCCGAGCGTTTTAGTGGTCTAGTTTGCCAAGAAGTAACAGCTGATCCAGCACTTGAAAGCGCAGAAGTAAATACTTTATATATTAATACAACAGATGGTTCTGTTAAAATTTATAATGGAACTAATCTAACAACAATTGTTGATGGTTATGTTACAGCTATTACTGGAAATGGATCTGCCACTGATCGCGTTAGCTCTAAAGCTGTTGTTGATTATGTTGGTAGTAAAATCGGTGATCTTGATGTTGGAAAATTAAGTGAACGGGTTAAAACAAACGAAGATAATATTGCGACATTAAAGGGTGATGCTTCAACCGCTGGTTCAGTCGCAAAAGCTGTTGCGGACGCAAAGACAGAATTAACAGCTGAAATTGATAAAAAAGCTACTAAAGCTACTACCCTTGAAGGTTATGGCATCACAAATGCTTACACTCAAACTCAAGTAGATACTGCTATTTCTACCGCTAAAAGTGAAGTAGTAAATGATCTTACCGAGGGTAATGGCATTACAATTACTGGTACTAAAGCAAATAAAACAATTGCTGCTAAAGTTGACCCCGCAGAAGGCAATGCTCTTACTGTTGGAGAAGCAGGTCTAAAAGTTACAATTCCCGCGGCTGCTGAATATAGCGTTGTTAAAGATGAAGCTTCAGATGCCTATGCTGCTGTTTATCATCTAACTAAAGGCGGAGTGAATGTTGGCGCAGCAATCAATATTCCAAAAGATATGGTCGTAAAATCTGGTTCAGTTGTAACAAACCCAACAGGACAAACTAAAGGCACTTATATTGAATTAGTTCTTGCTAATGCAACCAGTGATAAAATTTATATCCCAGTAGATCAACTAATTGAATATGTTACTTCTGGTTCTGCTAAAAGCGATCCTATCGTTGTTGCTGTTTCAGCTGATCACAAAGTAACTGCTACTATTACAGATGGTTCTATTACAAAGGCTAAACTTGCTGCCGCTGTTCAAACTTCTCTTGGTAAAGCTGATAGCGCAGTTCAAACAGTAGCCACTGGTACTACTAATGGTACAATCAGCGTCGATGGAACAGAAGTTCCTGTAGCTGGTCTTGGCTCTGCTGCTTATACCTCTTCAACTGATTATATTCCCGCGACAAAGCTCGGTGAAATTGGTGAAAAAACCATTAAAGGTTACGTTGATGACAAAGTTGGCGGACAAGATTTTTCAGGCTTTGTAAAAGGCACTGAAATTAAGACTGGTACTGCTAATGGCACAATCGCTGTTAAAGGTACAAATGTTGCTGTCAAGGGTCTAGATACTGCTGCTTATGCTAAAGCTACTGATTTTGCTACCGCTGCGCAAGGCACTAAGGCAGATACCGCAGTTCAATCTGTGGTAACTGGCACCGCAAATGGCACAATCCTAGTTGATAATGTAGCTGTTGCGGTTCACGGTCTAGGTTCTGCCGCGTATACTGATTCTACAGCTTATGATAAGAATGGTGATGCTGCAACAGCTCTAACTAACGCAAAAGCATATACTGATGCTGCGCTAATTTGGGGCACTCTTTCTTAGTTAATTCTTAAATTATATAGAATGGAGATAATTTTTTATTGTCTCCATTCTATTAGAATAATAAAGTTTATTGTTTGTAATATATTTTATTATTCTAATAAATTGATTTGAAATAAAAAATTCCATATTTGAGAGGAGAAAGATATAATGGCAAGAGTAAAATTCATCCGTGATGAAGAACCTAACATTAGATCTTTAGAAACCAACGGAGGAGCTATTGACGGCGCTCTATATGTTGCTACTGATACAGGCAATATGTGGATGGGTACAGATAGTAATTCCTTGTTAAAATTATCAAATCCAGTTATTGTTGAAGTTGATACGACCGCATCCAAAGTTACTCAAGAGCAATATGATACGATTGCTGCTTCGTGGCCGAATGTTAAGTTTAAAATTGGTAAAATATTATATTCGCCTTATAGTAAAGCAACCAATATTTTTTATTTCTCAGGAGTTGCTAAAAATATCTCTACTTTATCAAATACAAGTATTCCAAGGGTTGATCAGATTATTGTTCATTCCAATTTATCATTTAATAAAGAAATGTCAACTTTGAGGATAGCACACCCGTCTTATTGCATGGGCTATGGCATTATGTCTGCTGATGCAAAAACATTGGAGTGCGACACGAAAGGTAAGATCAGCGTCAAAGATAACGGTGTCACTGTAGAAAAAATTGCAGATGGCGCAGTAACCAAGGCTAAACTTGGTAGTGATATTGTAATACCAACCTCAAAAGCAGATATTGGCTTAGAAAATGTAGACAATACAGCGGACGCTGATAAATCTGTTAAATATGCTACTTCTGCGGGAAGCGCAAATACTGCTTCTGTAGCAAATAGTGTTGCTTGGGATAATATTACTGGTGCTCCTACGATTCCAACAATAGAATCAATTACAGGGGAAGAAATAGACGATATTTTTACACAAGTATTTGGATAAAAAATTCTTGGGCAATTTTCAAATAAAACGATAAAAGATTTTATATATATAATAAATAGCAAAAATAATTAGAATACGAATTGCTATTTTATAAATAATAAATGTATATAAAAAGGCGGTGAATGCAGGTGATTGATAAAGGTGTCCTGGCTGGTACAATGTATGACGCTGTACCAAAAACTTTTGATTATGACAGAAATATTGTTATAGTTCGAACTGACATTAAATTTCATCCATTGGTAGAAGAGGTAGTAAATGAAGAAGATGATGCGGATGAAGTAGATAATTGTCCTTTTGAATATATGAATCTATATTCATATCATGAATATGAGTTCTCAATAAAAGAATATTATGACAACGAAAGAAATCTACAAGCCTATATTGACGCCTGTGTTGCTAATTCTTTATAAAGGAAGGAAATGAGCTATATGTTAAAGAAATTTATGGAAGATAACAGCCTTGAAGCTCGTCTCATCCGCACGATTATTCAAGGTATCTTGGCTGTTCTTGTAGTTGCTGTTCCTCTATGCTTCGGGGGTATTATCTCTGATCCGCAATGGGCTTCAATCGCAACTGCTGCGGTAATGGCTATCTTGTCACCTATTATGGCCCTATTCAAATCTGGTAATCCAGAAGATGGGCTTGAAGATAAGGAGGAGTGAATGGAAAACAAAGATATAAAAGAAGAAGCAAAACTTCTTTCTCTCCTTGTAGAAGAAGGTCGTGGCACAGGTAACGGCCCAGACGATGAACATGAAGTTAAGGAGGTTGAGCATGCCGACAGCAAATGATGTTCTATACTGTGCTCAACAGTGGATAGACTATAGTAGATGGACTGACCCAGAAGAAGGAACAGTTTTTGGACGATGGTATGCTGAAAAAACAGGTGATTCTTATTATGGCACATCTGGAGTCCCTTATTGCGCGATGTTCGCGAGTTATTGTTTAGATTGGGCAGGCGTCTCTGCGCCTGGTATGCCTGGTGCTTATGTTCCATGGATTCTTGACGCTGGATATGAAAATGGAACAATGGTATATAATGAAGACGCTCAGCCAGGAGATCTCGTAATGTTTGACTGGGGTGGAGATGGCGTCGCTGATCATATCGGGATTGTTGAGGAAAACCACCCAGATGAAGGCTGGATGCAAACAATTGAAGGAAATACTAGTTCTGGGACTTCTGGATCTCAATCTAATGGTGGCGGTGTATATCGTCGCGCACGCTCTTACTCGTCTATTATTGGAATTTCTCGCCCCTGGTATGGAGCAGATGAAGAACCAGAAGAGCCTGAAGCGCCCGCAGAGCCTACTCCAGAAGAAATTGAACAAGCAAGAGTCGATGGCCTACCAGAAGCGCTAAAGAAATATAGCGACCTTTATCCTGGTGAATGGTATATTGCTTGCGTGAATAGCGCTGTTGAACAAGGTCTTATGAGGGGAACCTCTGATACCACTTTTGAGCCTTATGAAACACTCACTCGTGCTATGGCTATAGCCGTTATTGCTAATAAATTGAAAGCTGATGTTGAACCTTTACCTTTTACAGACATCGCGGAATGGTATACTGCTACTGCTATTTGGGCAGAAAAGCAAGGAATTATTACTGGTAATGGCGGTGAAATGCGTCCTAATGATGGGTGTACACGTCAAGAGTTCGCGGTTATGCTTTGGCGCTCTCAAGGTAAACCAGAAGTAGACATTGAACCAGATTTTGAAGACTGGGGTGATGTTGCTGATTGGGCGCAGGATGCTATGAAATGGGCAATTGATAAAAAGATTATTGGTAATGGAGGAAATCTACGACCCAATGATATTTGCTCTCGTGCTGAATGCGCTTCTATGGCAACAAAATTTTAATATAAAAAAATAAGGACTACACTTTTTATAGTGTAGTCCTTTTCTTTGTTTTATGCCAATTTTTTCTACGCGCGTGTGAGCGACAGACCGAAACCAAATTTGATGATTTTTGTCAATATTCTTTTTAGAATGCGCTTTGATTTTTTTCTTTCTCAATCATATAAGCTAAACCTAAACAAATACTATCAGCTTCATCTTCTGTAGGCTCAATATTGAATTTATCTTTTATAAACTCAACAGATGCTTTCTTTTGGTCAACGCGCTTTTTACCAAAAGTCACTCCGTATTCTTGTTTTAGTATTGAGCGCCAATGCGAAGGAGATAAGATTGAGAATTTAATATTATTATTATAACACCAAATAATAATTGTTGCTTGTACAAACGACAATTTTTTATATGTTTCTGCGTTGTTCTGGTATTGAATATCTTCAAAAGCAATTTCTTCAAAATTAAATTTGTTATATAATTCATTTAGATTTTGAATAACTAAGTTAAGTCTTTGTTCAATAGGTTTATTACCAGGAATCTCCCAGTGACCAAACTGGGAGATTTTTTTGTTTTTAAATATACACCAACCGCTAATATGAAGTGCTTGGTCTAATGAGATAATAACACTGTTCATTTTATGCGCCTGTTGAACCCCAGCCATTTCTTGATGGAGATTTCAAATCATTTACTTCTTCAAAAACAATTACTGGTTGTTTTTTATTGATTCTAAATTGGCATAGCCTTGTGCCTTTTGGAATAGTTACATCACGAGTAGCGTATACTGGGTAGCCCCAATCATCATCATTGCCGCAATAGCTTTCGTCGATCACGGCAAAGGCATTCGTTTGAATAACGCCCCAACGCTTGAAAGTAGAAGAACGAGCAACAATGTTTGCTTCATATCCTTCTGGAAGCCTCATTGAAACTCCAAGAGAAATGATTCTAAAATCTCCCGCATGAAGAGTAACGTCCTCATATGTATATAAATCACACCAATCTTGTTTATCTGTCATTGATAGATGCGGAGAGCCTTCTTTATATTTAATTTGAATGGTTTCTGTCAAATTATTCCTCCTCATTCATCGCAAAGCTATCAGTGATATTATATTCAATAGATCGCATGGGCCATTCTGGATCTTTAGCATCGTTGAAAGTTAGTGTATATTTAACAATATACCATTCTTCAACAATTTCTCCCCCAGACTTTTTTTCTTTTTTTGTTTCACTCCAAGAGGAGAGAGTCCAGTTATTGTCCACAGCTTCTTCATTTACTTGCTGATGAAGTGCTTCAGCTTCATCTTTTGTTTCAACTCGGATTTCATTAGTTGACTTGATTAGATACTTGAGCATTTTAGTTAATCTCCTCTACTTTTGCTTGCGGAAATTGTTCTTTCATATCATTAGCAATTTTTGTAGTATAAACCTTTGGACCGCACACACTAATTTGATTTACTTCTTGCGTGTTTACAAGAGATTTCAAACAATCAATTAGTTGTGGTTGATAAGTAGTAGTTCTATTTACAATTACTTCTTTATCTAAATCAATTAGATTCACCACAATCTTTTTTTGAGGCTCCGCGATAATAATAATTTTATACATTAGACTTCTACAATCCCCCAATCATAAGTAAACAAATAATACATATGAATTTCTCCATCATTTTTTTCTTTTACCCAACACTCATAAGCATCAGCTAAATCATTATACGTGATATCAATAATATGACCACGATATCCAAGAAGCTCTGCCAAGGTCTTCGTTGCTGAATCAATTACCCAAGGATTGCTTTCATTAAGATGAAGAACTGTATAATATGAATTTTCTTTACACATCAACATTATAAATTCTACATAATTAGAATTATATTGTTTATTGAACCAACTTTTAACAGACTCTAGCTTTTTATCAAGTTTCTCACCTGAAAGAGGCTCCATTTGCGCAAACAATTGCTTATGAATAGCATAGTTGCTAATTTCAAGATTATTGTCTGACATATAACTCCTTTCTTATTTATCTTATATTTATATTATAGCATATAAAATAATATAAGTCAATAAAAAAATAAGGGTAGACTTTAATTGTCTACCCTTATTTTTTATTCATCACAACAAGTATAAGTTACTTTATCATATCCTTGTTTTGCCAATTCAATTCCCGCATTTAAGATATCAAGATATTCAAAAGCACTTACTAAATTTCTCTCAATGGTCGCATCTTCTGGACATTCACACATATTACAAACTGAATAGATTGTTTTTTCTTCTGGGTTAAGAACTTCCTGATACCACGTTTCACTAAGATAATCATTATATTCTTCAATAACTTTTACTTTGTATTCTTTCATTCATATTCTCCATTATCAAACATTGAAGTAACTTCTTTCATTTTTTTAATATCCCAAATCTTTTGATTAGAGCTTCCTCTAAATGCTAAAGTAATGTCACGTTTATCTTTTTCATATCGTCCATCTACTAAATAATCTGTTAATTCTAAAATATAACCTAAATATTGTTCATCTAAAACTCTCTTCATAAGTTCTTCTAAAGTATATCCAGTGTATACCCAAATTTGAAGCTCTGGCTTTTTCATATGAATTTGATTTAGAAGAAGCCATAATATCTGAAGATTTTGCGGTTCGAGAGGCTCTCCGCCAAGTAAGGCAAAATGTTTAATATATTTAGGTTCAATCAATTTTAGAATAGTTTCAATGTCTTCTGGAGAAAAGTGTTTACCACTGTTAGGATCCCAGATGTTTGAATTGTGACAACCATCACACCTAAAGTGGCAACCTGAACAAAAAAGACTTACACCAAACCCTACTCCATTAGTACATTCAATTTTATCAATCTCAATATAATTCATTTATTCCTTCTTTTTTTTATATCCACTCAAAGCTATATGGCTTCAAAATTTTATTTCCCATACAGCTCTTTTTTATTGTATCATGTCCATAATGAAAATATTTAACAGCATGATTAATAGTTTCAAATTCTTGACCAGTTTCTTTACATCTAATTGGTCTTTTGTTATAAAGAATTTTTAGCTGTTTGTCTTTATCATCCGCATAGCGCCATTGAAAACCGCCACTACTTTGTCTTTTCTTTTTACAGCATTGAGAAATATGCGAGTCTAAAACTCCAAGAGTTTCACAAGCTTGTGTTATACTATCCCATTTTTTTATTTCTTTTCCATCAAGGCTGTATTGAATTATTGGTTTGGCGCTTGTTTTTTGTGGACGAGCTTCTTTGTTAAGCCTTTTTTGTAAGTCTTTTTGATAGCACCATTGAAAATTTCTTACATATCTTCTATCTCCTAGACAACAAGATATAATATTCCCCACGTTAGGTATGTTATTTTCTTTTGCGGCTTCTGGAGCATTTCTATAAATATCTAAAACTTTTCCTTCTTTTGATAGTTTATATACTAAATTTGGATAATTGCTATGAATTTTATCTTTTATTTCTTCTTTAGAGAGACCTTCAAAATCTTCTATATAAAAATAACCATACCCTCCTGCCGTTATATTATATTGACTTACAGAGCATATCCTAATACCCAATTCTTCTTGAGCAGAGAGAATCGAGTTAAACCTTTTTATAATAGTTCCTTTTACAATGTCACATTTATAGATAGCTCTTTGTTGCCTTTCATCGACAAAATCTCCGCCTCTTGTCATATTATATCCATTACTGTTTTCATCAAAAGCATAAGAATTATAAAATTTTATCCAGTATATTTCTCTCTTTTTTAAATCTTCTATATTTGAAAAAATTTCTTCTTGTGTTTCAAGAAGAAAATTCTCTTTTCCATATTTTCTAATAGCATTTTTAAAAACGCATTTATAATCTCTACTCTTTTTTTGATAAGCCGTAGATATATGTTGTTTCCACCGATGTTCTGGAGTTCTTGTAGTTATACCTATATAAATTTTACCATTTACTTTACAAGTAATTTTATACACATAACCATGAAAATTTTCTGCCATAATTACCTCTTTTCTATTCACTATAATATATAAAATTGGAACTATGGCAGTTCTAAAGATTTGCCCTAATTACAGTTTCACAAAAGAATTTTTTGCTCTCAATTGAACTTCTTGTTGTTTACCTCGATTAAACGCAGTTGTGTAGTTTCCTGTAAGATACCCAGTTACACGGCGCAATTGTTGGATATGGTGACTTCCGCACATAGGGCACTCATCGTTAAACTCATCACAATATCCGCACTGTAAGCAAGTATCGTTTGGCACATTAATGGCAAAATAAGGGATATCTTTATCCATCGCATAATTAACAAGTTCTTCTAAAGCATCAATATTATGTTTTACTGTTGAATCTAATTCTACATAAGTGATACAACCTGCGTTGCTATACCCTGTTAATTGACTCTCTGTATTGATTTTATCAAACGCACTAATTTTTTCCCAGACTGGAACATGCATTGAGTTTGTAAAAAAATCTTTATCAGATACTTTTGGAATAATTCCATATTTATCTTGAAATTTTTTCATTGCTGTATAGCAAAGGTTTTCAGCTGGTGTAAAATACGATCCTATATTTAGTTTATATTGTTGTTTAAATTCATCACAGCGTTGGCGGATAAGAGATTCAATTCTTTTTGCTAATTCCATCCCCTTTGGATGTAAATGATTTTCTCCAACTAAAAGTTCAAGAGTTTCCGCCAATCCCAATTGACCGCAGGCTAAGGTACCGTGTTTAAGAGCGCTCCTAATTCCCTCTTCTGGAATATATCCTTCCATCACTCCATTTTCATACATGAATTTTGCGCTTGAAGGATCTTGAGAACAAATATATTCAAAGCGTTCAAGAAGCATATCTTTAGCTTCAAAAATTTTTTTATCAAGAAGCTTCATAAATTTTTCTACGTCTCTATCTGCTTCCATCGCTAATGTTGGTAGAATAATCGTAACTGGGCAGATATTTCCTCGTCCATCTTTTGTTTGCCCCATTCCGTTAATGTCATATCCGTTATACGTTCTACACATGTTATCCCCTGTCACCAGAGGCACTGACCATATCTTCTATCCTATTGGACAGCCTTCCGCTTCGGGTTAGTGCCTATCTCTAACCCTACTCTGTTACATTCATCACAGATGGTCGATACACTTTATTCATTATAATCTTCAAATTGATATTGTTTACGATAAGGAGTTTTTATTTCTCCATTGCATCTTCTCATAACAAAACTTTTATTCGCTACTCCATGATATCGAGCGCATTCTTGCATAGAGCCAAAAATAATTTTTTCACCAGTAAGAATATTTGTTTGAATAATCTTACGATGATTTGGATTTTTCTCACCCATTTTTGTTTCTCTAATTTTATCTTTAATTATTTTCATTTCTTCTTCTGTTTTAGATAAATAAGTGTTTCCACCACATTTTAAAATAGAATCTGTTTCGTTATATCTATTATTCACACTATCAAAAAAGTTTATCCAATAATGTTCTTTTTGATTTAACTCCACTTGAGATTGAGCAACATCTATCATTTCAATATGAAAATGTTCTTTTCCATATTTTCTAATTGCTCTAGCCAAGTGGGTATCTAACCGATTAGAAACAGCATCTTGAATATGTCGTTGAAAACGTCTTTCAACTGGCTTGTTTGTTTGCCCTATATAAATTTTATTATTTATATCGTTAGTGATTTTATAAATCCACAATCTTATCATCTTCTTTCAGATGAAGAATTATAATGAATCTTAGCACGGCCTCAAGTTAATAACTCCTAGCCGTTAGCAGAATATTTATTATTCCACACCCTCGGGCGAGGTTCAAAAGGTTTTAAATGAGCTATAGTTTTCGCTTACCCATTGTTGATGTATAGGTTTTAGGGTCGTTTCTATCATATCCAGCGTTATTTGACCAATCAACATTTACATAATTAGGATATAGGCGTTGAGCTGTTGATTTTAACGCAAGTCTGAATAAGTCATAATTCGGTTCGCCAGGTTTACGATTCACTCCTTTCATGCATTGGAAAATAGAGCATGGGAAAATGCTGGTTTTATGTAATTTCCCTAATCCTTCTATAGAAACATTTAAAATTTCTTTAATTACCATTCTACCTTCTGGTAATGTGCAAGTACCAAAATTAATTGAAGTAAAAGGTAACTGATTTCCAGATCGGCTTTGAAGGGTATTTAAATTATGGTACATACCTTCTACCGCTTGATGACATTCTTGCTGGGTTTTATCCAACGCATATTGATAAGCTTTAGAATACCGTTTATAATAGTCATCTTCAATAGAGAGGTTTTCGTCAAAATAAATAGAATTATTTACAATATCTTCAATATATTTAATTCCATCACAAAAATGTTTGTAGAAACTTTTTCTTACGTAAGGAACCATCGTCCAATCTAAATGTGTCGCACTAACCCCACCAAATTGTTGAAGTGATTGTAATTGAAAAATAACTGCAATTAATTGAAACGCAGTATTAAGAGAATTTGCTGGTCTAACATCTGTTTGACGAGTATTAAACCCATTAGCAAGTAATTTATCAAAAGGAATAGATAAACAATTATGTGAACCAACCGCGTATTGATCTAAATCATGAATATAAATTTCATTGTTTAAATAATTTTCTCTTGCCATTTTTGAAACGCAATGATTAAGCGCATAATCTTTCGTGATTACGCTACTTGCTTCTCCAATTCTCCCACCAAAAGAATGCTCATCAACATTAGCGTTTTGATTGTCAATTCGTTTTGCTAATAACTTAGCTTCCATACTAGAGCTTAATTCTTTTTGTCTTGCTAAATCATGCTCATGTCTATATCTAATATAAGCTTTAGCTTCATTTCTATAATTAAAATCTAAAAGAGCATCTTCAACAATATCTTGAATTTCTTCTACGTTAATATCTCGATTTTTGTTTTGAATAATACCATCAATGTAGTCAAGTAGTTTAATATCATCAAATTCTCTATTATATTCTTCAAAAGCCCCCGCGATAGCTATTGAAATTTTTTCTAAATCATAATCAACTAAACTTTTATCTCTTTTAATTACTTTCAATATATCACCTCTAACGTCACTTTATTTTTTCTTGTCTATATTATATAAAATATTATATCACAATTATAATAAAATGACCACTTATATAACATTTATTTTTTCTAAATATCTGCGAATTTTCTTTGCTTCTTCATAAGTAGAGAGTCCACGCGGGAGCTTTAAATAAAATTTAAACATATTGAAATAATCATTTATTCTAATAAAATCTTTGCGGTCAACGATTGCTCGCCGCATGTATTCCATACTCCATTTACCTTCTCTTTTAATAGAGCGTTTAATTCTAACTAAAAAACCAGCGTTAATAAAAATAGGAATAATTGTATAATCATTTTGATATTTAGAAAGCTTTAACAGCCCTTCTGGATTAAAAACTCCAATATTTATAGAGTCATTTTTTATTTCAGTTTTCAAGGTTCCATAGTGCCAACCTTTAAAATCTGTATACTCTAAAAATTCTTTTTTTTGAGCATACTCTAAAAATTCAGCGGTATTAATAAAATAATAATCTTGTCCATCCCATTCATTAACACGAGCTGGACGAGTAGTACAACTAACAATACTTTTAGTATTTAGTCCACAAGAAGCCCATAGATAAGTTTTCAACATACTCGCAAGTGAATCTTTTCCGCTAGCACTTTTCCCGCAAATCGCAATAATAATTGGTTTATTAATTGTCATTTAGATTATTAACTTCCCTCCCGCAAAATGGACACGGCTTCAACTTGATTTCCTCAATCATTTTCATGTTCATCGCCACGTCTCTTTTTTAACTTTCGCGAGTGCCTTTGCACGGCGCACGCTTTTATAATCTACTTCGTCTCGGCACCTCTCGCACACCTCGCCAACGCGCTTCCTGTTGTCTTTCCAGAATTCGCGGGGGTAACATGTAAAGAACGGATTGGTGTACGTTTTGCCGCAGCGGTCGCACGTCCATTCAAATGGGGTATAACTCATAGTCCCTCATCTGCCTTCGCGAGCGCTTTCGCGCGACGCACGATATCCTTAACATCCCTATCTGGTGTGTCAAGATACCCTTTCGTGATGAGATGATAGACATCTTCTTCGAATTGTTCCCAGTTGTCGAAGCGCTCATGGGTCAGATTCTCGGGGCTTACAGAGTATACCGGCCATCTGTTCTTTACTTCTGCGATATCGACCAAGTAATTTTCACCGTTTGCCTCGATGCGTTCAACGGTGTATGCTTTTCCTTTCCCGAGAGAGACGTAGGCAACATCACCCACATTGGTTGACACGCCGTAGACGATATCGCCAACCTTGATTGGTACACCGTCTGCGTCAAGGATTGGACACTTATGAGACAGACGCGATGGTTCCATTTTATATAGTAATGTATTGTTGGGATCTTTTGCTAATGTAAGGTAAACGCCACATTCTGTGTAATCAAATAGCGTTACTGTAAATGGCTCGGGATCATCATCACAATAAACCGTATCGCCAACCTCAATAGGAACGCCTTCCGCATCGAGTATCTTTTTAACTATTTCAAGCGTCTCTCCAACTTTTTTAAGCATTACTTTCCCCGCAATCTTTACAAACATAAACTTCGTGTTGGTCAGAAAGACCAGTTGACGAATCGATAGTTGCCTCATTATACCATGAATATTCTCCAGGGAAACTCAATCTTATAGCATTTTGCCCATGGCAATAATCGCATTTAATCGTTTTAATCATTTGATCACCTCCGCACCGCAATATTGACAGAACGCTAAATCTTCTACAGAACCAGTAGTAATTATCGAGTGTCCGCAACTTAACTCAACTTCGTACTCATCATATTCATCGTGAAAGATTATGCTTTCAATAGTACATGTTTGATGCTCAATCAAGTCTGCGAGACGCTCATAAAGATCTTGCTTGTATCGGCATCTAACCTCACTCCGTAAGCGAATTAGTTCATCATCAGGATAAGCAAGCAGTGAGTCTTTAGGTTCTCGCAATTTTCTTACGATATCTCTGCGCTCTTTAGCACTAATCATCATTGCTTCTCCATCCTTCTGGCATGTCTTCGATGCGGCGTTTGCTCGTGTATGTGACATCGATAATCCTCTTAACAATGAATGGTTTTCCGCAATGTGGGCATTCATATTCGTTGTCATATTCGCTATCAAATTCCCAGCTATCAGGGTCCGAGTATCCGCACCATGGACACGTGATCTCACTTTTGCGCCATTGTTCATTCTCCCATGCGCGTTCACGTTTCTCCGCATTGCGACAATTACCACATATCGAATATCCAAGCGTCCCTGCGACAGGCCCATGTGTCCACGGTACGAAGTTCGGCGTTGGCTTGCCACATTTGTCGCACACGTACATCTTACTCATTCAACTACCTCCGCTTCACAATTAGGACAATATCGTGGAAGAAATGGAACATTAAAAAGTTCTCCATATTCATTTACAACATCTGTAACAATATACATACCAGTTTTACAATTACTACAAACAAACGTATCATCATCTTAACTCAAATTATGACAAGTTTTTCGCTCAATCAATTCGGCAAGGTGAGTAAATAACCAAGGTTCAAAATCTTTATCACCATCATAATGTAAATCAACTGCTAAAATATCCAAAAGAAGGCCATCTGGAACATTCTCCCAACTTTCGCGGAGTTCAACACTTGATCTTAAGTTATTCACAATTTCTTGTCGTTCTTTATTATCAATCATTTTATTTCCTTTCTTTCTTTTATTATATTATAACATAAAGAAAGAAGCCTGTCAATTATTTTTATGACAGGCTTTAATATTGTTTTATTCGTTTAGATCATCAATTACTTTTACCTTAGCACCACAATATGGACAATATCTCCAATCACGTCTAATCGTATGCCCGCAAGAACTATATTTAGAATAAGATCCATCTTGAAAAGTATCTATAGCTTTATTCCAAACAACGGATGTTTCTTTACTATTATTCACTATTTTACAACTATAAATTGGACGAGGAATGTTGTTGTCTTCATAAATATCAAATTTTTTCATTATCAACTCTTTCATTTGTCATTTCTACTGTCCCATTTGAATGAATTTCAGTAATTTTATAAAGCTGATGATAAGCACTCTTTTTATAATTTTTAAGAAAAAAGCTATCTCCACGTCTAATTCCTTGAAGAACTACTAATGTTCCTTTACTAAACCAACCTTGCTCAATTACTTTTTTTGTTCCATCTTTTTGAACTTCACTAATTCTTCTATTATACATCGCATAATAATCACGATTCATTTTTACTGTTACAACTCCACTATCAACAGTAAGAACGCTTATAGAAGAATGCATATCGTCTTTAGCAATTACAGTCCCCGCAATTCTATGAAGCTTGTAGATAGGAATTTCTGCGCCTTTTCTTTTAAATGTTGTTTCCACTTCTGGAGAAGTTGGTAAATTTTTAAAAGACTCAATTTCATAAATTTTATTGTCTACGCCTGATAACTCATGTTTATGATAATACATCCCCAAACTATCCATTTCCCAAGAAGAATAATTACCTTGAGCATATTTATTCCAAATGGTATCAAAAATTGAATTATTTAATTTATTTAATAATTCATCTTGATGATTTTTTAAATATTCTTTGGCGGGTTTCATCGCTTCATCATATAATTTTTTCCAAGTTTTTTGTTTAATTCCCACTTTGTTTCCAAGAGGCTCAAGTAAATCAACATCAAAAAACTTTGTATAAAATTTATAATAATTATCTGACTTTAGAGAATAATAATCTTCGAATTTACAATTTGCTTTTAAAGCCTTGTTAAATACGAATACTCGTTTTTGAAAATTTATTTCTTGCGGGATAAGGTTTGCTTCGATTAAAGCATTAAAGTTTTGTAAAGTTAATCGTTTTTTAGGCTCACATACTGACCATACATATTCTCGCATAATATTTTTTCTTTCATTAAACTGGTCAAAAGCTCCAGCTTTAATTAGTGAAATCATCGCAGTTTTATTTAATGGTGTTCTTTTAAGAAAATCTTGAAGCGAGGTATATGGTCTATTTTCTACTATCTTCTGGATTGTTTCTCCATTAATACCTGTTACTGCTTTTAAACCATAAATAATTCTATTATTCTCTTCATCTGGTTCAAACATATATTCAGACTTATTAATATCAATAAGAGAAAAATTAATACCTTGATTATTAATTTTACCAACAGCTTTAGCAATTTTCCCATAGTTAGTAGATGCTTCTTCTTCAAGTCCGCTATCAACTCTTAGGCATCCTGTATTCCAATAAATAGAAGGGTATTTTACAGCAAGATAAGCGCACTGAAGACCAATCATGCTATAAGAATAACAATGCTCTGCGTTAAATGCATATCCTAGCTGGGACGAAAATAGGACATCATAAATATATTTCCCCAAAGCAGGACTTTTTGCTTTTTCAAGAATTTTCTTATGAAGTTCAGGAATTTTATTTACAAGCTTTTTTCCAATCACTTTTCTGGCGGAGTTTGCGTCTTCAAGATCAAATCCGAACAAACGCTTATCCATCATCATTAGCATCAAATCATCTTGGAGCGGTAAAGTTCCATAAGTATTTTCGCAGTATTCTTTGATAATGCTTTGTTCTTCTTTTGTTAATCCATAAGAGTCCATTTCAATATACCACTCATTTGGATTGTTTTTAATTCTATAATATCTATCTACTGGCGTTTCAGCGCCCTTCTCTTGTGGCATAAGCCTAATCAAAGCATTAATTGCTGATAACTGCTTTAGATTTCTGGGCTGTAATTTTTTAACCGCTTGCGAACCAACTTGAGTATCAAATTGAAATAAATTATTGATATTGCCTTTATCAATTTCATCCCAAATATTTTTATCTTCAAGAGGTAAAACATCTGGGTGAATATATTTATTATAAACTTCACGCAAAGATAGGCTCTTATCTATCTTGTCTTTATTTTGTAGAAGCAATAAAGTTTGAGTAATTTTTTCCATTACATCTGTTACAAGGCTATCAATTTTTGTTTTTCCCGCAGCTTCCGCGTCATGAAGAGACCATTGGCTAATCAATGTTCCATCTGGAGCTGTCATAATTGCTCCATTATCAAACTCGTGACCTTGATCATTAAAGATAATTCCAGAAGCATGAATTGACCTATTGGATACCGTGCCTTCAAGTTTTTGAATAATATCTAAAAGTCCTGGATATTGATTAACTGTTTTAATAAAAATAGCGTTTGGCTTTAATCCTTTTTCCTTATTACCTTCTATCATTTCTTTAATCGTATAAGTAATGCCTCTATCAGAACCTACTAAGCTTGTTAAATATTGAGCTTGATCATTATCAATACCATTTGGATAATCTTTTGAACGATAACCTCTACAAGCGCTTAAAATACTTGCACGAGAAGACATTGTTGAAAAAGTACAGACTTGAATCAATCCAAGAGGACCGCGTTCTTCTTTAATCTTTTCAAACCATTTAGGTCTAACAGTTGGTGCTAAATCAAAATCCAGATCAGGAAGTTCTGTTCTGGTTTCATTTAGATACCTAAAATAATTATTAACTCCTGCTTTAATAGGATCATATTGAGTTAAGTCCATTAAATAATTATCAAGTCCTGCTGCTGAACTTCCACGACCAACGCCTACACAAGACCCGCATTCCCAAATTAAATCAAAATAATGTTGAAGAAAAATAGGGTAAGAAAAAATACAAGTATCAAGTTTTTTTCCTAAAACAATTTGAACACGAGCTTCCTCATTTAATTCTGAAAGATAAATATCGTTATATAAATCTTTTTCTTTTAATTTATCTACGCAGAAATTAACCCAGTATCTTTCTTGTTCATTATCACTTTTATATAATTGATTTAAATAGCCATATTTCTTTTCTTTATCTGCTACTGGATAATCAGGAACAGAAACCATGGGTACTTGTTGAGAATGAAGTAAAGAATATTCTTCTACCTTATCATACATTTCCATACTATTAGCAAATAATTTATCACAATCACAACCTACTGGCTCCATGTGCTTTCTAAGATCATCATAAGATTGTAAATAAGTATATTTATAAAAGCTATCTATATCTTCTCGCTCACCCTGTTTACTATTAAGTAAAGCTTTATGAGCTGTGTAATCTTCTTGAGTAAGCCTATGACTATCATCTTGGATAGTTACTTTTAAATCAAACACTTCCCCTAGCTGAAGTGTTTTTTTATTCACATAAATTTGTTCTTCATAAAGAGCAGGAGCAATTTCTAAATAAAAATCATCCCCAAATAATTTTTTACAAAATAAAACATGCTTAACAATTTTATCATGAGCAATCTTTCTACTTTTTGAGTCATTTATATTTTCTGCTTCTCGCATAGCCAATAATTGTTGTCCAATTATTGATCCAATACACGCGCTACTCATAATAAGATGTCCATTACCGTATTTATTAATTGTTTTTTCAAGTTCTTCGTATAGTAATGGCACTCTCTGTAAGCCTCTATCGTAATAACTATTAATCCAAGCAATTGAAGATAATTCTCTTAAAGTTTGATGCCCAATAGCATCTTTAGCACATAAAAGACTGTGATAATATTTTTGATTTTTATCTCTTGTTTCTATGAGATAAATTTCATTACCTAAAGCAATTTTAAAATCTGGATGTTGCTCTTTGATTTCTTGAGCATACTTATTAAGAATAATATGACTTGATAAGCTTTCATGCTCACTAATGCCTATCATATTGATACCAAGCTCAATTGCTTTATCTACAATAGAGGTGGGACTTGGCAAAGCATCTAAAATCCTAAGATTGCTATAACTAATAATATGAATGATTATGGATTGAAGCTCGATTATCACTCATATGACTCATCACCTCTTTTTTCATATTCTTTGATGATATTTTCAATAAAATAATCAGAATTAGTATGGCTTCTTTTTTTGAAATCATTCCATTCTTCTTGTGTTTTATCTCTTTTTGCTAAATTTTCAAAAACAGTTAACACTTGAAAATTAGAGATATTGTTATCTCCACCTTTGCTTTTAGGAATAATATGGTCAATACTTGGTTTTGCCCAATCATAAAAAGTATCTTTTTCTTCTTTATGTTGACTCCAAAACCAATAAACTGCTTTAAATTGTTTATCATTTAAAATCTTATCTACAGCTTCATAATATTCATTGATACTAGACTTTGTCTGACCTTTTTTAAAACCAGAATTGGCTAAAAGCTTATGAACAAATAAGAAATCTTCAAAATTATCTTTATATTTTTCTAAAAATTTTTCTTCAACTTTTACATTAGTCGTTTTGATGAAATGTTTACTTTTTCTATTAAAAACGCCCGTGCAGCCACAATTATCTTGAAAATAATTCCCATTAGGAGTAAGATAAGAAAATCTTACTTGAACATTCTTTTTTCCACAAAGTAAACAGGTACAATACATCAAAGTCCCTTTATAAGGATGCTTATAATCTTCTTTTGGAACAATTCCAGTAATAAGCAAGTTTCTTACTCTTTTTCCAATATAGTCTTTAGGATGATGTTTACTTGCTTGGATTTTATTCTTATAATCCTCTGTTTGAATATATTCTTCAAAAGAATCTAAGTCATAATCATATAATTTATTATTGCCTTGTAAGAGATATGAAGCTTTTATCTTTCCTTCTCTGGTCCACTTACTTAAAGTAGAACTTGGAAAATCTTTATTATAATATTTTCTATAAATATTATTTATATCTTGTCTAGTTCCCATATAACATACTCCTTTATGAAAAATCTATAATTATATTATAGCATAGAAAAAAGCATGAGTCAAATATTATTTTAACTCATGCTTTATACTTTATTTATAAACGCTTACCAACAATCCACAAGCAATCATTTGATTCAATATAAGGTAAACATTTTGCTTCATATGTTTTATCTAACTCAACTCCATCAATTATAAAATCTTTTGGTTCTTTATAATAATCTAATTCACTTTTTACAATTTCATAATCAATATTAGAAGCATCTAAATATTTTTCTAAAGTCTTTTGAACATCTTTTCCAACAGAAACGCCAAGAACTTTTTTATCTGTTATTCCATATTTCTCTAATCCATTTAAAACGGAAGTAAAACTCATTCCACTTCCTATTGGAATTACAATTCTTTTTACTTCTTTTGGAATACCATTATTTTTTCATCATTATTGTGCCAGCAAATGTCGCCCTTGTTCCATTCTTTATGTCCAGAGCATCTGGTAATATTTTTCATAGGTAATATATCCACTAACTCAAATCCAGAAGATAGAGCAATATTATAAGTATCTCCTACCAAATCATAGTCATTATAATTATTAAAATTATTTATATTGATTGCAAAGAAACCATCATCAATTAGATACTTATAAATATTTTTAATTGTTGATTCTAAATAATTCTTTTTCCATTCTTCATAACTGACACCAGGTTTATAAGATTGATTCCCAATTTTATAATCTTCAAGATTAAAATATGGAGGACTACTGAAAGCAAATCCAATTTGATTCTCTAATTGCGGGATAAATTCTTCACTGCCTTGACCATAGATGTGAAAATTTGTTTTACAGCCAACTGTTGTTTTATAATCGTCTCCCATTTGTTGAAGTCTTTCACAAAGAACTGTGTTAGGATCTGTGCCATAATATTCTACGTTGTGTTTTAAAGAACTTAAAAGTCTTACGCCCCATCCGCAAGAAAAATCATAATACTTATTATTGACATTATAATTCTCAAGTAATTCATCAATAGACTTCATAGGGAAGTTTGAAGGTTTACTTGCGGTTTTAAATCCACAAAGTCTAAAAGCAGTCTCAATCTTTTTACAAAGAGAATGGCTATCTGGGAATACTTTTTTATTTTTGTCTGCCTTTCCCGCAAAAAATTCTACTAAAGGCTTGTATAATAAAGCTTCTTCTATAGACCAATTATTATAAAATAACTTTACTTTAGCCATTAAATCTTTAACATAATAATTTGTAATATGATTTACCTTTACTCCGCCTTTAGAGATTGTTTTGAATTGCTTTTGAACCAACTCAAAATCTGGTTTGGTATAATATTCTTTAACTACTTGTTCATATTCTTCATCTGTTAAAGTTTCTGGATTATCTAAAACATGATATTCATAATTTGCTTTATTTAAAAGATCAACTAATTCATTATATCTATCCATAATATCACCTATAACTATTATACCATGTATACTTTATTTATTTGTCAAAAAAAACACTTGTTAAAAGTGTTTTCCTATTTCCATAAATTATTTGGATAAATACCCATTTCTATTTCATTAAGTATAAAATCAGATACTCTTTTTTTATCTTCTTTATAAGTTACACCATACCATTTAGCAGTAGTAGGTACTACTCTTACTTTAGTATTGTCTTCTTTCATTTTGGCGAATACAGATTCAGGTAGTAAATATTCACATTTCTCTAAATTATTTTTATGGCTATCTAAGAATTTTGGAAAATTATCTTTTAAATAGTCTAAGATATCTGGAGTAAAAGCAAAACAGTTCATAGATACATATGAATCAGGTTCTACCTCAAATGAATCACTACCATCTAGTGGTTTTGCTGTAATAATTTCTTTGTCTTTAGTTATTT
>OIYR01000064.1_pt1 | contig 62554 bp, 56 predicted proteins | sample 1588221 | NCBI WGS metagenome assembly OIYR01 (sample SAMN03283292) | human gut metagenome | biome: human-associated habitat; material: feces | host: Homo sapiens | place: Peru | collected 2012
CCCCCCCCCAAGCGTGAAAACAAGTATCGTGTAAAACCAAAATTGCATTCTTTTTAAGATAGGGCAAAACGATTAAAAAATCTAAAAATTCGCCCGGATTAGTATGAACGGTATCTATCAAACACAAATCAATATCTCCACCGATTTGCTCCATAAAACGCGCTGCTGTACCTCCTGAAAAGAACTGCCATTTACCCTTTAAATGAGAAAAGCACTCATCAACAATATAGCCAGTGGGCTTGTTTTCATCCCTATACCATTTTGGGCTGTAATCCACAGAATATAAACGAGCGTCAAAATCCTTAATTGCATTAAGAATGAGTGCCGAGCTACCTCCTGCTGAAACGCCAAGTTCAAGTATCTTTTTAGGTTTGCTTTGCCTGATAATGCCATTTAAAAAACACCTTTCCTTATAAGACATTTCGCTAATTGTGTTTCCATATGTTGGAGTGCTTAAAATATCCTCAATTTCATCTAAAATTTCACTTTGAAATTGCTCTGGTTTGTCAAGTAACATATTTTGTCCTTTGTTTTAAAATAAGTTGGCATTTTAGCGAAAATTTGTAACAAAGTCAAAACTTTGCCATTTTTATCCTCACTTCCCCAAGCTTACATTTAAGCATAATTTTTAGTGCCGTGAAAAATCGCTTTGTGCGCGATGAATTGATTGATACGCATTTTTGTCCTTGTAAAAGCATTAAAACCCCAAAACCCTAAATTCAAAGGGCTTTTGGGCTATTTGCAAAGCAAACGCCCAAATTTACATTACAAAAATGCTTGGCACTATGGTAGGATATTTTTTGAGCTTGCGGAAAATGTGCTTTCTCAGCACTTGGCGAAACTGCGCCTCCATAAATCTTCTATCATCAAGCATTTCGTCCTTTGCATTTGTGAAAAAGACGCTCAAAACATCGCTTATATCCTTTGAAAACGCCGCGTCTTGCTTGTCCGCTACCACGCCATAGCTTAGCACTCGTGGCTTGTTTATCAGCGTTTTGTTGGCTTTATCAAGCTGAGCGATAACCACAACCACGCCATTGTCGGCTAAATTTTGCCTGTCAATCACCACATCATCGGCGATTTGCTTGTTGATTTGATTATCCACAAACACCTTGCCCGTTTTGACGGTTTTTAAGCGTTTTATGTATTTGTGGCAAAGTTCAACTTGGTCGCCATTGCTCATCAAGTAGATATTGCGCTCATCGACACCGCAAGCCACAGCCGTTTGCTTGTGCTTTACTATGTGATTATACTCGCCGTGCACGGGCAAAAAGAATTTAGGCTTTGTAAGGCTTAACATAAGCTTTTGTTCCTCCATACTCGCGTGCCCGCTCACATGAATTTCGCTAAATTCTTGATAAGCCACCTTTGCGCCAGCTTTAAGCAAAAAGTCAAGCACAGCATTTATGCTGCTTTCATTGCCAGGTATTGCTTTGGCTGAGATGATGATTTGGTCTGTTGGCTTGATTTTGATGAATTTATGCTCATCAGTTGCCATTCTGTAAAGCGCGCTCATCGTCTCGCCTTGTGAGCCTGTGGTAACGATTAAAACTTCATTATCCTTGTGCTTTGCTACCTCGTCCGCATCGATGAAAATTTTTCTGTCAAGCTTTATGTAGCCAAGCTCCATTGTGGTGTAAAGGTTGCGCTCCATAGAACGCCCGATGACACACACTTTGCGCCCATATTTTAGCCCATAAGTTATGGCTTGATACACGCGGTGAATGTTTGAGCTAAAAGTGCTCATTATCACGCGCCCCTTTGCTTTGGCAAAAATCAAGTCAAAAGTCGCTCCTACTGAGCTTTCACTCTTTGTAGAGCCTTCTTTGTATGAATTTGTGCTATCGCTTAACAAGCACAAAACGCCCTCATCGCCATAATGCGCTAAGCGGTTTAAATCGCTAGGATAGCCATCAATAGGCGTAAAGTCGATTTTAAAATCCCCCGTGTGTATGAGCGTGCCAGCGCGTGTTTTTATCGCAAGTGCGCTTGCATCGATGATAGAGTGAGTTATGTGTATCCATTCTATCTCAAAGTTGCCGATTTCATAGACTTTTCGCTTTTCCACAGGACGAAAGAATTTGCGCTCATCTTTCAAGCCGTGCTCTTCAAATTTGTTTGAAATCATACCAAGTGCTAGTGGCGTAGCGTAAAGCGGATAGGTAAATTCCTTGAAAAAGTAAGGCACAGCGCCTATGTGGTCCTCGTGCGCGTGAGTGATGATGATACCTGCGATTTTATCCTTTATCTTGCGAATATAATCAAAGTCTGGTATCACTATATCCACTCCGTGCATTGCGCTGTCGGGGAAACTCATACCTATGTCGATGATAATGGCGCTTGTATCGTCCTCGATGACGGTGAGATTGCCGCCGATTTCGCCAAGCCCGCCAATAGGCGTGATGCGCACCTTGTGCGTGCTGGTGTCGTTGTATTTGAGTGGGTGCAAGCGGTTTTCGTGTATGACTTTGTTCGCTTCAATCACCTTTTGCATTTGAATTTGCCACGGCTCATCGCCTGTAAGTTTTGTGGGTAAATTCTTGCTTTTTTTCTTGCTCTTTTTTTCGCCGCTATCTTGTGGTGTTTGGTTGTGTTTTTTGCTTTCTTTGCTGTTTGAATTTGCGCTGTTTTCATTACGCGGCGAATTTTTAGAATGCTTTAAATTTGCGCCTTTTGAGCTTGAATTTACGCTTGAATTTAAGCCCGCACCCACTGAATTTGCCCTTTCATCTCTTAAAGTCTCTTCGCTTTTAAGCGAGTTTTCAAGGGATTTTCTCTTGCGTTTAAAGCGGTAGTTTTTGTTGGATTTACCGCTTGAATTTGGGTTCGTGCCTTTTGGGGCATTTTCTGCGCCGTTTAAATTTGCGCCCTTTGGCTTGCCTAAATTTTCGCTGTGGCTTGAATTTGCGCCCTTGCTCTCATTTTGCAAGCTGTGGTTTTCTTCGTTCATAATAATCCTTCACATTGTCATAAATTTCAAGGAAAGATTTGACGCTAAGCTCGTGCGCTCTGGCGTTTGCCTTTATGCCAAGCTCGTTTAAACGGCGTGAAATTTGCACTTTGTGCGCTTTTAAATTGCTTAAAAGCTGTTTGCGTGGGGCTTTAAAGCAGTCTTTCAAAAAGCACTCAAAGCCGCTTATGTCGCAAAGGTCCTTAAATTCACGCTCTTTTTGCAAGAGCATTACAGCCGAGCTTACCTTTGGGGCTGGCTCAAAGCATTGTGGAGCTACTTCAAAAAGCAACTTTGGCTCACTCACAAGCCTTGCTAAAACGCTCAAAGCGCAAAAATCGCTTTGTGTGCTTTGTGCGCAAAATTTCAAGGCGACTTCTTTTTGCACCATCACTAAAATCATTTCGCACTTGCCGTCTCTTAACGCCTGTAAAACGAGCTTGCTGGCTATGTAGTAGGGCAAATTCGCCACTAAAACATAGTTTTGCGAGCATAAATTTGGCGTAAATGCCTTGCTCGCGTCCTCATTTAAAAGCTCTAAACTTTTGTTTTCAAGCTGCTTTTGGAATTTACGCCTTAAATGCGGTATCAGCTCATCATCTATCTCATAAGCCTTCACCCGCGCACATTCTAAAAGTCTTTGCGTCAAATCACCTAAGCCAACCCCAATCTCAACGATTTGCTCTGTGCCTTTGGGAATGGCTTGAATGATTTTGCTTAAAACGCTCTCATCTTTTAAAAAATTCTGCCCGAATTCTTTTTTTGCCTTTATCATCGCTTTTTCTAACATATCGTTTGCATTTCACACGAGTGTGAAAATTCATTATAAGTCGCAATTGTATCTTTTTTTTGTAATCAAAGCAAGAGAATTTATATAAATTTTTTGGCTCTTTTTTGAAAAGTGTTGATTCTTATACAAGCTTTATACACGCTTCATCGCTTGCTTTGCAAGTAGCGATAAGCCACGAATTTATGTTGTTTTTAGCAAGTTTTTCTTGTGCGAGCTGTGCTTTTTCGTATGGTAAAGCGCATAAAAGCCCGCCAGAAGTTTGCGGGTCAAAGAAAATGATATCCTCAGGCTCATTTTTTAGCCCTTTGACAAAGCTTTCTATGCTTTGCTTGTTTCTGCGCGCCCCGCCAGCTACATAATTTAAAGCCGCTTTTTCTTTTGTGCCTTGAAAAATAGGCACTTTATCCTTATAAAGCTCTATGCAAATATGAGAATTCAGCATTTCTTTTAAATGCCCCAAAAGTCCAAAACCTGTTACATCAGTCATCGCATTTGGCTTAAATTCTTGAAAAATTCGGCTTGCATAGACATTTAAAAAACTCATACTTTCCACTATGTGTTTTAAAAGCTCGCTTTCAAGCGCTCCTGCCTTTAAAGCCGTGCTTAATATACCCGTTCCTATTGGTTTTGTAAGGAGTATGGCGTCCCCAACTTTTGCGGTGTTATTCGATAAAAAGGCATTTGGAGCAACTTTGCCCGTAACGCTTAGCCCAAAAAACATTTCCGTGCTGTTTATTGTGTGTCCGCCAACTAAAACGCCACCACATTCTTGTATCTTGTCTCTTGCGCCTTGAAGCATTTCATTTAAAATTTGCGCCTCAAAGTGTGTATTGTCAAAGCCAACGATATTAAGCGCATTTATCACTTCTGCACCCATTGCGAAGACATCGCTGAGTGCATTTGCTGCCGCGATAGCTCCAAAATGATAAGCACTATCGACTATGGGCGTGATGAAGTCAAGCGTTTGCACCAAAGCTAAATTTTTATCTATAAAAAAAACGCTCGCGTCTTCGTTGTTAGTAGTTCCCGATAACACCAAAGGGTGAGTTTGTAGCAAGCTCGTTACATTTTCAAGACCGCACGGGTCTAGCTTGGCTGCTCAACCTGCGGCTTTTACAAACTGCGTTAAATGCTGATTTGTATAAATCATAACGACTTATCCTTTTTTAAAATTTATCACGGCATTATAACATAAATTTATAAGCCCTCTTTGATAAGTGCATAAAGTTTTTGCACTTCATCATTATCAAAGCACGAGCAGTTCTTGCTCTCATAGAAAATTTTAAGCTTTTTTTCGCTAAATTCAAAGCCCACACCACAACCCTTGTGCGCTGGTAAAAAGGCTCTTAACAAGGTAATCTCTCCGCTTATGCGCTCATCACAGGCAAAGCAAGTAAAATCCTTATGCAACCTCCCTTCAAATTCAAGCAAATTCGCGTAAGCATCGATGATGACGCGCAGTGGATTTTGCTTTTCAAAACGCCTTATGCACTCATCAAGCAGTTCAAAATAAAAGCTCTCGCAGCTTTCTACATCTTTTAAATGTCTATACACAAGGCGCACAAACTCTTGCCACACCAGCATTTTGTCCCTATCTAAAATCCACGAAAAGCCCAAATGCAAGGTATCTTTAAGGCGTGGCAAAAACGAAAGGCTGTGTTCTAGCTCAAAGTCGATTTTATAACCGCTCAAAATCAAGCCGTGCCGTAGTCCGTAAAAGCGGTAGCACTTATGAACGCCCTTTTGGCTTAAAATATAAACGATTAAATCCTCATCACGCACCCTTTGCGTGTGTAAGATAAAGCCTTGCATTTGCCTACTTTCTTTCAGTCATAGCCACGCCCACAATTTAAAAATAAAAAGCAAAGCCACTAATGATAAATGGAGTGATGAAAAAGCTTAGTCCAAAGCAAATTAGACCTAAAAAGACATACAAAAAAAATTTCATCACCTTGCAATCTCCCTTTGCAAGGCAAATTTAAGCTCGTTTAAGCCGCTTTTTTCAAGGCTTGAAATTTCAAGTATGAATTTTTGTGGGTTTTGAATTTGGCTTAAAAATTCAGCTAAATTCGCCTTTTGGTTTTGAAAATTTTGCTTAAATTCATCGCCAAAATTTTGCGTGTCGCTTTTTGAAAGCACTATGCCAAAGGCTCTTTGCGATAAGATAGGCGAAAATTTTTTAAGCTCATCTTGCAAAATGCAAAATTGTTCTTTTAGGCTCATTTTACGCTCACTATCAAGCACGAAAAGTAAAAAGCTCGTTCGTTCTATATGCTTTAAAAAAGCTAGCCCCAAGCCCTTGCCCCCGCTTGCACCCTTAATAATCCCCGGTATGTCAGCCATTACAAAGGAATGTTTTTCATCAACTTCGACAAGTCCTAGTTTTGGCGTGAGTGTAGTAAATTCATAGTCGGCTATTTCTGGCTTTGCGTTTGATAGCACTGAAATGAGTGTGGATTTGCCAACATTTGGAAAGCCCACAAGCCCCACATCAGCGATGAGTTTTAGCTCCAAACGCACTCGCACGCTTTGCCCCTTAATGCCTTGCTGTGCGTAATCTGGGCGTTGATTTTTAGCACTTTTAAAGTGCGTGTTGCCAAGTCCGCCCTTGCCCCCTTTTAGCAAAAGCTCCCTTTGCCCTTCTTTTGTCATATCAGCTAGCACTTCTTTGCTTTGTGTGTCGATGATTTGCGTGCCTTGTGGGACGGGGATTTCAAGGTTTGCGCCACTTTTGCCGCTTTTGTTTTTTTTCTCACCGTCCGCACCATTTTGCGCGGCTAATTTTTTTTTGCCCTTAAAATTCGCCAAAGTGTGAGCGTTATTGTCGCAAATAATGATGACATCGCCGCCCTTGCCACCATCTCCGCCATCAGGTCCGCCTAAGGGCACATACTTTTCACGGCGAAAGCTCACAGCGCCCTTGCCTCCATCGCCAGAGCTTAAAACAATCTCCACACTATCGATAAACATAAACTCGCCTTGCCTTAAATTTAAGCAAAAGTATAGCAAATTATTGCAAAATTTTTTACTTGCATTCAATCATCACGGCAAATTTAAATTTTAAGCACCATTTACCCCGCTCAAAGTCTTGTAAATTCGACTTTTATATCGCAAATTTTTGCCCTATACATAGCGGTTGAAACAAGCATATCAACGCCCGTTTTAGCGTAATTTGCGGCGTTTTCTTTGTTTATGCTACCTGTGGCTGAAAGCAAAATGTGCGAAAATTTATTATCTCGCCCACAAGGGCGCACAAAGTCTCACACTCAAAGCGTTCGCACTGCAAAATGTCAGCACCCAAAGCCGCAAAATGCCTTGCTTCGTTCGCATTTTCCACTTCAACGATGATTTTATGCTCTTTAAAAGCATTTTTAAGGCGTAAAAAGTCCTTTTCAAAGTCATTGCAAAGCAATCTATGCTCTTTAAACACCAAAATACTATCGCTTAGCCCATATCTATGCGGCAAGCCACCGCCACTTACAAGGGCTTTGAGCAAGAGTTTTTTAGCAAAGGGCATAGTTTTGCGCGTGCCAAGCAAGGCTATGTTAGGGTTGTGCTTGCGGGCGTTTTCAAGCATAGTTCTTGTATAGCTTGCCACAGAACTTGCGTGTTCGAGCAAATTTTGCATAGTTTTTGCCACGCGAAGCAAATCCTGCGCCTTGCCTTTTAGGGACAAAAAACGCTCTTTTGGCTGAATTTTCGCCCCATTTTCAAGGGCAAATTCACGCTCGGTTCAAGTGCGGTAACTAAAAAGGATTTAGGCATTTTAACCTCGCTTTAATTAGCCATTTTCTATGGCATTTTCAAGCTTTATTTTAGCATTTTGAAGTAAATCTTTTGATTTTGCGCGTAAAGTAAAAGATTTTTGAATTTTTAGGGCGATTTGTTCTTGCGTGGCGGGATTTATCTTGGGGATTAGGATATTTTCTAGTGAAGTGTTTGAAATTTTAGGTTGCGCTGTTTGAGTAAATTCTCTTTGTATTTGTTCTTGCACTACAAAATTTCTTAACAATAATTCTAAAAATTCAGGGATTATAGATGTATCAGTTAGTCTAAATCTTGAAGTATTGTTTGAAATAAAACTTCCATTTAATTCTTTTGGTATCAAATTTATTTTGCCTATCGTGTTGCCTATGGTTGCAATTACAAAATCATTTTGTTTTACCATTGTTTCATTTGTCGCTTCAAAATTATCATCAATATAAATACATTCTTGTATTCTAATGGGAGTATTAAAAGACAGCTCTTTTATCCTAATGTATGCCCTTTTTGCGTGTTGAGTATAAAGATTTTCTGGTATAAAACTACCATTTGTAAAAAAGCCTATATCTTGCAATTTGCAATATCCGCCTTTATAATCTTTGATTTTACGCTCAATGGCGTCATATTTACTTTGATAATACTCACTATCTAAACGCCCGCTTTTGTGTAGGCTTTTTGAAAGTGGGCGCACGGAAATGTTTAAATGCGGGTATTTTTTGCTTATGTCGCTTATGTTTGTTAGCTCGCTTGCCTTTTTTGCTTGCAATGATGATTTTAGCAAGGATTTGAGTGGATTTTTAAAATCCAGCTCTAATTCTTTATACAAAAGCTCTTGCGCCTCTTTGTAAAGCACCTTACTTGTTTCTAAAATTTCATAGGCTTTTTTCATTATTAAATCAATCTCATTATTTAACGCTAAAAGCGCATTTGGTATAGGCATTTCATTTAAAACAAATTCATAAAATCTTGGGTGCTCCGTGCCGTATTGACTATGATTTAATATAGTTTGTATCTCTTTTGTTAAAGCAAATACCATAAGAGTATTTGCTGATAATAAGTCAGTTTTTGCACGATAAACTAGATATTCTGTTGATAATAATTGCCTAAAATTTTTTGGCTGAATGACCGCCATTTCTTGTAAGTATGACCTTAACCTTGAAATGACAAAATCCCCTGCAATAGCTTCTTTTTTGGTGCTTCCTAAATTATCATTTGATAGTTCTACATCGCACATAAAATTTCCCAAAGAATGCGTTAAATCATACACATAAACAGACTCTTTAACTGATGATATAGTGGTGCTTATTAAATCAAAATAATCATTTAGAGTTTTGTTTGAATTTAAATTTAAAGTTTGTAAGGCTTGTTCTCTCGTGTTGCTATTAAATTCTGATCCGAAAATTAAATGTGTTGCAACCTTTTTAAAATTAAAAACACTAATTTGTAAATGCGGATATTTAGCTTGTAAGCTTTCATTAAGATTTTGCATTTTTATCCATCCTTATCAAAAGATTATAAAAATTTTATCGATTTAAACTTAATGTTATATTTTTTAGTATATAATATCTATGCTCAACTACCGATGGTAGAAAGAGGTGGCTAGCATTTGCTTCGTGGAGATGCCGCAAGTCTCCACCATACCTTATAATTAAAACCATTCGCAACTCCTTAATTTTAAATCTACTTGATTAACATAATCTGTGTATTTTTTATTGAAAGACTGTCTTTTTTTATCATTATCTATATAAAAACTTGTAACAATAAAGGCGGTATCGTTTTTTGTGGTGATTTTTTCTAAAATTATGACAAAATCATGCTGATATAACCATAAATAAAGCCTTATTCTCCCATCACTCTCATAAAAATAAAACATTTTGATATGTGGCTTGTTATAATCGTTTATGATATGCCTTATCCATTGTATTCTTTTGGCTCTTTCTTCGTCAAAATGCCTTGAATTTCTATTTTTTCTACTGATGATATGCCAAAAAATTTCCTCTATTTGCAAATTCTCTACGCGTAATTTATGACGAGTTTTTGGATATATTAAGATTTTGTTTAAAAAGCATTGAGATTGTATGAAGTCTTGGTAAAAAATTTGATAAGCAAGGATGATTTTATCAGCTTCGCAACTGCATTGCGCAAAATCTAAGCAAGGATACATTTGGCTATTTCCCTTTGCCTAGTTCAATTTTAAAGATATTAAATTTACTTTCCCAAGGCGGTGTGTTTGTTTTAAGACTTTTGTTGTGCAATTTTGATTCAAGGATATCAACTATATAGTTTTTGATTTCACTTTTATGGTCTAAATCCTCCCTTGCTTTATAAGCAATAGCTCCTATAAACAAATCAGTGAGTTGAATAATGTTTGATTCGTGTGATTGGGATGTAAAGACTTCTACGCTTAAATTATCTTTATATTTGCTTTGTAAAACTTCTTTGAGTTGCGTCATTCTTATGCCACACCTTGAATCCTTGTAATCTAAATAAATTTTTGTATCTATTTTTTCGCCTACATTAACCTCTGTTTCAAATAAATTTCTAAAAACATAATAAAACATTTTATAGTAAAATAAATCTGCATTTCCATCGTTGTAGATATCGTGTTTTAAATCTTTTTTATTTGGTATTAAGACTGCTTGAAATTTTAAATGCTTATCATTGAAAAAAAAATCTAATAATTCATCATAAAATGGTTTTTGGGAAATATTTAGCTTAGTCCATTTTAGCTCTTTATGGTAATTGTGTTTATGTTTTAAGTATTTTATATGTTTGTTTATTTGCTCTACCTGCTCTTCCTCAACACGGATTGCTCCTAAAACCATAACATTAGATTTCAATGTGGGATTATCTTTGAAATTTAGGTGATTGCTTTCATCGCAAAAAATTTTATATTTCATTGTATTTTCCAAAAACTCAAATTTTCCGCTTTTGCAAAGTCTATAAAGGCTTCTGCTATGCCGTCCTGCGTTAAGCCATCGTGGTTAAATAAATCGTGCTTGATGATTTTATGCCCGTGAGAGTCAAGCTCAAACTCGCCATTTGTGTCTTTTAAGTAGATTTTCTCGCCTGAGTTATCCTTGCTAGGCTCACTCATCGTGGCAAAGAAAATGTTGTAATCATCTTTTTTTGGGCATAGCTCTTTGCCGTTTTCATCGATGCCGCCGTATTTTTGCAAAAACAAAACGCTCGTTTTCGTGCCTGTGTGGGGTTTAAAGACATTACCGTGTAAGCCAATAACGGCTAAAATCCTTGCTTTATCAGCTATAAATTCGCGTATGTATTTATCGCTAGAATTGTTAAAACGCCCTTGTGGCAAGACAATAGCCATTCGTCCGCCATCTTTTAACATATTTAAGTTGCGTTCTATAAATAAAATATCCCTCCCTACTTTGCTTTGTGCTTTGCCTTTTGCGTTTTTACCTAGCTCATAGCGAGCTAAAATCCTGCTTTCTTTAATGTCGCCTGCAAAGGGTGGATTTGCCATTAAAATATCAAAGTTAAAATCCCTATTTGCGTCTTTTTCTGCGCGAAGCTTTTTAAGCCTTTTCCACCCCTCAAAATAAATATCCTCCCACTCATCGTTTTTTGTCCATTCATCCCAATGCTCATAGTCGATAGAGTTTAGATAAAGCACATTTGTATGTCCATCGCCTGCGATTAGATTGAGCATTTTAGATACGCGCACGGATTTGTCATCAAAGTCAATGCCAAAAATTTTTTCCTTGACATAATCAATACATTCTGGGATTTTTTTCTCTGCGGTAAAAAGGTGGCTTTGGCTTAATCCTTTTGCCTTGTAAAGTTGCTGCCATACATAAAAGCAAGTGTGTATAGGAAAACCACAACTCCCACTTGCTGGGTCTATCATCGTTTCATTTGGCTTTGGATTAAGCATTTTCACGCACATATCAATCACATAACGCGGGGTGAAATACTGCCCTTTTTCGCCTTTGGCGGATTTATTTACAAGGTATTCAAAGGCTTCATCGATGACTTCTAAAATTGAGTTAAAGAGTTTGACATTTTCTAGTGAGCCTATACATACGCCTAAATGAGATGGGGAAAGTTTGATTTTATCATCTTTGCTAAAAACGCCCTCCCATTTGTCTTTTGCTTTGTTAAAGAGCTTTTCGATTTTCATTTTAATCTCTGAATCAGACTCACCAGCATTTCTAAACTCTAAATCCTTGCTTTCATCTCTTGCGCCTGCTAACTCATCATAAAGTTTAATAAAAATAAGCTTGAAAACTTCTTCAAACACATCTACGCCCGCATTTGCTAGCACTTCATCTTCCATATCTAAAATGATATTTTTTAGGCTTGTTTTTTGCGTGCGAAGAATATCAGCTTGGGTTAAATCACTAAATTTAAAAGGCTTATTTAAAATGTCTTTAAGGCTTTTATCTTGTGTAGGGATATTTGGGATAGGCTCAAAATAATTTGGGTCTTTGCGGTGATAATAACTAATCTGCGAGCCATTACTCCATACCGCCATAGTCGCACCTGTGGCGTTGCAATAGCTTTTAAGCTGCTCTTTACCCTCTTTTAACTTGGGCTTTTTAACTTCTATAATGATATAAGGCGTGGTAATTTGGAGCTTATCCATTATAATAATATCAGCTCTTTTTACTTCGCGCCCAAAATGCACAGAGTATTCAACTTGAATGCGGGATTTGGGGTAGCCGTATTCACTCATAAGCTTATCTAAATAAAGCTGGCGGATAATCTCTTCTGGAGTGAGCTTGATTTCTTTATCTCGCACCAGACAAGTAGCGTAATAATTTGGTGCGGTTTTGTCTTCTTTAATGACAATTTTTTCTTCTAATGTCTCTATGGCTTTTTGGCTAAAAAGCTCTAATTTATACTCGCTATCTTTTAAAATTTCAGTTATTTTCATCTTTATCTCCTAATAAATTAAAATGTTTTTTACAAAGGTTATTTTACCAAATTTTTATTGCGTTTTACTTTTAAGCAAAATTAAATTCAACTTATATTGAACTCTATATGGCATTTTGCCTTTAAAAGCCTTTGTCCGTGCGAGACTCGCACACGAGCTTTTAACAGCATTTTGCGCCATTTGCGCCGTATTTTTTGTCAAGGGCTTCTTTAAAAAATTCTTTTTGGCTTTTTGGCGTTTCATCTGGATGGTGGCGTTTCATATGTTCTACATACTTATCATAGCTTGGAAGTCCCACCAGCAAATGCACAAAGCGGTCTGAGCGCTTGTAAAAGCTGTAAATTTTCGCCCCCAGCTCTTTGAATTTCATCTTTTGTCCTTTGTGTAATTTTAGTGTAAATTCACGGAGTCGCTCATTTAACATTAAATTTAAAGCCCCAAATTCACAAGGAATTCAGGGCTGAGCGAGAATTTCTCTTTAAAACTCCGCTCAATTCAGCAAACCGCAAGGCTTACAATCAGCCGTGTGCGGCGATTTTGCCTTCATAATCGCTTGCTTTAACATACTTTGTCTCTGCCAAAGGCAAGTCGTTTGTGCCATTTACGCACTTTAAGCAAATGCGAACGCACTGCACCAGCACGAGTATGGTTACAGCCATAAACAAAGCGCACAAGCAAGCGTTGATGAGATTGTTTGTGGCTATGGTTTGAAAGCTCGCTGCCTTGTCCGCAAGCCCGTTTGCTGCTGCCTCAGCCGCCTTTGCGCTGAAATTTTGCCAAAGGGCTATGTGGCTTACTGCATCGTGGATTTTCTCGCCATTTGCGGGCAAGAGTTTGCAAACGCCCGCATAAAGCGTGCTGATGAGAACCCAAGCCGCTGGCAAGATAGCCACCCACGCTTGCTTAACCTTGCCCATTTTAAAGAGTATGGTAATGACGGTAAGTAGCGCAATACCTGCTAGCATTTGGTTTGACACGCCAAAGAGTGTCCAAAGCGACTTTACGCCGCCTTGCGGGTCTGTAACGCCTTGATAAAGTATGTATCCCCAGCCCGCCACGCATATAAAGGTAGCGAAAATGCCCCAAGGTAGGCTTTGGATATTGCCGATAGGCTTATAAACATTGCCAAGCACATCTTGCACCATAAAGCGTCCAGCGCGAGTGCCTGCATCAACGGCTGTTAAGATAAAGAGTGCTTCAAAAAGTATGGCAAAATGATACCAAAACGCCGTTGAGCCTGAGTTAAAAAGCGGCACTTGCGCGATTATCGTGGCTAGCCCTATGGCAAAAGTCGGCGCACCGCCTGTTTTGCTTAAAATGGACTTTTCGCCGATTTCATTTGCCATACCTGTGATTTGCTCAGGCGTGATTTCAAAGCCCCAAGAGCGAATCGTCTCCGCCGCTACCGCTGCTGCTTGCGCCACATCGCTAATGCCCGTTGTGCCAAGTGCTGCTGGGGCGACATTTACGGAAAAATAAAGTCCCGGGGTTAAGATAACAGCAGCCACGAGCGCCATCACGCCCACAGCGGACTCCATTATCATCGAGCCGTAGCCTACCATTCGCGCGTGAGATTCTTTTTCAAGCATTTTTGGCGTAGTGCCGCTTGATACAAGAGCGTGAAAGCCGCTAATCGCACCGCAAGCGATAGTGATGAAAAGAAAAGGAAAAAGTTGTCCGCTAAACACAGGTCCCGTGCCGTCTGTGAATTTAGTAGTGGCGGCAAATTGCACCTCAGGGGCTACTATCAAAATGCCAGCTGCCATTAAGACGATAACGCCGATTTTCAAAAAGGTGCTTAAATAATCCCTTGGCGCGAGCAAAAACCACACAGGCAAAATCGCCGCGATAAAGCCATAGCCTATGATGACATAGGTGAGCGTTACAGGGCTAAGCGTGAAAATCGCACTCAGCGTTTCGCTTTGTGCCACATCGCGCCCATAGTAAAGTGCGAGCAGCAAAAGCACAAAGCCGATGACACTTGCTTCGCCAACGCGTCCAGGGCGGATAAAACGCATATAAACGCCCATAAAAATGGCGATAGGAATAGTCATCGCTATGGTGAAAAGCCCCCAAGGCGACTCTGCTAGGGCATTTACCACGACAAGGGCAAGTATGGCGATGATGAGCATCATAATACCTAAAATGCCTACCATTGTGATAGAGCCTACGACTTTACCAAGTTCGAGCTTGATAATCTCGCCCAAACTCTTGCCATTTCGGCGCATAGAGCAAAAAAGCACGGTAAAATCGTGCACCGCACCAGCCAGCACCACGCCCACTACAAGCCAGATTAAGCTCGGCAAGTAGCCCATTTGCGCCGCTAAAATCGGTCCCACTAAGGGTCCAGCACCAGCGATAGCCGCAAAATGATGCCCAAAAAGCACGATTTTATTTGTCGGCACGAAGTCGCGTCCGTCATTATTGACAACAGCGGGCGTTGCGCGTTTATCATCAAGTGCCAACACCTTTTCAGCGATATATTTGCTGTAAAAGCGGTAGCCTATCATATAAAAACACACCGCCGCCACGACTATCCAAGTAGCATTTATACTCTCGCCCGTGTGAAGCGCAAGCGTGCCAAAGCACCACGCCGCGAGCAGAGCAACTAAAACCCAAAATACATTCAAGGCAATTTTGTTACCCATTTGTATCTCTCCTTTCGTGTGAAATTTTGTGATTAAAGTGTAACATTAAATTCTTAAATTTTTGATTAAATTTCTTGCGTGAAGTTAAATTTTACAACTTTGTGCTACAAATTCAGCAAGCGTTAATATAACATTTTGAAAAATTTTTTATAATCAAACTTTATAAATTCAAAAAAAGGACAAAAAATGTTTGATGATTTAGGTAAATTCATCTTGCGCGTGAGTTTAGGCGTGATGATGATACTGCACGGCATAAGCAAGGTGCAAAACTACGAAGGCACGATGAGCTGGCTTATGGGAAGCGGCGAAAATGCTGGCTTGCTCGCTCAGCTTGGCTTGCCTGTGTTTTTGGCTTATGGCGTGTTTGTGGGCGAGCTTGTCGCGCCTGCCTTGCTGATACTTGGGATTTTGCCCCGCCTTTCGTCTTTGGCGATAATGGCGACTATGGTTGTAGCCACACTTTCGCACACGATGAGTGAGGGCGGCAACGCACTCTTTTCACTTGGCGGCTTTGGCGGCTGGGCTTATGAACTGCAAGGGCTTTATTTCTTTGCTGCCTTTGCGCTTTTTTTGCTTGGAAGCGGTGCTTTCTCTATTTATAAGAGATTTTAAGGCACTTTGAATTTTGTCATTGTGAATTTTATTCGCAATGACAATTTCGCTAAATTTTAAAAAATCAACTATGCTTGTTACAAATTTACATTATATTTTTATTGTTATGTATAAAATTATTTTATTTTAACAATTTTAGGATTATAATTAACATTTTAAAAGCAAGATTTACACTTGCCAAATACATACATAAGGAATAACTATGCACCCACATATCACAAACTACGCTAAAAAGCGTTATTTCGCCTATGCGCTCATCGCCTTAGTAGCGCTCACGCTGCCTTTCGTGCGTATCAACGGCAACCACTTCTTTTTGCTCAGCTTTGACCACAAGCGACTTGATTTGTTTTTCATAAGCTTTGACACGCAAGAGCTTTATTTGATGCCCTTTGTGCTTATCGGGCTTTTTTTGACGATATTTTTCGTTACCACGCTAGCAGGGCGCATTTGGTGTGCTTGGGCTTGTCCGCAGAGCATTTTCCGCGTGATTTTTAGGGATTTGATTCAAACCAAATTGCTTAAAATTCACAGCTCCATCAAAAACAAGCAAAAGTTAAGCAGTGCCAACGGCTTTAAAAAATTCATCGCTGTGTGCCTTTTTTACGCTATCGCACTCGTGGCTGTAAGCAACTTGCTTTGGTATTTTGTGCCGCCTGAGGACTTTTTTGCTTACATTCAAAACCCCGCAGAACATAGGCTTTTGCTAGGCATTCTCATCATCGCGAGCTTGCTTTTTACGCTTGATATTTGCTTTTTGCAAGAAAATTTTTGCGTGTATATTTGCCCTTATGCAAGGGTGCAAAGCGTTATGTTTGACACAAATACCTTGCAAGTTATTTATGATGAAAACCGCGGCGGCAAGGTGTTTGAGGGCGCGACAAAACTTTACAAAAAGCCACCACAAGGCGAGTGCATAGGCTGTGAAGCCTGTGTGGCGATATGTCCTACGCACATTGACATTCGGCGCGGTATGCAGCTTGAATGTATAAATTGTTTAGAGTGCGCTGATGCTTGTTCTGTGGTGCAGGCTAAACTCGGACGGACAAGTCTTATCAACTGGACGAGCTTTGAAGCTACCCAAAAACGCGTGCCTACGAAATACCTACGCTTTCGCACTATCGCTTACTGCGTGGTTTTGCTCATCGTCATCATCGCATTTAGCGTAATGAGCAGCAAAAAAGAGTATATGCTACTTGACATTAACCGCGACACCGAGCTTTACAGCATAAAGAAAAGCGAAGATGGTGCAGTGGTAAGAAATGCGTATAGGTTTTTGTTTCACAACACCGATAAAAAAGAGCATAACTATTATTTTGAAGTAATGCTTGATGGTAAAAAGGACGCTTTAAGCATAGTGCGCCCCACAAAGCCCTTTAAATTAAGGGCTGGCAAGCAAACTTTCCAAGTCGTGGAGCTACAAGCCAACAAAAATTTAGCCCAATTCAGCGACAAGGACACGATTTTGCCGATACAAATTCGCGCTTATGCGGTTGATGAGCCAAAAATAGAAGTGTTTAGAGACAGCATTTTTGTGCATCCTAAAAAAGATTTTGAGTAAAGGCTAGGGCTTGTATAAAGGCGACAAACGCTTTTTTCAAGCCCTTTTTTGGGCGCAAAATTTAGCTTTAAGCGTGAATTTAAAAGTAAAAATTTACAAAAAGCTGAATTTTAGTGTAAATTTTGCACTCAAAGTATAAAATTTTACGCCCTTTTGTATGATTTACACCAAAGAATTTGGCAAAATAAGCCTTTTATGCTACAATGTGAGCAAAAAATGGAGCGAAAATGAGTAAAGCAGATATTGTCGTAGGCGTGCAGTGGGGCGATGAGGGCAAGGGCAAGATAGTCGATAGGCTGTGTGCGGAGTATGATTTTGTGTGCCGAAGTGGCGGTGGACACAACGCTGGGCATACGATTTGGGTAAATGGCGTGCGTTACGCGCTGCACTTAATCCCCTCAGGTATCTTACACGAAAAGTGCGTAAATATCATCGGTAACGGCGTTGTAGTGTCCCCAGAAGCCCTTATAGACGAAATGTCGCAGTTTAAAGAGCTGAAAAACCGCCTTTATGTCAGCAACAGAGCGCATTTAAATTTAGCTCATCACGCGCTCATCGACAAGGCAAAAGAGCAAAAAAAGGGCAACCAAGCCATAGGCACGACAGGCAGAGGCATAGGACCGAGCTATGCGGACAAGGTAAGCCGAGCAGGACACCGAGTGAGCGAGCTTTTAGAGCCAAAGAAACTTTGCGAAGCCCTAATGAACGACTTTAAAGACAATGCCGCCTTTTTCAAGGGCTTAAACATAGAAATTCCAAGCGCGAATTCGCTTTTGCAAGACTTGCAGCAGTATAAAGAAATCCTAGCCCCTTTCATCGCCGACACCACGCAAATGCTGTGGCAGGCTTTAAGCAGTGGCAAAAAGGTGCTTGTAGAGGGCGCGCAAGGCTCTATGCTTGACATAGACCACGGCACTTATCCTTTTGTAACAAGCTCCAACACCATATCAGCAGGGGCTTTGACAGGTTTAGGGCTAAATCCAAAAGATGCAGGCACTATCATCGGTATCATCAAAGCCTACGCCACGCGCGTGGGAAATGGGGCTTTTCCAAGCGAGGATTTGAGCCAAACGGGCGAGAAAATCGCACAAATCGGCAAAGAAATCGGCGTCAGCACAGGGCGCAAAAGGCGTTGTGGCTGGTTTGATGCTGTGGCTGTGCGCTACACGGCAAGGCTAAACGGGCTTGATGGCTTTGCGTTGATGAAACTTGATGTTTTAGACGGCTTTGAAAAGGTGAAAATTTGCCGAGCTTATGAGTATGAGGGCAAAGAGATTGATTTCGTGCCTTATGATTTGCAAAATGTCAAGCCCATTTACGCTGAATTTGCGGGCTGGGATAAGGTAAGCAAGGTGCGTAAATTCAGCGATTTGCCACAAAATGCCAAAGCCTATGTCGAGGCTTTGCAGGATTTAACGGGCGTGAAAGTCAAATACATATCCACAAGCCCAGAAAGAGATGACACCATAGTCCTATGAAAAGCAAGTATTCGCAAGTGGTGAAGATCAAAAAGCAAGAGCTTGACAAGGCTGAGAACAACCTAGCAGCCGCAAAGCAAAGGCAGCGCAGTAACGAAACAGCCTTAATGCAAGCAAAAGCCGAGTATTTGAGCATATCCTTGCCACAAAGCGGCTCAGTGCAGCTTTTAAGGGAGAGTTTGAGCTTTAAAAACATAGCCAAAGACATTAAAGACGCCGCCCAAGAGCGCGTAAATCTCTCCAAAAACGAGTGCAACCACTATCAGCACCTTTACAAAAACGCGCATTTAAATTACGAAAAAATCAAGTATTTGGAAACTCAGGATTTAAAAGAGTATCAAAAACAGCTTGCAAAAGCCGAGCAAAAGGCACTTGATGACATAGCCACGAGCAAGTTTTTTAGAGAAAGGAAAGAAAATGAAGAGCTTTAAAATCGCTTTTTTGTTGCTTGTTTTGAGCGCAAATTTTTCATTTAGCGCAAGCGATGAGGAACGCTACCTTGAAAACAAACGCCGTCAGCTTGAAATCCAAACAAGGCAAGCAAACGAAGCTAAACAAGCCTTAGAAGCCTACAAAAGCTCGTTTGAAGCCCTGCAAAAGCAAAAAATGGACGATTTAGTGCGAAAAGAACGCGACATAAACGCGACTTTGGCAAAGATAGAAGCGACAAGGGCGGAAAACGAACGCATTATGATGATGAACCGCCAGAGTTTAGAGGAAATCGACAAGAAAAAAGGCGACAGGGTGCAAGAGATTTACTCTCAGATGGAAAATGATGCTATCGCCAAAGTGCTTGCGGAAATGCCAGCTGTGGAGGCAAGTAAAATCATACTCACCCTTGAACCGCGCAAAATTTCAGGTGTGCTTGCCGAGATGAAAGCAGATAAGGCATCTGAAATCACTTTGTTGATTAAGAAAACCGAAAACAATGGCACGCAAGAGACAAATTCAACACGCAACTAAATAAGTCTTGTAAATTCATCTAAAATTCACGCATTTTAAAGATGAATTTAGGTTTATACGCCCATTTTTGTAGGCAAAATTGCACTACAAACAAAAGAGCTTTTGTGCCACAACCTAGCAATTTTAGCTTAAAAACAACTCTTTAAAGCGTTTGTTTGCGTAGTTTTCAATATCTTTTTGCAAGATTTCAAAATTGTTCATTAGCTCTTTGGCGCGTGGAGTAAGTTTTGTGCCTGAATTTGCACTACGCCCTTGTCTTTTAATGACAAGCTCTTCACCCGCATTGCTTTGCAATTCGCTCAAATGCACCCACGCTTTCTTATAGTTTATCCCCATAACGCCAGCAGCTTGCAGTATGCTCCCCGTTTTATCTATGCACTCTAAAAGCTCGGTTTTGCCTTTGCCAAAAAGGATTTCGCCCTGCGCATTTGTGAGCCAAGTCTTTGTTTTGACACGAAATTGCGTGTTTTTTGCATTCATTTTGTCTCCTTTTATGTTTGAAAGTATTATACCATAAAAAAATTTTTTTATGGCTAAAAGACATTATAGATTATAAAAATAAATATTTGATTTATTTTGAAATTGTTAAAATAAGAAAAAAGTATTTTGGATTATAAATCATTAACCATATAAATTTATAATTTTTGCCGAAAAAGTAATTTTTCATAAACTCCTTAAAATAAGATTGTAGCCAAGTTCGCGAGAGCTTGGCTTTTTTATGTCCGCACTTTGCTAAATTTTAGCCCACAAGCAACAAATTTATAGTAAAATAATACAATTTAAAAAGGGAAAAAATGAAAACAACAAGCTATGAAAAAGGCAAAAACGCCCTGTGTTTGCTCGATATGCCAAGCCTTAGAGCAAATGCACTTTGTGCTAAACTTAATGGCTCAAAAAATGTCAATATCTCTTGCCTTGAAGATGTTAAATTTAACGCAAAGCCCTATAAATGCGAAATCGGCTCAGCCCCTTTTGTGCTAGCACTCTTAGCAAAGCTTGCAGATGAGAGCAAATTTAGTGCTTTGGACGAGGGTTTTTTGAGCGCAGAGTCTTGCCTTGGCGAGGAAGAGGCGCGTGAAATTTTGGAGTTTTTAATAGGGGCTGAGTTTTTGATTTTCGATAAAGCCTTGCTTTCGCACAAGGATTTTTCAAATATCGCTTATTTTATGGGCTTTTTGTGCGAAAAATTTGCCCTAAAACTTGTTTGTAGCGATGAAAGCATAAGCGAAATAAACACAAGCGCATTGAGCGAGTTGCAAGAGCTTGAAAACTTTGACGGGCTAGTGCTTTGCCACGCAGATGAGCCAAATTTACGCTGCTCAAAGCAGTTTTTGCAAGTTGCAAAGGTGCAAAATGGCGATGAAGTGAGCGTAAAAAGCGCCATTTTCACGCAAAGGGCAAAAATTCAGCTTGATGAGAATTTACAAGGCACGGTGGGCTTTTTAAACTTTGTCCCAAGGGGCTATGACTTTGTTAAAATTAGCTTAAAAAAGGCGTAAATATGCAAATATCGCTTTTTATTTTTTTGCTTCTTTTGTCATTTGTAAGCCTTGTTTTGTTTGTTTGGACACTCAAAGAAAACAAAAATTTAAAACAAAAACTCGCCCAGCACGCAAATGACACACAACAAAATATCGAGCAGATTAAGAAAATAGCGAGTTTAGAGACGAGATTAGAAGAAAAAGAACAACAAATTGCGCAGATAAAAACCGAAAATCAACGCAACCTAACTCAGCTTGAAAATAAATACGAAATGTCGCTAAAAAGGCTTGATGAAGAGCTTAAAACAAATCTTGAAAAACAAAATAAGAATTTTTTACTCCAAAACAAACTTATGCTGGGCGATGATGGTAAAAAAATCTTTAACGAAGTTTTAGCACCCATAAAAGAGAGCATTAAAGAGTATGAAAAAGGCTTGCAAGAACACAGCAAACAGCTAGTTTCCAACAAAGCCACTATACAAACGCAGATTGAAAATATGTTTAAATTCAGCCAAAAAATCGGCGAAGAAGCCGATAAACTCGCTAAAATTTTAAAAGGCGATAAAAAGGCTCGGGGCATTTTTGGGGAGTTGCAACTAAAAAGCGTGCTAGAACAAAGCGGTTTGCGACTTGGCGAACAATACAAACTCCAAGAGCATTTTAAAGATGAAAGCGATGAAAGCAAGCATATACCTGATGCTGTGGTGTATTTAGACAGACAAAGAAGCATTGCGATTGATGCTAAATTTCCTTTGCCGAATAATTTAAATTTTGAAGATGATAAAAAACTTTGCGAAGAAATTTGCCAAAATTTAAAGGCTCGCATTGACGAACTTGCGCGCAAACCTTATGTGAATTTCACTTCGCACGATTATATGTTACTTTTTATTCCATACCAAAATATACTTGATTTAGCCCTTGAATTTGAGCCAAATTTGTATCAATACGCTTACAAAAAAAATATCTATCTTACCACGCCAACAACGCTTTTTATGGCATTAAACACCATAAACATTTCGTGGCGATATGTAGAAAGTGATAACAAAAAACAAGAATTTTTAAAACAAGCAGGCACTATGTATAACAAAATTTATGTTTTTGTCGAAAAAATAGAAAAAATAAAAAATTCATTTTCAAAGCTCCACAATAGCTTTGAAGAGGCTGAAAATACGCTCTTTAAAGGCAAGGGTAATTTACTAAATCAGGCTGAGAAATTAAAAGAACTTGGAGCAAAAACGAACAAACAAATTGAGAAAAAAAGTCAAGACAATTTGCTTGAATTTGAGGGCGAAAACATAAATTTAAACCCTAGTGAGAATGAAAATTTGTTTAGTTTAAATCAACAAAAAAACGGAGAAAATGAACAATGAAAGCTGTGGTAAAAAGCGCAAAAGCACTTGATGAAAGAGCCATTAAGCTGGGGCTTGATGAGCTTATTTTAATGGAAAATGCAGGCGCAAATTTAGCTAAAATCGCTAAAAATGCCTTGCGAAAAAAGGGCGTTAAAAATGGGCGAATTTTAATTTTGCTGGGACAAGGAAACAACGGCGCAGACGGACTTGTCGCGGCTAGGCATTTAAAAAATGCACTTTGTTTTTGCGTGGATAAAAATTTAAAAAAATCCCCCCTTTTTGAAAAGCAAGAAAAAATTGCCTTAAATTTAGGCGTAAAATTCCTTGACAAAAAGCCAAATTTTCAAAGCTTTGATTGTATCATCGAGTGCATTTTTGGAAGCGGGCTTGACAGAGAAGTAAGCCCAAATTTAAAGGCTCTCATCGCTGAGGCAAACGAAAGTCGTGCGCTCAAAATCGCCTGCGATATGCCCGTAAATTTGGGCTTTGAGCCTTGTTTTAACGCTAAAATCACCGCCACAATGGGAGCGATAAAGGAAAATTTGCTTGAAGATTACGCAAAAGAAAGCGTTGGCAAGATAAAATGCGTGAATTTGGGCTTAAATTCAAGCCTTTACGCGCCAAATTCAAATTGCTTTTTACTAGAAAAAGGCGATTTAGAGCTGATAGAGCGCAAACAAAGCGCAAACAAAGGCGACTTTGGACACGGCTTTATTTGCGCGAGTGCGAGTGCTGGCACGCTAGCAGGGCTTGGAGCGCTTAATTTTGGTGCGGGTTTGATTTCGCTTGTGGGCGCAAAGCCTTTTTCGCCGCTCATAATGCAAAAAGAAAGGCTTGATGAGAGCGCAAGTGCCGTAGCTTTGGGAATGGGGCTTGATGATTTGAGCGTTTTAAATGAGCCTTTGCTTGAAAAAATTCCTGTGATTTTGGACGCAAATGCCTTTAAAAGCTCTAAAATTCGCCCTTTTTTACAAAGGCAAAATGTCATCTTAACCCCGCACCCAAAGGAATTTGCAAGGCTTTGGAAAATCGCTTTTGATGAAAACATAAGCAGTGAGCAAATTCAAAAAAACCGCTTTTTTTATGCGGATAAATTCGCCCAAAATTTTAAGTGCGTTTTGATTTTAAAAGGCGCAAACACCATCATCGCACAAGGTGGGCAAAAATTTGTTTGCACGCTTGGAAATGCAGCTTTGGCAAAGGGCGGCAGTGGGGACGCTCTTGCTGGAATGATACTTGCGCTTATTTGTGCGAAATTTAGCCCCTTAAACGCTGCTAAAAACGCCGTTTTAGCCCACGCCCTTGTTGCTAAAAAATGGCGATTTAACCCAAACGCCTTTGATGCGCTTAAACTCATAAAGGGGCTAAAATGCTTGTAAAACTTGCGGTTTTATTCAGCGGCAACGGCTCAAATTTGCAAAATTTGCTTGAAAAACTGCACCGCAAACGCTTTGGCAACAACGAATTTGAAGTGGTGCTTTGCCTTTGCAACAACAAAAACGCCTATGGCATAGAACGGGCGCGAAAATTTAAGCTTGAAAGCGTTATTATCGAGCATAAAAATTTTGCTAGCAGAGAGGACTTTGACAGGGCTTTGGTGAGTGAAATTCAAAAAAGCGGAGCGGATTTAGCGGTGCTTGCTGGCTTTATGCGGATTTTAAGCCCCGTTTTTACGCAAAGCGTGCGTGCTATAAACTTGCATCCCTCGCTTTTGCCACTTTTTAAGGGCGCAAATGCCATAAAAGAAAGCTATCAAAGCGATATGAAAGTGGCTGGTGTGAGCATTCACTATGTGAGCGAAGAGCTTGACGGCGGACAAATCATCGCACAAAGGGCATTTGAAAAAACGCCACAAATGAGCTTTGAAGCCTTTGAAAGCCAAATTCACGCCCTTGAACACGAGCTTTTACCTGAAACGGTTATAAAAATTTTTGAGTGAAATGCCTTTGATTAAGCTAAAATCAGTAAAAGTTATCAAAATTTTGATAAAATGCACTTGATAAATTAAATTTTAAAAAAGGAAAACACAATGTTTGCCTACCTCATCTTTCGCACGAAAAGAGCCTTGCTGCAATTTTTTTGTAACTTTATCCCCTTTAAAAAGCTACGCATAAGGGCGCGAAATGCTGCGTATGCTAAATTTACAGGCGATAAAATCATCTTGCTTGATGAGCTTAATCTCCACCTACCCAAAGCCGTTTTAACGCAAATCAACGCCTATGACAACGAGTATTTTATAAAACAAAACGCTCAAATTTTGCCAAATTTTAAAGAAACAAATGCGAATTTAAGGCAAAATTTGCCAAATTCTCATAAAATGACGGGGGGGGGGATTTAAGTTCTCATCAGTATTCTAAAACTCATCACACGCAAAGCCCACTCACAGCGGCTATTTTGACTTTGATGCAAATGCCCAAAACCCTAAATCTCCGCTTAATCCTTGGGCTTATATAAGAGTTTGCAACGAGGCCATCACGCTAAAAGCGTGTTTGACAAGCATTTTGCCCGCCATTCAACGAGGCGTCATCGCTTACAATGACTGCACGGACGGCAGTGAGGAAATCATCTTAGAATTTTGTGCTAAATACCCAAGTTTTATCCCTGCTAAATACCCACACAGCGTGCAAATTCAAAACCCGCAAAGCAAGGAAAATATGCTTCATAACTACTACAATTTCGCGCTTTCTTTTATCCCAAAAGGCGAGTGGCTTGTCAAAATCGACTGCGACCACATTTATGATGCGAAAAAGCTTTATAAGAGTTTTTATCTGCCAAAGCACACTTATGAAATGGTGATTATCGCTAGAATGGACATTCTTGTCAAAGAAAATCAAGTTTTTGTAGGCAAATCTCCAAACGAAATGGGTGGCTTTTTTGTGTCTGGTTTAGACCACTGGCTACTTTACAACAAAGGCATAAAATTCGAGCAATGGTTTCCCAACAAAGACGACAAAAGCTACTCTTACGAACTTATGCGCCCAAAACACAGACGCATAAACTTACGCACAGAGCTTAACAACTATCATTTTCCGCAAATCAAATCATCAAGGGCAAGTGCGAACGATGAGCGCATAAAAACAGCTTTTACCCTAGATGAAATCCGCAAAAGCCCACTTGTCGGCACTCGCATAGACAAAGCCTTGCTTGATGAGAAAAAAATCTTGCAGATTTATGACAGCTTCGCGTGGGACAAAGCAAATTACAAAAAGCCTTGAATTTTAAGAAAAATTCACAAAAATTTGAGCGATTGTGTCAAATTTTTGTTGTATAATTTCAAAAAATTCAAAGGTAAATGATGATAGAGCTTAGAAAACCAGCCGAGATAGAAAAACTGCGCGAGGCAAACCGCATAGTCGCACAAACGCTTGATTTTTTGGAGAGTCAAATCCGCGTAGGAATGAGCCTGAAAGCCATCAGCCAAATGGCGGAGGAATTCATACTCGCAAAGGGCGCAACGCCGTCATTTAAAGGGCTTTATGGCTTTGAGGGCGCTATTTGCACGAGTTTAAACCGCGTTTGCATACACGGCACGCCCGATGAGACGAAGCTTAAAGAGGGCGACATTTTGGGGCTTGACATAGGCACTTGCAAGGACGGATTTTACGGAGATGCCGCTCGCACCATAGCTATCGGCAAGATTTCTGACAAAGATGCCAAGCTCATAGCCTGCGCCAAAGATGCGCTTGATTATGCGGTGAGCATTATCCGCGAGGGCTTGCGTTTTAAGGCGCTTTCGCAAAAACTTGATGAATTTATCAGGGCTAGGGGCTTTGTGCCACTGCTCAACTACTGCGGACACGGCATCGGCACGCGCCCGCACGCTGAACCTGAAATCCCAAACTACCTAGAACCCGGGCAAAGCCCAAAAGAAGGGGATAAAATCAAAAGCGGAATGGTCTTTTGCATAGAGCCGATGATTTGCCAAAAGGACGGCACGCCCGTGCATCTTAACAGCGACAGATGGAACGCCGCAAGTGCTGACGGGCTTAATACAGCGCATTTTGAGCATTGCATAGCGGTGGTAAGGGGCAGGGCGGATGTTTTGTCAAGGGTTTGAAAACTTGACTTTTGTTTTGGCTCTTTTTTAAAAAGTATTGCTTTAAGCTTATAATTTTTTATCAAATCGTCATTACGAGCAAAAAAGAGCGCAAGCAAATTTTGCGTGGTAATCCATAGAATTAAATTTGCGCTTAAATTTGTGGATTGCCGCACCTTTTATCTCGTTCGCAATGGCAAGCAAGGTGCAAATCAATGTTTTTTGAGAAAAGAGCTAAAATTTTACAAATTAAACACAATACCAAAGCATAAAATTCACTCAAACAGCCCTTTTTCAAAGCATTTTAGTTTAAAGCTTTTGCGGTGAATGTGGCTTAGTCCAAATTTGGCTATGGCGTTTATGTGTGCTTTGCTCGCATAACCTTTGTGCTTAGCAAAGCCATACTCAGCAAAACTTTCATCAAGTGCGCTCATCACCGTGTCGCGGCTTACCTTGGCTAAAATGCTCGCCGCACCTACTTGAAGCACCTTGCTGTCGGCTTTTATAAGAGTTGATATGTCTGCCACGCCAAAATTTGTATTGCCATCATACAAAAAGGACAAGCCCTTAAAATGGTGCTTTATAATGATAAGTGCGGTTTTTAAACACCAACTTAGCCCCATTTCATCGATTTGTGTGTGCGAAAAACCTAATATAAGATAGTCTGAATGCTCTTTTATGAGGGCAAACAACTCAGTTCGTTTTTTTGCGCTAAGCTCTTTGGAATCCTTTATGCCAGCAATTTGTGTATGTAACAAACACCCAGCTACCAGCAAAGGACCCGCCAAAGCTCCGCGCCCAGCTTCATCTATGCCAACAACACTATGTAAATCATAGTTCATTTTTACCCTTTTCCTTGTCATTATAGCGAATTTTAACTTTAATTAAAAGTATTGCGCTAAAATGTGTGTTTTAAATGAAAGGCAAAAAATGAGCCAAAATTCAAAGAAAAAAAATTATATCTGCGTGTTTGACTGCGAGAGCGTGCCTGATGCAGCTTTGATACGCCGCCTTTATGGCTTTAAAGGTGATGATGAAAGTGTCAGTAAAATGGCACTTGCGGCGCAAAAAGATGAAAGTGGCAATGAGTTTTTGCCCCTGCCTTTTCACCGCATCATCAGCATTTGCGCTGTGATTTGTGATGAATTTGGCGCATTTATCAAGGTCAATAAAATCGATGGCGACTCAGAACGCGAAATGATAGGCAATTTTTTCGCCTTCATCAACAAATACGAACCGCGCCTTGTGAGCTTTAACGGCAAGGGCTTTGATATGCCCGTGCTGGTGCTGCGCGCTCTTAAATACAACATAAGAGCAAATGCTTATTTAGACACGATTTCGGACAAGTGGAACAACTACAAAACCCGCTACAACGACCAAAGGCATTGCGATTTGTTTGAAAGTCTTGGCGCGTGGCGTGGCGTGCGGCTTGACACGGTGTGCGCTATGGCTGGGTTGCCGGGCAAATACGACACGCACGGAGATGAGGTGATGAGCCTTTTTTACGCTAATAAACTTGACAAAATCCACGAGTATTGCGAGAGCGACACGCTTAACACCTATATGCTTTTCTTAAAATACGAGCTTATCAAGGGAAATTTGAGCGAAGAGGATTATTTGAGCTATCTTAGCTTGATGAGTGAGTATATAAAAACTCACAAAAGCGAGCGAGGCTATGTGCAAATCTTTTCAAACGCCTGTGAAAGCGAAAGTGAAAAAATCATAAACGGCATTTATGATGAAAATTTAGGCTTTGGTGTGAAAAGCAAAGGCGCAAAAAATGAAAATTCAAATTCTAGGGAAAATTCAGCCCAAGATGATAAAAATGAAGTAAATTTAAACCAAAACTCTAATGAAACAGCGCAAAATTCAGCACAAAACACTTTGGCTACAAATGATGAGCCTGATGAAAACGCGCCAAGCTTTGATGAGCTTGTTCAAAGTGGAGCGTTGAGTTTGGGCGCAAAAAACACCAAAACAAAAACGACAAAAAAGAAAAAGGATAAAGAATGAAAATTTTAATCACAGGTGCAGCTGGCTACATCGGCTCTCACACCTTAAAGCAGTTTTTAGAAACAAGCCACGAGATTTTTGTGCTTGACAATCTCAGCAAGGGCAGCAAAAAAGCCATTGACGCCTTGCAAAATTTGCGAAAATTTAGCTTTTTCGAGCAGGATTTGTGCGATTTTGCGGGAGTAAAAAGACTTTTTAAAGAGCATAAATTTGATGCTGTGGTGCATTTTGCGGCAAGTATTGAGGTGTTTGAAAGCACGCAAAATCCGCTTAAATACTATCTTAACAACACCGCAAACACTTCAAATTTGATTCAAACCTGCCTAGAAAACGACACAAATAAGTTTATTTTCTCATCAACAGCCGCTGTTTATGGCGAACCGCAAACTGAAAGCGTGAGCGAAACAAGCCCTTTGCAGCCTATCAACCCTTATGGGCGCAGCAAACTGATGAGCGAGGAGGTTTTGCGTGATGCAAGCCTTGCAAATCCTAGTTTTAAGCACTGCATTTTGCGTTATTTTAATGTCGCTGGGGCTTGTATGAGCTATCAAATCGGACAAAACTACCCAAAAGCCACGCTTTTAACTAAGGTGGCGGCTGAATGTGCGGCGGGCAAACGCGAGAAAATGTTTATCTTTGGCGATGATTACGCGACAAAGGACGGCACTTGCATAAGGGATTATATCCACGTTGATGACATTGCAAGTGCGCACTTATCAGGGCTTAACTACTTGCAAAATGCTGGTGAAAGCAATGTTTTTAATGTGGGCTACGGACACGGCTTTTCGGTAAAAGAAGTGATAAATACGATGAAAAGGGTAAGTGGGGTGGATTTTAGCGTGGAAATGGCGAATCGTAGGGCTGGGGACCCTAGCGTTTTAATCGCTGATAATGCTAAAATCAAATCTTTCACCGAGTGGAAACCGCAATTTGACAGCCTTGAAATGATATGCAAAAGCGCTTATGAATGGGAGCTTAAAGGCTGAATTTGTGGCTTGATTTGGCATTAAGAAAGTTGGGGTAGAATTTGCTAAATTTTAAACAAAAGGGCAAGCGTGATGAATTCTTTACCAAATTTGCTTTGCAAAATGGTTGAGTTTTTGCAAAAACAAAGTCTTATTTTAAGTAAAAATTCGCGTGATGGGCGCATAAATTCAGCCTTTAATGAAGATGAAATTTTTAAGCTCTTGCACGCTCATTTTGATATAAATCGCCCAAATATGCGTGATTGGTTTGATTTTTCCTTTGAAGAAAACGAGAATTTTTATCCTGTAAATATCAAAATCACAAATTTAAGCACAGACAATCTTAACTGCAAACTTGGCATTTACTACGCACTTACGGGCAAGTTGCCACATTTTGACAATGAAATCAGATGGGCAAATTTTTTCAGCACTATCAAAGAAAATTTAGCCGAAAATTCGCAAGATTATTATTTTCTCATCATCAACAAAAACGACACAAAGGATATTTTCGCTACGAGCTTAAAATGCTTAAACGAACTTACGCCAAATGGCAACAACTTGCCCTTTCAAGCAAATTGGGCTAAAAATAGAATTTTAGTTCATCGTAACTTTTTACAAGTCAAAGCCTTTATTTTAGGCACTATGGGGCAGTCTTTTGCATTAAGGGCAAGGGCTTATGATGAATTTGTGTTAAATTTTCCAGAATTTAAGGTGAATTGATGACAAAGCTGATGAAAAAAGATTTAGTGCAAGAGTTTGATATTTCGCATTTAGGGCAAGTTTTTACCCCGCAAAATGTCATCAATGATATGTTAGAGCTTATAAAAAGCACTCAAAAAGTAGAAAATCCACGCTTTTTAGAGCCAAGTTGCGGCGAAGGGGCTTTTTTAAGGCACTTGCCTGCAAATACAATCGGCATAGAATGCGACAAAGTCTTATTTGAAAAAAGTTTGTGTGATAAAAACGCCTTTTGCAAGCATAGCCAAAATGCTGACAAAAGCCTTTTAAATTTGGACTTTTTCGCTTATCCTGTGAGTGAAAAATTTGACACTATCATCGGCAATCCCCCTTATGTGCGCTATCAAGACATTTTACAATCCACAAAAGCCCTTTTAAAGCCCTTTGACAAGCTTTTTGACTCTCGTTCAAATCTTTATCTTTTTTTCATCTACAAATGCGTTTTGCACCTAAAAGACGGGGGTGAGCTGATTTTCATCACGCCACGAGATTTTTTAAAAAGCACAGCAAGCATAAAACTCAATGAATTTTTGTTTTCACAAGGCACGATTACTGATTTTATAGAGCTTGGAGACAAAAAAATTTTTGCAAAAGCTCAGCCAAATTGTGTCATTTGGCGTTTTGAAAAGGGCAATTTTTCACGCAGCACGACTTGTAAAAGGAATTTCAGCTGTGTTAATGGGCAGTTATTGTTGATGAAAAATCATTATTTTATCCCTTTTAATGAGCTTTTTTTCGTCAAAGTAGGTGCTGTAAGTGGGCTTGATAGGATTTTTGCAAATGAGAGTTTTGGCAATGCTGACTTTGTTTGTTCTGCTACTGCTAAAAATGGCAAAACTAAAAAAATGATTTATGGCGAATTTGGCAAGCAGAGTGCTTATTTGCAAGGCTTTAAAGCTCAACTTTTAGCTAGGAAAATCAAAAAATTTGATGAAAATAATTGGTGGCAATGGGGGCGCGATTATTTTAAAAGCGACTTACCACGCCTTTATGTCAATGCAAAAACGCGCAACAAAAAGCCCTTTTTCTTGCACTCTTGCAAGGCTTATGATGGCTCAGTGCTTGCGATTTTTCCTAAATTTAAAGTAAATTTCGCGGATTTAAAATTGCTTTGTGAGAAATTAAACAGCATCGACTGGAACGAGCTTGGTTTCGTGTGTGATGGGCGTTTTTTGTTTTCACAAAGAAGTTTGGAAAATTGTTTGCTTGATGAGAGTTTTAGCGAATTTTATCGTTTGATAACAAAAAATATCACCGATAAAGAGCGGATTTCAAGCTAGATTAAGGACGACTTATGCTCAAAAAACTCTTTGCCGTGTTAAGTTTGCAGGATAAACGCTTTTTTTATGCTTTGCTGGCTTTTAGCGTGCTGATTTCGTTCATAGAAAGCTTTGCCATAAGCCTTATAATGCCCTTTGTGAGCGTGGCGAGCGATTTTAGCTTGTTTGAACGCAATGCTTATTTAAGGCAAATTGATGAGTTTTTTAGCTTGCCAAAGTATGAGCTAGTGGCGTATTTTGGGCTTTTGCTCATCGTTTTTTATGTGCTGCGAGCCTTTTTAAATGCGCTTTATTTTTACCTTTTAGCGCGCTTTTCAAAGGGGCGTTATCATCTTTTTGCCCTGCGCCTTTTTCGCAAATACCTGAATTTAGACTATGAGAGTTTTACGCGCCAAAAGCACTCTGCCTTGCTTAAAACCATCACGCAAGAAGCCTTTAATCTCAGCACTATGCTTGCGAGCTTTTTGCTGATGATGAGTGAGCTTTTTGTAGTGGCGCTCATCTACGCGCTTATGCTTGTGGTGGATTATCAAATCACACTCTTTTTGAGCGTCTTTTTGCTTGCAAATGCGCTTATTTTAGTGCGTGTGCTTTCGCCGATGATGAAAAAAGCAGGCGCAAAAAGAGAAGCGGCGATGAGTGCGTTTTTTGAGACTTTAAGCACAAATTTAAACAATTTTAAATTCATCAAACTTAAAGGCAAAGAAGAAAGTGTCGCGCACCTTTTTAGCGAGCAGAGCTTTGCCTTTTCGCGTGCAAATATCACAAGCGAGACTATCAACGCCTTTCCGCGCCTTTTTTTAGAAGCTGTGGGCTTTTGCGTGCTTGTTTTTATCGTAGTGGCGCTTATCTGGCAAAGGCAAAGCGACATACACACGGCATTAGCGATGATTTCGCTTTTCGTGCTAGCCCTTTACCGCCTTATGCCAAGCGCAAACCGCATCATCACAAGCTACCACGACCTTTTGTATTATAAAAACTCGCTTGACATTGTTTATAACACGCTTTGCGAAAAAGATGAAAATTTAGGCGATGAAAAAGTGGGCTTTGAAAAGGATTTAACGCTAAAAAATGTGAATTTTGCTTACAAAAACAAGCCCTTGCTCTTTGAAAATTTAAATTTTACCCTAAAAAAAGGCGAAAAAATCGCCTTTATCGGCGAAAGCGGTTCTGGCAAAAGCACGCTTGTTGATATTTTAATGGGACTTTTGCCGCCAAATTCGGGCGAGATTTTAGTTGATGGGCGAAATTTAAACGCGCAAAATCTTAAAAATTTTCGTCAAAAAATCGGCTACATACCTCAGCAAATCTACCTTTTTAACGATACAATCGCTAAAAATATCGCCTTTGGCGAAGAGCTTGATGAAAAAAAGCTAGCCCAAGTCATTAAACAGGCAAATTTAAAGGAATTTATCACTAGCTTAAAAGACGGAGCAAACACCCTTGTGGGCGATGGCGGGGGCAATTTAAGCGTGGGACAAAAGCAACGCATAGCCATAGCGCGCGCTTTGTATTTAAGCCCGCAAATTTTAGTGCTTGATGAGGCAACCTCAGCACTTGATAATGAAAGCGAGGCTAAAATAATGAGCGAAATTTATAAAATAAGTAGCGACAAAACCCTTATCATCATCGCTCACCGCCTTAACACCATAGAAAAGTGCGATAAAATTTACCGCGTAGAAAGGGGCAAAATCAGCCTTGAAAAGGGGACAAAATGAAAATCACCTTTATCATCGCAACACTTGGTAGCGGCGGGGCTGAACGGGTTTTGGTAACTCTTGCAAACGAACTTTGCAAAAATCATCAAATAAAAATCATCAAATTCCACAAAGAAGATTCCTTTTACAAACTCGATGAAAAGGTGCTTGTAGAAAGTTTAGCAGAGTTTAAATTTACAAATTTATATCACAAAATCGCCAGCCGAATAAAGAAATTTTTTGCCCTTAAAAAAGCGATGAAAGCAAACAAAAGCGACATTTTCATCTCTTTTTTAGACAGCACAAATATAGCTTGCATAGTGGCAAATTTTGGCTCAAAAACCCCACTCATCATCAGCGAACACAGCACTCAAAGCTATTTAAAATCAAAAATTTGGCGCGCATTAAGGCGCGTTTTTTATCCTTACTGTGCGGCTTTAACCGTGCTTAGTCAAAACGATAAAAGCTATTATGAAAAATTTGTTAAAAATGTCAAAGTGCTTTTTAACCCTTGTCATTTCACGCCGCAAACAAATTTGCAAAAAGAAAATGTCGTGCTTTTTGTAGGGCGACTTGATGAAAACAAAAACGCCGCTATGTTTTTGCGTGCGGTGGCAAATTTAAGCAAAAATTTGCAAAATGAGTATGAATTTATCATCGCAGGCGATGGCGAGCAAAGGGCAAATTTAGAAAAACTTGCGCGAAATTTAGGCATAAAAGCGAGCTTTTTAGGCAAGGTTACAGGCGTTGAAACGCTTTATCAAAGGGCTAAAATCCTTTGCCTTTGCTCTTTTGTGGAAGGATTGCCAACCGTGCTTGTGGAAAGCCTTTTTTTTGAAGTGGTGCGAGTCAGCACGGATTATGTAAATTCAGCCAAAGATTTGATACAAGATGATTTAGACGGCTTTATCGTGCCAAAAGATGATGACAAAGCAATGAGCGAAAAACTTGCGCTTTTGATGAACGATGAGAGCTTGCGTTTAAGGCTCGCACAAAGGGCAAGCAAAAGGTGCGCGGACTTTGACACAACAAACATTGTCAAAAAATGGCTCACTCTCATCGATGAAGTGCTTGAAAAAAAGGGTGCAAAGTTAAATTTAAATTTAAAGCCAAATTTAAAAGCACAAAATAAAGCGCAAAATTTAGGCAAAAAGGCTGAATTTCAGCCAAATTCAAAGCCAAAAATTAAGCTAAACTCAAAAACTAAAAAGGCAAAGCAATGAAAAAGCCCTTTTTATCGGTGCTAATCGCTACTTATAACAGAAAAAATTTACTGCAAAGAGCCATTAAAAGCGTTCAAAATCAAAATTTTGATGATTATGAACTTATCATCAGCGATGATGGCTCAAATGATGGCACGGCTGAGTTTTGCAAGGATTTATGCCAAAAAGATAAACGCGTTTTTTACACCAAAAACACGAGCTATAAAAAGGGTCCAAATGGCAACAAAAACAACGCTCTTGACAATGCCAAAGGCGAATTTGTAATGTTTTTAGATGATGATGATGAGCTTTTAGAAAATGCCATCAACACCCTTGTGGCAAAGAGTAAGCAAGGATATGCGCACATTTTTGGAAACTGCCTTATCGCCCAAAATGGCGTGCTTACAAGCCAATTGAGCGGCAAGGGCTTAAACGAAAGCAAGGAAGTAAGCAAAAAAGACTTTTTGCTTGGGGCGTTTTATGGGGAATTTTTAAGCATTTTCAAACGCTCTTTGCTTGAAAATAAGCGTTTTGATGACGCACTTTGGGGCAATGAGGCTGTTTTGTGGGTGAATTTATACGCGCAAAAATCCTTTTATATCCACACGCCTTTAAGGATTTATCATCAAAACACCGCTCACAGCGTTACAAAAAGTGCTAGTGAGAATGCAAGTCGCGTGTATTTGGGCTATTTAGCACTTGCGCACCTGCTTGAAGCTGAATTTACCGCCACAAAAGATGAGGATTATAAAAAACAAATCGCAATTTATTACAAAATGGCTGCTTATTACGCAAAACTTGCTAAAATGTATAAAAAAATGTTAGAATGTCTAGCAAAAAGTTTAAGCACCAAGCTCACAAAAGAGGCTTTAATGCTGCTTTGCGTGTGTTTTGTGCCAGCCAAAGTGCTGAAAATGCTGACTTGTTTAAGGATAAAACTATGCAAAAGCTAGGAATTTTCATTTATTCTATGGGAAGTGGTGGTGCTGAGCGCGTTGTCGCCACGCTTTTGCCGACTTTAATGCTGCGCTATGAGGTGCATTTGATTTTGATGAACGAAGCCTGTGCTTATGAGCTGCCAGATGGGCTAAATTTGCACTATTTGGAGCATTCAAAGCCGAGCGAAAAGCCTTTTTTAAAGCTCTTTAAACTGCCTTTTTTAGCCCTGCGCTATAAAAAACTCTGTCAAAATTTAGGCATTGACAAGCAATTTGTGCTTTTAAACCGCCCAAATTATGTAGCACTCATCGCCCGTCTTTTTGGGCTAAAAACCCCGCTCATCATCAACGAATGCACCACGCCAAGCATAATGTATGCCAAAAACAACGCCACTTGCCTTGTCAATAAACTTTTAATCCGCTTTTTGTATCCAAAGGCGGATTTGATTTTAGCCAACTCCAAAGGCAATGCTGATGATTTAATCCAAAATTTCAACATAAAGCCAAGCCTTGTGCGCGTGCTTTACAACGCTGTGGATTTGGATAAAATCAAAGAACTTTGCAAAGAAGACATTGAAATGGAGGGCAAATTTATCCTTAATGTCGGCAGGCTCGATAGAGGCAAAAACCACGCCCTTTTAATCAAAGCCTTTTCAAGGCTTGACAGCGATATAAAACTTGTGATTTTAGGCGAAGGACCCTTACAGGCTGAGCTTTTAAATCTCATCTCACTTTTAAATTTACAAGAAAGAGTGTTTTTGCTGGGCTTTGATGCAAATCCTTACAAATATATGGACAAATGCAAGTTTTTCGTGTGCGCAAGTAGCTATGAGGGCTTTTCAAATGTGCTGATTGAAGCGCTTGTTTGCGAGTGTGCAGTGCTTTGCACGGAGCATAAAAGCGGGGCAAAAGAGCTTTTTGGAGACGATGAATACGGGCTTTTAGTGGCTGTAAATGATGAAGACGCTTTGTTTGAGGGCTTGCAAACTATGTGCGAGGATAAGCATTTAAGGCAAGAGTATGAAAAAAAGGCGCATAAAAGGGCAAAGGACTTTGACAAAACCAAAATAGCCCGCGAACTTTTTGAAATACTTGGAGAGTAAAATGGCGCAAAATTCAGCTTTAAATTCCACAAATTCAAGCCAAAATTCGCAAAAAAACGCTTCAAATTCAAGCCAAAATTCACAAGCAAGTTTGAATTCAAAACAAAATTCGCAAGAAAATTCAAGCCAAAATTCCAAAAACGCCCAAAATTCAGCCCTAAATTTAAAAAACTATTTTAGCTTTCACAAACTTAAAAGCAAGCTCAAAGAGCATTTTGCTCGCTATGATAGCTTTTATTTGTTTCTTGTTTTAGCTTATGCTTTTAGCGTTTTGTGCCGTTTATACTGGGTTTGGTGGGCGAGTGATTTTGACTCTTTTAAATTTAACGATAGCCTGATGATAATCTCAAATGACGGCTATGTCTTTGCTGAGGGCGCAAGGGATAAAATCGCAGGCTTTCATCAGCCAAATGACTTGTCCTTTATCGACAGCCCGCTGGCGATTTTAACCTACTTTGTGTATAAGCTCACGCCTTTTAGCTTTGAGAGCATTATTTTGTATATGAGCGTGTTTTTAAGCTCGCTCATAGTCGTGCCTGTGCTTTTAATCGCGCGAATTTATGGGAATTTAAAGGCTGGTTTTGTCGCTGCCTTGCTCGCAAGTGTGGCAAATTCATACTACAATCGCACGATGGCAGGATATTTTGACACCGATATGCTTGTCATTTCCTTGCCTATGCTTTTGATTTATTGTATGTTGCGCTTTATCATCAAAAAAGACGCCCTTTCTTTGATAGCTATGCCCCTTATAATGATATTTTACCTTTGGTATTATCCATCAAGCTACACGCTAAATTGCGCTTTAATCGCTCTTTTCGTGCTTTATGCCCTTGTTTTTCATCGCAGGGAAACGATTTTTTATTTTGCGGGCGTGCTGATGATGATAACGCTTTCAAACGAGGCTTGGTATTATGAAAGTGCGCTTATTACCTTGCTTTTCGCGCTTTGGGGCTTTAAAAGCGAGTGGTTTAAACTTAAATTCATCATTGTTGTTTTCGTTTTTGCCTTTGTGTTTGTGGCTTTAAGCGGCGGATTTAACGCGATTTGGTATCAACTTTCTTTTTATATCTTTAAAAGCGATGTCTTAAATGTCGCGCAAAGTTTTGCGTATTTTAATGTCTCTCAAACCATACAAGAGGCTTCAAACATAGGTTTATCAATGTTTATGCAAAGGATAAGTGCCAGCGAGCTTGCTTTTTTGCTCTCTTGTTTTGGGCTTGTTTTGCTTTTAAAACAACACAAAAGTTTCATTTTAGCCCTGCCTATGCTTGCGCTTGGCTTTTTAGCACTGCGCGGGGGCTTGCGTTTTACTATTTATGCCGTGCCTGTGATGGCACTTGGCTTTGGCTTTGGGCTGTTTTGGCTTGTTTCACACTTAAAAAAGCTCAACCTTGACAAAAAAAGCCTGCAAATTTACGCTTTTTTAACGCTTTTTGCCTTGCTTTTGTGTCTTGGGCTTTATTTTGCCTTGAAATTCAGCATTTTCGCCCAACTTGCCTTTGCTATGCTTTTTGCGCTTATTTTCTTTGCCTTTGCTTACCAAAAATCGCGTTTTGCGCAGATTTTTGTGCTTTTTGCGGGGCTTTTTTTGTCGCTTGGTTATGCCTTTTTACACATTTATACTTACAAGGCTTCAAGCGTGTTTAACCACAACGAAGTGCTGATTTTAAACTCTCTTAAAGGCATAGCTGATAGGGAGGATTATGTCGTGGCGTGGTGGGATTATGGCTATCCTGTGCGGTATTATAGTGATGTTAAAACCCTTGTTGATGGGGGCAAGCACTTGGGAAAGGATAATTTTTTTGCTTCTTTTGTTTTGAGTCAAAACGAAAGAGCGGGCGCGAATTTAGCAAGGCTTGCGGTAGAATACACCGAAAAAAGTTTTTACGAGCGCAACGACACGCTTTTGCAAAGTGATTTGCTTAAAGCGATGATGAGAGATTACGCGGCTGGGGAGACTTCAAATGATGCTTTGATTTTTTTAAACTCTTTAAAAAATCCAAATTTTACGCTCAAAACCCCCAAAACCCGCGACATTTTTGTGTATATGCCCTTGCGAATGGCGATGATTTTTTCCACTGTGGCGAGCTTTTCAAAGATAGATTTAGCCACAGGCGAGATAAATTCGCCCTTTGTGTTTAGCACGGCTATGAATTTAGGCGCGCTTGAAGATGGTTCTTATGCTTTAAGCAATGGTATGGTGCTTGCAAACGATTTTACAGCCCTTTATGTCAGCAACAGAGCGCTTAAAATCCACAGCATAACGGATTTTAACTCCATAAAAAACAAGGATTTCAAACAAACCCTTGTCGATGAAAATGGGGATTTTTTCGTTTTTTATTTTAAAGAAAATTTTGGCTTGCCCGTGCAGTTTATCATAATGGACAAAACTATGTTTGAAAGCGCTTTCGTGCAAATGTTTTTCTTTGAAAATTATGACAAAAGCCTATATGAGCTTGTTTTGAGCGAAAAAGAAGCCAAAGTGTATAAGCTAAAAAAGTAAGGATTAAGGCGTGAAAATCGGCTTTTTAAGCCACGCTGGTGCGAGCGTGTATCATTTTAGAATACCTATCATCAAGGCTTTGCTTGCACGCGGTGATGAGGTTTTTGTTGTCGTGCCAAATGATGAGTATGCAAACCGCTTGCAAAAGCTGAATTTACCATTTACGCTGGTATTTTACGAGCTGCAAAGAAGTAGTGTCAATCCTTTCGTGGTTTTTAAGAATTTTTTTTCACTTTACAAAACGCTCAAAGGCTTAAATTTAGACTTACTCCAAACAAACGCGCACAAAAGCAACACTTTGGGGATAATCGCTGCTAAATTTGCAGGCATAAAACGCTGTGTCGCCCTTGTTGAAGGGCTTGGTAGCTTTTATATAGATGAGGATTTTAAAAGCAAAATCGTGCGTTTTAGCATAAATTCACTTTATAAAATCGCCTTTAAATGCGCCGATAAATTCATTTGCGTAAGCCACTCAAATGCCGAATTTTTAAGGAATTTAGGCTTAAAAGAAGAAAAAATCACACTCATTTCATCAGTAGGCGTAAATTTAAAGCATTTTTGCCCGCTTAAAATCACAAGCGAACAAAGGGAGCATTTTTGCAAGCAAAATGGCATAAGAAGCGACTTGCCCATCGTTTTAATGGTAGCTCGGGCTTTGTGGCACAAGGGCGTGCGTGAATTTTACGAGGCTGCTAGCCTGCTAAAAGGGCGTGCGAGCTTTATCTTTGTGGGCGGTTTTGATGAGAACAAATCCTGCGCGAGTTTGGAGTTTTTGCAAGGTGGTGCGGTGCATTATCTTGGCAAACGCGATGACATAGCCTTTTTGCTGAATTTATGCGACATTTTCGCCCTGCCAAGCTACAAAGAGGGCTTTCCCCAAAGCGTGCTTGAAGCCAAAGCCTGCGCCAAAGCCTGCGTGGTAAGTGAGGTAGAAGGCTGTGTAGAAGCCGTGCGAAACGCCTTAGACGGACTTTATTGCAAGGTGCGCGATAGCAAGGATTTAAGCCAAAAAATCGCCCTTTTGCTTGATGATGAAGCCCTGCGTAAAAATCTCTCTCAAAACGCCTTTAAAGACGCTTTAAACTACGATGAAAACGCCATTTGCGCAAAATACTTGCTTCTTTATGACGAACTTTTTGGCTAGCTGTCGATTTAGCTTTTGTAAATTTTTATAAAGGCTAAATTTGCGTGCTTTCACACCTTTTGGCGTTCATAAATCTTGCGTAATTTGCTATCAAGTATCCACGCGAAGCGAAAGAGTGCTGGCACGACAAGCAGCGTTAAGGCTGTGGAGCTGATAAGCCCGAAAATCACAGCCACAGCCATAGGCGAGTTGCCCTCATAGCCAGCCCCGTGAGAAACAGCCAAAGGCAGCATAGCAAAAATCATCGCAAAGGTTGTCATCAAAATCGCCCGAAGTCTTGCCTTGCCAGCCTCCAAAAGTGCCACATCAGGCTCTAAACCCTCGTGGCATTTGCGATTAGCCACATCGACAAGCAAAATGGCGTTTTTGCCAACCATTCCAAAAAGCAAAATTATCGCCACCAGCACGAAAAGTGAGAAGTTATTGCCCGTGATGAAAAGTCCAAAACACACGCCCGCAAAGGCTAGGGGCATAGTTATCATTATAACAAAGGGCAAAATCAAGCTCTCATAAAGTGCCGCAAGCACCAAGTATATCAGCACCAAGCCCAAAGCCACAGACACGGCAAAGCCGCTAACAGTTTCGCCTAGCATTCTTATAAAGCCCGAAAAAGAGTAAGTGAGCTTTGAATTTTCGCCCAAAATTTCTCCGCTCTTGCTTTCTAAAAGGCTTTTTACTGCGCCAAGTGAGATTTTGTCGTTGCTTGCGGTGATTTTTATGCTGCGGTTTTTGTTATAGCGGTTGATGACGCCCAAGTCTTCTTTGTAGGCAAAATCAACCACACTTGAAAGCTCCAAAACCACGCCGTCATTGCTTTTAATCTGTATGCGTTTGAGCGCTTCTATGTCTTGCTTGAATTTGCTATCAAAGCTCAGCACTATGTCATCTTTGCTAGCACCTGTATCCATACTGCCAACGCTTAACTGCCCAAAACTATACCCCAAAACCCCAGCGATATACTCGACATTAACATTGAGCTTTTTAGCAAGTTCTCTGTTGATACTCACGCTCACTTCGCCTTTTTTGGAGTTGCCATTATCATCTATATCGCTCACGCCGCCACTTGCTGCAAGTATGGCTTTGGCTCTTTCGCTTGCCTTTATGATTTCGTTCATATCATCGCCCAGCACCATAAACTGCACAGGATAATCAACCCCAGCTCCGTCAAATTTAGGGATTTCAAGCACTTTAACTTTGAGCTTGTCGTTTTGAAGATTGTCTCTAAACTGCGCGACAACCTTTTTTTGTCGGTATTTTCTCTCGCTTAAAGGCTTTAATTTCACATAAATTTTAGCCTTTTTGCTCTCTTTTGCATCAGTGTAACCCACGAGCAAATACGCATAATCCACGCTTTCATCGGCTTTTACCTTTTGCAAAATGTCAAGTGAAACCTTTTGCATAGCTTCCAAACTCACATCTTCTTTGTGTTCAAGCTGCACCTGAAATTCGCTATCATCTTCCATAGGCAAAAAATCAAGTCCAAGCCGTGAGCCTAAAAAGGCGCAAAATGCCACGACTACAAGGGCTGTGAGTATGAATTTAGTTTTGTTTGCTAGAATTTTAGCCAGCAAATTTTGATACACCTGCTCGCCCTTTCGGTAAAATGGCTCTGTTTTGTGCCAAAAGGCACTCTCAGTCGCGTTTAAAAAGCGGGCTGAAAGCGTAGGTATGAGAAAGACGGCGACTAAAAAGCTCACTATAACGCCACTTGCCACGCTTATGCCAAGCGCGTTAAAGAAAAGCCCCGGGACGCTGTCCATATAAGAAATAGGCACAAACACGCACAAAAGCACCACGCTAATGCTTAAAACGCTAAATCCTATCTCTTGTATGCCTTGGAAAGCAGCCTTTAAAGGCGGCATAGTGTGGGATTTTTTGCTGATATTTTCGATGACAACTATGGCATCATCGACAAAAATGCCTATGCTTAAAGTAAGGGCGATGAAGGTCAGGCGGTTTAAATCAAAGCCCATCATATCGATGAGAAAAAAGGTAGAGATGATAGAAGTGGGTATGGCTATGGAGGCGATTAAAGTCGCGCTTTTGTTTCGCAAAAACAAAAACACGATGATGATGGTTAAAACAATGCCAAGCAGCATATCTTTGATGACTTGCAAAAGGTGCTTTGCTATGTTTTGACTTTTATCAAACACGACTTTTATGGCTATGTTGTCCCCAGCGATTTTTTGCAGTTCGGCTAAATTTGCCTTGACATTTCGTATCATTTTAAGGGCGTTGTAGCCGCTTACCTTGCCGATTTCTAAAAGCACGCCATCACTCTCTAAAAACGCCACTTGCTTTTTGTCCTCATAGCCTTGCTTTATGCTTGCGACATCGCTAAGAAAGACACCGGGCATTAGCCTTAAATTTTCAAGCTCTCTCACGCTTACTGCCTCAAAATAACCCTTGACTATGTAAATGCTTTCAGCGTTTTCAAGCTCGCCTAAGGCTTGCTTGAAATTTTGACTTTTGATGATATTTGCGACATCAAGCGCGTTTAAGTGGTATTTGCTCAAACTCACAGGGTCAAGCTCTATGCGAATTTGTGGCTTTAAAAAGCCCACTTGCTCGACATTTCCCACGCCCTTAACCCTTTGCAAAAAGGGCTTTAACTTCTCATCAATGCTTCGCATAAGCTCCAAACTATCGCCGTTTTTGCTTTGCAAAAAAAGGCTTATGCTCGCACCGCTGTCTGATGGCACTTTTTCGATTTTAGGCTTTACGGGCAGGCTTAAAGCGCCGATTTTATCACGCACATCATTTGCCGCCACTTCTAAATTTTTACTCAGCTCAAATTCGATAAAGGTAACGCTAAAATTGTCAAAAGAGCTTGAATTTATGCTTTTTATGCCGTCAATCTCACTGAGCGCGTTTTCGATTTCTTTGGTGATTTTGCTCTCTACAAAGCTCAAATCCCCATTAACAGCCGCCGTTACTTTAACAAGCGGTATGCTCACACTTGGAAACAAATTCACAGGCATAGTAAAAACTGAGATAAAACCAAAAACGATAAGCCCCATAAAAAACATAAGTGTGGTTATAGGGCGGTTGATAGCGAGTTTATACATTTAATTTACCTCTATCACGCCCTCGCCAAAAAGCCCCGGGGTTAAATTTGTGGTGTAAATTTCAGCAAAAATCTTGCGCGTTTTTATGTCTATGCTTGGATAAACAAGGGCGATTTTCGCTTCTTTTTGTTCGCCATTTATCTTGTAGCGGTAGGTTTGCCCTACTTTCACCTTGTCTTTGAATTTCTCATCAAAACTTATGACAAGCTTGACATCAGGGTATGAAAACATCTCCATAACTACTTGCTGCACGGGCGCAACGCCTTGTGCTAAATCAATATACTTTGCTGAAATGATACCATCGTAAGGCGCGCGCAAAATTTTCTTTTCAAGGGCGTCTTCAAAGCGCTCTATGTTGATTTTAGCTTTTGCAAGGTTGAGTTCTGCTTGCTTAAAGCCCGCTTCAATGTCCTCAAAGCTCTGTTTGTCGATGACATTTTGCACTTGCTTGAATTTATCCATTTTGCTTTTAGCGTTGTTGTAGGCTATCTGCGCTAAGCCCAGCTCGTTTTTAGCGTTTTTAAGCCCTATTTGCTCGCTTGTGTTGTTGAGCGTGATTAAAATATCGCCCTTTTTTACTTGCTTTGACACGCTTACTTTGATTTCTTTGACTATGCCGCCTACTTCAAAGGCAAGTTTGCTTTGATTTATCGCAAAAACATCAAAGCTAGCGTAAATTTCTTCTGCTAAAAGCCCTGTAAAAAGGCTCATCACAAGGACAAAAATTCTTTTCATTGCACTATCCTTTCTTTTATGTCAATGCCCGAAACAAAGTAGTAACGGGCTTTTGTGATTTCAAATTCATTTTTAGCAAGCTCCAAATCGCTTTGCGCCTTAAATTTGCTCTCCAAAGCCTGCAAATAGTCGTTATAAGAGTTTAGCCCTGCGACATATTTTCTATCAACACTCTCAAAAGCAAGGCTCGCGGCTTCATTTGCTAGGCTTAAAGCCTCTATTTGCTCGCGCAAAACTCTCAACTCTTTTTGCAAAAAATCAATTTCAAGTTTGTTTTTTCGCTCGACATAATTTGCATTTAACGCCTGAATTTGATACTCCAAACGCTCGCTTTCTACCTTTGCGCTTGTGGAGAAAAAGTCAAAAATTTTCCACTCAAAGCCGATGAAAAATTCGTTATTTTTTGCATTTTTTTTGAAATACTCATCTAAATTTAAGCCCATCATCGCAAGTGTGGGCGGGATTTCTAACGCGTAGTTGTTGCGGTAAAAGCCAAAATTATCTCTCAAAAAAAAGCGCGGCAAATAGCTTGCTCTTGCGCTTTCAAGCTTGTTTTTAGCGATATTTGCTTGCTCTTTTGCGATTAAAATCTCCAAGCTCTTTCCGCTCTCAAAGCCCAAGTCTTTGAGCCTTGCTTCGCCTTGCGGGGTGAAATTTTGCTGGCTTAACTCTTGCAAACCCTTTTCAACCTCCATAAGTTTTAAGCGATTTTTATGCAGTTCAAGGCTGGTTAAGTGAAATTTAGCCCGCACGCTTTCAAGCGCGTCCTTTGCCGCAAGCCCCGCCTTGTAAAACTCTTCAAGGCGAATGAGCGTGTTTTTGAGCGACAACTCTTTTTGCTCGCTGGCTTTTATCAGGCTTTGCAGGCTTTGGTAGTTAAGATAAAGCGTGGTTGCGCTGAGTGCTAGGTAGTTTTTGCTTTGCTCTTTGGCTAAATTTGCGAGCTTTTCGCCCGCTTTTAAGGCTTGTAAATTCGCCTCTCTTTTGCCTCCATCATAGAGTAAAAAATTCAAACTCAACTTCGCAAAAAGGCTATTTTTGGGGCTTGTAAGAAAGTTATCAAAGCCATTACTCAAATACCCGCCTTGCAAAGAAAGCTCTGGCAAATACGCCCGCGCCACGCTTTTGCGCTCATTTTGCGCCTTAAAAGCGGCAAGCTCACGCATCAAATACTCTTCATTTTTAAGACTCAAATCAATGAGTTCGTTTAAATTTGACGCGAAAATGCTTGTCGTGCAAAATGTAAGCAAAGCACCGAAAAAAAGCCCTTTAAAGCCCATTTAAAAACCTTAAATTTTTTATTTTTGTGAAATTATAGCATTAAATAGCAAATTTATCTTAATGAAAGGCTTTTTTGCTACAATACCCCTTTAAATTCAAGGCAAAATGATGACAAACATTAGAAATTTCTCTATCATCGCGCACATAGACCACGGCAAAAGCACGCTGGCTGATTGCATCATCAGCGAGTGCAACGCCATAAACGAGCGGCAAATGTCCGCGCAAGTTATGGACACTATGGACATAGAAAAAGAGCGCGGCATAACGATAAAAGCACAATCCGTGCGCCTTGAATACGAATTTAGCGGGCAAAAATACCTTTTAAATCTCATCGACACGCCCGGACACGCGGATTTTAGCTATGAAGTAAGCCGAAGTTTAGCAAGCTGTGAAGGGGCTTTGCTCGTTGTTGATGCAAGTCAAGGCGTGCAGGCTCAAACCATAGCAAATGTTTATATCGCCCTAGAACACAACCTTGAAATAATCCCCGTCATCAACAAAATCGATTTGCCACAAGCTGACATAGACAAGGTAAAGCACGAGATAGAGCATATCATCGGCATTGACTGCGCTGATGCCATTTGCGTGAGCGCAAAAACAGGGCAGGGCATAAAAGAGCTGATAGAAGCCATAATAGAGCGAATTCCTGCCCCAAATGGCGATGAAAATGCGCCGACAAAGGCTCTCATTTATGATAGCTGGTTTGACAATTACCTTGGCGCGCTGGCACTCGTGCGCGTGTATGAGGGCAGCATAGCTAAAAACGATGAAGTGCTGGTGCTGAGCACGCAAAAGCGGCATTTCGTGCAGGATTTGCTGTATCCGCACCCATTAAGCCCTATCAAAACGCCTATTTTAAAGGCTGGGGAAGTTGGCATAGTGGTGCTTGGGCTTAAAACTCTGGGCGATGTGCAAGTGGGCGATACCATAACACTCACAAAAAACAAGGCGCAAGCGGCGATTGCTGGCTTTGAAAAGGCAAAAGCCTTTGTTTTTGCGGGACTTTACCCCATAGACACGGATAAATTCGAGGACTTGCGAGACGCGCTTGAAAAGCTCAAACTCAACGACAGCTCCATTACCTACGAGCCTGAAACCTCGCTGGCACTTGGCTTTGGCTTTCGCGTGGGCTTTTTGGGGCTTTTGCATATGGAAGTGATTAAAGAGCGCTTAGAGCGTGAATTTCACTTGGATTTAATCGCCACAGCGCCTACGGTTACTTATGAAGTTTATTTAACGGACGGGCAAATGGTGCAAATTCAAAACCCAAACGAACTGCCCGCCACAAACAAAATCGCCCTCATCAAAGAGCCTTTTGTCAAGGCTACCATCATCACGCCGAGCGAATTTTTGGGCAATCTCATCACGCTTTTAAACCGCAAACGCGGCATTCAAACCAAAATGGACTATATCACGCCCCAACGCGTCCTGCTTGAATATGATTTGCCCTTAAATGAAATCATAATGGACTTTTATGACAAGCTCAAAAGCCTTACAAAGGGCTATGCGAGCTTTGATTATGAGCCAAGTGGCTTTGTGGAGGGCGATTTAATCAAACTTGATATAAAGGTTGCTGGCGAAAATGTCGATGCGCTCAGTATCATCGTGCCAAATGAAAAGGCGATGAGCAAAGGACGCGAGCTAGTAAAAGCGATGAAAGAAATCGTGCCAAGACAGCTTTTTGAAGTCGCCATACAAGCAAGCATAGGCAACAAAATCATCGCCCGCGAAACCATAAAATCAATGGGAAAAAATGTAACGGCAAAGTGCTATGGTGGCGACATTACGCGCAAACGAAAACTGCTTGAAAAGCAAAAAGAAGGCAAAAAACGAATGAAAGCCATAGGCAAGGTGAATTTGCCCCAAGAAGCCTTTTTGAGTGTGCTTAAAATAGACTGAAAATTATCTTTTATTTTGGTGTTGCGGGATAACTCATAAATTTGTGATAAAAAGTGTGAATTTATAGGTATTTGAGTTAAAATTAAAGTTTAAAAGCGCAAGAGTGCTAAAATGCACTCTTTGCTTAGGCTTTAAAGCCAAAAGAAATACGCCAAAGTAGCGATGATAATGGCGCAGAAAATGTTGAGCCAAATGCCAACCTTTATCATCTGGCTTTGCTTAATGTAGCCTGTGCCAAAAACTATGGCATTTGGCGGGGTTGCCACAGGAAGCATAAAGGCGCAGCTCGCACCTATGGCGATGATGAGCGCAAGTCCAAGCGGCGGAGCGCCCAAAGAATCAGCTATGGAGATGAAAAGCGGCACTAAAAGCGCGGCTGATGCGGTATTAGAAGTGAATTCAGTTAAGAAAACGATGAAAAATGCCACAACAAGCCCGATTAAGAACAAATGCCCACCTTGAACTATTGATATGACAGCATCTGCCATTACTTTGCTTGCCCCTGAGTCCTTTAAAAGCACGCTTAAAGTGATACCGCCACCAAAGAGCATTAAAACTCCCCAGTCGGTATTTTCTTGAACTTTTTTCCAGCTTACCACTTTAAACGCACATACTAAAATGGCTGCAAATATGGCTATGACGCTATCAAAGGACGCCATTTTCTTTTCAAGTCCTAAAAATTCAGAAAAAATCGGGTTGAGTTTCGCGCTAAATATCCAGCACAAGGCGATGAAAGCGAAAATTCCCAAAGTAAGCCACTTTTGGCGTGTCATTGCGATTTTATCGTCTATGTTAATGCTGACTTTGTAGCTTAAATTCGGCTTTAAGACAAAGAAAAGCACCGCTATCATCAGTGGCATAAAGATGATGACGATAGGAATGCCGTATTTAAGCCACTCAGCAAAGCTTATGTGTAAGTTTGCGGCGAGTATGGCGTTAGGCGGAGTGCCTACAAGTGTGCCTATGCCCCCTATACTCGCGCTAAATGCTATGCCAAGCAGCACGAAAGCGTAAGTAGTAGGGCTTTCTTTAAAGCTGATTTGTGAAAGCATACCGATAGCAAGGGGCAGCATCATCGCCGCTGTGGAAGTGTTGCTCATCCACATCGACAAAAAGGCGGTTATGGAAAAGATATAAAGCACCGCTAACTTAAAATTGCCCTTTGCGAAAAGCAAAATGCGTTGAGCGATGATTTTATCAAGCTCTTGATGGTGCATAGCAGCAGCAAGTGCGAAACCACCGAAAAACAAAAAGATAGTCGGGTCTGAAAAGCCGTGCAGAGCGGTTTTGGTGCTCATCAGCCCTGTGGCTACGGCTAAAACGGGGATTAAAATCGCCGTAACGGTCGTATGCAAGGCTTCTGTGAGCCACAAAACAGCGATAAAGACAAGTATAGCCAAGCCTTGATTTACCTTTGTTTCAAAAGGTAGCACATAAAGCAGGGCGATAAACAGCACGATATCCACCAGCACAATGGCAGTTTTGGTAGAATTTGACATTGAAACTCCTTGAAAGAAATTGTCCTTTGTAAGAACTTGTAAAATTATAGCAACAAGAGTGAGAAAATTTAAATTTTGCTTTGAATTTATACTCTTTTTGGGCTGAATTTGTTACCAAAATACACAAAAAATTTATCGCAAAAAAAGTGTGAGAAAAAATTGTATTTTTAACTTTCTCTTATAAATTTATGGATATAATTAGACAAAAATTTCAAGGACAAACGATGATACGCAAAATTTTTCTCATCGCTTTTGCGCTTTTTTTGGTAGCGTGCGGAAGCAAAAGCGACACCACTATCAAGCAGGTAAATGACACGGCAAACAAACAAGCTTGCTATCCTTGCGATGACCCAAAGGCTTTTGAAGCTAAAATTCGTGGGCTGCTTTACATAAGCGATGTGGGCATTCGTTGCTGTGCGGATAAAAGGACTTTGGACAAGAGCGTGGCGATAAAAAAGATATATATCCACGCGGTGAGCGATTTGAGCGAGGAACAAAAGGCGCTTTATACTGACAAACAACGCTATATCATCAACGAGCAGTTTAATGCGATTTTTTACAATTTTTTAACTCAAGAGCTTAAAGCGCGTGGAATGGTTGTGGTAAAGGGTATAAACAACTCGCCCTATGTGCTGCGGCTTGATTTTAACTTTTTGACATTCTCATCAAATATCGATAAAACAGGGCTTCACTCAAATGTCTCAGGTAGGCTTACGCTTAAAGACATAAACACCAACAAAGACATTATCGTGCGCACAAAGCAAGATGTGATAGGCTTTAAGGGCTTAAACGAAATTTCTTTTTATACTTATTTATTGATAAAACAACTCGCAAATAAAACAGCGAGCATTATATCAGCACTTTGAAATGCTTTAATTGTGGCGGATTTACCTTGCTTAGCTTGTGTGAAAGCTGTGAAAGCGAGCTTGGTGAATTTTCATTAGGTGTAAGAGAGCTTACAAGTGATTTTAAGGTGTATTCTTTTTACAAATATAGCGAGATAAAGCATTTGCTCTTTGCGAAGCATAAATTTTATGGGTATTTTGTCTTTAACGCCTTAGCAAGGCTTTCGTTTGCTAAATTTAAGGACTTTTTCGCCCCGCAAACTGCCTTAAACGCCATTCCGCTTGATGATAGAGTGCAAAATGCGCTTTATTCGCATTCAGCGATTTTAGCCCGTCATCTTAAAACAGCGTTTGTAAAACCTTTGTATAATGCCTTGCAAGCAAGTTCGAGCGTGAAATACTCGGGCAAAAGCGTGTCCTTTCGCCAAAGGCACAAGAGAAATTACAAGCTTTTGAAAAAGCCCGAATTTCCCGTGATTTTGGTTGATGACATTATCACAACAGGCTCATCTTTGCTCGAAGCAAGGGGCGTTTTAGAAAAAAATAAAATTTCTGTGCTTTTTGCACTCGTTTTAGCTGATGCAAAGGATTAAAATGGTAAAATTACATTTTGAATTTAATAAGGAACTCTATGGAAAGTATGTTTGACAAAGATATAGAAGTCGTGGATATAGAAAATTCCATTAAAACAAGCTATTTGGACTACTCAATGAGCGTTATCATCGGGCGTGCCTTGCCTGATGCAAGAGATGGCTTAAAGCCCGTGCATAGACGAATTTTATACGCTATGCAAAATGACGAGTCCAAATCGCGCACAAATTTCGTAAAATCCGCCCGCATTGTGGGTGCTGTTATCGGGCGCTATCACCCGCACGGCGATACAGCCGTGTATGACGCGCTTGTGCGTATGGCGCAAGACTTTTCTATGCGCGTGCCAAGCATTACAGGGCAAGGCAACTTTGGCAGCATAGACGGAGACGGCGCGGCGGCTATGCGCTACACCGAAGCAAAGATGAGTAGCCTTTCTCACGAGCTTTTGCGCGACATAGACAAAGAAACGGTGGATTTTATACCAAACTATGACGGCAGCGAGCGCGAGCCTGATGTGCTGCCAAGCCGTGTGCCAAATTTACTTTTAAATGGAAGCAGCGGCATAGCCGTAGGTATGGCGACAAACATACCGCCACACAGCCTAAATGAGCTTGTTGATGGGCTTTTGTATCTGCTTGATAACAAAGAAGCGAGTTTAGACGAGCTTATGGGCTTTATCAAAGGACCAGACTTTCCAACGGGCGGGATAATTTACGGCAAAAAGGGCATTATAGAAGCCTACCGCACGGGGCGCGGGCGGATTAAAATTCGCGCAAAAACCCACATAGAAAAAAAGGCTAACAAAGACATTATCGTCATCGATGAACTGCCTTATCAAACCAACAAAGCAAGGCTTGTCGAGCAAATCGCTGAGCTTGTGAAAGAAAAGCAAATTGAAGGCATTAGCGAAGTGCGCGATGAAAGCGATATGGAGGGCATTCGTGTCGTCATCGAGCTAAAACGAGACGCGATGAGCGACATAGTGCTTAACAACCTTTTCAAATCCACCACTATGGAAAGCACCTTTGGCGTGATAATGCTTGCCATTAACAACAAAGAGCCTAAAATTTTCTCACTCATCGAGCTTTTAACACTCTTTTTAAATCACCGCAAAACCGTCATTATTCGCCGCACTCTCTTTGAGCTACAAAAGGCTAGGGCTAGGGCGCACATTTTAGAGGGGCTTAAAATCGCCTTAGATAACATAGACGCGGTTATCGCGCTCATTAAGGCAAGTGCTGATAATGTCATCGCAAAAGAGGGTTTAATGCGTGAATTTAAGCTCAGCGAGGCTCAGGCAAATGCGATTTTAGAGATGAGATTAGGACGGCTTACAGGTTTAGAACGCGAAAAAATCGAAAACGAGCTAAAAGAGCTTTTGGCTGAAATTCAAAGACTTGAAGCCTTGCTAAAAAGCGAGGAATTGCTTGAAAATTTAATCCGCGAAGAGCTTAAAGAGATTAAAAGCAAATTCAATGTCCCACGCATTACTCAAATCGAAGATGATTACGAGGACATTGACATAGAGGACTTAATCCCAAATGAAAATATGGTTGTTACCATAACACACAGAGGCTACATAAAACGCGTGCCGAGCAAGACTTATGAAAAGCAAAAGCGCGGCGGCAAGGGCAAGGTAGCCATAACAACCTATGAAGATGACTTTATAGAGAGCTTTTTCACGGCAAACACCCACGACACGCTTATGTTTGTAACTGACCGCGGGCAGCTTTATTGGCTCAAAGTGTATAAAATCCCAGAGGGCAGCCGCACCGCTAAGGGCAAGGCTGTGGTAAATCTCATCAACCTGCAAGCTGATGAAAAGATAATGGCGATTATCCCCACAAGCGACTTTGACAAGAGCAAATCGCTATGCTTTTTTACCAAAAACGGACTCATCAAACGCACAAATTTAAGCGAGTATCAAAACATAAGAACCGTTGGCGTTAAGGCTATAAATTTGGACGAAAATGACGAGCTTGTTACAGCCATAGTTGTAGAAAGGGACGAAAATGAAGCTCAAATTTTAGCTCAAAATGAGCAAATGAGTGAAAATTCAGCCGATGAAAGCGAAAATTTAGCAGAAAATGACGAAAATTCGTCAAATAATGAGCTAAATAACGAAAAATATGGTAAAATGCTCTTTGTTGTTACAAAAAAAGGAATGTGCATAAAGTTCCATTTAGCCAGCGTTAGAGAGATTGGACGCGTAAGTAGAGGCGTAACAGCTATTAAGTTTAAAGAGAAAAATGACGAAGTAGTAGGTGCGGTTTTCATTGAAAACAATGAGCAAGAGATACTAAGCATCAGTGCCAAAGGCATAGGCAAACGCACAAATGCAGGCGAGTATCGCTTGACAAGGCGCGGAGGCAAGGGTGTCATTTGTATGAAGCTCACCGACAAAACGCAGGATTTAATCAGCGTTGTGATAGTCGATGAGGCTATGGATTTGATGGCACTTACAAGTAGCGGCAAGATGATACGCGTGGATATGCAAAGCATACGCAAGGCTGGGCGTGCCACAAGTGGCGTGATTGTCGTCAATGTCGAAAATGACGAGGTAGTAAGCATTGCAAAATGCCCTAAACAAGAGGATTTAGATGAAGAAGATGAAAATACAGACGAGTAAAACAACGAAACAAGCTTTTGTTTTGTGGATAAAAACTACTTTCAAGGTTGGAATATGAAGAATTTGTTTTTTACGCTCTTTGTGGCTTTGATGCTCAGTGCGTGTGGTTCAAGGTATCCGGGTGAAGCTGGTGCAGCAGGTGGCAATGGAGATGGTGGCACAAGCGCTCCTACTTCTTTGTTTGGGTCAAGTTCTGCGAATGCCGAACAAGACATTATCGTGCAAAAAGTCGATAAAGACGATGTTAGAGACATCATTAGGGAAGAAAAAATGGTTGCCTATGATAACTCTGACAATGAGTTGGTTTTTAGCGCGGTAGGCGAGGGCATAGCACCTTTAAGCACCGTTTCAGCAGCGCAGGCTGTGGCACTTGCAAAGCGTGCAGCACTTGTTGATGCGTATAGGCAGCTTGCAGCCAAGCTTTATGGCGTGAAAATCAACGGCAAGGACACCGTTAAGGACGCGATGCTCATCAGCTCGACTGTCACAGCGCAAGTTAATGGCTTGATTAAAAACGCTAGCGTGATTGACGAGTTTTTTGACCAAGGACTTTACAGAGTGAATGTAGAGCTTAAAATAGACGCGGATAAGTGGAAAGAATTGTTTGCATATTGATTTTTGCATTTGCCCAGCTTGTAGCCCAAAATGAATTCATCTTTTGGGCGCAGCTTGGCAACCGCGATTTTATCCTTTTTCATCAAAATGAAAATATCTCGCCAGCGATGACTTCTACCACGCTTGCATTTGAAGAGTATGCTTGCCATATCGCCTACACGGGTGATGATTTGCTGTATTTGCAAAGGACAACCTTAGGCTCTATGGACGATAAAATGCCAAGAGAATTACAACTTAAATTTCTAAATTCTCACAAAGATGAGTTGATGGCTTGTTTTTTTGGCACGCAAACCAAGGTAAAAGACATTTTGCAAAGCCACCGCTTTCAAGGGCAAAGCACTACTTTCATCACAATGCTTCCTACTCGCTTTCGCGTGGAATTTCACAACGATAAAGCGGTGATTTATAAGCTAGTAAAAAATAAAATTTAAAATAATTTGACAAAAAATACAAATTTATGTATAATGCAATCTCAGCCCTAAAAAGGCAAATACTTTAAAGGAGTAAAGAATGGAAGTGAATTCAGTAGCTGCCACAAGTGCAGTAGGAGCGAGCCAAGTTGGCAAAAACAAGGCGAGCGCAAACCAAGGTGCAACTGATGAGAAAAGCACCAAAAACGCGAACACACAAAGCGCGCAATCAAGTGCAAATCTCAACAAAGACACTATCGAAAAGCTAAAAGCTTTGGGCGGTAAGGGTATCACAAACTACTATATCGCGCAGTTTCAGCAACAAGCTTTTAATGCAAGCTTTGGAAATTTTGGCTCTCAAAGTAGCGTGCTAGACATTTTATCTAGCGATGCGAACAAGGCTACAAGCATACTTTCGCAAATCGATTTTGCCGCCATCGGCTACACAGGCAAAAATATCTTTGCGATGAACAAAACCGAGCTGAACGAGCTTATCAGCGACAAGGGCTTTTTTGGTATCGAAAACACCGCTAACCGTATAGCTGATTTTGTGATAAATGGCGCGGGTGATGATTTAGAAAAGCTCAAAAAAGGCTTTGAAGGTATGAAGCAAGGCTTTGAACAAGCTGAGAAAATTTGGGGCAACAAACTCCCACAAATCAGCCAAGACACGATAACCAAAGCCATAGAAAAGGTAAGCGCACGCATAAAAGAACTCGGCGGCAACGCGGTTGATATGAACGCGTAACTTTTTCATCAAGCTAAAAGCAAACAAGGCATTTCAAACAAATGTCTTGTTTTGCTAATTTTTTTGCTTTGTTGGGCTAAATTTATCGCACATTTAAAGCGTTTAACGCCAAAGCGATGATAAATTTTACCCTCACACAAAATTTTTGTAAAAATTCAAAACATTGCGCTTGTTTAAGTAAAATGGACGAGAATTTTTAAATTTTAAGCTAAAAGTTAAGATAAAAGCCCGCTCAAATCAAATTCAAGCGGGCTGGGTTTCAAACAAAGTTTAACAAATTAGAATTTGTTAAGGAATTTGTTCATTTGTTTGCCAGCTTCTTTTTTAGCTGCATCTTTGGCTTCTTCTTTTTTGCCATCAGCGATTTCTTTGGCACTCTTGCCGTCCATCACTTGTCCTGCGATGTCAGAGCCTTGCTCCATCGCACCTGCTTTGAGATTGTCAGCTGCTACCAAAGCGGTAGAAGCACCGAAAATTGCCACGAGGGCTGCGAAAATAAGCTTTTTCATAAGCTATCCTTTAAAGTGAAATTCGCATTTTTGCAAACGCGTGAAGCAAATTTAACAAAAAAAAAAAAAACGCTGTCAAGGGCTTACAAAGCAAGCGTTTAAGGCACACAAATGCGCCAAAAGCCTATGAATTCGCCTTTGAAAAAATACAAAAAATGATGAAAAATTTACAAAAAAAGAATTTTTTTAAAACCTAAAAATCAAATTTTCTCAAAAATTTGATGAATTGTAACCCTCAAAAAAATTTATTTTAAACAAATGACAACAAAAATTTATGCTAAAATTTGCACACAAATTTTACACAAAGGAGCTACAATGGCTTACAGAATCGAACACGACACTATGGGCGAGGTTAAGGTCCCTGATGAGAAGTATTGGGGAGCGCAAACTGAGCGAAGTTTTGAGAATTTCAAAATCGGCATCGAAAAAATGCCACGCGTGCTGATTTACGCTTTTGCAAATCTCAAAAAGGCTTGCGCGATAGTAAATTGCAAGCTCAAAAACGGGCTTGATGAGGAGCGCAAAAATGGCATTGTTAAGGCTTGCGATGAGGTTTTAGCGGGCAAGTTAGATGATAATTTTCCCCTTGCCATTTGGCAAACGGGCAGCGGCACGCAAAGCAATATGAATGTCAATGAAGTCATCGCAAACAAAGCCACAGAGCTGCTTGGCAAGGATTTTCGCAAGGAAAAATTCGTCCATCCAAACGACCATGTGAACCGCGGGCAAAGCTCGAACGACACCTTTCCCACAGCGATGAGCATAGTGGCTGTGGAGCAGGTAGAAAAAAAACTTATCTCCGCTATTGATGAGCTTATCGGCACTTTCAAAAAGAAAGTGAGCGAATTTAAGGACATTATCAAAAGTGGGCGCACACACTTGCAAGATGCGACTCCGCTTACTTTGGGGCAAGAATTTAGCGGCTATTTGTCTATGTTGGAGCATAGCAAAGAGCAAATCATCGCCAGCTTGCCTACTTTAAGAGAGCTAGCCATAGGCGGCACAGCCGTTGGCACGGGGCTAAACGCGCCAGCAAATTTCAGCGAAGAAGTAAGTGCTGAGCTTACAAAGCTCACAGGCGTGAAATTTGTGGCAAGTCCAAATAAATTCCACGCTCTTACTAGCCACGATGCTATCGTTTTCACGCACGGCGCGATGAAAGGCTTGGCGGCGAATTTGATGAAAATCGCAAACGATATTAGATGGCTTGCAAGCGGTCCTAGATGCGGGCTTGGTGAGTTAAACATACCAGAAAATGAACCCGGAAGCTCGATAATGCCGGGCAAGGTAAATCCCACACAATGCGAAGCCGTAACGATGGTAGCCGTGCAGGTTATGGGAAATGATGTAGCCATAGGACTTGGAGCGTCTCAGGGTAACTTTGAGCTTAATGTTTTCAAGCCTGTCATCATTTATAATTTCTTGCAAAGCCTTGATTTGCTTGCTGATTCTATGCACTCATTTAACATTCACTGCGCGCAAGGCATCACAGCAAACAAAGAACGCATAGATTATTATTTGCATAACTCTTTAATGCTCGTAACCGCGCTTAATCCACACATAGGCTATGAAAATGCGGCTAAAATCGCCAAAAACGCGCACAAAAAAGGCATTTCGCTCAAAGAATCGGCTTTGGAGTTAAAGCTTGTGAGCGAGAGTGATTATGACAAATTTGTCGTGCCTAAAAATATGATTCACCCGCTTGCTAAAAAATAAGCGAGTTTTTGCAAGCGCAAGGCATTAGCGTGGCAATCCATAAATTTAAGTTGCTTTTGTAAGTGGATTGCCGCGCAAAAACTAGCACAGCTCTTTTGCTTGCAATGATGATTTGGTAAGATTGATAACTCATAAATCAATACTTTTTGAGAAAAGAACTTATTATAAAACGCACAATTTCCACTCAATTAAGCGCAAACCGCTTTTGCTTTCTTTGAAAAACTAAAACAAACATACTTTTTTTGGATAAATTTACAAATTTTATGCTATACTTTCGCTTTTATTTGAAAAAGAAAGGTGGTGATGACCTTGCCCGGAATTAAGGTGCATCCAAACGAAAGCTTTGAAGAAGCTTACCGAAAGTTTAAAAAACAAGTCGATAGAAACCTTGTCGTTACCGAAGTGCGCGCTAGACGCTTTTTCGAGCCGATGACTGAGATACGCAAAAAGCAAAAAATCTCAGCCCGCAAAAAAATGCTCAAACGCTTATATATGCTAAGGCGATACGAGTCAAGGCTTTGAAATTTAGGGCGTGGAATTTTTCGCGCCTTAAATATAAAAATTATTTCAGTAAAAAACAGATATTTCAGCTTTATTAAAGCAAAGTGAGAGTATAATTTGTGTTTTTACTTTTAAGGAAGTGCAAATGCCAAAGATGAAGAGTGTCAAAAGTGCAGTCAAACGCTTTAAGGTAGGCAAAAACAAAATCAAAAGAGGCGCGGCGTTTCGCAGCCACATTTTGACAAAAAAGTCAGCCAAAAGAATGCGTGATTTGCGCACGGCAAAGTATGTGCATACAAGCAATGTCAAGCAAGTTGAAAAAATGCTTGGTATTTAAGGTGCGATTTTAAGCTATTTTGCGTAGCTTTGCAATCGTTTTGTTTCGGTAAAATGGCAAGTTTTACTTGCTAAAAGCCGTTTAACTCCCCTTAATCCTTGTTTGAGTTTAAATTTTGCAAGCAAATGCCTAAATTTAATACAAAAACAAGTGAGAAAAGGGCAAAGGGCTTGAATTTCGCTCGTTTCGTTTTGAAATTTAAAGTAAAATGCTTTAAATATCGCAGATAACGAGGTGTTTTTAGCTTTGCAAGCAAGTTGCAAGGCAAAAACAAGCCCTTACAAGTAAGGAAAATTTATGGCAAGAGTCAAAACAGGTGTCGTCCGCCGCCGCCGACACAAAAAAATCCTCAAACTCGCGCGCGGCTTTTACAGCGCGAGACACAAACACTTTCGCAAGGCAAAAGAGCAGTTAGAACGCTCACTTGTCTATGCTTACCGCGACAGACGCCGCAAGAAGCGTGATTTCAGGCGACTTTGGATAGTGCGTATCAACGCAGCGTGCCGTCTAAACGACATTAGCTATTCTCGTTTCATCAATGGGCTTAAAAAAGCCAAAATCGAGCTAGACAGAAAGGTGCTAGCGGATTTAGCGATGAACGATGCAGCAGGCTTTGCAAAAGTCGTTGAGAGTGTGAAAAAGGCGCTTAAATAAAATTGCATTTGTTAGGCAAGAAATTTGATTGCCTAACACGCTTTTATCACCGCTTAGATAACATACAAATTAAGCAACACAAGCGCCCACACGCTCGCCGCTAAAACTATGCTGAAAAAAACGCCAGCAGAAGCGCAATCCTTGGCGATTTTGGCTTTTTCGTGGAAATTGTCAGTAACCAAATCCACACAGGCTTCAATCGCTGAATTTACGCACTCGGCGATGATGATGATAAACAAAACTCCCGCTAAAAGCAAATGTTGCTCGAAATTTACGGGTAAAAACACGCTGATTACAAGTGCTGGGACGATAAAAATAAGCTCTATTCTAAACGCCATTTCGTTTTTAAGCATAGCCAAAATGCCCGATAAAGCATAGCGAGCGTTGGCGAAAAATTTATATTTTGGTTTCATTGCCCTACCTTAAATTTTCGCTCAGTATAGCAAAATTTGTTTATCAACGCCACTTTTTAACAAAATTTTACGCAAATTTAAGCTTTTTGTGTTAAGCTGTGTTTTTACAAAAAAGGACCAAAATGAAACTCATTTCGTGGAATGTCAATGGACTGCGAGCCATTGCGGATAAGGGCGGCTTGGAGTGGATAGAGCGTGAAAAGCCTGAATTCATAGGCTTTCAAGAGATAAAAGCGAGCGAGGACAAGTTCCCAAAGGGCATTTACGAGCTTGGCTACAAGCATATTTTTTCAAATTCGGCTACTCGGGCGGGGTATTCTGGCGTGATGAGTTTGTGCGATTTTGAATGCACCAGCGCAAAGTGCGAATTCGCCGATGATATCGAGGGCAGAGTGCTAGAACACCGCTTTAAAGACATAGTTTTATTTAACATTTACTTTCCAAATGGGCAAAAAGACGAGCATAGACTAGCTTATAAGATGAAATTCTATGCTGATTTCTTGCTTTACTTGAAAGATTTGCTCGCAAAAGGCAAGAAAATCATCATTTGCGGTGATGTCAATACCGCACACAAAGAGCTTGACCTAACTCACCCTAAGGCAAACGCTAACACTTCGGGCTTTTTGCCCATTGAGCGAGCGTGGATAGACGAGCTTTTGGGGGCTGGCTTCATCGACACCTTTCGCGCTATCAAGGGCGATGAACCGCAAAGATACTCGTGGTGGAGCTACCGAATGAAGGCGCGCGAAAAAAATGTGGGCTGGCGGATTGATTATTTTTTTGTGAGCGAAAATTTGCGCTCAGCCTTGAAAGACGCCTTTATAAGAGATGACATTTTTGGCTCAGACCACGCTCCTGTGGGGATAGAACTTGAAATTTAATGCTAAATTTACTCAAAAAACAAGGCTCGTTTTTCAAAAAAATGTTGATTGCACTTTTTTTATCATCGCGAACGAGATGAAAGCTAAGTGTGGCAATCCACAAATTTAAGCGTGAATTTAATTCTATGGCTTGCCACGCTCGCAAAGCTTGCTCGCAATGACGATTTGAGAAGATTTATGACTTGCAAATCAGCACTTTTTGACAAAAGAGCCAAAATTTTATACTCACCAACACCTTTTAGCAAAAGCGCTAAAAACAAAATGCTAAATTCATATAAATTTCTTAAATTTATCAAATTTTGGCTATAATTTTGCCTATGAAAATTCTAAGCAAAATTCTTTTTATCGCCGTTAGTGTTAGCGTGGCTCTGAGCTTTGAGATTGTTTTTAACACGGGCAGAGAGCAAAATGCGCCCTTTGGCGTGCTTCACCTTAAAAACGAACAAAGTTTTTCGTGCTTTGAGCGTGAGGCGCAGCCACGAAACTACTTTGAATGCGTGATTGCAGGCGTTGTTGATAGTGAGCTGAAAGAACAAAAGCTTAACTTTTTCGACTTAAAATTCCAAAAAAACGCCGAAAATACCCAAATTTTCATCTTTCCCAAAACACCCGTGAAACGCTACAATCTCGCCCAGCCACTTTACAACGCCCAAGATATAAAGAGCAACCTTAATGACACAAATTCCACGAGCTTTACTTTTGTATTTAGTGCTGAGATTTCGCATTTGCGCGACAATGACGGCTTGAATTTTAATGTTATCTTTCCAAATGTCGCCAACCCAGCCGTTGGTGCGTTGGATTTGAATTCAAATCCCGTCATCGTGCCACAAAGTGGCGACATAAACACCTTTTTACGCATCAAAAACGATTACGAACAAGAAAATTATTTGCAAGTTATCACCGACACCACAAATGCGATTACGCGCTATGAGGGCAGCATTTTTATGAACGAATTTATGCTTTATCGCTTGCGTGCGCAAGATAAACTCTACACAAACAGCCCAGATTTTCGCAACCAAAACGAGCTTGAATCGATGATAGATGAGGCAAAGGTTTGGAATAGGCAATTTGGCAGCGATAAAAATTTCCCAGAAGTCCTTTATATAACACTTCGAGCATATATTGCTATGGAGCAACGCTCAAATGCTGAATACACCTTGAAAATTTTGACAAACGAGCACGCACAGAATTATTTTACCGAGCTTGCCTTGCTTGATTATGCGGATTATTCGCTACGCATCGGCAACAAAGCAAACGCACGAAAGATTTTTGATGATTTGTATTATCAAAGCAAAAATGTCGCCATAGCCACGCGTGCTGGGCTTTCTACGGCAAAGCTTGCCTTTGCAGACAAAGACAACGCCAAAGCCATAGAGCTTATCAACACAGTGCTAAAATCCAACAAAGCATATTTTACGCAAAATGAAAAAGTTGCTACCGACATAGCAAAGCTTTTATATAATAGTGAAAATTTTGCGCTCAGCGCTGAAATTTACGAGCTTGCCTTTGCGGGGAAAAACGAGTTAGATAGCAATTATGAAGAAGTCTTGCGTGCGCTTGCGCTTGCGATGAGTAAGACACAAAACTATGAAAAAGCCAAAAAATACTTGGATTTATATATGGAAGATTATGCTAAATCCGAGCATATCGCGTTGATTAAAGAAGCTTCTGATAATGTGTTTTTTAATATCCCAGACTCCAACGCCTCATTTTTGCACGCTCGCTACAAAGAGCTGATGAGCGAGTATGCGAATGAAATCGCTGCCAAAGCCCTAGTAGCCGATGTTAAGCTGTATTATGATGAAAACAACACCGCCGCGGTTATGAGTTATAAAGAGCAGATTGAAAAATACAACAACGCCGAGCTTAAAACCTTGCTTCAAAATTCAGCAATAAGCCAACTCAACGCACTTATAAAGGCTGATGATTGTTTGAGCGCAACGGCTTTAAATGAAGAGTATGCAAGCTATGAGTTAGGACAAAAGATAAGCAACAAAAAGGCTTTACTTGCGTGCTTTAAGCGCACTTTAAAAACCACACAAGCTAGGGCTTTCATCGACAAAAATCGCGCCGATGATGAAATTTTTTATGATTTGGAACGGGCTGAGCTTGATTTAAATGACAAAGAATACCGCTTAGCCCTTACTTTAAGCAATGGTGTATTAAATTCCCGTTGGCTTAAAAGTGAGGCGGAAAAGCAAAGGGCAAATTATCTTAAATTTTTAGCGCAGTTTCGTAGCGGGGATTACAACAACGCGATGGCGACTTTAAAAGTGCTTGAAACTTATCCTATGGACTATAAAATGGTTGAGCTTTACAATGAGTTGTTAAGTTATTGTGTCGAAAACAACCTCACAACAACTATCCTTACTTATGCGCCAAAAGCGATTGATTATCAAAATTTAAAGGGCGTAAATGTCTATACGCCTGAGCTTGAATTTATGTATTTATGGGCTTTGGATAGATACGGTAACGACACAGAAGCCTTAAATGTGCTCATTGATTTACTCAAAGTAAGTCGTCTCACGCCAGATGAGCGTGCGCGCGCCCTTTATACACAAAGTCAAATTTATGAACGCCGTGGCGATATAAACGCACAAAAACAAAGCCTCAATCAATGCGTGCAAATCAGCCAAAATTCAACTTGGCAGGGCTTGTGTAGAGAGAGACTTGATTTGCTTAGAAATTAAATTTTATTCAACTCACCACGCAAAAAACAAAGATAAAGGCTCTTTAAAAAAAGCTAATATACATTAAAATCCATTTTGATAAATTTATCGCATTTGATTAGCCCCAAAAAGGGGCTAAATACTCTCAAAGCTCTGGCTTTGGTGTGTTTTGCGTTGAAGCTGGCAGCTGTGGGTAAGTGATAGCAGGCTTTTTGCCGCTTAAAGTCAGCAAATTTAGCTTTTTTTGAGAGACAAGTTTGTGTTTTTTAAGAGAAAAAGGCTTTTTATTGATAAATTGCCTTGCTTTTTCAAGCTTTTGGCTTGGAAATTTGGCGATTAAATTTTTGTTAATTTTGATTTCATCTCTTAAAAACTACGCAATCGTTTTGTAGCATTTTGCTCAAAAAGTTGCGAAAATGTCTTTTCCAAAGCTTTTGTTCG